>Ga0315283_10002177_pt1 | contig 16262 bp, 14 predicted proteins | sample YL17G09_0_MG_FD_204541 | JGI IMG/M metagenome (GOLD analysis project Ga0315283, IMG submission 204541) | Sediment microbial communities from Yellowstone Lake, YNP, Wyoming, USA - YL17G09_0 | ecosystem: Environmental > Aquatic > Freshwater > Lake > Sediment | place: USA: Wyoming | collected... | reverse complement strand
ACTCATCCTCCCCGAGGATGAGCACCACCCTGGCCTGAAGCCGGTCCGCCTCCCGCATCTGGGCCTTGAGGCTGCGGGAGAGGAAGTCCATCTCGCAGGAGAACCCCTGATGTCGCAGCTCCTGCCCCAACTTGAACCCGGCCTGCTTGGCCTCCTCCCCGAGCGTGGCGATGAAGACCGCCAGGCGGTTTTCATCTTTCCAGACCACCCCCTCCTTCTCCATCGCCAGGAGAAGCCGCTCGATCCCGCAGGCGAAGCCGACCCCGGGAGTGGGCTTCCCCCCCAGGGTCTCGACCAGGCCGTCGTACCGTCCCCCGGCCGGCAGGGCGCTCTGGGAGCCCAGGTTCGTGGAGACGATCTCGAACACGGTCTTGGTGTAATAATCCAGCCCGCGTACCAGGTGCGTATCTATAATGTAAGGGATCTTAAGGTCCGCGAGGTAGGCCCTGACCTTTGTGAAATGCTCCCGGCACTCCGCGCACAGGTAATCCAGGATGGACGGGATGCCCCGGGTCAGCTCCCCGCAGTGCTCCACCTTGCAGTCCAGCACACGCAGGGGGTTCTTCTCCAGCCTCTCCCTGCAGTCCCCGCAAAGCTCCCCGGACTTGGGCTGAAGCCTGTCTTTGATCATCGCCTTGTAGGCCGGGCGGCAGGCCAAACATCCGATGCTGGAGAGTTTGAGCTCGATCTGCTTCAGCCCGGCCGTTTCGCAAACCTTCCAGGCCAAGTCCAGCATTTCCGCGTCCAGGGCCGGGTCCAGGGAGCCCAGGGCCTCGGCCCCGAACTGGGTGAACTGCCTCAAGCGTCCGGCCTGGGGCTTCTCCTGCCGGTACATCCGCTCCAGGTAATAGACCTTGAACAGGGGCGCCTTGCCGTCCAGCCCGTGCTCCAGGTAGGCCCGGATCACCGAAGGCGTGCCCTCCGGCTTCAAGGTCACGCTCCGCTCCCCCTTGTCAAGGAAGGTGTACATCTCCTTGCCCACGATATCCGTGGTCTCGCCCGTGCCCTTGACGAAGAGCTCGGTCTCCTCGAAGCTCGGGACCCGGATCTCCTCGTAGTGGTAGGCCCGGGCTAGGGCCCGGAGCTTCTCCTCCAGCCTCTGCCAGTGATGCGACTCCTCGGGAAGGATGTCCTTGGCGCCTTTGATGGCCTGAATCATTGTTATTCTATAAAGCCAAACAGGGGACTGCCCTGCCCCGTCCTGCGAGCAGCCGCAACCCCCTTCGTGATGGCAAAGAGTTACTCTTCTTTTTCTTCTTCGGCTCGCAGGATATCGAAGACCTCCTGGGGGCTCTTCGCCAACATCAGCGCTTCCCTGATTGCGTCCTGGTTGAGAAGCCGGGAGATCTTGGCCAGGGCCCGGACATGGGGCCCGAACACGTCCAGGGGGGAGGCCAGGAAGAAGAACAGCCGCACCGGTTCTCCGTCCAGCGCCCCGAAGTCCACCCCCACTGGGGTCGAGCCCAAGGCAATCACCAAGTCCTTGACCGCGTTGGTCTTGCCGTGCGGGATGGCGATCCCCTTGCCCACACCCGTGGACATCAGCTTCTCCCGGTCCTTGATCGCCTTCAGCAGGGCGCCCTTGTCCGCGACCGGCTTGCCGGCCGAGACCAGGTCCACCAGCTCCTGAAGCACACCATCCTTGTCCCGCGCGGACAGGGGGATTTTAATCATCTCCACAGTCAGGACCTCGGTCAACTTCATTCCTTTCATCCTCCCTTTTCATGATCCCCCGCACCTCGGGTGCGGGGGAGGTTAATAACCAAGCCGGGGGATACAAAAACTTAACGTTAAATTATAGCTCCTACGCCCGGTTTTGTCAAGGCCATGAGACCCTTTTTTTCACCCAGCGGCTAAGTTGCCCGGCGGCGATTCCGCCCAGGGGCAGGCCAGGATAGAATCATTGATAATGGAACGTTGGAAATTTGAATTAATCATGGGTAAAGCCCAACGTCCTGTTAACCCACCCAGGATCAGGGTCAATTTCCACATTGGCGTGTAAGCAGGCACGACAAGGCGCAGAACCGGGCAAAACCTTAAAGTAGACATAATCCGGGGACGCTCCGCAAAAGCGCCGAAACCCGGGAGGGGTTTCCGAGGGATTTCCCAGTCAAATCCCTGGTATCACACCCATCCGGCATCACCAACCTCTCAGTTTTTCCCCAAAAAACCGATCCAAGCAGAGGTTATGTGTATATTCCGGCGCGAAAAGCGAAAGGAAACGATTAAAACTCATGGATGGGGATTCAAGACGGTGTGTGGGAGCTCCGGAAATGGAGGAAAATGGTTCGTTAGGGGTGCAACCGGCGAAGATCAGGCCAATAAACATGTAAACCATGCCTGTAAAACCCTTTTGTACGTCCGAAGTTCGAGTGTTGGGTCTATTTTACGGTAAAAAGTCCGTGTGAATCACGTGTGAAAAGGATTTATTTCCGTATATGTTCCGTATGAAGTCCGTGTGTGTTTCCGTGATGGGGTCCGTGTGGGTTCCGTAATTGGGTCCGTGAGGGTTCCGTGGTGGAGTCCGTGCTGTGGCACGTAAAATAAGAAGAACGCCGGCCTGGTGTTTATTCCAATTGAGCCGGTTCAGGCCCGTATTTATTGCGTTTGAGTGACGAAATAGTCGGGTTTGTGGGAAGAGCTAAAAGCTAAGAGCCAACAGCGCCTTTCTCTGTAGTTGCCATTGCCGGCAGTTCCTGGTCCTTGTACTGCAGGGCGTAGAGCTTGGCATAGATGCCGCCCTGGGTGAGGAGCTCCTGGTGGGTGCCCTGCTCCCTCAGGGTGCCCTTGTGCAGGACCAGGATGCGGTCGCAGTCCTGGATGGTGGACAGGCGGTGGGCGATGACCAGCGAGGTGCGGCCCTTCATCAGGACCTTGAGCGCGTCCTGGATGAGCAGCTCGGTCTCGGTGTCCACGGACGACGTGGCCTCGTCCAGCACCAGGACCTTGGGGTCATAGGCCAGGGCCCGGGCGAAGGAGAGGAGCTGCTTCTGGCCCACCGAGAGGTTGGTGCCGCGCTCGCGGATCTCATCGTCATACCCCTTGGGCATGCGCTGGATGAAGGGGTCGGCGTGCACGCCCCGGGCGGACTCGCGGATGCGCCCGTCGGTGATCTCCCCGTGCCCCAGCCGGATATTGGAGGCCACGCTTCCCGAGAACAGGAACACGTCCTGCTGCACCACCCCGATGGCCCGGCGGAGGGTTTTCAGGTCCCACTCCCGGATGTCCACCCCGTCGAAGGTGATGGAGCCTTTCTGGATGTCGTAGAACCGGCAGAGCAGGTTGATGAGGCTGGTCTTTCCGGCCCCGGTCGCGCCCACGAAGGCCACCCGCTCTCCGGGCCGCACCTTGAAGGAGATGTCCCGGAGGACGACCTCCTCCTCCACGTAGGCGAAGGTCACGTCCTTGAACTCGATCTCGCCCCTGACCTGTCTGGGGGCGTGGGGCTCGGCCGGGGAGGCGATGGCCACCGGGGTGTCCAGGAGCAGGAAGACGCGCTCCGAGGAGGCCATGGCCTCCTGCACGATGTTGTATTTGTCGGTCAGGTCCTGGATGGGCTGGAAGAACCTGCGGGCGTACTGGAAGAAGGCGGTGAGGCTTCCGATCGTCAGCATCCCCTGCAGGGCCTGTCCTCCTCCGTACCACAGCATCAGGGCCATGGACACCGAGGCCACCAGCTCCACGACCGGGAAGAACACCGCATACGCGGTGATGCTCCTCAGGTTGGCGTCGCGGTGCAGGGCGTTGATGCGGTCGAACTGGTTGAAGTTCTCCCCCTCCCGGCAGAAGGCCTGCACCGTGGGCATGCCCAGGAAGTTCTCCTGCATGAAGGCGTTCAGCCGGGCGAGCTTGGTGCGCACGTCCCGGAACGAGACCCGCACGTTCACCTGGAAGGCGTGGGCCGCGGCGAAGATGGCGGGCAGGACCACGAAACTGACCAGGGCCAGCCGCCAGTTCATCCACAGCAGCACGCCCATGATCCCGAGGAGGACCAGCACGTCGCCGACCACGGTCACGACCCCGGCCACGAACAGGTTGTTCAGGACGTCCACGTCCCCGATGACCCGGGTCATCAGCCGGCCCACGGGGTTGGTATCGAAGAAGCGCATCGGCAGGCGCTGGAGCTTGCCGAAGATCTGGCTGCGCAGATCATACATGATGCGCTGGCCCGTCATCTGCAGGACGTAGGCCTGGACGAACCCCGTGGCCATGCGCAGGACGAGGACCACGAGGAAGACGAGCGAAAGCCGCATCAGGCCGGGCCAGTCCCGGGCCTGGATGTAGACGTCGATGGCGACTTTGGTGAGGTAGGGGCCGACCAGCTCCAGGAAGGAGACCGCGAGCACGAAGGCCAGGGCCACCAGCGCCTGCCCCTTGTAGGGCCGGAGGTAGGCCAGGAGCCGGCGCATCAGCCGGGCGTCGTAGGCCTTGCCTAAGGCCTCTTCTTCGTGGAATAGGTCAAATCCGTTCATTTAGAACCGGTGACGAAATGAGGCTTCCGAAGGGGGGCATTGCGCGGAGCAGAGCGACGAAGCAATCTCGCCCTTCCCACCCTTTTCCTTTAGCAACTCTAAAAAGCAATCTAATCTTGCTCCAGCGCTTCGCGGAGCAGCTGTTTCTCGTACAGGTTTGCGTAAAGCCCGCCCTGGGTGAGCAGCTCTTCGTGGGTGCCTCTCTCCGTGATCGTGCCGCGGTCCAGGACGACGATCTGGTCGGCATCCTTCACCGTGGAGATCCGGTGTGAGATGAGGATCGTGGTTTTCCCTGTGCGGGCTTTGCGCAATGCCGACAGGATCTCTTCCTCGGTATGGGTATCCACATTGGCGAAGGCGTCGTCCAGGATCAGGATCGCGGGGTCGATCAGCAGGGCCCGGGCCAGGGCGGTTCGCGATTTCTGCCCTCCGGACAGCGTGATGCCCCGCTCGCCGACGAAGGTCTCGTAGCCCTTGGGGAATCCCGCGATGTCCTTGGCGAGCTGGGCCAGGGTTGCGGCCCGCTCGACCTCCTTTGCCTCCGCTCCGGCTTTGCCGAAGGCGATGTTCCCGGCCACGGTCTCGGAGAACAGGAACGGCTCCTGGGAGACGTAGCCGATGCTCTTCCTCAGCAGGGATAAGGGGTAACGGTCGAGGGGATGGCCGTCGATGCGGAGGGCTCCGCCGCCGGGCTCGTAGAGCCTGGGGATGAGCGAGACCAGGGTGCTCTTGCCGCTTCCGGTCGGCCCCACGATGGCCAGGGACGTGCCCGCCGGGACCTCTAACGAGACGTCCTTAAGGACCGGGGTGCCGTTGTAGGCGAAGGAGATGTGCTCGAAGGTGAGCGCGCCCCTGACTTGGAGGGTGGGATCGGCGTCGGGCGCATCCGCAATGGCCGGGCGGGCGGTCAGGAGTTCGTTGACCCGGCCCATAGAGGCCGCGCCGCGCTGGGCGAGGTTCACGACCCAGCCGAAGGCGATCATCGGCCAGGTCAGGTACATCAGGTAGGCGTTGAAGGCCACCAGCCCGCCCAGGGTCAGGCGGCCGTGGATGACCTCGTAGCCCCCTCCGGCCAGGACCAGGATGACCGAGACCCCGACCAGGAAGAACAGGAGGGGGTCGAAGAGGACGTTCACCAGGATGAACCCCCGGTTCTTCTTGATGTACTCCCTCTGGAGCCGTTGGAACTCCTTGAGCTCGGCCTCCTCCTGGACGTAGGCTTTGACCACGCGCATCCCGGAGAGGTTCTCCTGGACCCGGGCGGAGAGGTCGGAGAGGGCGGCCTGGACCTCCTCGGTCCGCTGGTGCAGGGACGAGCCCAGTTGCTTGGTCACCAGGCTCACGACCGGCGCGGGCAGGAGCACGAGCAGGGTAAGCCGCCAGTCCAGGGCGAGCATCTGGGTCAGGGCCAGGATCACGGAGAAGAAGGGGTTCACGGTCATCATGATCCCCGGCCCCAGGAACATGCGGATGTTCGCCATGTCGCTCGTGGCCCGGGTCATCAGGTCCCCGATGCGGGTCCGGGCGTAATAGGCCGGCTCCAGGGCCTGGAGGTGCTTAAAAAGGTCGTTCCGCAGGTCGTATTCGATTCTGCGCGAGGCCCCGATCATGAGCTGCCGCATGCCGAAGCGGAACACCCCGTGGCCCAGGGCGACCGCGACCAGGAGCAGGCCCAGGGTGACGAGCGGAGGGAATCCCCAGGGCCGGGTCCAGTCCGGGAAGCTGTGCCGGATGAGGCTGTCTATTCCGACCTGCAGGACGCGGGGCTGGAGCAGGAAGATGGCATTGGCCAGGAGGATGCACCCGGTCCCTCCCAGGTAATGCCACCTGTACTTGATGAGATAGGGCTTGAGGGCTAAGAGGCTTTTCATTTATGAGACAGCTCCCGCTCCGCGCACAGCACGGGTCAGGAAAGCGGGTTCGGTCAGGGCTTCCGGCTCAGACCTCCGGGAGTAATACTCCACGCGAAGCGCTTTGATCAATTGATCCGCCCGGTCTTCAGGAACGAGGCTCACGGTAGAGCCCCCGAACCCGGCACCGGTGAGTCGGGCGCCCAGGGCTCCGTGGTCCCGGGCGATGGCGACCAGGGCCTCCAGCTCCGGACAGCTCACCTCGTAATCGTCCCGGCAGGAGGCGTGGGACTCGTTCATCAGGTTCCCGAACGATTCGGCGTCTGCTTTTTCCAGCTCCCGCTCGGCCTGCTCAACCCTGCGGGCTTCGCTCAAGACATGGCGGTAGCGTTTCCAGAGCTTGTATCCGGAATCAGGCTCAGGGACAGAGCTGCCGTCCTGCAGCCTGCAGTATGAGTCCGATATCTGTTCAGCCGATTTCCCAAGCTTCTTTGCGATCTCACCTGACGACCAGGGATTCTTTCCTAAGATGTCATGGACGAAACGGTCCGCTTCCTCCGCGGGGAGAGAGAGCCTTTCCGGGGCCAGGTCAGCGAGGCTTTGGGGACGAAGCGCAATTCCGGTCCGCTGAGACAAAGCCTGGGCCGCCAGCGCGCAGGCCAGGCGGCACTCCACGACCCGAAGGTTGTACTGCGCCCGGGCCTCGGCGCTCTTCGTGGCCCGGACCAGGCTGTGGCTGATCAGGAATCCATACCCCTTCGGGAGGCTCACGGGCCTAACTCTTAAGGGGAAGAAGTCTATCCTGAGTGCCTTACCGGGTTGGCCCAGAAGCGAGACGGCCTGGTCCATGCCCCCGCCCTCGGTTCCCACATAACGCTCGGCCCGGGCGAGAAGGTCCGCGAGGGCGAGCGGATCGCAGGTTTTCCCATTGGCGGCAAGGAAGACCAGCCCCGTGGCCACGACCAGGGCTGCCGATGAAGATAGCCCGGCCGCGTCCGGGATGTTGCCGGAGACCAGGGCCTGGAATCCCTTCGCCGGGGCGGAAACGACCCTTTCCTCTAGGAGCCCCTTTACCGCAGCCTGGACGTAGTTTCCCCAGTCTCCCTGGGAGAATGGCTCCATCGAAAGGAGGGCTTGAAAGGCTCTTGGAGGGAACCGGGGATCCCGGTTGGCGATGCGCACGTAATCGTCCTTTACCGGGGCCCAGGCCGCGAGGATCTCGCGCTCGATGGCCATGGGCAGGACCGGATACCCGTTGTAGTCGGTGTGCTCGCCAATCAGGTTTACCCGGCCCGGGGACCGGATCAGGCCCGTGGCCTTCTCCCCCGGGAAGGCCTGTTCGAAGGCTTCCCGCAGGGCTTTCGCATCCGTCGTCCCGGAGACTACCACTTCAGGTCTGGATAATGCTTTCGGAGGAAGTCCTGCACGGCCGAGAGGTCGTCCTTAGTGGAGAGGTCCGGGACGTGCTCGTGCCAGGGGATGGCTTTGAGGGAGCGGGGATGCTCCCGGGTCATGGCGGTGAGCGCGGCCACGAGCTCCTTCTCCTGGCGCACCGGGCTCAAGGGGCAGGACTCCAGGTAGGGGAGGACGAGGTCATAGTCCAGAAGGAAGATGTTCATGCTGACCCGCAGGATGCCGTCCGGCCCGCGCAGGGCTTCCAGGGCCTCGGGCCCGGGCTTCTCCACGATCTCGAGGAGATACCCTCCGGGGTCCTTGCGGGTGATCCCGAACTGGGCGATTCTGGAGGCTTCGAACTCCAGGCCGTCGCGGTCGTAGTCCGGGAGAGCGCTCTTCTCCCCGCATTCCAGGAGGAGGCGCATGCTCCGGACGGAGTAGAGGTTGTCGCTGTTCGCGACGATGAATTTTCCTCCCTTCCAGTCCGGGCGGGCAAACAGGGCCTGGAGCAAGGCGTCCGCTGTGCCCAGGGGTTTAATCCTTCCCTCCGGGATGTCCTGATAGGCGTAGGAAAGGGCCAGGCCGTGGAACCCGTTTCCCTTCTCTTTGGCTCCGTAGTAGTTTCGGATTGCTTCGTCGTTCCGCCTCACAACCAGGACGATGTCATGAAGCCCGGCTTCGCGGGCGTTGTAAAGCAGGTAATCCAGGAACGGGCTCCCGCCCTGGCCGACGCCGATCAGGCCCTTGGAGCGCTCATCGGCCTGCCGGAACAGGGTGCGGTCGGCCTTGGCTGGGTCCTTGGGCGGTCGCTTCATCCGGGAGGCGACCCCCGCGGCCATGATGACCATCCGGTCGGTGACAGCCTTGCTCATTGTGTTTATCAGTTCTTAGGTTTTTAGTCTACAGTCCACAGTCTACTGTCGCAGTTGTTTCTGTCCCAGGAAAGTCCAAACAGGGGAAAGCGGACCTCCGTTCTCCCCTGAGGTTTTCCCGTGTCTGTCTTGTGGATCAGGCGCGCGTCTTAAACTTTGCGGCGCTCGGTCTTGCGGCGGTGGTCAAGGCGCTGGTCGCCCTTGCGGACGAGTCGGATCGGGTCTTCCAGGCTCTTGCGGCGCGCGGCCTTGCGGCGGTCGGCCGAGGATTTCGCTTTCTTTTCAGCCATGAGTGCTCCTGGTTTTAATTTCTTTTTATTATAACATAGAGGGGAGGGGGAGTTCAAGGGGAAGGGACCTAGGGCGCACGGACTGACAAGAGGCCTTCCCTAAGTCTGTCTCGTACTTGATTCAGGCTAGGGACGGGCATGAAAGTGAAGGGTAGAAATGGCCAGTATGCCGTTTCTCAATGTAACTCGTGCGGGGTTTCTTAAGCAAGCTCCCGTGCGTCCGATCCTGCCTATTCACCCATGTTTATTAAAAAACCAAAGAACCGATAGGTGGTATCGCCTTGTTGTCCGACTGTCACGGTCATAACGGCGTTGCCTTTCTCCGTTTTGAGTTGGTAGTAGAGGCGATAAGTCTTAAGTCCCTGTGTTGTACCCACGACTCCATAGTGGGAGTTAGCTCCCTCCCGTATGTTCCCAGTAGCCTTTCTTATGTAATCGATCGTCTTGGTGGTTTTCTCTTTTGTGTATTTCATTCGGACAATTGGATCGAGCATCTGCAATATGCCGTCGATGTCGTTTGTGTACAAAGCTTCTTGATGCTTTCAAAGAGGGCCATACGTTCCTCGTTCGATTGAAGTCCTCTTGGTTAGGATTGCTCCCCGGAGGGGGCGATTGCAAGGGTTCTTCCTTTGTGAAGGTGCAGGTAGACAACACCTGTGAAGGCAAGGTTCAGAACGCAAAGTGCTAGGATGACATACAGGAAAGGGGTGTGCCTTTGTAGATGATTCGCTCATTTCACCCTCCTTGCATTGGCAAATAGTTGAGGTGGTTTCTTCATATCCCTGTTGACTCGATTATCTAAAGTCATAAATCCTTTACTGATGCGGTCGGCCTACGCGGGCAGGCTGGGTTTCGTGGGCTGTTACCCGGACAGAGCACGGATGAAGGCTTCGGGGTTTTCCGGGGTGATGAGCCAGGGGCGGTCGTTGCGGCGCTCAATCCAGACGAACTGGTCGGTGCGGGAGATGTGCATCTGGACGATGCCGCGTTTCTGGGTCCAGAGCCAGCCGAATCCGCCCCACAGTCCTCCGGCCCCTACGCGCATGCAGAAGCCTACCTCGTTCCGCATCTCCCGGCACCCGATGAGGCGGACTTCGGTGATGCCCTCGCGCCTTATCTCCCGGCGCTTGAGGGGCCAGACGACCTCGATGGACCCGGGATGCAGGATGAACCGGCTGGGCCGGAACCGGGTCCAGACCCAGACATACATGACGAAGATGAAAAGGCCTGGGGCCAGGGCCGGCCAGGTCCCGAGCGCTGCACCGGCCAGGAACACGAGGGGCAGGGCCAGCATGACCAGGGTGAGGACCCGGATACCGGGGGACATCGGGGCCAGCCGGAAGCTCATGTTGTCAGCGTTCATGGGGTCATCCTTATTTCCTTGAAAAACGTTTCCTGGGTCTTCAACTGCTGATAACCTATCACGCGATAGAAGTCGTGGGCGGCCTTGCGGTTGGACCGGCTCCGGACCCGTACGGTGGGGACGCCTTTCCTTCTGGCCCACCCTTCCACGGCGATCATCAAGAGTTTGCCGACGCCAAGCCGTTGCTGCGACGGGGTGACGACCAGGCCTCCCAGCTCGACGAAGGGCTCGACAAGCAGGGAGCGGGTGATGAAGGCATGGGCCCAGCCGACGACCCCTCCTCCCTTTGCTTCGGCCACGTATGCGGCGTGATCCGGGTCTCGGGCGATGGACCTTAACCGCCGGCGCATCCCTCCGGGTTCGGCAGGGTAGCCCAGCTCCCCGGAGAGTTCGGCCACTTGCGAGGAATCCCCGGCCTGTGTTTTTCTGATTTTTAGGGTGGTTTGTAGCCTTTTCACCTTACGCTTACACTTCACGCCTTACGTTTTGTTATCCCACCCTCTGCCTTTTCGACAAATACGCCAGGAGGGCCTTGTCGAAAGGGGTGGATGTGGAGAGCGAGACGTAGTCTATCAGATGGTCCCGGCACTCCTTCCGGTAATGCTCTGTCCAGCCCTGGATGAGTCTCCGGTAGGACTCCCGGATGTCCCTGGGCGAGGTGGGCAGCTCCTCGCCGGTTTCCATGTCCTTGAACACGGCGTCGCTCCCCAGGGGCAGCTCCAACTCAGCAGGGTCCAGGATGTGGAAGGCGAGCACCTCGTGCTTGCGGTGGCGGAAGTGCTTCAGGCCCTGGAGCACCCGGTCGGGCTCGTCCATCAGGTCCGAGAGCACGATAATCAGGCCCCGGCGCTTGATCTTCTCGGCCAGCTCGTGGAACGTGGCCGAGACATCGGTCTTCCCTCCGGGCTTCGCCCGGTCCAGATGCTGAAGGATCGTGGTGAGGTGCGTGGTCGTGGCCCGGGGCGGAATGTAGGTCCGGATGGCCCGGTCGAAGAGCACCAGGCCCACGGCGTCCTGCTGTTTCTGCAGGAGATAGGTCAGCGAGGCCGCGAGGTAACAGGCGTACTCGATCTTGGGCAGCCCGCCCGAGGCATACCCCATGGAGGAGGAGGCATCCAGGAGGATCCAGGCGCGGAGGTTGGTCTCCTCTTCGAACTCCTTGACGTAGTAGCGGTCGCTCCGGGCGTAGACCTTCCAGTCCACCCGCTTGGGCTCGTCCCCAGGCAGGTACTGCCGGTATTCGGCGAACTCCACGGAGAAGCCGTGGTAGGGGCTCTTGTGCAGCCCGGCGAGGAAACCCTCCACGACCAGGCGGGCCTTGACGTCCAGCCCCGCAAGCTTGGCCAGGACCTCGGGCTTTAAGAACCGCTGGTGAGATTCCATCGTTTTTAGTATAGCAGAACCGAACGTCCGATGCAAGCCCGGCCCGCCTTGACAGAAGCCCGAGGGGGTGATATACTTATTGTTCAAGGAATCATCGGAATCATCTCACGTGAGACCCATTACGGCGGTTATCCTCGTCGCGCTCATCGCCCTGATCTTGGCGGGGTGCTGGAACCCTTTCAAGCCCAAGGTCGTTCCCTATTTCGCGGGCGGGCTGGGCCAAGAGGAGCGGCTTTTGATCGACCTCCAATATGCCTACAACACCAAAGATATCGTTCGCTACATAAACCTCCTGGCGGACACCTTCCGTTTCCGTTTCGCCGATCTGGATTCCGCCTACCGCAAGAGCAAGAACATCCAGCTTCCGTACTTGGGCAAGAGCGACGAGGAGGCCTCGGCCCGGGGCCTGTTCGCGAACGCGGACCAGATCGCACTTCGGATCGACGCCGGGCAGTGGCAGCCCAATTCCGGGGACCCCAGCGGCCTCTCCCTCAAGACCCGGCGCTACTACACATTGGACATCCAGCCCACCCCGCCGGAGGTGGGAAACGCGGCAGGCTACGCCACCTTCATTATCCAGCGTGACGAGCACGGCGCCTGGAGGATCGTGCGTTGGGACGACGAGGTGCTGCTTTAAAATGCGGAAAGCGCAATGCGGAATGCGGAATAGGGGCATCCGTCCTCCGCGTTTGGCCTCCCGGAAGCGGTGATCAGGCAGCTTTACCGGCCGCGCCCCGCCCCGCGCCGACCCTGGTATAAAAGACCGGTCCTCTGGGCGGGTCTTCTTTTTGTCCTCGCCACTCTGGCCATTTATCATTGGAACCTAGTGGGGACCGAGCTTCACAAACTGGCTGCGCTTAGGAGCCGACCTTCCCAAGAGGAAGTCCCCAAGACCCTGCGGGTGAACCGGGCCCTGAGGCAGGCTTTAAAGGGCCTGGGCGCGCAGAGCAAGGCGAAGACCGTCTCCGGTGTGCAGATAATCTCGGCTTCTCTTCCGGGGAACGTTCCCCTGGTGCGCGGAGCTTGGGCCGTGAACTCCGAGGTCCTGGGAGCCGGAGGGAGGGTGGAGGAGGGCTCGGAGGAAAAGGGGAAGGTGACCCTGGAGATCTCCTGCGATTCGCTCGTCATGGCGCGAGTTGTCCTGTCCAAAGGCCCCCCGTCGGACACGAAGGAAGTCCGGCTCGCCCTGGTGATCGACGACGTGGAGGATTCCACGGAGGACCAGACCGTCCGGGCATTCCTAGACGTTCCCGTTCCTCTAACGCTGGCCATCCTTCCCCTTTCCCCCAAAAGCAAGGAGATCGCGGAGCGGGCCGGGCTCTGCGGCAAAGAGGTCCTCCTGCACCTCCCGATGGAGCCCAAGAACTATCCCGAGGAGAACCCCGGCCCGCAGGCCATCTATGTGGACCTGAAAGAAGGCGAGATCCGCCGTCGGGTCCGCGAGGCTTTGAAAGCGGTGCCCGGAGCAAAGGGGGTGGACAACCACATGGGCTCGCGGGCCACCGAGGACCCGGTGGTCATGCGGACCCTTTTGGACGAGCTCAAGAAGCAGGGCCTGTTTTTCGTGGATGCCCAGACCACGCCCAACTCCGTGGCTTGTGAGACCGCGACCCGCCTCGGGGCTCTATGCGTCAAGAGCACCGGATTCTTCGACGACAAACACGATGCCGCCGCCATACAGAAAACGCTCCTGAGCCTGGCAAAGACGGCTCAAACCAGGCATCGGGTGTTGGCCATCGGCCACTGCCGTAAGGCGACCCTGGAGGCCCTGGAGGCGGTTTTGCCCAAGATCCGGGAGATGGGGGTGGAGCTGGTCCCTGCATCCGAGGTGTTGGAGGAATAAAGCTTCATGAAGAACCAGGAGATCGCGGACCTCTTCAGCCGGGTCGCGGATATCCTGGACTTCAAGGGGGAAAACTCCTTCCGTGTGAACGCCTACCGCCGGGGCGCGCTGATTCTCTCGGACCTGGCCGAAGACGTAGAAGCCCTGGTCGAAGAGGGACGGTTGACCGAGATCCCAGGGATCGGCGAGGGCATGGCCCGGAACATAGAGGAGTACCTCGGGACCGGGAGGATGTCCAAGTACGAGGAGGTCCGGAAGGGCGTGCCGGAAGAGCTTATCGCGCTCCTGGGCGTGCAGGGTATGGGGCCCAAGACCCTGGCCTTGGCGCACCGGGAGTTAGGAATCAAAAGCCTGAACGACCTCCGGATGATCATGGATTCCGGAGAGCTGGCGTCCCTGCCGGGGATGGGGGAGAAGAAAGTCGCCAACCTCAAAAAGGGGCTCGAACACTTCCTGGCGAGCAAGGAAAGAATCTCGCTGGGAGTAGCCTATCCCCTGGTCCTGGAGATTATAGAAGCCCTGCAGAAAAAGGTCAAAGTACAGAAGGTCTGTCCCGCGGGGTCACTCCGTCGGATGAGGGAAACGGTCGGAGACATAGACATCTTAGCCACGGGCAGGAACGGGGCCAGCATCATCTCGGCCTTCGCCTCCCTGCCGATGGTGACGCAGGTCCTGGCCGCAGGCGAGACCAAGGGTTCCTGCATCGTGGAGGGCGGGACCCAGGTGGACCTGCGGGTGGTGGAGCCGGGGTCCTACGGCGCGGCCCTGCAGTACTTCACGGGCTCCAAGGCACATAACGTGAAGCTTCGCGAGATGGCCCGGGCCAACGGCCTGAAAGTGAGCGAGTACGGCGTGTTCCGGGGGGAAAAGAAGCTTGCAGGCAAGGCCGAAGCCGAAGTTTATAAAGCCCTGGGCCTTCCCCTGATTCCACCCGAGCTGCGGGAGGACCGGGGGGAAGTGGAGATGGCCGTGGAATGGAAGCTTCCATCCCTGGTTGAGAATAAGGATATCCTCGGCGACCTTCATGTCCACACGAAGTGGAGCGACGGGCACCACAGCGTCGAGGAAATGGCCCGGGCCGCGAAAGAAAGGGGCTACAAGTATCTCGGGATCGCCGAGCACACACCGACAGCGGCTTATGCCGGGGGCATCTCGGAAGCCGAATTAAAGAAAGAATGGAGGGAGATCGCCGAGGTTCAAAAGAGGCTCAAGGGCATTCGCATCTTGCGGAGCGCGGAGGTGGACATCCGGGCAGACGGCTCCCTGGATTACTCGGATGAGATCCTCAAAGAGCTGGATTTCGGGGTGGCTTCAATCCACTCCGGGTTCAAAAAGCGGGCAACCGAGCGGATTCTCAAGGCGATGCAGAATCCCTATGTGGACGCCATCGGGCATCCCACTGGGCGCCTCATCTCCCGGCGGGAAGGCTACGAGGTCGATTTGGAAGCCGTTTTTAAGACCGCGGCAGCGACCGATACAGCCCTGGAGATCAATGCCTATTACGATCGCTTGGATTTGAACGATGTGCATGTAAAGCGAGCCAAGGAGGCGGGGGTCAAAATCACGATCAACACCGATGCTCATCACATAGACCAGCTGTGGATGATGGAGCTGGGGGTGGGCACGGCCCGGAGGGGATGGCTGGCGAAAGGCGATGTCCTGAACTGCCTTCCACCGGAGAGGCTCCGCAAGAAGAGCCGGAAGAAGGTCTAAAGGGATTCCCACGCTCTGGACCCTCGACACGAGCACCCGCTCGGTAGCAGAAAACAGATCGAAGCCGCGTTGAGATAATAGAGGCTTTAGGGTGTTTCTTAAGATTTTCGAAAAGAAGGAGAATAGCCCGATTCCGTGCCCGGGAGGGCCCATATGTAAAAATTTTTAAAAAAGTAGTTGACAAAACCCGTTGAAATTCAGTATCCTTATGCAAAAGGGGGGACACATACGCAGATAAGGATAGAGAATCAAGGAGATTTCGACAGGCTTCTTCGCAAGTTCAGGCGCCAGATCATAAGGGAAGGCGTCCTCGCCGACGTACGACGCCATGAGTCTTATGCCAAGCCTAGCGTGAGGCGTAAGCAGAAGGAGGCCAAGGCTCGGCGGCGGGCTCGGATGCAGCTGTACCGCAGTTACGATAAATAGCAAGGCCGACTACGTTCGCTCATATCCCCTGAGACAGGGGACTGCCCCGAAGCCTTCGGCTTGAGGGGAAACTGTTGTGTTCGCGTGCCCAAAGGGAGTATAGGCTCCCGGAGGCGGAGGCTTTTGTTGAAAAAGGAGGTTGGAGAGGTGAGGGAAAAGGGAACCGTGAAGTGGTTCAACGACTCCAAGGGCTACGGCTTCATCACCCGGGAGTCCGGTACGGACGTGTTCGTGCATCACACCGCGATCCAAGCGGAAGGCTTTAAATCCTTGAAGGAGGGACAGACCGTTGAGTTCGAGGTCACGGAGGGCCCCAAAGGCCCGCAGGCGGCCAACGTGACCCCAATTATCTAAGCGATTTTCCTTATTGCGAAAAAGAAAACTTAGCATCCCATGGGGGGCGTGATCCCCTTTTCTGCATTACCCCGATTTTTGGAGCGGCCCTGCTGTTTGCGGGGCTGTTTCTTTTTCCCTCGGGCGATTTGACCGGCTATTTTTAGTCAAAACACCCATCAATCATAAGGTTGGAACCAAAGAGCTTATCCCCGTTCCTAAAAGAAACATCTACTCAGAGGTCGGCAATTCCTTTGAAGACAGGCCGTTACGACAAGTTCGACCCGGACGACAAGGTGGATCACAACGAGTGAACCGGCCT
>Ga0315283_10002176_pt1 | contig 16273 bp, 35 predicted proteins | sample YL17G09_0_MG_FD_204541 | JGI IMG/M metagenome (GOLD analysis project Ga0315283, IMG submission 204541) | Sediment microbial communities from Yellowstone Lake, YNP, Wyoming, USA - YL17G09_0 | ecosystem: Environmental > Aquatic > Freshwater > Lake > Sediment | place: USA: Wyoming | collected... | reverse complement strand
ATCGTCGGCGACCTTGAAATCGAGGGCGTTGACGAGACTTCCACACGTGCAGAGATTGCCGACGCAATCATCAAGTTCCAGAAAGAGCAGGAAAAGCAGGAGAGAGAGAAAGCGAAGAAGGAGGAAGTTAAGATGGCAGATATCAAGAAACCGGAAGAGAAGAAGCCAACGACAACGACCACATCGAAGCCGACCGTGCCAGCGAAGCCGGAAGCTCCGAAGAAGAAGTACGGCTGGCTGTAGTTGGATTTCCTTGACCTTTTTCACGGTCAAGGAGCCGGCCAAAAGTATAAATTCTTGCAGATAGATACACTTTTAGTAAGGCGGTTCCCAATGGGAGTGTCAGAGATAGTTGGAAGGACCTCATGCGATATTATCACCGTGAGGTTCTTTAAGCCCATTCCGCCAATGCTCCGTTAAAGCGAGTAGGACTGGGAACCGTTTTTCTGCTCGCTTTGCGGGCTCGTGGGCCAATTTGGTATGCTACTGCGCTTGGGACGCAGAGATTCGGGTTCAAATCCTGACGAGCCCACTGCGGGTGAATGGTGTAGCGGGAACACGCGGGACTGAAAATCCTGGCAGGCCGGTTCGACTCCGGTTTCACCCATCGGGCCCATGGCGCAAAGGTAGCGCATCTGTCTGATGCACAGGGGGTTGCAGGTTCAAATCCTGCTGGGCCTATAAGGGCGCGTAGCTCAGACCGGCAGAGCATTCGGCTCTTAACCGAAGTGCCGCAGGTTCAAATCCTGCCGCGCCCGCCATCTTTATTTATAATGAATATCATACAGAACATGATGCCTGAGCAGCCGGAGAACCTTCAGGACCTTGGCGTCCTGGTCCCGCATTTCCTTTTGATGAGAGACGGTCGTATCATACCTCTCGCAGACAAGATGTGGGAGAAGGGGGGAAAGAGCAACGACGGAATGATTGAGGTGGCGTTCAGCTTCGTAACTGAAAATATATTCTATATCTCAGACCGCGAGGCATGGAACGTCGAGGAACATATGACTCTTCCATACGAGGCGGTCGAGCTTGGATATGGAGATTGCGGAAATTCCGCGCAGCTCTTGACAGCGCTCCTCTACTACAAGGGAGTACCGTGCCGGATGGTCTTCGGGTATGCCGGCACCAGCTCGCATAGATGGGTCGAGGCGTTCTACAAGGGGGCCTGGACGGTCTTCGATACGACCAATGGGAGTCAGTTCAAAACCTCTGAGAGAGCGGAGCACAAGTACGATGCGTTGTTCTTCGTCACGCCCTACTCCTTCAGCCTTGCGAAGATGCCATTCGTACCGCCGTTGTTCTTGCCGTGAGGTGATGTGGGTGGGTGCCGAGAAGTCGTTCAAATTCGAGGAGGCGGCGGCGCGCTTCGAGGGCTTCAAGACATTTATTGAATGGATAGATATCAACGATGTTGATTTCACCCATGAAAATATGGATGGCATCGAAGTCCATCAAAGTCTTCGGGACTGCTACAAGGATGAGGGGTGTCGGCTGAATAACTTATATATGGACAAGATACCCATAAATGATGTAGATGTAGACGGACTTTTGGTGGTGGGCTGCATCGAGACTTGGCAAAGAGCAATTCGGACGGTAAGAAGATGTGATGGGAAGCTCATTCCAGTCGAGGGTAAACATCGACTGTTGTTGGCAAAGGAACTTGGGATTAAAAGAGTGCCTGCTACAGTTGAATATGATAGTCCATGTAGGAGATGACAATATGCCAAACTGCAATCAGTGTGGAGAGGATGTCCCGAACGAGCAGCACTTCATGATTGCGCACGCCGCGTCTCATCAGGACCCGATACTCATGATGGCCGACAACTTGCTGAAGTTCGCACCGCACAATGTTCTGCTTGCAGCGACGAAGGGCGGGTTCTTGGGGAATCCCCTGATACCGGGACCACTATGAACATCCTGAAGGCCATCAAAGCCTCGATAGCCGCAAGTGCAGTCGCATCTTACATTACATATTGGCTGATGACACATCCAAGACAGTGCCCGAACTGCCAAGGTTCTGTGATGCATGGAACATCACCGTGCCCTAGATGTGGTATCGGATTGAGCTGGCAATAACTTTTTATTCAAGAACATCCATAAGCATCAGTATGCCCGAGAGCCCGCTCATGCCGTTGTTTACTGCCGGAGACGCTTTGTTATCGATAGCGCCGCACAATGTTCTAGCGACGTTGCTGTCGGGAGGCGCTAGGCCGCCGGTCATCCACAGCCCGTCGGAGCGTGGACCTAGGCTCTACATGACGACCTGGGGGCTGTAAGCTATGGATAAAAAAGGATGCGAGTGTTTGAGGTTCGGAATGGACGCTCAACAGGCAATAGATAATATAAAGCACCACCTGGCTATGGTGCAGGAGACGGGCGGCTCCATAAAACAACGGCTGGTGGACGAGGGGCTCCTTCAGAATCTGAATGAGAATCTCAATCGTATGCACAGCAGCTATAATGACTGCTTAGACTTACCTAAGAGACTGTTTCAAAAGATGAAAGAACTGGACGAGCACCTGAAATGGCCCAATCCAGACGAGGATGAAATCGGTAGGGACATAGTGGAAATTGAGGCCCAGCTCAGGTCCGCTATTGATGATTCCTGCAAATAAAAAGCTTAATATATATGGCATTCCATTACATAGTTTAGTAGGGGTGTCGTAGAATGCCTGAGGACCCGCTTGCAGCGATTATCGGCCAGCTTTCAGTCGGATTGAACGAAGTCGGTGGCAACTTTGGGAAGATGTCCCAGTCCGTCATGTCGATGATGGGCGAAGGCATCAAGGGTGCCGAAGCCATGGCACCACACGCGGTACTCGCCAGCCTCTTCAAGGGCACTGGGTACTTCACCGCCAAGACACCGACCAGCACGCTCCAGACGAGAAACATCTTCTAGATGTATTCAAAGGTGAGCACCATGCCAAACCCCATTAGGCCGATTATCTTCGGGAGCGCAGAGGGCGACAATGTCCCGATGCAGCCGTCAGAGCAGAGCCCCTTGGTGGCGCTCAACGAGATTCTGATGTTTCCACTCAATGCCTTGCTATCAATCTCGAAGGCGTCCGGCGTGACGGACCAGATGCAGCAGGCGAAGGCCAGGTACACGAGGTCGTACCTGCCGCAGGGCGGCGTGAAGCCGCAGATGACCACGAAGGAACTGTGCCAGAAGAATATCTTCGGCGAGTCCGGAGGGTATTGATTTCATCGCCTCGTCGTGAGGTTGGTGTAAGCCAGAGGTGAAGAAGATGTTGAAATATCTATTGAGAACCACATGGTTCAGGGGCAGGGGTGCGCAGCGGATACGAAGGGTCATGCTCTTCCAGACCGCCGGGGGCGTAGACAGCTATGCGAACGCGACTGGGTTCGTCAACGGACTTGAGACCGGAGGAGCGAACATTCCCTCCGTCCGCAATTTCATCAAGGGCCGCATACGGAACTTCGTCATAAGGACCATCGAGCCTAGGACCATCACCATCACGCAGATTCCGAACCTCGTTGCGAACAGCGTGGGGTTCCTGGACTTCACAGCGCTCTCGGACAACGTCATCAACGGCACGCAGAGGGTTGCCATCAAGCTCTACCATGTGAAGCTCAACGGCGGTGTCTTCGAGAGCGCAAACATGCTGGCCCAGACGCTTCCCAATGGTCTTCTGCTGCCATTTGAAATCGAGTACACCAGCCACAGCGGTGCGGAGGCCTAAGCACCTCGATGAGGTGTTTACGAGAGGTGAGAAAAATGTTGAGATACTGCTTGAAAACGACATACTTCAGGGGCAGGGGACCGCAGAGGATACGGAAGGTCTGTATCTTCGAAACGCAGTCTGTTCAGGCTGCGCCGGTCGATGACTACCTGGCCGGAACGGGCTTCCGTGACGGCGTGGCAACGGGCGGAATAGCGCTTCCCTCGCTGAACAACATGATACCGGTTCCCGGCGGAGCGCCAGGGAACTACAATGTCGGACACCTTCGCCAGTCCCCCTACATCGGAAGGACCATCGAGCCCAGGTTCCACCCCGTCTCCGAGATACCGGTCCCGGGCGGCGTGGTCGGAGCGAACTGCTTCCTGGACTTCTACGAGGTCTTCGAGGCGACCATCAACGGCCACAACCACGTGGCCATCAAGTGCTACCATGTTCCCCTCGGGGGCGGCTTCATGGAGAGCGCCAGCATAGCTGCGGGAGCGCTTCCTGCCGGCATCTACATAGCGTTCGAGCTGGAGTACACGATGCACAGCGGTGCGGAGGCCTAAACTAGGAGGTGACAAGCATGGCAGACTTTCTAATAACATTTACGGAACTCGAAGTGGCTCTGCTGAGAGGCAGGGGACGACAGAGGATGCGCAAGGTCATACGGATGAACATCCCGGCGGGTGCAATCTACGTGCCCGGTCAGGGATTTGCGCACTCCACGGCTGCGCTGCCGAGGCTGACGAACCAGCTTCTGGGAACCATCCGTGATGGCACCGTCAGGACCGTCGAGCCTCGCGTGCAGGACGAGACAGCAGTGGGCTTCTCAAGGGGAATCTTCGATGACAAGAACGTCATCCTGGACTTCGACAGCCTCGATGTGGGGCTGTTCGCCAGCACGAAGGCCATAGGCATCAGGGCCTACGGCGTGCTTGACGGGGTACAGAGCGGCCTCACGGAACCCGCAGAGCCAGTGACGCTGAAGCAGGGTTCGCTGGTCTTCGAGGTAGAGTACACGCCGTTCAATGGCCAGGAGGGATAGAGATGGCTGAGAAGGACGGCAACGGACAGCAGCAGAACCCCGCAGCGGGGCTTGCAAACTTCATGAACATGATGGCCCCTCACAATGTGCTGAGGATGTTCGTTCAGGCGGTACCCCCGCCTCCAGGACTTCCGGCGCTCCCAGCGATGGCAGCCGGAGGCCAGAACGGACAGCCGCCAGCGCCGCCAGCGGCAGCGCCAGGGATGCCCGAAGGCACTAGGACGAGGTTCGCAAAGCGCAAGGGCATGTCGGCCGAGCAGTACGCAACTGACCAGGTCGCCATGAAGCGCGCCAGCGAGACCGCCGGCTTCAGTGTCGAAGGGAAGACGATAATCTTCTGAAGGCCCTCGGGCCTAGGGGATAAAGCATGATGGGGCAGCAGCCAGGTTCAGCGGGGCTAATACAGCCATTAACTACGCTGAGCCAATTTCTTGAGCAGCTCGCCCCACACAATATTTTAGCGAAGCTCCAGGGGCAGCAGGCAGCGCCTCCAGTGCAGCAAGAAGCGGAGCCGATGTGGAGACGGCAGCAGGTCAATGTAGGGCTCCAGAAGCAGGAGCAGACGGTCGGGAAGGTCGCTAGACAGGGTACGACGACCGAGCAGGGCTACATGACCGGCTTGGGGAACATCGCAGTAGGCTACGCCCCCCCGCCCGCCAAGAGCTACCAGGTAGCGCCCGAAGTGGCCCCTACAACGGTCGGTCTTGAAGGCCAGGTAGCAACGAACCCTAAAGGCTTCAAGGTCCGTGACGAGAACCCCGTGACGGAGCCAAAGAGGAAGTTCACTCTGTACGCCCCGTTGTTTTGAGATAGTGCGCACTATTACCGAATTGGTTTCCAACTCGGAAAGTATATAAGTCCACGATGCCATGTAGTATCATGGTGATGCCGGACTGGTTCATGAGGTATGCATGGCGCTTTGCGCTATGGGTATCTAGGAACGTCTGGTGCAACCTCGATAAGGTGTAGCCATGACAATCAGATTCCGAGCGTGGAACAAGGCCGAGAAGCGATGGATGCATGAGACGGAGGTTAACATCGAGGCGACCCATCCAATGTATCCTCAGCAGGGGCCGACCTACTGGCACCTTCATCAGGAAGCCGATGGGAAGAACCAAATCAAGCAGATTGCGTGCCCCGATATAGAAATCAGCGTTTCCACCGGTCTCTTTGACAAGAAGAATAAAAAGGAGATATACGAAGGAGACATCGTCCGTCACCAGAACGGTTTCCTATATGTCGTCGAGTGGTCTTCGATAAATGCCTGGTGGTGTCTGGTTCAAATCCGTGCGAAGGACACGCCATATACCGGAGGAATAAACGGGCAGGACATCTGGAGATGCGAGGTCATCGGGAATATCTTCGAGAATCCGGAGCTGGTTCCATGAGAGACATTCTCTTCAGGGCCTGGGACCGAGATGTGGGGAAGTATTATTATTTCTCCTTGGAGGACTTGAACTACGGGCGCGTTAAGTTGACCTTATCGTCCTGTCAGGTCGAACAGTTCACCGGGCTATTCGATAAGAGTGGCAAGAAGATTTACGAGGGCGATATCGTTCAATGCTTCGGCCCCTCCATAAGGCCAGCACTTGTCGAATGGCAGGACGGTGGATTCGGATACTACGTGCCCTATGATTTCATCTGGTTCGGCCATAACTATAACTTCGAATGGAAGGACGGTCATTCTCAAAAGATAGAGGTCATTGGGAATTCATTCGAGAAACCCGCCCTCCTAAAGAAACTGGAGAAGAAGAAATGAAGCGGGCCCCCAAGAGAGCACTTACAGACGCGGAACTCGATTCCATGCGGAGCCAGTGCGCTTCCACTAGGGACGCTGCGGTCTTCGAGGTCCTCAGGGTGACGGGGTGCCGAGAGCACGAGATGCTGGCGGTGCGGTTCCAAGACATAGACCTGGAGAACAAGAGCGTGTTCTTCCACAAGACCAAAGCGAGCGTCCGATGGAATTACAAAGGCAAGGGCGACGAGCGTGTCAGGACCCATGCGGAGAGCGAGATAAAGCCTAGGAGGTCGCCGTTGGACAACCAGGCGGTCTCGACATTGAGAATCTACATAGCCGAGAGGACCAAAGAAGAGGGCAGGGACTTCACCGATACCCTGAAGGTCTTCAAGATAACAAGTAAGACCGTCCGGAACCTCATCAAGGGCCTGGCTGAGCGCGCAAAGCTCCCTGACGCCAAGCAAGTATCACCACACTGGCTCCGTCACACGGCCGGCACGAAGATGCTATCTAGAGGCGTTCCGGTGGAGTATATCAAGCAAATCATGGGGTGGTCGAAGAAGAGCCGGACCTTCGAGGAGACCTACCAGCACTCGGACTTCGATATGGTCCAGGAGACCTTCGAGCGTGTCATGGAGAAGAAGGAGAAGCTAAAAGACAAGGAGGGAGAGGTATGAGCAAGATAATAGATTGTATTTGGTTTACAAGCATCAAGACCGTCGGAATCATAGTGACCGAGGACGAGCTGACAAAGGAGCGCAGAGCATATGTCGGCGTCGTGGACGGGAACGACCCGGAACTCGACAGGCTGTACATAAAGGAGCATGGGGCCCCGGTCTCTGTCATGGCAATGAAGCAGGTTGTGAGGGAAATGGAGGGAAAATAATGGTGCTAGGATTCGTATTGATATCGACAGCGCCGCAGAAGGAACGCGAGGTCTACAACGAGGTCACGAAGATAAAAGAGGTCATCGAGGCGCATCCGCTGTTCGGAGAGTTCGACATCATCGTGAAGGTCGAGGCCGCCGACTACAACAGACTGGGAGAGGTCATCGTAGACAAGATACGAGGCGTCAAGGGTGTAATCGACACTAGGACGCTGACATCAATCAAGACCTGATGGGAGCCCCAATAGAAATGTGCGACGATATAGAGTTGCCGGACGGGACGATGGTGCATAGTGTCAGGGAGGACCAGAAATGCCTCTGCAACAGCACGGACGAGGAAATTGTGCTTTGGATATATCGTTGGGCGAAGGCGCATGGATTTGAGCTTTCATTCAAGAAGGAAAAGGCTCTGTGCATCACACGAACAGCATTCGGGTGGGTAGTCCAGATGAAGGACGCCGATGGAGATGGGGTATAGGGAGGTATAGGGATGAAATGCGATAGATGCGGTGGGGAACTGTCCTTCTCAATGGCCTTTCTGGATTGGTTCTGTCCATGCTGCGATAATAATGATGTTGGGGAGCGTGACTGAAATGATGATAATCTATCACAACGGGCGTCCGTACAAGTTCTTCGAGGAGAGCACTGCGAGCACTGACACCCTCATAGTCGTCGTCCCAGGGCGGCGCACTGACGGTTCAAGTTACCAGGAGGGCGGACAATGACGGACGACAAGGACGATTTCTGGTGGTTCGTTCGCACGACCGAGGCGATGTATCCAGCATCAAAGAGGAAGAAGGCGCTGCCGGCCGTAACGGGAATGCCGATGGTCAAGCCAAACAAGAACGTCCGGGTGGTCTGATGCTCTGCAAAATCGGGAAGGACATGCAATGCAGGACGGGCAAGTGCTGCGTCGGCTGCAAGGACCGAGGGAAATGCGGGCATGACCCATGCGAGGACGATATCCACGGGCTTTGCGAGTGTCAGATACCGGAGCCGGGGGAGAGAAAATGAAAAAGGTCAAGGCTATCGGAGTGGGAATGCCGGCGTGGATATATCTCAACGACTTCGGCAGGATAATCCATGAGGCCTTCGGAGAATATCCTTACCTAGTAGGTTCCGCCTCCAGAACTAGGGAATGGCGCGATGTAGATGTGCGCCTGATACTCGACGATGAAGCGTGGGAACGGTGGGGCTTCGGGGATGCGGCAATTAGTAATGCAAAATGGGCCGCATTCACCCGAGCCTTCAGCGAGTTGGGCCAGAAGATGACGGGACTGCCGATAGACTTCCAGATACAACAGCAAACCTATGCGAATGACCATTTCAAAGGGCCAAGGTCGGCCTTAGGGCTGATATGGACATCCGAGAAGCGAGGGAGGTAGGAAAATGCCAAAATATGAAATGCCAAAAGCGGGAAGCATCTGGAAGCTGAAGAACGACAAGGAGAAGGACGGCCCCCGCTTCCGTGTCATAAAAGCCAACAAGAGCTACATCCGTCTGGAGAATGTCGCCCAACCCGCCCCCATCGGTGGAGGCGGAAGATGGTCCTATGCTCAATTCTATGAACATTTGACCGAGGCAGTTTAGGGGACTTGATGGACATGAGCGAGATAACTGAGTATTTCAAACGACACGGATGCTACGACCCCCCACTCGCAGAACGCAAGTTCATTGAGACTACGGAGCATCTCCAACTCCTCCGAGGAAAATGCGTTCTGCACCTTGCAGTATGCCCTTTAGAGGGCAGATGCTCAGGATGTAAAATGAACGCAGGCGAACTCGATTATAAGATATGGATACTGGGTGGCCGAAGGCCGGGTCAGAATCCCTATGGCGGGAAATTATACGAGGGTTCGTTGAAGGCTCTGTGTTGCGTGGTCAATACAGAACTACAGTGGAGTTTCGATGAGAGTAGTGGGGATTTACGATTATTCATGCCGCAAGAGGCAGGGGTCATCTTTAGAGGGAACGTCTGAAAAGGAGGCTTGACTGAAATGCTAATAATACAGTATCCAGGAACATGCCCGAAGTGCGGGTCCCACGACATAGGGGAATACCCATACCATCTAGAATGCAAGAAATGCGGGCATACAGAGTCGAGGAAGTGCGAACCATCGATAAGCTATCCAGACCGAATTTCAGTTTAGTATGGTGATTTGAAAGTCAACAAGATTGAAGGCGAGAAATGAGGTGAGAAGGTGTACGACGAAGACAACTACGACTACATGGGCAAAGACAAGATGGGCGGCCTCCAGAAGGGGCAGAAGATGAAGATAAAGGTCGAGGGCAAGGGAGCGAAGGGCGATTTCTTCGGGAAGTTGAAGGGCCTGGTGATATTTATCAGGGACTGCAATGCCGTCCCCGTCGGGGACTTCATAGAAATTGAAATCGTCGAGGTCGGCGACAAGGTGGCGTTCGCAAAAAGGGTTTAAATAGTCCGATGGGCATTCACAATATGGTGTAAATGCCCGCCGACATAGATGCGTTTCTGGGCCTGGTAGTTGTACCGGCCACGACGCTCGCAGCAGCCATCATAGGAGCAGCAGGCTCTGTCATGACGGCCGCAATGTGGGCTGATGTCATCAACACATCGCTCCAGCAGACCGTCGAGGAGCAGAGACAGACTAGGGCCCTCTTGGAGCAGTCGTTACCTAGGTCGAAGTTCTTCTGAGGTGAGCATGAGAAAGTCCAACGCCGATGATGGTGCAGCGATAGGGCTCGGCATACTCGGAGGCCTTGCGGCGGCCGGCCTCTTTTACTACCTTTACGGGCCGCGATGCCAGAGGTGCTATTCCCTTCAGCCCCCAGGAGCAACAATATGCGAGAACTGCGGCAAGGCGGTGTGTCGATGACCCCCCCTCCTGAGCTTGAGGACCTCCTGAAGGCCAACCTCAAGATAGCAGTCGAGACTTTTGAGACGATAACTGAGGAAGAACGGGCCGACCTCAAGAGAGCACTTGCCCTTCTAGAGCAGGAATAATTCTATATATTCGATACTTTATATACTTGAATGGGTGTAAAATGTCCGCCGAGCATCCGCTCAGGCCCCTAGTTGACCTAGGGGATGCGTTTAATACCGTAGCTCCACACAATGTTATCAATGCAGTTCTGAGCGGTGGCCAGTCCATCTCCACTACCCCGGTTCTTGCGCGCCAGCTCACAATGTACGAGGAGATGAACCGTGTGATTCCGCAGGAGCGCATCTATACTCCGCAGCCGGAGCCTTATGTGCCGCCGCAGCCAAGGCAGCAGGCGACGGCGTTCGATGCTCTGCTGGCCTTAGCGCCTCACAATATATTGGCGGCAATACTCAGTGGGGGGCAATTCCCATCAGCCTCGATACCATCGGATTTTAATTTTCAAGAATCTATACAAACTACTGGGAACACGATGTGGTTAGTGCCTGGCATAACAGTTCGGCTCAAAGGAAAAGGAGCAAGCGCAAAAGTCAGTGCTCCAAAGGACTTTGACTTGATTGTTAGCTATCATAAAATGCAAAAGCACTATGTTAAGTCGCGTGATAATCAGTTGGCACCGATGGTACTTGAGCCAAGTAGCGATATAGACTATATTGCTTCAGGTACAGCGATGCCGACGCAGGTGCCAATTCCAGCAGGGACAACATGGTCTATAAAAGAGGACCGAGCGGAGAAATATAACGAGGAAAAATTCACCTTCCAAGTCATTACAAAAAGGACGGAGTCTACCATCTATGCTACCAATGTTACTCTGGTTAGCGCAGTACCAAAAGCCCCTACGCAGCCTGGAGCACCGGGAGCGCCCAAGGTTCCAGGAGCACCAGCACCCGAGACCTTCCTCATCGATGGCAGAAAGTTGACCTTCGAGCAGGCGTTGGCGAGAGCGCAGAACTTAGAGGCCATCGGGGACTTCGATGGCGCAGCGGCCATCTACAACAAGATAGGAAGGCCCGACCTTGCGAGTGCAGCGATGGCGAGGATGCCTGCGGCACCATCAGCGCCTTCGGGCGTTCCGGCAGCGCCGACCGCCGAGACCTTCACCATCGATGGCGTCAAGTACACCTACGACCAGGCGCTCCAGAGAGCGCAGTTCTTGGAGATGGCCGGCAAGTACGGAGATGCTGCGAAGCTCTATGATGCTATAGGGGAGCGTGGTGCGGCATCGTCTGCAAGGTCCAAGATACAGGCCGCCGCAGAGACCGGCCCTGTAGCGAACTTCTACTTCCGCGGCAAGTATTACACTCGCGCCGACCTCATGAGCTTGGCGGCCTCAAAAGCGACAAGCGACCCATCCATGGCAATCGATATCTACGATACTCTCGGGGAGACCGGCAAATCCAACGCCATCCGTGACAAGCTCGCATCGGTCCAGGCATCAGCGCAGCAGGCTCAGCAGAATGTCATGGAGCTGCTGGCTCAGGCTAGGATGCTTGAGGCGCAGGGCAACTACAGAGGAGCCGCGGAACTCTATACGAAGGCCGGATATCCGAACCTCGCCGACAGTGCGCTCAAGAAGGCCTCGTCCGCGGAGCAGAAGGCATCTGCGAAGGCTAAGGCGCAGGAGATAGCTAGGCAGATAGCTGCGGCGAAGCTGGCCGCAGCGAAGAAGAAGAAGCAGGGGTGAAATGATGGCAGATTTGTTAGCACCGTTCGATGTCGCTTTGAAGGCCGCACCGCATAATCTTCTCGCTACCATCATGAGTGGCGGCCAGGTCATTGCGGTTGCGCCCTCTATTGATAATAGCGGCAAACAGACGACGGCCGCTGCGACCGCATCGTCATCATCGGGACAGCTCAGAGTAGAGCCGGGTCCATCACCAGGTAGAGTGTCTGGTGCTGGTATGGGCCACGGAGCCACCTCGGGGCTCGGGGCGAATGTGAAGTTCCCGCAGACCACAAACATCAAGGTCATTGAGAAGACCACAAAGGTCGGGATACCCGAGGCGGTCATCTTCATCGATGGAATTCCATATTCCACCACGGACTCCGATGGGAAGCTGGACGGCATCACAGACCTCTCGGCCGGCAAGCACACTATCTCGGTCGATGCGCTCGACTTCGAGTCTGGAGAGAAGGAGATATATGTGGCGGAGCCGTCTGGCTATCCGAAGACCGTCAATATCACCATGGAGCTTTCCGTCATCCCCACGGAGCTTCCAGGCACAGAAGAGGCCGGAGCCGGCGCAGGTGCCGGGACAGCCGCCGAGGAAGCAGCCGCGGCAGCACAGGAGCAGGCTCAACAGTACGGCGGAGGCGGTTATTATGGTGGAGGATACAACTACCAGCAGCCGCCCTCGTACCAGCCACCTTCCTACGAGGCTCCAAGCTACGGAGCGCCCTCTTATGGGGCCCCTGGCTATGGCGGATACACTCCACAGCAGCCCGCACAGGGCCTTCCGCAGCTCCCGCTGCCGCCTTTGGACTGGCTACAGCAGTTCCTGCTGCTGCCGTTCACGACCATCCAGACTGCGATGTCTGCGACACCGATGTCCAGAGGCGGACGGTGCAAGAAATGAGTGAGTTCCAGGAAGCCATAGAGAGGGCCAAGGCGGAGAACCCAGAGGTCACGCTCAAGGAGTTCGTCGAGAAGCTCCCTGAGCCCCCTGCACCGCCGGCGCTCCCGTCGAGCTGCAATGACGTGATGGTCGCCATAGACGGCGAGATTGGGAACGTGAAGAGACGAATCGATGACCTCAACAGGCTCGCAGCCACCATGGACTATCATATCTACCCTTCCGATGCTGTAATGGCATACGGTCCAATCTCGAAGGAAGAGAAGTGGATATACGACCTGGTTGACAGCCTCGTGAGGAACGAGGAGCGCAACATCGAGATACTTGAGCGCGCCAAGGCGACCGTGAAGGAGAAGTGCAAGTAGGTGAGAATCATGGCAATGGATACTCTAACGGTAGGCGGAAAGGACTTCAGTGCGGCCTGGTTGAGGTCTCTCATGAAAGGCTGGAGCACCTCCGAGGTCGCTTGCGTTGCGGAAGGACGCTCCTGCGCATCAGAGGCCTTCTTGTACACCTTCAAGGGCCACACGGATGTTCCCATGGGGTTCTGCGCCATAGCCCGCGAGGAGCTTACAGAGAGGGCAAAGACCGACAAGTGGGCACAGGACAAGCTCGGTTTCATCATGGAGCGTGCGCCCTCGTGCCCGTCTCCGAAGGACGACAAGGAGCTTATCCAGGGCATCATCAAGGAGCTTGACAATTCGTTCTGCCCGGGAAGCCACATAGTCTCGTGCATCATCCACGGGCCCGGCATCACCTGCAACTGCAAGGAGTGATATATAATGTATCGACACATACCTGAACCCATAAGCAGCAAGATGGAGAGCTGGATTCCCGATATTGGCACAGCGGGTAAGGTAGCAGCCAAGGCACTAATCGAAGAGGTGGACAGTACCCATGAGAGTGTTATAAACGAGTCCGTGGATGCCCCTGAATTTTATGAGAATAAGTGGAAACTCATCGACAGTATGATTAAAAGACATAAGAGTGGTGCAGAAAGTTGGGTAAATGAACTTCTCGAAGACCACATGGCTGAAGAAGGTTGCCATCTGACGGGTCTTTATGCTACGGTGACCGGCTTTGCGGACAAGTCATGCAAATCTATAAATGAAGAACTTAAAAAGAAAGTTGATATTGCACATGAGAAGTGTTTCATGATAATACCCTATACCGAGCATATTTCAGGACTGGAAAAGAAACTCTCGAAGGCTAAAGGTGAAATCGAGCGCAAAGAGATAGAGGGTAAAATCAATAAGTACCGAGATAAACTGAAGGATGCCGAGACTGGATGTGAGGTGGGTATAAAGGCCGTCGCCGAACTCGGTAAGGCATTCGTTAAATGTCAGTGCAAAGAGAAGTGAGCACCATGGCTACCCCATCGGAAGACAAGTGCATCGAGGGTGTAAGCGACATCATCACCCAAATATACGACGGGGTCCTGGCCGAGCAAGCGCTCAAGCTTCTTGAGACACATCCGCTCGGTGCCGGAGAAGGCGCAGAGCTTGTGAAGCACGAGCTTCGGAGAGGCGTGGAGCGCTTCAATAGCCTTCTCAAGTCCGATGAGTTCGCCGAGGCGCTGAAGAACCTGAACGGCTGCTCTCCGATACTGAAGAAGATAGAGGAGGATTGAGCATGGCCATGAAAGGCGTCAAGAAGGGTATAATCGAGAAGATTGCAAGTGAAATCGAGGAGATGGAGCTTGAGCCGGCCCCGGAGGACTACATCAAGACGCCATGCGGTTCGTTAGGCTCCAAGACCTGCGTTGGGGTAGCGGAAGGAAAGTTCTTGGGTGAATTCGCCACCGAGGAAGAGGCGGACAAGGCCATCTGCGAGCGGATGGATAAGGACCAGTTCTGGTCTACAGTGTGGTTCTTGTCGGACCATGGGAACCTCCGTATAGATGAGGAAAGCGATTGCTTTTCATTGAAAGATGTCGGTGATATAAGGAGAGCCATGGATAGCCTCGAAGTTGGACTTGACAAGATGTTCCCGAACTATCGCCAAATGGAAGGGGTTATCTCTAGGGTCAAGAAGGCATGGGAACGACTGCCTGAGGATAGGAAGAAAAAGCTAAGACAGTCTCAAGTGGAGTCAGAATGGATGCTGGAAGACCACATAAAGGACTACGCAGAACATATTAGAGCCAAGAAACGGCGTGAACGCCTCATCCGAGACTACTATTAGATTTAAGAGGTGATGTCATGTCCAAGACCGTTATCAAGTGCTGCGATGGAACCGAAGTCGATGTGAGCAAGATGACCGTTGAGCAGGCCGTAGCGAAGCTCAAGGAGCTGGCATCTACGACCACTTGCCCGTGCCATCTTGAGTCTGAACACGAGAATGATGTCACGATGCTTTCATTGACGGTCAGTCCAACGAAGACGGGACTGTACTACGAACTCACAAGGAGCGACATAGGAAAGTCCGCAATCAGAATGTTCGGGAGTGCGTGGCCAGTTTCAAACTTCATGGGTCGGGTGCTGCTACCAAATGATGTTGGGAAGCGGGTCTATCTGGTACGCCCAGATGAACCAGGAGGGCGTTCTATCGTTCAGGTCGAGAACGACATGCAGTTCAGGAGACGGACAGGAACTTTGCCAAAGTACCTTGCGCAGTACCGTGTTGGATGGCATGTCAAGGAGCCCCGTAGGAAACCCGAGACCGATGAGTGGGTGGTGCCCGTCTATAACCCAGAGGGAAAGCGTGACGAGGGCAAGACTTACTATACTAGCGACAAGGAAGACGCCTGGGGCACATACCGTGCGCTGCTGGAGGAGATGGGCCAGACGGAGGAGCCTGGCAAGGTCACCAGGACCAATAAGATAACCTGGAAGTACAACCGCTTCGGCCATGTCGAGGTCTGGAAGGGCGACGAGGATGAGGAAGAGGCCGACCTCTACATCCAGCAGGATACTGATGTCGAGGAGTTCTTCAAGAAGATAGGCCTGGACCCTGAGACTATCGAGCCTGGTGACTTCGATACTGCCGAGGACCCTGGCTACTTTGATTAAGTGAGCACTATGGCAGGCTTCAAGCACCTCGTGAGCATGGCCGAGCTGCCGGTCGCCAAGGTCCATGAGGAACGGTATTCAGAGACGCCGAGCAAACTGAAGGTCCATGCAACGACCAGGTCCTCGTTGCCTGGTATCCTGAAGAACGGGCTCGTTCCTAGGGGCAATAGCTTCTGCAAGGTCTGGGGCTCTGAGAGGATACCTCACTGGATTGAGCGCATCGAGTCGCATGAGGAGGACGAGGAGAAGTACGAGAAGGTTCTGAGCGAGATACTCCAGTGCCGTGAGGATGGTGTGTACTTCTGGGATGATTACAACGAGGGCGTAAGCCAGGCGCTCGCCACCGTCGGGTATCTCAAGAAGGACGAGCCGGCCGTCCTCATAGTGAGCACCAAGGGCCTGAAGCTCCG
>Ga0315283_10002175_pt1 | contig 16273 bp, 10 predicted proteins | sample YL17G09_0_MG_FD_204541 | JGI IMG/M metagenome (GOLD analysis project Ga0315283, IMG submission 204541) | Sediment microbial communities from Yellowstone Lake, YNP, Wyoming, USA - YL17G09_0 | ecosystem: Environmental > Aquatic > Freshwater > Lake > Sediment | place: USA: Wyoming | collected... | reverse complement strand
TTCAGCTTGCGATAGGGCAGGTGTCGGCGATTTGACGCGGCCACGGAAGGCGGGTTGGGGCGTCCTCCTCGTATTCGGTATATTCATCACCATACTCGGGGTGTACGACTGCTCGGAAGAATGGAAGTACAACGGCTTCGACAGCATGGAGCCCACGCCGGTGTCGGGCGTCGAGATGGGAAAGCTCGTCAAGATAATGGGCAAAGTGGAGAGCTCGCCCCAGGGCAGTCCGGTCATCCAGAAGGTGACCACCATCAGGAGCGGCAAGAGCAGGACCAGCACGCATTACGAACATGTTGACCATTTCACGGTTTCCGATTCCTCGGGCCCAATCACGGTCACGCTGAACACGGAGAGCGTCGTCCGGTACAGGGGAGACCGCTACGACGTCGGTGACGACATCGTCATCGTGGGCGTCGTGCGCGACTGGGGCATGGAGAAGTCAATAAGCGTGCAGGGTGTGGCCACCGCATCGGACGGGTTCGGGGAGAAAGGGGCCATGCGCTACTTCGGCGAGGGCGTGCTCACAATAGGGATTATCATGATGGCGGTGCCGGCGGCGTTCATGCTCTGGCGGAGAAAGAAGGGCGGGCCGGAGACCTCCGCCCCAATGGTGCCCATAACGCCGCAGCCGGAGTTCGGGGTCCCTGGCGTTGTCAAAGACCGGTACTGAAAGGTCTCGGCAATGCAATTCCGGGGGTTGACCGTTTTTCGCTTTCTTTCCCATTATTGATGTGAGCAATGCAGCCCATGTCATTCTTTCCATCGGCATATAATGGCTGCCGCGTCAGGGCACTACTGGAGGGAAACATTAACAGCAAGGCATATAAAGCCGAAAAGGGACAGGTAGGCGTGGCGATGATGAAAGCGCAGAGGCCGACACGGGAATCGATGCAGCCGTTCCGGGAAGCTTTCCGTTCCTCATCAATATATCTCCATTCAATCCCTTTGCCCAAAACAACACGTAAACCTTTATATGCAGCTAGAATCATAATCAACGTCCTATGTTGCGGGAAGTCATTCATTCACACCTCACTCATTCATTACTGCAACGCTCCAGCGGAAAGGAGGTGCGCTCCTGAACAAAGCTAGGGTCCTCGTCGTGGAGGACGAAAAGATTGTCGCGAGGGACATCCAGCAAAGGCTCACGTCCATGGGGTATACGGTCACTGCCGTGGCCTCCACTGCGGAGGCGGCCATCCATGACGCCGAGAAGACCTCTCCGGACATCGTGCTCATGGACATAGTTCTCAAGGGTGAACAAGACGGCATCGACGCCGCCACTGTCATCATAGAGAAGTTGGAACTGCCCGTCGTATACCTGACGGCATATACGGACGAGAAGACCCTCACCCGCGCCAAGATAACCGAGCCCTTCGGGTATGTTGTCAAGCCGTTCGAGGACCGGGAGCTCCAGATAAACATCGAGATGGCCCTGCGCAAGCACACATCCCAGAAGACCCTCAAGGAAAGCGAGGAGCGGTTCCGCACTCTGGCCGAGAACTCCCGCGAGGGCATACTCATTCACGACACGGACCACATCCTTGATTTCAACGGCACGTTCGCAACCATGTTCGGCTACAAGCCCGACGAGCTCAAAGGAAAGAAACCATTAGACCTCGCTGCCCCTGAATGCCTTGAAGCGATATCGAAATCAATGAAGACCGGCATTGATTCGCCGATAGAGAGCATCGGTCTCCGGAAGGACGGCTCCAGATTCCCAGTCGAGAGGATAGGCAAGAAGATAGTATATCATGGTAAGCAGGCCACAATAGCTGCCATCCGCGACATGACGGACCGCAAGAGGATGGAAAAGCTGGAAAAGGAGCGCACGCGTGCCGAGCTCTACGGGTTCGTCGTGAGCGCCCTGCCTCTCATTTCACCAGGCATGATAGAGGAGGTCCGGGAGGACCTCGTCAAGATGTTCGCTGACAGGTTCCAGACGTATTTCAAACCGGCGTTCGAATCCGAGATCGCCCGAAAAAAGAAGGACGCGCTGGACGGAAACGAAACCAAGGCGGCCGCGGACGCCGGGGCGTTCGATATCCTCGGGGCATATCTCAACTGGATAGCGGACCTCTTCACAAGCTTCGGCATCGAGACGCGCCATTCCGTAAAAGAGGCCGCAGGCACGCTCGAGTTCCAGGCGTGTCCGTGGATACAATATTCGAGGACGAACACGGTCTTCTGCCTGCTCTGCCGCGCCATGGCGTTCCGCAGCTTCGTCTGGGTCTCGCCGCAGGGCGCTGTCGGCCTGAGGACGACCGTCGCAGGCGGCGGCAAACACTGCAGCTTCGAGTTCAGGCCCGCCCCGCCCAAGGGCAAGTAGAACTTCAAGCACATTCGCCACAATGGCAAATGCCTGAAAGAGCCGCCGAGGCACCGCTCCGGCTATTGGAGATATGAATGACCGAAAGTGGAAAAATCCCAATGACGTCCGACAGCAGTCCGGTAAATGAACAGGAGAAATACCGCGAGCTGTTCGAGAACGCGCAGGTCGCAATCTACCGCTCCAGAATTGACGGCACGGCGATACTGGAAGCAAACCGCAAGCTCGCCGAGCTCTTCGAGTGCACCGTCGAGGAGCTGTGCGGCAACCCCGCCATCATCCGCTGGGCCGACCCGGCCAAGCGTGGCGAGATGCTCAAGATAGTGAGGGAAAAGGGCGTCGTCACCGATTTCGAGATAGACATAATCACCCTCAAGGGGAACCGGCGCACGGCCCTCGCATCCATTAAGTTGTTCCCGACCGAGGGGCATCTGGAAGGCAGCGCGATCGACATCACCGGGCGCAAGCGGGCGGAGAAAGATGCGAGAGAAAGTACGGCCAAACTGCAGGTGACTTTCGAGGAGGCTCCGATCGGCATCAGCATGGTGGGCATGGACAAGCGATTCATGAAATGCAATAAAGCTTTCTGCGACTTCCTGGGTTATTCCGAGAAAGAGTTGACCCAGAAGACGATCGCCGATGTAACCTTTCCCGAGGATGTGAACATCGGCATGGCCGATCTGCAAGCCATCGTGAAAGGCGAGAAGAAGACCTCCAATGTCCAGAAGAGGTACTTGCGAAAAGATGGCGCGGTTGTCTGGGGAGAGGTGAACATTAATCTCGTGAGAGACTGGGAGGGTCGGCCGCAGTACTGGTTTCCCGTGATACTCGACATCACCGAGCGCAAGCGGGCGGAAGAGGCCCTGCTTTTAAAGAACTTCGTTTTCGATGCATCGATATCCGCCAACAGCATAGCCAACATCGATGGGGTTATCACCGAGGCCAACAGCGCATTCCTGCGTCTCTGGGGCTTTACGAGGAAGGAGGAAGTCGTCGGCAAACCCATCCTGGATTTCATCCAGAACAAGGAGGAGGCCGTGGCCATCATCACGGCCCTCAACAGCACGGGGACCTGGGAAGGGGACTACACAGGGAAGCGGAAGGACGGCTCGACATTTACAGCGCACGGGCTCGCCACGGTCCTCCGTGATAAAAGCGGGAAGCTGATAGGATATCAATCGGCGGTATTTGACATCACGGACCAGAAGAACGCCGAGGAGGATATTCGCCTAGACGCCGAGCGAACAGACACGCTCCTCCGGCTAAACCAGATGACCGGCTCCACGCTCCAGCAGGTCACGGATTTTGCCCTCGAGGAGGCGGTCCGGCTGACCGGGAGCACGATAGGATACCTTGCGTTCCTCAACGAGGACGAGAGCGTGCTCACGATGCATTCGTGGTCGAAGAGCGCAATGGCCGAGTGCGCGATAGTCGACAAGCCGATAATATATCCGGTCAACACGACGGGCCTGTGGGGAGATGCCGTCCGGCAGCGGCGCGCCGTCATTACAAACGACTACTCGGCACCCGTTCCAGGAAAGAAGGGATACCCGAAGGGACATGTGGCCGTCACCCGCCACATGAACATCCCAGTGTTTTCGGGAAAGCGCATCGTGCTAGTTGCGGGCGTCGGCAACAAGACCGACCCTTACGACGAGCGCGATGTCAAGCAGTTGACCCTCCTGATGGAAGGGATGCACAATGTCCTGGATCGCAAGCGGGCCCACGAGGGATTGCAGGAAAGCGAGAAGAGGTACCGCGACCTTCTTACAAACCTCGACGCGGGCGTCGTTGTCCACGCGCCGGACACATCCATCATCACCAGCAACCCCCGGGCGTCTGTACTTCTGGGACTGAGCGAGGACCAGATGAGAGGGAAGCTCGCGATGGACCCGGCGTGGATGTTCCTCAACGGGGACAACACGCCCATGGCGCTCGCCGATTACCCGGTCAACCGGATAGCCGCGACCGGGAAACCGATAAAGGACCTCGTATGCGGGGTCAACCGGCCAGCCACGGGGGATGTTGTCTGGCTGATGGTGAACGGTTTTCCGGTCAGGGGCAAGGGAAATGAGATATCCGAGATAGTGGTAAGTTTCATAGACATCACCGGCCGCAAGATTGCCGAGGATGCGCTCCGGGAGAGCGAAGAACGCCTAGTTGCGATATTCGAATCCGATCCGACTGGATTACTGCTCATAAACAGGAACACCAAGGTCATTGTCGATTCGAACAAGGCGGCGCTGGAGATGATAGGCCTGCCAAGATCCAAGGTCGTGGGGAACGTCTGTCACAAGTTCCTGTGCCCTGCAGAGAAGGGCCAGTGCCCCATTTGCGACCAGAACCAGGCCCTCGATCGCTCCGAGCGCATTCTGCTCAAGTTCGATGGGTCAGCGATGCAAATACTGAAATCCGTGAGGCCCCTCAGACTCAAGGGCGAGAACTACCTTCTCGAAAGTTTCATAGACATCACCGGCCGAAAGCGTACCGAGGAGGCCCTGCGGGAAAGCATGGCGAAGTTCCGCGACACCGTGAAAAATCTCGACGAGGGATACTACAGCTGCAGCATCGACGGGCTCATACTCGATTACAACGTGGCATTCAGCCGGATTCTAGGCATCGACCCCGCCAAGGACATGAAAGGCCAGAAATTGCCCGATTTCTGGCAGGACCCGGAGGACAGGAAGCCCTACCTGGCGGAGCTGATGAAAAATAGATCCATAAGGAACTACATGATAGCCGCAAAGAAGATTGACGGCGAAAAGATCGTGGTCCTGGCGAGCTCCCATATTGTGAGGGACGAGAAGGACACGCCCATACGAATCGACGGGACATTCACGGACTTCACAGACCGCAAGCGTGCGGAGGATGAGATCCGCCGGCTCAACGAGACGCTGGAGCAGAGGGTGCGTGAGCGCACTGCAGAATTGGAGTCCGCCAACAGGGAGCTGGAAGCGTTCGCATACTCCGTCTCCCACGACCTTCGAACTCCGCTGCGGACAATAGATGGTTTCAGCCTGGCGCTGCTCGAGGACTACGGTGACAAGCTGGACGACACCGCCAACGACAACCTGAGGCGGGTCCGGGCCGCAACCCAAAGGATGGCCCAGCTCATCGACGACCTTCTCAAGCTGTCCCGCGTGAGCCGTGCGGAAATGAAGCACGAGAAGGTGGACCTTGGCGCCCTGGCCCGCTCCGTGGACCGGGAACTGAGAAAGGCCCAGCCCGAAAGGGATGTCGATTTCGTGGTCCGGGACGGCCTTTACGCCGAAGGCGACCCCAAGCTCCTGAAAATAATGCTCGAGAACATCCTGGGCAATTCATGGAAGTTCACAGGCAGGCACCCATCGGCCAGGATAGAGTTCGGCTCGACGGAGAAAGACGGCCAGCTGACATTTTTCGTGAAGGACGACGGCGCCGGCTACGACATGGTCTACGCTGGCAAGCTTTTCGCGCCATTCCAGAGATTGCACTCGACGGAGGAGTTCCCCGGGACGGGCATAGGGCTGGCAACCGTCCAAAGAATCGTCCATCGACATGGCGGCCGCGTCTGGGCCGAGGGTGCGGTCGAGAAGGGCGCAACATTCTATTTCACGCTCAATCCCAGGGATAAGGACGTGGCCGGAAGAGAGACGGACGTGGCCGGAAGAGAGACGGACGTGGCCGGAAGAGAGACGGACGTGGCCGGAAGAGAGACGGACGTGGCCGGAAGAGAGACGGACGTGGCCGGAAGAGAGACGGATTCCGCAAAGAAGGAGAATGCGGCAACCTCAAAGAATAGATAACTATCAATGAAAGAGAAGGAGGCAGGTGACGAAAAATGATGAGGAAGAACGGAAGGAAGATATTGCTGGTGGAGGACAATCCGGACGATGTGGCCCTCACGCAGAGGGCGTTCACGAAGAGCAACATCGCCAACGAAATAATAGTTGCGAGGGACGGCGCCGAGGCGCTTGCGCTCCTGTTCGACAAGAACATGGAGCTTCCGGCGCTAGTGCTGCTCGACCTGAAGCTGCCCAAGGTGGACGGCCTCGAAGTGCTCAAGAAGATAAGGGCCGTTGAGGAGACGAAGCTCATCCCCGTGGTCATATTGACATCGTCCAAGGAGGACGAGGACCTCAAGAACGGTTACAAGCTCGGCTGCAACAGCTACATCCGCAAGCCCGTGGACTTCGTCCAGTTCGCCGAGGCCGTGAAGACGCTGGGGCTCTACTGGCTGGTGCTCAACGAGGCGCCGCCAAAGGACAGATGAGCAGCATGGGCGGAACGCTCAACGTCCTGTTGGTGGAGGATTCGGAGGACGACGCCCTTCTTGTGCTGCGACAGCTCGAGAAAGGTGGATTCCTGCCGGATTGGGTGCGAGTCGACACGGCGCCCGCGATGGAGGAGGCCCTGAAACGGCGCAAGTGGGACATCGTGCTGTGCGACTACAGGATGCCGCATTTCGATGCGCCCTCTGCCCTGGCGGTATTGAAGAAAATGGGACTGGACATCCCCTTCATCATCGTTTCCGGGACCATCGGCGAGGAAACTGCCGTTAACGCAATGAAGGCCGGCGCGCACGATTACCTCATGAAGGGAAATCTGGGGCGCCTCGTCGTGGCCGTGGAGAGGGAGGTGCGTGAGGCGAACATTCGCACCGAGCGGCGCGGGATGGAGGAGACCATCCGCGTGAGCGACAGGCGCTTCAGGGCGATGGTCGAGAAAGGCGCCGACGTCATCATCCTTGTCGACCGGGAAGGAATCATCACCTACGTAAGCCCGACGTTCAAGTCCGCCATGGGCATGGAACCGTCGTATGTGGAGGGAAAACCGGTACTCGATTTCATAGAGAAATTCGTCCATCCCGACGATATTGAAAGCATGATGGGCGGCATGTCGGCCGTACTGGATACAAATGGCGGGGAGTCCAGCGGGGAGTGCCGCTACCTTCACGGGGACGGGACATGGCATCACCTTTTGGCCATCACCAACAACCATCTGGAGGACCCCGCCGTAAAGGGGATAATCATCAACCTGATGGACATCACGGAGCGCAAGCGGGCGGAGGAGAGCCTGCGGGCTAGCGAGACGAAATACCGCATGCTCGTGGACACGATGACCGATGTCATGTTCACGCTCGATTTCGACGGAAATGTCATCGATATCGGCCAGGCCATCCAGAAGATAATCGGTTTTACGAAGGCGGAAATCATCGGGAAGAGCTTTTCCGATTTCATCCACCCGGATGACCTACCTATTGCACAGGGAGAATTCCTCAAGGCCATCCAGGGCGAGGGGCGCCCAATCGAAATCCGAGTTTACCATACCGACGGAGCCCCCCGGTGGGTCAATATCAACGCGTTGCTGATAATGCGCGACGGCGAGCCGGACAACCTGCTTTGCGTTCTCACGAACATACACGAGAGAAGGGCAGCGGAGGAGGCTTTGAAGGAAAGCGAATATTATCTCCAAGAATCCCAGAAAATTGCGGGCCTTGGCACGTACAGCCTGGATATTCCCGCAGGGATGTTCACCACATCGGAAGTGATGGATGATTTGTTCGGGATTGACAAAGAATATGATCACTCCATCGCGGGCTGGGCGGCCTGCCTCCACCCGGATGACCGCATGAAGGTCCTGGACTATCTGAAGAATGATGTGATTGGGAGTCGACAGCTCTTTGACATGGAATTTCGCATAGTCCGTTTCAAAGACAAGGACACACGCTGGCTGCATGCCCTGGGCAGGCTGGAGCTAGATGCCGAAGGGCGCCCAAAAACAATTCGGGGCACCGCGCAGGACATCTCAGAGCGCAAGAAAGCCGAGGAGGATATCAGAACCAGCGAGCAAAGGTACCGCGTGCTGGTGGAGAGCCTCAACGAGGGAATCTGGACCATCGACAAAGACTCCAGGACCACTTTTGTCAACGCTCAGATGGCAAGGATGCTGGGTTACAATGTCAAGGAGATGATTGGCAAAACACTGTTTGATTTCATGGACGAACAGTGGAGCCGGCTCGCCGAGCAGAAAGTGGAAGCGCGAAAGAATGGAGTTCACGAGCAGCACGATTTCGAATTCTTGCGGAAGGACGGGTCGCGTCTCTTCGTCGTCATGGAGACGGCCCCCCTGTCAGACAAGGATGGAAGATACATCGGTGCAATCGCGGGTGTGATGGATGTATCAAATCAAAAGCGCGCCGAAGAGGAACGGAAAGCGAAGCAGGCCCTCATCGAAAGTATCACGGAGACAAGTCCGGCCGGGATACTGATGGTCGATGCCGGCGGAATAATCACATATGCAAACCCGCGCGCCGAGGAGATACTCAGGCTGAAGAAGGGAAGCGCCGCGGGGCGTGCATACGATTCCCCCGTCTGGCAGACGACCGGTCTGGACGATGAATCGTTCCCTGAGGAGGAACTGCCCTTCCGCAAGGTCATGTCCACGAGAAAATCGGTCACGGACATCCGCCATGCCATTCGCACCCATTCTGGGGAGCGGATATTGCTCTCGGTTAACGGTGCGCCGCTCAAGGACGGAAAGGGCGCCGTCTCCGGTGTGGTCCTGACAATCGAGGATATTACCAAGCTAGTCGCGGACGACAGGAGGATAGCCGCCTCGCTCAAAGAGAAGGAGGCCCTCCTACGCGAGGTCCACCACAGGGTCAAGAACAACATGCAGGTCATCATCAGCCTACTGAGCCTCCAGTCCAGAAGGGTCAAGGACGAGCGGGTCATGGCGGCCTTCAAGGAAAGCCAGGACAGGATAAGGGCGATGTCCCTCATTCATGAAAGGCTCTACCGCTCCGAGGACATGGCCAGGGTCGACTTCGGGGATTACGCCGAACGGCTCGTGAAGCAGATGCTGCGTCTCTACGGCATGGGGCCCGACAATGTGAAGTTGGAGCTGGCCCTCGAGCCCATTCCGTTGGGCATCGATACCGCCGTGCCCTGCGGGCTCATCCTCAACGAACTCGTCACCAATTGCCTCAAGCACGCATTCCCGAACGAGAAGAAATGCGAAATGCGTCTGGAGCTGAAATGGGCCTCGAAGGGCCGGATAAGGCTCTCGATATCGGACAGCGGGGTCGGCCTTCCCAAGGGATTCGACCCAAAGACCTCGGACACCATGGGCTTCCAGATGATAACGTCGCTAGTCGAGCAGATTGACGGCTCGCTCAAGGTCGAAAACAAGAAAGGCACAACCGTTACCATCGAGTTCCCCGACGACCCGGGCAAGAAGATACAATGAGCTGCAATGCCCGAATCGGGCCATGAGCGGTCCTAGTGGCCCTTCCCGTGCGCTTCCTTAGAGGATGGCGCCGGCGGGCCGTGGCAGACCTGAGCGGCCTCGCTCTTGAGGACCGAGAAGTCCGAGGCCTGGAATGCATCCGGATTTCCAACAAGCATGAGGCTCCCGGCGGAGCTCATGATGCGGTCGTTGAGAAGGTGGACCATGTTGAGGAGGCTCTTGAACCCGTTGTTGGCCGAGAGATACTCGAGGCCTTCGAACAGAATCACGAAATCGTGGGCATCCCTGATGAAGCTCGTTATCACGGATGTGAGCCGTCCCAGCTCATCCGGTTTGATGGTCACGATGTCTGGCGCGGTGGCGGCCGTCAGCCAGACGATTGGAGTCTTGGCCAGTCCGAACTTCTCACGGATATCGTGGGGTGAGCGCCGCGTGACCCAGAGGCCCTCCCTCCCTTTTTTGACGAGGGAAACGAAGACATCGCGGGCCTGCTCCGGGCCGGTATAGAATATAATGTTCCCTGGCGCCAATTCGACACAGGCGTCTGCCTCCGTATCATCGGTACCAGTCCCCACGCCGGTCTTCTTCGGTACATCCTCCTTCTGGGGCGTCAGGAGGAGGCTCTTCACCAGTACCGCCCTCGATATCATCACGCTCATGAGCGTCGATAGAATCAGCGTGACGGCGGATAATGATACCAATGGCGCTAGGACAAGTATCACAGGCATCGCCACGAGTTCGACACCGAGAAATCCTGTCAGGAGCCCGATATCCGTGCGCATCTCGCCCAAGGTGGTTCGCAGCACCCGGACGCCTTGTATGAACGAGGCCAGAAAAAATGCGGCGGCAATGCCAATCAGCGTCAATATCAGCGGGTTCCTGACTGCCTTCGGTATCCCGTACGTCCATTCCACCTCGAAGTAGGATGGGTTCGCCGCCCACGCTCCCGCAATGAGGGCAGTAATCAAACCAATGGGCGCGTAGATGAAACCCCTTCGGAGCCAGTCATTTTTGATCCTGGGGTTGCCCACCAGAGAGGTCATCATGTCCAGCAAGACGGGGGTGGTCCAGACGACCATCAACGGGGCGACCGTCACCAGGACGGCGAGGGTGTCATGAGGAAGGTCGGCGAATGCCGCTGAATAGACGAGCGACGCACATATGGTAAGTAACAGCAGCGTGCTGGACAAGCTCTTGAACAGCGAAGCGGGAACTCGTTGCAGAATTACCAGGGTGAATGCTGCGACAAGCATCGTTATGCCGAATCCGGTTAATACAGCAAACCCTGACCAATCCATCACAAAGACATTCATCGGGTCCGGATATATCTTTTTCCCCTCAAATCGAGAGAAACATACCAAAAGCCAGACCCTCAAAGGCGTCAATGCGACAAGGGGAAGTGACTAATATCGACATTATCCGGCCCAGCATCCTCAAATATGCTCTGGACGATGCGCTTTCCGTGAAGCTTTCGGACTTCGATTACGACCTCCCGAAGGAGCTCATCGCGCAGGAGCCCCTCGCCAAGAGGGACGCCTCCAGGATGCTCGTGCTGGACGGGAAAAAGATATCGCACCGGAGCTTCAGTGACTTTCCCGGGTATCTGGAGAAGGGGGATGTGCTGGTCCTCAACAACACGCTCGTGTTTCCGGCCCGGCTGGCCGGAAAGAGGGAGACCGGCGGGAAGGTGGAACTGCTGGTGCTCAGGAACGAGGGCGAGAGGGCCGAGGCCCTCGTCCGGGCGAAGCCCCTGCGGCCCGGCGAAACTATTTCAATTACAGGGGGCAAATGCGAGGTCGTCAAGAGAATAGAGGGGGCTCGCTACCAGCTCGATTTCTCCGTTCCGGGAGGAATTTCGGGGTATCTGGACCGGCACGGGACAATGCCGACCCCCCCTTACGTGAAAAAGAAGCTCGAAAGTCCGGAGCGATACCAGACCGTTTTCGCCCGCAATCGTGGCTCGGTGGCGGCGCCCACGGCTGGCATGCATTTCACGCCGGAGCTCCTGGACGGTATCCGCGCCAGAGGCGTGACGGTCGCATTCGTGACGCTTCACATAGGCCCCGGGACGTTCCAACCCGTGAAGGCCCTGGATGTCGAAGGGCACAAAATGGAGCCGGAGTACTACCAGGTCCCGGAGGAGACCGCCAAAGCGGTCAACGGCCGCAAGGGCCGCCTCGTGGCCGTCGGTACGACGGTGGTGAAAACGCTCGAGAGCGCGGCGAGGCTGGTCGCCGGCAACGGGAGCGATGCCCGAGATGGTGCGGGACTCCATGACGGCGGTTCGCTGACCCCGACGGCGGATGGGAGTTCCCGGAAAGGCGGCCGGCTGGTCGCCTCGGAGGGCTGGAGCGACCTCTTCATCCATCCGGGCCACGAGTTCCGGCTCAGGCCGGATATGCTGCTTACCAACTTCCACCTTCCGAGGTCGACGCTCATCATGCTCATCAGCGCTTATGCAGGCCGGGAAAGGATTCTGGCCGCCTATGCGGAGGCCGTCAGGGAGAAATACAGGTTCTACAGCTTCGGAGACTCGATGCTATGTTTGAGCTGAAGGCAGTCTGCGGAAAATCACGAGCCGGAATGCTCACGACGCGCCACGGGCGGGTGGAGACGCCCGCGTTCATGCCCGTGGCCACGAAGGCCGTCGTGAAGATGCTCACGCCCGAAGAAGTCCGCGAGGTCGGCGCCAGGGCGATAATATCGAATGCGCTCCATCTCCACATGCGCCCGGGTGCGGATTTCATAGAGAAAATGGGCGGCATCCACCAGTTCATGGGATGGGGCGGGACCATCTTCACCGACAGCGGCGGCTTCCAGCTCATACGGAGCGGGTTCGAGCTCAAGATTCGTGACAGCGGAATCAGGTACCGCAATTCAGTGAGCGGCGCCATTGACGAACTGAGCCCGGAGAAATGCGTCGCAATCCAGGCATCGCTCGGCTCCGACGTCGCGATGGCCCTCGACGACTGTCCCAAATACGGCACCGGTCGCGCGGGCGTCGTCGAATCCACGAAACGCACCATCGACTGGGCCCGGCGGGCCGCAGACGTGCGCGGCGAGAGCGGCCAGCTCTACTTCGGCATCGTTCAGGGCGGGCTTGATGAGAAGTTGAGGATGGACTGCGCCGACGAGCTCGTGTCGCTTGATTTCGACGGTTACGGCATCGGTGGCCTTTCCATCGGCGAATCGAAAGACGATTTGCTCAAGGCGCTCCGGTGGAGCGTCGAGTGCCTTCCTGCGGCCAAACCGCGCTACCTCATGGGCGTCGGCTCGGCGGCGGAGCTCCTCAATTCGATAGCGGAAGGGGTCGATATTTTCGACAGCGCATTCCCCACGAGGAACGCGCGCCACTGGACCATAATGACCTCCGAGGGCAGCTACAGCCTCTCGAAAGCGGAGCATGCGTCCGTGAAGGAGCCGCTCGAGCCCGGCTGCCCGTGCCCGACCTGCCGCAACTATTCGAGGGCTTACCTGCACCACCTGTGCAAGGAGAACGACATGCTCGGGATGAGGCTCGCATCGGTGCACAACCTGTTCTTCGTCGAGTGGCTCGTGGCCGAAGCACGCGAGATGATACTGCAAAAGAGGTTCGAGGCCTTCAGGCAGGACTTCCTGTCCGGTGTGAAGCAGAGGACGGACCCCGGAGAGGAAGAGTAGCGCCGTGGAGCGAAAAAGGGAAGCGCTCCGGGCTTTCGACGTGAAGAGGGGCGGCTCCACATACTCGATGCTGACAAGGCTGCAGCCCTCGCAATCGGTGCAAATCGCGACCGGCGCGCTGCTGTGCGCCGATATTACATCCACCCAGCTGTCCAATCCATTACGCGCGCAGCGGCCTGACCCCGAGCTCGGAGAGCTCGGTGCGCTCGTCTGAGGTGAGGAGACCGGAATGAAGGATGACCGTGAGGCCGGACCTCTCCGCGACGGAGACGAGCTCGGATAAGAAATCGAGGGCCTGGAACAGGCCCGCATTCGAGACAATGTAATCGATATCCTCAATCAGGACCACGGAGCGCCCCGCCTGGCCCGCGTAATCGCGTATCGTGTGCATCAGCACCTCCGTCTCCGAGGGGGCAAGGCACCGCTCGTACCTGGATTGCGCGAGCCAGATGGCCGGCACCCTATGGATGCCCATGGCCCTCATGAATACCTGGGGCGGGGTCCGGCCTATGAAAAGGCCGGGGAGGCCGTGTTTCACGGTGCGGGTGAAGAACGCCCTGGCCGCCGCCGGCTTCCCTTCCCGGGACATGAATATTCCGGGGGCGATATCCTGCGCATCCGCATCGCGGAGGAAGTCCTCCGCCGCTGGTGGGACGCTGAACTTCTTGTAGCGCGCCACGCCCCACGATAGCAGCGCCCCTGCCAGGGCGTATGTGTACGGGAAGACCGCAAGGTGCAGGCCCGTGGCGGCGTTCGTGATGCTGTAGATGGGGCCTGAGATGAACAGGACGGTGACGCTCACGCCGAACAGAATGGGCTCGGAGCCGGAAAGCATCTGGTCCGTAAATGCCCTCAGGAGAAAGGCCATCACGATGACATAGTAGATTATCGAGAAGACCACCGAGGGCGCCGAGGACTGGGACCAGTTCAGGTTCCACGCCAGGATGAGGAACACCAGCGACGGCAGGAGGATGTAGGCGACACGGTAGATGTTGCTGCCGGCGACCTGCCTGCCTCCGGAATAGCACAGCGAGAACACGGCCAGCAATGGAGGCACGAGCATCGATGTCACGAACTCCATGCCGCCCGAGCCCGGGCCGCCGGCGACTATGACCGCGATGGTGCTGGCCGCGAAGACGAGAAGGAGGCACGAAATGGCGAGTGCCACCCTGCCGCGTGCCGACCTGAGAATGAAGATGACCAGCCCGAGGTCCGCAAAAAGGGGCAGCAGGAGCCACTGGAAGAGCAGCTCCTCGACGGGATAGACGGTCTGCACGCTCAGGCCCTCCCGAAGGCCGTCATAGCCCTGAACTCTATGACCCTGATGATATCGTCATCGTCCCACTTGCCGTACGATGCCTCCCAGCGCTTTCGTAGCTCGGATAGTGACGTGAGACCTTCCCGCTCGGCGTCCTCTTCCGTAAGCTCACCGAGACGCTTCCTGTAGACGTCGGTCACAAGCAGGTGAGCGAACGATTTCTCGGAGGTCACCTTGAGTTTCGCGTCGTAGACGCTTCCCGCACGCATCCTCGTCTTCCTGAGGGGCCGGATGGTGATGGTTTTGGAGCCGTACTGCACGAGCTTCACATCGTCGGGCGGGAACAGGAGCGTTCCCGCCGAGTGCTTTCCGAGTGTGGTGCTTCCGCTGGCCCAAGCAATTCCTCTAAGCACAATGAATACCGCTCCGCCGCCCAGGAGAACCAGCGGGATAGCTCCGAGCTGATAGAACTGCCCGTGGCCGCAGAAACCGATGACCATCAGCATCGATATGATGAAAAGAATAATGTTCCTAGTCAGGGTCGAGCTTCTCATACTGAACAGCGAATTAAGCCGTTGGAGGATAAAATACCTTTCCTTCCGTATTTCGACAGTAGATTCCTTTTTCATTTACCTTTTTACGATAAATATCTGGGGGTTTTTTGATTTTGGTATTGTGTCGGCAATCGAAACAACAAATTTATATACTGTGAGCCCGATGATAATAATCCGAGACCGGAATGTTGTGCACCATGATTTGTCTGGTGCTCACGTGGGGGATGGAAGTTGACCGATGCATTGGAGGAGCGGCTCGTTGCCGAGTTCGCCAACGCCTCGGCGCAGGCGCGCTACCTTTTCACCTGCCGCTTCACCAAGATAATGAAGCTCAACCTCCTCCTGCTTAAAATATTCCTTGGAAAGAGGTCCGAGGCGGGAATGTTCATTTCCGTGGACCGGCCCCACAGCTACACGTATGCGGCCCTGAAAAAGCAGGGTGTGCCCCAGCACGGAATAATCTATATCGACATCATATCAAAGCTCACGGGCATCAAATCTGAGGAATCCCAGGTCAAGTTCACCGCCAGCGGCTATGCGCCCAGGATATTATCCGACTACTTCAGCAGGGCATACATACCGGAAGGCGCACTGAGGCATTTCATAAACCTGGACGAGATGAACTTCATCGTGATTGACAACATAGGTGTCATGCTCCAGTACACAACGATGGACAAGGTCAAGAAGTTCACGGGTGACCTTCTGGAGCTGCTGAAGAAGTACGCATCCATGAGGGCCGTATTCATCGTGGACCCCCAGACTGCCCCTGAAATCCATTCGCATCTCAAGGGGTTCATCGAAAAAGAGATACCTGTAATGGAGGAGTGGCTTTGATAGGCAGACCCGTGAGCGCGCCGGCGGCGTTCGGCTGGAACGGGATAAAGAGACTGAAGGAGAGCCTGCCCGAACTCCTGAAGGAGAGAAAGCTGCTCATCACGGCCACACCCAGCGGCCTCCCGACGGTCGCCCTGGCGGTCATCTGCTCGGGATTGAAAGAGAGCAAGTGCCCGCTCATCTTCATTTCCATCGACCGGCCTTCGGACGTGATGTCGAGGCTTGTGAAGCGTCACTGCGGCTCGGACGATGACGTTGTGTACAAGGACATGGTGTGCACGGGCATCGGCGACCTCCAATGCGTCAACGGGCTGTTCGCGCCCAAGCTGCTGTTCGACGCATTCGTCGCGGCCGGAAAGTCGGACGGCAAATACACGGTCGTCGTGTCCAACATGTCGGCGCTCTCAT
>Ga0315283_10002173_pt1 | contig 16275 bp, 16 predicted proteins | sample YL17G09_0_MG_FD_204541 | JGI IMG/M metagenome (GOLD analysis project Ga0315283, IMG submission 204541) | Sediment microbial communities from Yellowstone Lake, YNP, Wyoming, USA - YL17G09_0 | ecosystem: Environmental > Aquatic > Freshwater > Lake > Sediment | place: USA: Wyoming | collected... | reverse complement strand
AAACGCCTCCAGCGTGTCCGTCCCATACTCCGGCGTCGCCTCCGCGTCGTAGCAGTCCCTGGCCGCGTCCCAGACGAGCATGGATTCGGTCGCGTAGTACTTGCCGATGCGGCCAAACTCCGCCGCGTCGACTAGCCCGGGGAAGACTTTCGACAGCGCCGACAGAAGGCCGATGACGGCATCCATGATGGCGACGGGCACCCGGATGAACTTCTCGGGTTTTTTCGCCAGGTCGAACAGGAGCTTGCCCTGCGCCGCTGCGGTCCAGGCCCCTCCGGCCGCCGAGGGCCCGCCGATCGGCAGCACCCGGTTGGCCATCGAGGCGTCCAAGACGGCGTCGGCGATGAACTTCGCGAGGTCAGACTCGGAGATGGGCTTGCAGGCCGCGAGGGTGCCGTCGCCGAACATCACGTAGGGTTTCCCTTCCTTGACCAGGGTCACTTGGCCTGTTTTTTGTTGGTGGAAGAGAGAGCGGGAGGGAGAGAGGGAAAGAGAGAGAAAGGGAGAAAGAGAGACGGAAGAGAGATGTGAGTTTTTTTCTTCCTTTTGTCGCAAAGAAAAAAGTTAAAAAAAGAAAAACGAAGAAAAATCAATGCAAAACTCACCGGCCAGCGACTTGAAGAACGCCGTTGGCCTCACGATCGAGTACGACACGGGGCTCTCCCTCGCTGCGGCGGCCTTGACGAGCTCGGCCTCGAGCTCCAGCTTCGCCTTTTGGAACTCGAGCAGCGGCTTCTGCACGCAGATCGCAGAGAGGAGCACAAAATGCTTCGCTCCGGCGGCCCTGGCGGCATCGAGGACGGCCTTGGTGGCGCGGTAGTCGACGTCCCACGAGTCCCTGACGCCGCTGTTGTCGGTTGGAAGAGGTCAGTGGAAGAGAAAAGAAAGAAAGAGTGAGTTTTTTTTTTGGTTTTCGTAGAAGAAGAAGAACAAAAAAAACTTCTTCTCTTTCTCGATCTTACCCTGTCCTCGAAGCCAAGCAGGAGACGACCACATCGACGTCCTTCTCCCTCCCGTCCTTGGTCATGGGATCGAACGCCACAGCCCTCAGGGACTCGGAATCAGTGACGTTCCCGAACCGAATGTCGGCCCCCGCAAACTCCTTCCTCGTCGCCTCGGCGTCCGCCTTGCCGCCGACGCCCGACTTTTCTCTGGAAAAAGCGACGACGTCGAACCCTCGCGCCAGGAGCTCCTTGACTACGAACTTGCCGATATACCCCGTGGGTCCCACCACGAGGACGCGGACGTCCTTGGCGGCGCGGGAGCGGTAGGGGGCAGAGGCCGGGTCGAAGGAAGGGGGCGAGGCGGCGGCGAGCGAGACGGTGGGGTCGGAGGCGGTGGCGGCCTCGGTGGTGGCGCGGAGGAGCACTGAGTTTTGAGCTCTGCTGCTGCTGCTGCTCGGGCTCGCTGCTCCTCCGCGGCGCTGTGATTGGTTTGCGGCGGTCGCGGGCGAAGAAGTGGGCAAGGGTGTGTGAGAGAGAGAGAGAGGCGGGGAGAAGGAGAGTTTTTTTCTTCTTATCCTCCTCCTTCGAAAGCGCCAAAAAAAAAAACCAGAATTCGCAACCAGAAAGGCGCCTGCCTTTTCGATTCGTTGAAGCACGAAGAGGCCTCCTCTGACTCTCATGAGACAATAAAGCATGCTCGCAGGCACCAGTAAGTGGTAAAATCAGCAGCTAATGCCTTCGTTCCTCACCTGAACGAGGGGCGAGATCGTCGGCTTGCCGACGACACCGGCGGCGGCGACGGTCGGCGTCGCTCGCGTGGAGACGGCGCACCTCCTCCTCGTCGCCGAGGAGGCAGCTGACGCCGCGGTCACGACAGTGGTGCGGCGCGCCGCAAATGAAGCGTTCATTGTGTTGTGCTCAGGGAGAGACGAAAGAAGCCAGGAGCACACTAGCAGCCGAGAAAGAAGAAGCTCAATTGCGATAAGACAACAACGAAAAAAAAAGTGCAGAGAGAAAAAATCATAACTCCAAAGGCATCGCGAAGACATCACCGACGACAAACTCATGCCTCTCGCGCCCTCGACCATGCACCAAACGCGCTGCTCGATTGCGCCCGTCGCGTCGTCTGGCGTGAGAGCACATCAAAGCGGTCCACCTCGAAGAGCAACGACTCCCTCAAGACGCGCCAGCGGCCGAAGAGCGCCCGCGACCCGCCTCGATCGCCTGCACGATGATGCCACGACGCTCCGTCCCCTCGTCGCCGCCTCGACCTCTTCTTCTTCCTCGGCGGCAGCAGCATCAGGCCGCCCCCCGAGCAAGCCCGTCTCCATCCGCCTCCCGATAGGCCCCGGAGACCAGGCGGACCAGGCGGCAGCAGCCTGCGTCGCCGCGTGGAGGGAAAACCAGCCGCGAAGGGACGCCCCCGCCGGGGGAGAAGGCACGCGCCTCCTCGTCGAGCTGTCGCTGCCCCTCGTCGGCGCGACGGACCTCGACGACTGGCCCGGGGGGATCAGGCAGCAGTTCAAGGCCGCGAGGCCGATGGTGGAGAGGATGCTCTCCGCGATTCGGAGGCAGGCTGACGGCGGGGGCGGGTTCTTCGGGGAGGCGCCGAGGTCGAGCTTGTGGGACGACGGTGGGAACGGGGTTTTTCTTTAAATCTCCGTCTTCTCGTCTCCCTCTCTTTGCCCGCCCCACCGCTCACTCCGCTCCTCTTTTTCTCTTTCTGACATTGACAAAAATGGACACGACGATAGCCGACGCCGTCTGCGCCTACGACTCCCCGAAGCTCGCCTGCGTCGTCTTTCCGACCGCCGAAACTTTGAAACAGCTCGACGCCCTCGCTTGCCGCAAGGACAAGGTCAAGGGAGGTTTGACCATAATCGTGAACCCGCAGTGGACAACGCGAGGGTCGCAGCTGATCAGCGACTTTGGTATCGGGCCCTGGAGGGCCGCGAACGAGGCCAAGGCGGGGTCCTTCAAGCGCGCCTTTTGCCTGCGGAGCGTGCGGATCCGGGGGGACGAGGCGAGGGTGTGGTACAGCCGGGCTGCCGAGCTGGATTTCAAAGCGGGGAAGCGGGCAGCGGCGGCGGCGGCGGCAGCGGCGGAGCAGGGCAGCGAGAACGAACGAGAGGAGCAGGCGGCAGGGGGAGGGACGAGCCCGAGACCGACGGGCCCGTGGAACGTCTTTCTGGTGACGGCGACGGGCTCCATGGCGGCCTCGAGTCGCCTGATCTCCTCGGGGGACTCGGAGCCCAGCTACTCGGAGCTCGAGGCGCTGCTGCGGGACAAGGGCAACGTCGCGACCAAGGGGTGGCTCGAGAGGGCGCAGAGCGAGGCCAGGTTCCTCAAGGACAGCCTCTGAAAACGAGGAAGCCGGAAGAAGCGCGCGCGAGAGAGAGCCGCGGGGGCCCTCTCGCTGGCCGCGGCGCTGCGGCAGGAACCGGTCGCTGGTCGAGCTCAAGGAGTTTTGTGGAAGAAAGGAGTTGAGAGAGCCCGTCGATAGAAAAGAGAGAGAGAAGAAAAAGAAAAAAGAAAACGTTTTTTGTAAAAGGTTCATCAGCCCCAGCTCTCTCTTTACACATCTGCGACCGCTAGAAGCAAGATGTCGCGCTTCCCCGAGCGGCGGCGGCGGCGGCGCGGCGCTTATGGCTAATAAAACCGAAAGAAAAAAGGTCTCGAAAACGTTTCTTACTTGCCGCAAAAGAACTCGAGCGTCTCGTCGAGCACCCTCGGGTCAAAGTCGCCCGTCACCACGCACCCCCCGAGCTCCCCCTTGAGCAGCACCAGCCGCAGCTTCCCGTCCTGGACCTTCTTGTCGACGGCCATCAGGTCCCGGAACGTCGCCGCGGTCATCCCCCGGGGAGGCGCGACGGGCGTCCCGGCCCTCTCGAAGAGCTTCACGGTTCGGTCGACGAGCGCCCTGTCGATCCACCCGAGGCGGCAGCTCATCTCGGCGGCCATGACGGTGCCCGCGCTCACGGCCTCGCCGTGGAGCCACTCGCCGTAGCCCTCGGAGGTCTCGATCGCGTGGCCGAAAGTGTGGCCCAGGTTCAGAGTCGCCCTCACGCCGCCCTCACGTTCGTCGGCCGCGACGACCGCGGCCTTGTTCTCGCACGAGGCTTGCACTGCGAACGCCAGTGCGGCCTTGTCCCTCGCCAGGATCCCTTCGACGCCGCCCCCGGTCTCGAGCCACTCAAACAGCCCCGCGTCCCTGATCAGGCCGTACTTCACGATCTCGGGGATGCCCGAAGCCAGCTCCCTGAGGGGCAGCGTGTCGAGCGCCGCGGTGTCGACAATCACGGCCGTCGGCTGGTGGAAGGCCCCGACCATGTTCTTCCCTCCCGGGCGGTTGACTCCCGTCTTGCCCCCGACGCTCGAGTCGACACAGGCCATCAGGCTCGTCGGGATCTGCACGAACGAGACGCCGCGCTGGTAGGCGGAGGCCGCGAAGCCGCACATGTCGCCGACGACGCCTCCGCCGAGCGCGACAAAGGTGGTGTCGCGGCCGTGCCTGCCCTCGATCGCGGCGTCCCACACCCGCTCGAGGTCGCGGACGGTCTTGTACTGCTCCCCATCCGGTAAACGCACGACGTCGACTTGCTTGACTCCGGCAGATTCGAGCGCGTCGACGACGCGGGCCTCGTAAATCGGCCCGACCGTCTCGTTCGTGACGATGAGGGCCCGGCTCTTGCCCGCGAGCACGCCCTTGGCCGCCAGGAGCTCGCCGCCGCTGTCGACGAGCAGCCCCTCGCCGATGTGGATCGGGTAGGCGCGGTCGCCCAGCTCGACGCGGACGGTGCGCATCGTCGAAGAGGAGGAAGAGGAAGGGGCCGAGACGGCAGCTACGGAAGAAGAAGATTTGCGACGGCGATTCCTGCTGGCCAGAGCAGAAGCTGCTGGCCGCCTCTGCGGCGCTGCTGCTGTTGCTCCGGACGTCGAGGGGACATCAGCAGCAGCAGCAGCAGCGGCAGCGGCGGCGCCCTGCTGCTGCGGCCTCGCACGGGCTGCTGCCGAGCGCATGGGCAGAGCAATCGGAAGGGGAGAGAGAGAGCGAGAGAGAGCGAGAGAGAGGGGGATAGAATTGCCGTCGAGCTGTGAGACCCGGGAGAGCAAGGGGCGTCTCGAGTTTTTCCTTTTCTCTCTGCCAAGAGAGCCTCTTTTCCTCCTTCTTCGTCTCCGCGCGCCTCCGGGTCAACAAAAGTGATCCTCACAATGATTATAATCTTACAAGCAAGTGCTCCTCAATCGCGCAGTGTTTGGTGTGCCTCCGGACGAACAAAAAACGAAAGGAAAAGAAAATCACCCGGCCTTGCTGCTGCTCCTCCGGCCTCTCCCGCCGTTCCGCAGCCGCAGGCCTTTCTCCTCTTCTGGTATCCTCTGCGGCGAAGCGGACCTACTCGACGAAGCCGCCCGTTTCTCCCCCTTAGTTTTTTTTTCCATTCTCCAAAAAGCAAAAAAAAGGACACGCGCCAAGTACCTGCCCGTGAAGGCGTCCCAGAGCGCCGAGAGGCCCGTCCACGCGAGCTGGCGCGCGGAGCGGTTTTGGGGTTTCTTCCCTCTTCTTCTCCGGCGTGCGCGGGGCATCGGCAGCGAGGAGGTTGTTGCACCGCCTTCGCCGCCGCCGACCTTCTCATCTTCTACTTCTCCGCCGCTCCCGTCGCTCTCGTCGTCGCTCTCGTCGCTCCCGTACTTTCCGCCCTTGGGCTGCGTCCAGCCGAGAAGGCCTGCCAGGGCCGAGAAAAGGGCCACGAAGGCCGACGCCGCCACGAGGAAGAAACGCATCGGGCAGACCATCTTCCGCGGTCGAAAAAAAAACCGAAAAATGAGTTGACATCAAAACTCGCGATGTCTGCTCTTCAGACGACAATTCGACCTCCGGTTGCGCCAGTTGCGCCGGCGCTACCGGCGCGGGCAGAGGCCCGCGCCTCCGCCAACGTCATCCCCGAGAGGATCTCCTCTGCGCTCGTCGCGGCAGCGATTGCCCTTACGGCGACAATTGGGACGCCTTGCGCCGCTCTCGCTGCTGATGCCTCAGCCTCGACCTCTTCGACGTCGTTCGCCTCGACTCCCTATACCGACCTCTCGAACGCGATAGACTACGGGCTCTCGCGCGACGGGCGCATCAGGCCGTGCCCCGGGGCCATCCCAAACTGCGTGAGCACCGCCTCGCTGACGGATCTCTACGCCCCTGCCCTTAAAGCAGAGGCGACGACGCCGGCGCAGGCGGCGGAGCTCCTCGACGCCGCGGTTGCGGTTTCCCTCAAAGGAGAGAAGATCTTCCAGGGCGCGGCGAGCAGAGGGGCTGGGCTCGAAGGGATCTTCCTGCAGTACGAGGTGCCGGGAGCCTCGAGGAGGGTGCGCGGGCCCGCGGGGCAGCCCACGAAGGACGTCGTCGAGGTGCTGCTGAGGCCAGAAGAGACGAGGAGAGGAGACGGAGAGAAAGAGGTTGACACAATAGCTACGTTCCGCAGCGTCGCAGATCCAGACTCGATCCGTTTCCTGCCGCTGCTGCAGCAGCCCCTGACGGATGGAGGGGCGCAGAAGGCCAGGATGCGGGCCCTGCTCGTCGAGAGGCTCGGGTGGAGGGCGATCGGTTGCGACACGCTCGACTGCTTTATGGAATGATTTCGGTGTATTTTGTGGTTGTTGCACTCTCTCTCTCTCTCTCTCTCTCTCTCTCTCTCTCTCTGTGTCTCTTTCTACATTGCTAGCGTCCTGGGCGGCGGAGACGGGGGAGGAGTCCCTCCGCCGCTCGCGTCTCCTTCGTCATCGTCGTCGTTGGCGGTGGCGGCGCTCTCATTGCCGGCGTTGTCGGTCTTGTCGGCCAAAGTGGGTTCGGCCGGGGGAGCAGGAGCAGCAGGAGCAGCAGCGACAGCGGGAGCAGCGACAGCGGGAGCAGCAGCATCGACAGCGGGAGCAACAGCAGCAGCAGTGGCGACAACAGTCCGAGGCGGAGGAGAGCTCCCGCGGCTGCTCCCGGGCCTCCTCGACGCTGCAGCCGAAGCAGCGGCGGCGGCGGCGACCGCCGAGGCCCCCAGCCCCGCCGACCACGAAGGCGGCCACGCCGACACGGGCGACGTGCCGAACAGCGGGCTCGAGCCCCCCGGCGACGGGGAGCCGCCCCTCGACTGCCTCCTCGACGAGGAGGAGGGGGAGCCGATTGGAGCCGGGATCGAAGCGGAAGCAGAGGCGGAGGCGACTGCGGGGGGGGCAGCCGCAGTCCAGTGCAGCTGCCGGAGCATGACCGGCGGCGTCGAGACGGAGCGGAGCGGGAGGGGGGCGCCGGCGCCGGCCGCGAGCAGCTGCTGCTGCTGCTGCTGCGCTTTTGCCGCCGTCCCTCCTCCCTCCGCACCCCCCGCGTCCGGAGAGGGCGACCGCGGCGGCGGCGACCCGCCCTCTTCCTCCCTCGTTGTCCGGGGCAGGCTGCTCCTCCTCCTCTGCAGCTGCTCCCTGTCGCTCCGCTCGCCGCCGCCGCGGTCGCTCCTGTCCCCGCCTCCGCCGCCGCGAGCGGCGTCAAACGCGGCGCTCCCGTCGTCCCCTCCGACCCTCAGCGGCGCGAGCCGCATCGACCCGGGAAGCCACCCGTTCGCCGCCCTCACGTCCTTGTTCAGCTGCCTGGCCACTCGAGACCAGTCCACGTGCGAGAACGCGTGCGCGGCCCGCGCGGCCCGCAGGCCCCAGTGCGCCTCGAGCGCGACGCGCTGGAGCCCGCCGGCGTCGATCAGGCCCAGCGTCGCCGCGCGGGCCGCGACGCCGACGAAGGTCTTGTGGAAGTATATCCCTTCGGAGCGCCAGCTGGCGAGCCAGGCGGCCTTGTTGGCCTTAGAGCATCGAAGGGACGAGAGCGTGGCGGTGACCGGGGTGACGCGGAGGATGAACGCCGCGACGAGGTTGAACGGCGACGACGACGAGTAGGAAGAAGCGCCTCCTCCGCCGCTCTGGCTCGACCTTCCCGAGGTCCTCGCCCTCGACCTGCGGTGAAGCTCCTCGGCCAGCAGCACGTCCCCCTGCCCGTTGTCGCCGATGAACACGAACGCGGCCTCGCGGTGCAGGGCGGCGTACTTCTCGAACTGCTCGAGCTTGCGCCGGAAGATCGAGAAGTAGAGCTGCGATGAGAGGCCGTCGGCCGGCGGGGGGGACTTGGTCGCCGGCGGGACTGCTGCCGCTGCCGCTGGTGCCGCTGCGGAAGAGGAGGAGGAAGAGACCGTAGAGCTCGAGCTCGTCGCGGCAGCGGCAGCAGCAGCAGCCGCGACCGCCGCCGCCGCCTCCTCCGCCGCCGTCCTCCCCGCGCCCCCTCCCCCCTTCGCCCCCGCCCTCGGAATGTCGTCCCGCAGCAGGTACCGCCACAGCGCCCTCGGCCCGGCCCGCATCGACCCCAGCAGCAGTAGCGGCGCCTGGTGTAGGTGGCGGCCGTCGATCAGCGGCGCGAAGATGTGGCGGTACGAGGTCGCCTCGGTCAGGCCCTTGTAGGTCTCGGGGCGCGCCGACAGGAACGCGAGGTGGCCGCCGCGCTGGTGCAGCCGCCCGCCCGGCGGGGGCGGCGGGGGCAGAGGGGCCGAGGCGAAGGATTGGTGTTGGTGTTGCTGCTGCGGCGAAGGGGGCTGCTTGCCGCTGCTGCTGGTGCCGTTTTGGTGCTGCTGCTGCTGCTGGGAAAAAGCAGAAGGACCCCTCGAGGTCGAAGAGGGAGCAGGAGCTTGCGCCGCCTGTGTTATCCGGTGCCACGCCGCCTGCTCGAACTCGCTCGACCACGGCGCCAGCAGCGCGCCGCGGGTGCGGGCCGCGGCGCCCCTGGCCACGCGGCGGATCAGCGCCGTCTCGTCGGTGGTCGTCGTCGAGGTCGACGTCAAAGGGGGCTGGTGTTGCCCGTTGGCGCCTGCCGCCGCCACCGCCGCCGCCGCTGCTGCCGCCGCCGCCGAAGAAGAAGAGCTCGTGCTGTTGAACGAAAACTGCGAGGTCTCCAGCGGTGGAAAGATCGCGCACAGCCTCGGTGAGGGCGGCGGCGAGCCCCCCCTCGGGGTCCAGCTGCCGTCGCGCTCGTTCTTCTTGCTGCTTCCTTCGTCGTCGTCGTCATCGTCATAAGTGTCACCTTTCGCCGCCGCCGCATTCGCAGCCGCGGTGCTCTTGTCGAGCTCGGCGAGCCTCGCCGCGACCGCCTCCGACACCCTCAGCGCGTGCCCCGCGTCGAGCTCGTTCAGCAGGGCGCATGCTCCGGGGTAGGGGCACCCCTTCGGAAGCCTCCTGTCGACCCCGGCAGGGTAGTGCCCCGCGGAGCACACCAGCGTGTCGTCAATGTCCGAGACGACCTTGAGCGTGACGCCTGGGGGGCCGCCGGGGTGCGCCGAGGACCAGGCTGCCAGCAGCGCGTCCCCCTCCGCGGCGACGTGCTGCAAGACGGCGGTGCGGTACACGCCCTGGAGGTCGTGGTAGGCGAGGCGGAAGAAGGAGTGGTGGTCGCCGCCATCGTCGAGGAGGGACTTGAGGCGGGTGAGCTCGAGGCCGCGGGTTGCCTGTCGCATTTTTTTTTGAGTTTTTTTTGTTGAGGTCGAGAGCGGAAAGAAACGGAAAAGAAGGGGGGGGGGGGGACGACAAAAACCACTCCCTCACCAACAACACAGCCGCGGCCCACCCCTGCCTCTTGGGCCTGTGCCTCATCCCCAGCTTCTGCAGCGCGTCGACGAACGCGGCCCGCGACAGCACGGAGAGGTCGGGCAGGCGCCCCCGCGGGGGGTGGCTCGTCAGCAGCTCCGCGACGCGGCCGTCGCCGCCGGCCGCCTCGAGCAGCGCGGGCAGGTTGACGCGGGACAGGACGAAGTTGAGCTCCGCGCGGGAGTCGCATCCCGCCAGGACCTCGAGGATGCGGGCGCGCTCGCGGGAGAGGCCGCCGCCGACGCGGGCGAGGGCCTGGGAGGCGGACAGGGTGACTCCGCGGTGCCTCGAGATCGCCGCGGCGGCAGCGTCGAGCGCCGCGGCCTTGCCCTCGGCCTCGGGGCTGCCGCGCGGGAGGATGCTGCTGCTGCCATGACTGCCGCCGCCGCTTCCTCCTCCCTCCCCTGGACCCCCGGAACCTTCCCCGACGGAGAAGCGGGTCAGGTAGACCGTTTTCTGGACCTCGTCCTCGACGTAGGACGCGGCGATGATCTAGTTTGTTTTTTAAAGCCGGTCGAGGTTGAGCTGCGATTTTTCCCCTTCTCTTCGTCTCGTGCAAGCCAGTCATCGGAAAGAGTCGAATTTGCTTCTTCTTCTTTCTCTTTCTCTTTCCTCTCTCTCTCTCCCGCTCTCTATTTTCTTTCCCTTACCGCGGACAGCACCAGCCACGCGATATCTATTCTCGCGGCGGCCTCGGCAAGAGCAGCCGCTCCGGCAGCGGCCGTCAGGGCCCAGTAGACCCGCCGCCCCGTCCTCGAGACGTGCAGGTACGTCCGCTCGCCAAAGATGTAGAGCGCGACGGCCGCGAGGGCCAGGAGGCCGACCGCCATTTCTCGAAGCGCGCGGAGCTGCTGCGAAGGCCTTGGACGCGTGCGCCCTAGACGGTCATGCCGGTTGGGAAAGAGAGGAGGGAGAAAAGCGACGCTAGAAGAAGAGAGACGTCGACGATGATTGAAGAGAGAATAAGTCTTGCTTTTGCTTGCTTTCCTTGAGAAATGAGCTTGGGCGCTCCTCGTCGTCGTCGCCGTCGACGTTTCGAGCCACTTTTCGCGAACAAAAAAAAAAGAAACCTTCATCTTTCTTCAATTCAATCGCTCGCCGCGTCGTCCGACTTCGCATTCTCCTGCTTATCTGCTGCGCCAGCTGCGTGCCCTCGAGCAGTCTCTCTCCGTCGACGGCCTCAGAGAACAAGCGCACGCGCAATTCGACAAGGCAGCGTGCGCTTTCGCCTTCGAGCGTCGCGACAGGCAGAAAGACGCGCATCAGTTTCGACTTTTTTTTTTCGACCTCGACGCCGACGCCCCTCCTCGACCTCCGACTCCGGCCTCTTCTCCCCTCAGTCAGTCGATGCTCCGCGCGCTCTCCTCGTCGTTGACACGCCGCCGCCGCTCCTCAGAGAAAGCACTCCTCAGCCTGTTCCACTTTTCTTCTTCCCATTCCTCACCCACGAGCCCCTCCTCGATGCTGGCTTCGGCTTCTTCCTCTTCCTCTTCCCTGAGGAGCTCCCTCGGCCGCGCGGGGACGGCAAAGGGCAAATCCACCACTGCTGTCGCTGTCGCCGCCGCCGCTTCCTCCTCTTCTTCTTCTTCTTCTTCTTCTTCGTCGTCGTCGTTGTCGTCGGCGTCGTCGGCGTCGTCCGCAGCCTCCCGGATGCTGAGAGCCCAGCGCCCTGCCCTGCGCCCTCCGTCGTTCGCCACGGGGGCCTCCATGTCGATGATGCTGCGCAGGAGCTCCCAGGGGAGCGAGGAGGAGGAGTATCCCTTCCGTTCGCGTCCTGCAGCCGCCGCCACCACAGCAAGGGACGGCAGCAGCGCCGGGCGCGCCGCCGCCGCCGCTGATAGAGGAGAAGAAACCGAGGCGAGGGGCAGCAGCCCCGCCCTCCTGCTCCTGTCCCCCGACACCCCGCTCGCCGAGGCCCTCATCGCCCTCTCGCCCTCGCGCTCGCTGTCCGCCGCGGACGAGTTCGCGATCGACAGGCTCAGGGCGAGGGGCGTCGACTCGGCCGGGTCGCTGGCCGACCTCGTCCGCGAGGAGCTCGGCTGCACTGCCTCGTCCTCTCTCTCTTCGAACTCTGCCCCTTCTTCTTCTCCGCTTTCGTCGCCGGACTCGGCCGCCGCCGTCGCCGTCGCCACCGCCACGAGGCTCCCTTCGAGCGTCGTCTTAGCTGTCTGCGAGGGCGTGGAAGCGGCCAGGAAGGGCGAGAGCAGCAGCAGCGGCGGCATGAAGAAGGAGACGGCGGGGGACCGAGCCGCCGCCTCGGTACCGCGGCGCAGGAAGGCGAGCCCTCCCGCCGCTGCTGCTGCCGCTGCTGCCCCCGCCCCGAGGGAAACGGCTCCGAGGAAGCGAGAGGAGGAGCAGCGAGAGCGAGACAGCGTCCTCACCTTCCGCCAGGCCCCCGACCCCAACCTCAGGGGCGCCGCCGCCGCGTCGGCCAACGGCCGCGAGCTGCGCGCGCCGCCGGCCGACCCGCGCTGGGCCCAGCGCGCCTTCGGCGCCCACGGCGGCCAGCAGCCCCCGCCCGTCGCCGAGGCGGTCCGCGCGGTGCTGACTCGGCGAACCCCTCAGGGGGACCGGTACTTTCACGGGGACCCGAGCGAGGTGCGGGTGACCAAGCCGTCCTCGGCCCGAGGCGGGGGCGGCGGCGGAAGCAGGGGGGTCAAAGCCCCGAACTCGTCGTCGCCGGCCGAGAAGTCGTTCGCGCTGCACGCGCGGGACACGCCGCCCGCGCTCGCGCGCGAGCTCGAGGACTTCCACCGGTTCTGGACGGTGCGGTTCCCCGGGCAGCAGCAGCAGCCCGTCGCAGCTGTCACAGCCGACAAGTATGTGGACCACCTGCGGAGGATGCTGGGGTGGGCAGTGGCGGAGGGCAAGGTCACAAGAGAAGGGAGAGGGGGAGCGGCGGGCGATGCCGGCGGCGACGGCGACGCCAGAGCGGCGGGGAGAAGCGGGGAAGCCGGCGAAAGACTCCCGCTCTCCGCTGCCGCCCCTCGCGACCTCTCCCTGCGCGATCTCGTCCCTTCCTCGTCCAGGGAGGGGGCCTCGCTCGTGATGGAGTACGCAGCTTGGCTCGCCCGCGCGAGGGGGGTCACCCCCCACACCGAGGGCCTCGCCGTGAGGTCGGCGCTCTCGGCCGCCAAGTTCCTCTACCACTCGCAGTCGAAGGCCAGGGTCGCCGCGGGGGAGCGGCCCTACCAGGACCTCGAGGTCGTCGCCGAGCTGCGCGGCATGTCCCGCGAGGCGCGCGAGGCGGGGAGGAGGGCCCCGGGCGCCTCGGACGAGACCGCCAAGTGGCTCGATTGGCCGGACTTCCTGGCCGTCGTCGAGGAGCTCCGCCGGGAGGCCGGCGCCCTGAACGAGCGCGGCAGGCGCCGGACCGACGCCGCCGTGGCGTGGGCGCTGCAGAAGTACCTGATGTTTGCGATCCTGGCCTGCGTGCCGGACAGGCAGCGCACGCTCCGAGAGCTCGAGGTCGGGAGGACTCTGTTCTTCGAGGACGGCAAGTGGCTCATCCGGCACGGCGCGGGCGACTACAAGACGGGGAGGGTCTACGGGACGAGGCCCCCCCTGCAGCTGGACGAGTCGCTGTATCCGGAGCTGCACGCGTACCTGTCGACGTGGAGGGCGTGCCTGAACCCGAAGCACGACTTCGTGTTCACGATGAAGACAGGGGTGAGGAGAGGAGGAGGAGGTTTTTTTTTTCTTGATTTTTTTTCTTTTCTTTCAACTTTTTGAAGGCTCATTCTCAACTTTTGTCCCCCTCTCTCTTCAACTCTCTACCTAAAAAAAAAATGCGACACGAAATCTCCAGGAGCCGCTCACGATGCAGTCGGTCCACAAGATCTTCAGCGTCGCCGCCTTCAGGCTCTCCGGCAAGAAACTTAACCCGCACCTCGTGCGCGGCATGGTCATCACGCATCTCCGGAGGCGCGGCGACGCGACCGAGGCCGAGCTCGAGTCGCTGGCGTTCCTGATGGGACACTCCCTGGCGATGCAGCGGTCGAGTTACGATAAACGATCGGCGGCGGACAAGGTGGGCCCGGCGGTGGGCCTGCTGCAGAGGCTCAACGGCGGGGAAGGGGGGAGGGAGTTGTGAACATCTCGTTTTGTTTTTCTTCTTAAGTGTTTTTCTTTTTTGCATTTCGTTTTTTTTTTGAAAGAACAAGGAAACGCGAACGAATTCAACAAATCAGCTCCTCCCCCTCGTACCCGCACTGCTCCCTTGCGGCAAGCGCCAGATCCCTCGCCAGCACAGAGAAGCCCGGCCTCTCGCCCAGGGGCGCGTCGGCCGAGGCCGCGGCGGCGCGCTCGAGCGCCGTCCGAGCCTTCGAGACGAGGCCGGGGGTCCTGCTCCTCCCTCCTCCTCCTCCTCCTCCTCCTCCTTCTCCTCCTCCTGCTTGTGCTGTTTCTTCGATCCCGTGCTCGGCCAGCTCGCGCAGGAAGATCCCAAACGCCCTCTGCTCAAAGGCCTCGAAGGCGGAGGAGGGCGGCGGCGGCGGAGGAGGACCTTCCTCCGCCTCCCCGCGACCTTGAGGTTGACCTCCCCCGCGGCGGTAGAAGAAGGCCGCGCCAAAGTCGACGAGTGTCGCTTTTCCGTTTCGCGGATCGCAGAGGATGTTGTGCGCGTAAAAGTCCCCGTGCGCGCAGCCCAGGTCGACGTGGAGGTGCGCGAGCGCCGAGGCGAGGCGCGCCGCGGCGACGAGGGCGTGCGCCGGGGAGAGGCGCCTCGAGCTCAAGCTCTCCGAAGCCGGATTCGAGTTAGGATGAGGCGAGGTCTTCGAGTCCGAGTCCGACGACGACGACGACGACAGCGGCGGAGGCCGAGAGGGCGGAAGGGCAGCTGCTGCTGGCCAGGTGCAGCGCAGCAGCGGGTCGCCCCTGGGCTTGTCCGCCAGCGGCTTCCCCTCGATGAGCTCGAGGAGGAGGCCCGAGGGGACGGGGGAGAGGGAGGAGGAGGAGGAGCCTCCCTCGCCGCCCTCCCCAACCGCCGCAGCGGCCGCGGCCTCGACGACGGTCCCGACTGTCGACGCCAGCGCCGCGTGGCTCACGGCCCGCGCCACGGAAACTTCGTCGACCGCCCTGCCGTCGGGGCCGGCGTCCCCTCGGAAGCGCTTGAACGCAAGCGTGGGAACGGCCGAGCCTTCTTCGCCCTCGCCCTCGCCCTTGCTCTTGCTCTTGATCCTCATCCCTCCTCCTCCTTCTCCTCCGACGTCAAACCTCACGGCGACGACGTCCCCCGAGGCCCCGCTCCCGAGCTCCTCCCCTCTCGACCCCCTGTTCAGGACCTCGTCCAGAGCGAAGACGCGCGCGGCCTCGGCCCTCGGCGGCGGGATGCAGGGGTCGAAGACGGGGTTGCCGGCGAGCGAGAGCCAGCAGAGCGAGCGGAAGGGCCCCCCGGCTCCCTCGTCCTTGACCTTCTTTCCCTTGTTCGAGGAGGAGGAGGAGGGGGAGGGGGCGACGAGGAGCTCGCCGAGGCCCGCGAGGGAAGAGATCCTGCAAGCCGCCGCGCGGAGCATCTCGAGCCTTGGGAGCCCCGCCAGCTCCGCGAGCGGTAGCGACTCCAGGAGGTTGAAGGAGGCCTGGAGCTTCACGAGCGACGTGCAGAGCCCGAGCTCGCGTGGGAGCTCCCTCAGTCTGTTGTCCGTGACGTAGAGCTCGCGCAGGCGGGTCAGCTTGCCCACGGCCGGACCCGGGAGCGACTCGAGAGAGCACGACTTGAGGCCCAGGAGTATCAGATTCGGGAGCGGCGCCAGCGTCTCGCCGTCGACCGAGGTGAGTTTCCGGTTGCCCTGGGCGTTGAGCCTCAGAAGCGATTTGGGCAAGTCGCCCTTGAAAGCGCCCTCGAGCTCGTTGTGGGAGAGGTCGAGGTCGGAGAGGTTGGGGCAGGCCCCGGCAAGCCCCCGCGGGACGGAGCGCAGCGCGCAGCGGGACAGGCCCAGGGAGCGCAGCGAGGCGAGGCTGGGCCTCGACGGCCAGAGCGGAGAAGGGAGGAGGAGGAGGAGGAGTCTCGAGAGGGGCGGCGGCGGAAGGGAGTCGACAGTCGCGAGGTCGAGCCCCTCGTTCCCCGAGAGGTCCGCGGAGGTCACCCCGGCGAGCTCGGTGAGTTCGAAAGATCTCAGGCCCTTGTCGGAGAGGTCGGCGACAACGACAAGGGCAGAGGCGCGAGAAGAAGAAGAAGAAGAAGAAGAGGTCGACGAAGAGGTCATGGCTGCCAGCGCCGCCGCGGCGGAATCGACCGTCGCGATGCGGTTTCCTGCATCTTTGGAGAGCCAAGGCCTCGCGAGCCTCTCCGCTTTCCTCCTGCTTATGGTGCGATCGTAAGCGGAGCAGCCAAAGTAGCCGGCAGCGGCGAGGACGACGCCTCCCGCCGCGAGCGCGGCCGCGAGCGGGAGCGCGGAAGTTGGAGTAGAGCGTCCCGATCCCATCTTTTTCGATTTTTTTCTTTTTTAATGAACTTCGTTTTTCATTCAAAACCAAAGACAAGAACGCTGCAAGAGGCTCTCTCTCCTCTCTCTCCTGCTCTCTCTTTCTTTCTCATTCCCTCTTCAGCCAGGGCCAGGGGGAAAAACGGGGAAGCGAGGCAAAGAAAGGAACCAGGAAGCTGAAGGGGGGGGGGGGCAGAAGAGCAGGCACTCCCGTCCCCCCCCACACCCCCCGTACCCCCCCGAGGCGCGCGGGCGCAACCGGC
>Ga0315283_10002172_pt1 | contig 16278 bp, 8 predicted proteins | sample YL17G09_0_MG_FD_204541 | JGI IMG/M metagenome (GOLD analysis project Ga0315283, IMG submission 204541) | Sediment microbial communities from Yellowstone Lake, YNP, Wyoming, USA - YL17G09_0 | ecosystem: Environmental > Aquatic > Freshwater > Lake > Sediment | place: USA: Wyoming | collected... | reverse complement strand
CGAGGCGGTGCGCAGCCTGAGGCCCTGGTCCCTTGCGGCATCGACGATTTCCTGGAACGCTTCCTCCCTGGAGACTATGACCTTCACGCGGTTCTCCTTCTGCCCGGCGGACCGCACCCCCTCGACCTTCCGCATCCTCTCCGCGGCGTCCGGCGGAGCTTCCAGGATATCCAGCTCCACGACCGTGTTGCCCCTTTCGGCTATCTGTCCCTTGAGCTCGGTTGGAGAGCCCTGGGCCGCTATCTTGCCCTTGTCTATCAGGCCTATGCGGTCGCAAAGCATGTCAGCCTCGTTCATTATGTGGGTGGTGAGAACGATCGTCAATCCATCCTTTTCATTGAGGCGCTTGATGAAGTCGCGGATGTCGGCGGTGCTTTGCGGGTCAAGTCCCAGCGTGGGCTCGTCCATGAACACCACGCGTGGCATGCTGACGAGCGCGCGGATGACATTTATCCTCTGCTTCATCCCGGTCGAGAACTTGCCTATCTGGACGTTGGCCCATTTTGTCATCTTGACCGTCTCGATGAGCTCGTCAATTCTTTTTTCGAGCTCGGGTTTGGGAACATTGTAGAGCTTTCCGAATAGCCGCAGGTTCTCGCGCGGCGTGAGCCTGTCGTACATTATCATCTTCTCGCTCACTATGCCGACGACCTCTCGGACCTTCTCGGGCTCCTTGAGGATGTCGAACCCGCCCACCCTGGCCGTGCCGCCAGTGGGCGTCGTGAGCGTGGTGAGCATCCTGATGATGGTGGACTTGCCTGCGCCGTTGGGGCCCAGCAGTCCGAATATCTCCCCTTCCTCGACGTGGAAATTAACCTTGTCGACGGCCGTGAAGTCGCCGAACTTCTTGGAGAGCTCCAGGGTTTCGATCATCTTGCGGTTTTCGCTCACCTTCTCCTCCTCCCCTTGCCCGTGCCGCTCCCGCCACGCACCCTCCGTCCCCTCAAGCCATTACCGTCTCCCGCCGCTCCAACGCGTTTCCCACCCTTGTCGTTGACCATCTTGACGAGCGACATTATCTTTTTACCAGTGGCTTCCATGTGCTCCATCATGCTCGCCAGCGAGGAGGACTTCATGAGCGCCACGGACCAGCCGCCGGGGCCTGGCCTGGCCATGACTATCAGCGTCTCGCCTGGTGATATGTCGCAGCGCCGCCTGATGTTTACCGGCAAGACAACCTGCCCCTTCGCCCCCACCGTCGCGCTCCCCACCAACACTCCCTCGTGCATCTCATCACCTTTTTAGCCCCCACTGCGGGGCCAATATATCTCCTTTGTGGGGAATCACATACAAATCATACTTTTCATACTTTCAGCGTTTGGAGGCCCGTCCCCAGCATTCCGATCCTCCTTTTCTATCCTATGCTGCCGACACCCCTCCGACCTACCCTTCATACATCTGTCATCCACGGGGTTCCGGCCCCGATTCGCCTCACTGGACCAGCCTCTCCAAAACGTTAATAGGGGTCGACATTATACTGCGCCCGGGGGTAGCATGCCCGACGAGAAGCGCACGGTCATCACGGGGGACGAGCTCGATGTCAATTTCAGGCACGAGATAGCCGCCGAGCCCGGCGGCGAGATGATACGATACTGCTTCCAGTGCGGCACGTGCACCGCCTCCTGCCCCGTAAGGGCCGTCGAGGACCGTTTCAATCCGCGCCGCATCATCCGCATGGCCCTGCTTGGAATGAAGCAGGAGGTCCTCAAGGACGCTTTCATATGGCTGTGCTCCAGCTGCTATGCCTGCCAGGAAAGGTGTCCGCAGGGCGTCAAGATAACCGGTATAATGGGCGCCATCAAGAACATCGCCGTCAAGAACAAGCTGGTGCCTGCCATGTTCGCGGGGCAAGTAGCCACGCTGAAGGCCCACGGCCGAGTGTACGAGGTCGGCGAGCTCGAGAACGACAAGCGCGCCAAGATAGGATTGCCCCAGATAAAGGAGATGCCCGATGAGATCAAAAAGATCCTCGAAATGACGGGCGCAGAAGAGCTGGCCAAGGGAGGCCAGTCCGCCGAAGCCCCGGCAGCCAATCCCGCATCTGATTCCGCGGCGCAACCTTCCCAATCCGCGGAGCCGAAGAAGGAGGGGAACTGAATGAGCCACCGGAGCCCCATCGAAGGAGGTGCCTGAATGTCCGAATACGCCTACTTCGCCGGCTGCACGATGCCCGTGCGCAACCTCAACTACGACCTTTCCATGAGGAAGGTGGCGGAAGCGCTCGGCGTCAAGCTGCTCGATGTTCCGGAGTTCGGCTGCTGCGGCTACCCGCTGGGCAGCCTCGATTATCATACAATGCTCCTTCTTTCGGCCCGCAACCTATGCGTCGCCGAGGAAAAGGGCATCAAGGAAATCGTGACCGGTTGCACCGGCTGCGCCGGCACCCTCTCAAAGGTCTGCAAGGCGCTCAAGGAGCACAAGGACAAACGCGACAAGGTCAACAAGGAGCTCGGCCACATAGGCCACGAGTTCAAGGGAACGGTCCGCGTGCGCCACTTCGCAAGGATGCTCTACGACGATATCGGCCCTGAAAAGATTCGCGCTGCCGTCAAGAAGCCCCTCACGGGGCTCAAGGTCGCCGCGCACTACGGTTGCCACTACCTGAAGCCCTCGGAGGCGTTCGAGCACCCCGAGAACCCGGAGAGGCCCGAAACGCTCGACAAGCTGATAGAGGCCACGGGAGCCACGGCGATGGACTATCCCGGAAAATTGCTGTGTTGCGGAGGCGACGTCCTCGGCGTAGACGAGACGACGGCCCTGAAGATGGCCCGCGAGAAGTTCCGCAGGCTCAAGGAGACGGACGCGGACGCGATGACGCTCATCTGCCCGTTCTGCGCCGTCATGTACGATGCCGGCCAGAAGACCATCGAGGTCAAGCTCCAGGAGAAGTTCACGCTGCCAGTTCTGTATTACCCGCAGCTCTTAGGCCTGGCATTGGGCATGGACGACAAGTCGCTGGGCATGCAGCTCAACCGCACCAAGGTCAAGGACTTCGTGGAGAAGGTCAAGAAGCTGCCATGAGCCACCCCTGTACGAACGTCCGGCCCTTTCAGACCCCAGATAGTCCCTGTCGGCGATTGCCCGCCACTCGCCGGGGCCCTCACTTCACATCCAGCGTGCTCTTGTATATTATCGAGTCCGATATCTGGATGATCTTGGTCACGGGCCTTCCGAATCCCTTGCGCTCCAGCTCCGTGTTCAATTCCTCCCCTATCTTGGACAGGAGGCCGGTGATGGCCGCGGCGGAATCCGCCGCCGTGAGGAATTCCAGCGTCTTCTTGTCCGTCCTTGCCACGACATTCACGAGGAAGTCCCATTCCTGGGTCAGGTTCTCGGTCTTGGACGTGCGGCCGTAGTACCAGGCCACGTGTCCCTGGGTGTGCGTTATCTTCCGGATGCGCTTGACGTCCCTTCGCTCCACAATCTCGCAGGCAAGCTCGAAGGCCTTGTCCTCCGGCAGACCAGCCGGGATGGTCAGGGCCTTGACCGTCTTGTGGGCTAGATTGTCGAACAGGTCCCTCATGGACGCCGTGTTGAGCTTTCCGGGGTCGATGGTCTTGGAGGTCAGGACAGGGCAGACGACCTCTATCCTGCGGTGCTTCATGCGGACGTCGTGGGGGTTCCCCGCGAAATCGGTGTACGAGAACAGCGCACCTATCTCGGCGCCCGTGCATATCAGCGGGTCCAGCAGGAACTCGACCGTGGTCTTCCTGTCCCCGGGCAGTATCTCGCCGATGGTGACCTTGTCCCCGACCCTTTCCTTCTCGTATGTGTCCGGCTCCACCCTCTCGAGCCTCATGGTCTTGCGGTTGTAGTTAACATCGAGCGTGCACCTGTTCATCACCGTCTTGCTCCTGTTGAGAATACCCACCTTGATGACTACGTACCCTCCGCGGTACTCGTTGTCGGATTTCAGCTCGAGCTCGTCGTATGCATTGGCGGGAAGCGGCTCGGCGCCCGGAACGGGAGCCATATCGGAGGCGCCCACCCCAGCAGTCGCCATTCCCACGCGCTCAGCCGGAACAGCGGTTCCGGGGCCTTGTATGGGTGCCCTTTCCGAGGGGCCGACCCCGGCCGTGCCCATGCCAATCCTCTCCGTAGCCGCCGGGCCGCCCGGCGTAGCATTCGAGGGCACGGAAGCCTGAGCGGCTGTCTGTGCGGCGGGTACCTTCTTCCTTCTCCTAATGACAACGACCACCGCCACAACCACCACGATAACTATTATCATGACCAGCAACAACGGCAACATTAGGTCGTTGCCTCCCGGCGTGGTGGTCTGGACCTGGTTGTTGACGTCAATGTATCGCTCCGCAGGCGCGGAGAACGATGTCCCGCTACCCTGCCGGACCTCTACAAGGTGGAGCCCTTTGGAAAGCGCCTTCGTGTCCATGGAGAATGTCCAGGCCGCGGAGCCTGTCGCACTTGCCCAACTTCCGTTGTCGACCCGGTATTGCACTATTGAACTGGCCGCCGAAGCTGTTCCGGAGAATGCGATGGTGCCTGAGACCTTTCCGTTCTTCGTGGGCGGTGAACCCGTGATGACTGGCGGATTTATTACCATGACGCCGGCCTGTGCGATTGCCGAATACTGGTATCCGTCAAATGCCCGTGTCTCGACTGTAATCTGGCCGAAATCGGAGGTCACCCAATTGTAGCTCCACGCGGTGGTTCCCGTAGCGTTCTTCCATTCATCGGAAGTGCCGAACCTTACCTGGACCATGACCGCCCGTGCGGACGCAGTGCCGGATATCACGGTGGTTCCGGCCACCTCCGAGCCAGTGATCGGCTTCACGATGCTAACCGAAGGCGGCATCTTGACGCTCAGTGATATGGTGTACGCATCCGAGAGCAACCCAGCGCTTATTTTGGCCCTGACCGAGACCGGGCCATCGTAACCGACAGGCGGATGCAAGACGGATACGAAAATACCCGATGCATCCGTGATGCCCGTTGCGGGATCCATCGTGCCCTGATCGGTGAATACCTCTAGAGTTGCACCAGAAGCGGGCTGGCCATCGCTTTCGGCGTAGACCTTTATTATCGATGTTGGAGCACTGCCAATCAGGACCGACGGGTCACCGGCGAGAGATATTACGTGAAGTCCGGTGGTCGGCTTGGCCTTGATGTTGATGATTATTGACGAGCCGGCAGAGCTTCCGCCGCTGGTTGCGACAACCGTGATGGTGGCGTTGGTATCTACCGTGACATCGGGAGCCGTGAATGTGGCAGTGAAAATGCCCGATGCATCGGTCCTTCCCGAGGAAGTAGCTATCGACCCGATATCCGACGATATCGATACCTGTGCGTTGGGGGTCGGGACAGCTCCATTCGCTATGCTGACGCTGAGCTGGCAGGAGCGCTTCGAGTAGATGCTGACCTGGTCGGCGCTCAGCTTTGCGGTCAGGGGCGACTGGGACGGCGCCTCAGCAACATTCACGGTGGCCTTCCCCTCAGAGGTCTCGTAACCAGTTTTCGTGGCGGTCGCAGTTATCGTGAATGCGCCCTTGGCCGAGGACTTGAATGTCGTGCTGAACACGCCGTTGGCATCTGTAGTACCGCTCGTCGCGCCGAGCGTTCCGCCGGTTGCGCTCAGGGCAACGGACATCCCCTCCACAGGCGTGCCGCCCTTGGTCACGGTGACCTTCACGGCGGCGCTCTGGTCCGGCGTCAGCGAATCCGGGGTGACTGAAACAACTACGACCGGAATGCCTTCTGAAATTGTTGTGGACGTATCGGGCGTTGCATGCTGCGTCTCAACATTCCCGGCTTTGTCAATTGCAGATGACCTGAAATAATACGTGTCCCCGGCAGCGCCGGTGAACTGGGCGGTAGTCGACTGGGTGGCCGTCTGCCAGTCCGTCCAGGCGCCAGTCTCTCCTTTGCGGTACTGGACGCTGTAGGTCGCTATCCCGGATGTCGCATCCGTCCCGGACCAGGCGACCGAGAACCCGGTTCCCGATTTCGCAGGAAGCGCCGAGACCTTGGACGTTGGCGGAGTTGTGTCCAGTGCAATCGTGTCCGAGGCGGCACTGGCTGCCTCGTTGCCGGCCTCGTCCCGGGCCTTGAAGTACAGGCTCTTGACCCCGTCAGGGGCTTTGAGCGTCGCTATCGAGGCGGAATTGGCAGGATATGCCTGCCAGCTGCCCCAGGTTATTCCGTCTTCGCTCAAGGCGAATTCCTTGATGGGTGACAGTATGTCGTCTACAACGGTCAGACCTATGTTGACCTGCGTTTTCGTCGTATACTGGTCTCCATTGTTTATGACTACATTCAGTCCCGAAGGCGGATTCGTATCAATCTTGTAAGGGCCAGAAGGGAGCGCCACCGTGGCGAGATTCCCCGCTACATCCTTGGCACGGATATGGACATACCACGAGGCTCCGTTCGACAGCGCGGAGCTGGGCGTGGTCGCCGAGGTTTCCATCGAATCTGTCTCATTTGATACGGTGGACGCGCTATTGTCCCAGCGGACATGGTATCCGGCGATTCCGCTCGTGGCATCAGTCGAAGCAGGCCAGCTGACGCTGACTGTATTGTCGTTGGTCCAGATTCCTGGTTGAGGGGTGGAGCTTGATATGGACGGCGGATTCGTTGGAGCCGTTGTATCTATCTTGAATGGGCCCACATGATAAGCCCCGCTCGCCAGGTTGCCTGCCTGGTCCGCGGTCCTGATGTGAAGATAGGAGGACGCGCCGTCAGCAGTTGCGACATTGCTCAGGGAACCGGTAGTGACCATCGTATCCGCTGCCGTTGGAACCGTGTTTGCGGCGGTGTCCCATTTTGTGTAGTACCCCCTGACGCGCCCGGGCAGAGTGTCCGATGCCCCGGTCCAGTTTACATCGATGGTGCCATCCCTAGACCACACGCCAGGGGAATGGGATGACTGGTAAGATGTCGGATTCGTGGGCGCGGTGGAATCGAGCGTGGAATAGAATATGTCTGTGTTGCCATTCCGATAATCCATCCAGGAAATTGCGGGCTTCCCACCATACACAGCGATGGCGGGCGTAATGTTGTAGCTCGGTCGCCCAACAGACTTTGATACCATGTTTGTCGCATAAGGAGACCCCCAGCTCGCAAGACCTGTGGAGTTGGCCTGTGCAAAATATATTCCGGGGGCACGGTCGTTCCAGCTTACGAGGAACCGGCTGCTGTCGGTATCGGCGCAGATGTCCGGATATGCCTTCGTGCTCGAGTTTGTCCACAGTGTGCAATTGAGCCAGCTCGAGCCGCTGTTTGTAGAGTATGAACAGTAAACGTTGCCTGAAATGAGATAAACGGCGACTGCATATGTTGAATGGGACGCGATAACCGGGTATGATGGAGTGGACAATGTAGTGTCCGAAACCCCCTCTTCAGCCGAAAGGTCGACACTACCGTTGGCGTTGAAATTTGTGACCTTCCTGACCACTATGCTCTGGGTGAAGGGCGTTACGATGACGCTCTTCTTGGCGGTTATGTACATCGGAGAAATGCGTGGTTTACGGTCAAGCGAGATTGACGAATAATCCGCTTTCGACCCATTGAATACGGTTTGCGTTTCCCAACTGGCCCCATCGTTAATGGAATATGCGAGCAGGGTTCCCCACGACGAACCTGAATAATGCATGAATCCGACATAGATGTTGGTCGCGGAGCCTACTTTTACGGTTTTTACTGATGGATAGTCCTCATCGAGATATGTGGCATAGACATCGAAAGCCGAGCTCCAGGTGCCTGCGTTTTTGTCATACCGCCCCATCTTGATGTCATGGCTCCCGTTGACATTGGCGTACATGAATGCCACAAGGATATTCTCCTTGTCGTCTACGGTAATCGATGGTTTGGTCAGGTTTTTTGAAAGGTTGTAATATTTTGCATGGGACCAAGACGCACCTCCGTCGGTCGATTTGTCTATTGCAAGGTTATAGTAGCTTCCATCCCACGTTGAATATGTGAGGAAAAGGTTACCCGAACTGTCGTTGACCATGTCGGGATCCTTTTGGTCCAGAGAATCAGCGCTAGCATTGACATCCTCTATCCATCCAAGGCCCGGGTCGGACCTTCCCGAAGCGCGGGATTCGAATTCCCCGCCTGATAACGGGACGACAACCTGAACGCAAATCAGAAATGCGAGCGCGTACGCAGCAAAATGCCTAGTTGACCCTGCCATCCAATTTCCCCCGAAACCATCCCGACTAAGTTGGGCCGAATTGGATGGCGCGCTTTATATCATTTTCGGCAACCGGCGCGCAAAGAAGAAAAATCGCTACCAATTTTACATTATTTCGAATCCTTGTCCTGCTCCAGCAGGGTCGTTATCTGCGCCAGCGCATCGACCTTCTCGGCGTCTGTGACCTGCGTCATCTGGGGCCTGCCCTTCTGGGTCTCAAGCTCGTTGTTGAGGTCCGCCTTGAGCTCGGCGAGCATCCCGGTCAGCATGAGCGTGGAGCTCGAAGCGACGAAGAACTCGAGGACCTTGTTCTCGGCGATGACACGTGTCCTGATGACGAGCTTGTCATCGCGCCCCTTGGTCTTGCCGTAGTACCAGGCCTCCCCGATGTACGGGTCCTTCTGCGTGTATTCCCTGACCAGCCGCACATCATGATGCTGGATGGCCGCTTTTGCGAGGTCGAACGCCTTCTGGTGGGCAAGCGTCGAGGGTATCTGGAAGACCTTCGTGTCCTTCTTCTCCAATTCTTCGACGGCCATCCTCTTGAGCATCGCCGTGTTCACATTCTCGTCCGTGTACATGATTGGGCATACAACGGAAGCGATCTTCCTGGGCAGCTTCAGCATCTCCAGGTTCCCGTGGGCATCCTTGAACGTCAGAATACCTTCCAGGAACGATTCCGTGCATATCTGGGGGTCCAGGTAGAACGCCATCGTCTTCTTGACGCGCGGCTCGATATAACCGAGCTGGACCTCCTCGCCTTTAGTCGGGTAATGCGGCTCGATGTGGTCCAGCCGCAGCACCTCGTCCTTGTAGATGAGCCTGAAGGTCGTGTCTGCTATCAGCGTGTCGCAGTCGTTCTTGACGGCGACCTTTAATCTGACGAAGCCCTGGTAGAACTCAAGCTCCGATTTGAGGGAGACTTTCGACTTGCAGGTCGTCTGGGCAGGAGCCTCTGCGGGTTTGTAAGAACCGATATCCGCTAGGAACTTCTTCACGCCGGCGAGCTTCGCGGCCACGCCATCCCAGTTGTTCAGGGTCGGGCCGAACTCGCCCTCGATGTTGGCGATGGTGCCGGTCATCTCGTCGCGGAACCCGGCAGGCTCCCCTCCAGAAATGACAGCCGCAAGAATGACATATTTCCCTTTCTGCATCATTATCTTGGAACCGCCGTATTCCATTGCGCCGAGCTCGGCGTTCTCGTCCTTGCCGAGGCTCTCCTTGACGAACTCCTGAACGGCCTTGAGCATTGAAGTGAGGATATCGACGTCCATATCAGCTTTCAATCTGCGTGTCTGGTGCATTATCAGGCGGCCGTCGTTGTACATCAGGAACAGGTCCTCGACGGCAAAGCCCTCTGGAGCGACCTTGTCCATTTTCACCGGCGCCGGCTTTGGCTCAGAAGAAGCAATGGCCGGAACAGCGGCAGCTGCAGCGGCCGGCGCGGCCGCTACCCCTGTTTTCACCTCGACGGGCTTCTTCGCAGTCTTCTTCCTAGGCTTCTCCGTCTTCGCGGCAGGTTCCCCTTCTTCCTCTTTTGGAACCTTCTTCGTCTCAAGGCGCTCCTCGGGCTCTTCCGGTTCGACAGGCTTCTCTTCTGCCGCAGTCTCTTCCCCTTCAGCCCCTTCTACCGCCTCTTTTTTGTTCCTCGCTTCGGCCTGCTGTTTCTTGTTCCCGAGATAAACGCCGATGCCACCAATGCCCACGAACGCGATGATGCCTCCCGCTATCAGGAGCATTGTGTTGTTGTCCATTTCGGGCTCAGGGGCCTTGGGATTTTCCACCTTGAGGCGTACTGATGCTATTGTCGTGGGCGTGCCGTTGTTGAGGGCTCGGAACGTGAAGTTGTGAAATCCGTTGCTCAGTTTGGTTGTGTCAATCTCGTAGTTCCACGTGACGGTGCCCAGCGCCTCCATCCAGGTTCCGCCATCGATGCTCATCTGCACCGTCTGGAAGGTCCCGGTGGCGGTGCCGGCCAGAGTTATGGTCCATTTCACCTTTGTGTCGTTTGCATGCGATGTGACCTTCCCGGTGGGCAGAATCGGCGGGGTCACCGGCCTTGCCAGCACCCTGAGCGTGAAGTTCTGGAGGTCCGAGCCGCCGCGGCCGTCCAGGACCCTGATTACTATAGTCGCATTCCCGGTCTGCGATGGCGCCGGTCTCCAGAATATCTTGCCAGTGGCGTTGTTGAGGGCCATGCCGAAGATGAAGTTCACGAGCTCGTACGTGAGCGTATCATTATCCATGTCAGAGGCGGTCGCATTGTAGTAGAACTCGTCCTCGGCGTACAACTGCAACACGCTTGGGATGGATGTGAAATGCGGATATGAATTGCCGAACGATATGTCCACCTTGAATGACCAAGGCCCCGCAAGCGTCCCGTTGTCCTTGTCGTCGCTGGCGATTATTCCCCAGTAATATGTCGTTCCATTAGTCAGGTTCGTCAATGTGTATGATGTGTTGGCGGTGATTTGGAGGGCGTCCGGCCTCGCCAGCTCGCTGAACGGCGAAGCGCTGAATATGAGATAATATGTGATGCGGTCGCCAGCGGAATCGTTGCCGCCCCAGCTCAGAGTAACCTTGGTCTTGTTGGATGTCGTTTCGTTTAAAGGTGAAATTAGCCAGGCGAGCGGCGGATGCCTGGGCGGGGGCACGCTGATGGTGAAGGTCCTGATTTCCGAAATCGAGCTGTTGGTAAAGTTGTCGAGGGCCATTACCGTCCACCAGTAGGTGTTTCCATCCGTGAGATTCAGGGCTGTGTAGAAAGTGTCCGATGTGGAGGCAACGGGCAGGGGGATGAAAGTCTCGTTGAACTCCTGGGCGGCGAGGAAGACGGCGTAGACCAGGATGTCCCCGGCGGAGTCCGAGGCGTTCCAGGTGAGCGTGATATTCGTCGTTTCGAGGGTCTCTTCATCAGATGGGAACTCCAGCGTGACAACTGGAGGATGGTCGGTCCACGGATGGAATATCGTGAAATTCGGAGATGTGGCGTTGACCGTGAGCGGGATGCTTGAATTGAAATCGCATACGCTCAGTCTAATCCAGTAAGTCCCATTCGGCGTGCCTGTCGTGTCCCATTCCCAGGAGCCGGCCGAGGCATTGATGCCGGAGGCCAGCTTGGTGCTGGACGAATTCGTTTGCAGGTCGATATAAACGACAAGGTTATCGCCCTCGGGGTCGGAGACATTCCATGTGATGTTTTGGGTGCCGGTCCAGTTGTCGTTCAATACCGGCGAGGTCACGGTCGCGTTGTGGAGCAGGTTGTACTCGATGGTGGCGCCCTTGAATATCGGAGTTGACCTGAAATTGGACGTGTCGAGGTAGACCTTGTACTGCACGAACCTCGAGCCGTTGTGAATGGAGGCTATCTGCTGGCCAGTGGATGTGTAATAGCTGTCCTTTGTCCCATCGGGACCGACGAACTGACTTGCATTGAGGGCGTTGGTGGTGTTACCGGTACGGAGCTGGAGCCTGATGCTGGTATTGTCAGGCACATCCGCATCGTAATCGATCGTCCCGAAGTACGCGTTCCCGCCAGTGTCGTTTATCGGGGAAAGGTAGGTCCCGTTGCTCTTGTATGCATGGTAGTTGTACACCAGCATATCGGAAAAGAGGCCTGGACACCCCACGCAAACGGTCTCGCCACGCCGGCTATCGTAAACGACAACCCGGCCAGAAGTACGGGGTGTAATCCTTGCGGTGTTCAACTTGGTCCAGTTCAGCGTCGTGGAATTAAACAGCCACGTGTCATTTGAAGGAATCCAACCGGCGAAAACATAGATGAATGTCCCGGCCTTTTCGTCGTAGACCATCGAGCCGGCATAATCCGCCGGCGGGTGGACCGGTTTGGTGACCTCTGTCCAGTTGCGGGTCGTTGTGTTGAATATCCAAGTATCGTTGTATGCCGAAACACCTTCATTCATCCCTCCAAAGAAAAAAGCATTCCCCGTCCGGCCGTCAAATGCACCAGCTGAAAAAGTACGAACACAGGGTGCCAGTCCCCATGTAACGTTCGTCCAACTTAACGTCGTAAAGTTGAAAATATATGTGTTGTTGTGTGGGAACCGATCACCCTTACCATCAATATCCAATCCACCAAAGCAGATGGCTTCGTTATGGATTGGATCGTATACGAGTTTGGTACTTACCAATAAATCTGGCGTGCTACCGTTAATCGTGATGGTGTCCCACCGGCTCGTAGTACGGTTATAGACATACATCGCCGGATTCCCAAATTCGAAAACGATTGCCATCTCGTCACGAGTGTTGAAAAAGAGCGGGATGGTCCATCTGGCCATCGGGAAACCGGCATCCACGTAACGCCATTTCTGGTTCGAGATGTTGTAGACCCAGGTCTCGTTATCGAAACCAGAATAATATGCATCATCGTAGACCCCCCAGACCATTAATATCTCATCGGCCGCTTTGTCATAGGCCACCGATTGATACACTCGGGGGTGGGGGGCCGTGAACAATGTCTTGTTGGTCCAGGCGTTCTGACTGTAGTTGTAGGTGTACCAGTGGTGCGTTGTGTATGCGTCGTTCTTGAACCCGCCGAAAAGGAATGTTACATCATTTACTGGGTCGAACTCCATCGCGGCGCCACCAACCTCCTCAGGAGGATTGGATGGGGCGAGCAATGTCCATGCGCTAGTGGAATAGTTGAACTCGTAGGTGTCGTTTCGATATTTTGAATCGAAACCGCCAAACATCAGTAACACGTTGAAGTGGCTATCATAAACCATGCTCTGCTCTCTGCGCTCGGAGGGCGGGTTCACTGCCTGTATTTGCGTCCAGGTGTCCGTGCCCAGGTTGTATTCCCAGGTGTCGTTCAGGTTTTTATAACCGTTCCAGCCGCCGAACAGAATCGTCCGGTTGATAGCCCGGTCATAGACCATCGAATACGACGACCTCGGGGCAGGGGCGTTGAAACCGTTCTTCTTGACCCACGTATTGTTGCCTATCCAATAAGTCCAGGTATCATTGAGCACTGTGGCATCGTTGTCACCGCCGAACAATATAAAACATTTCGCTGCGGTGTCGAACACGAGGCTGTGCCAATGCCTCGCCTGCGGTGTCCCGGTGTTAACGAGGTTCCAGTAGGCTTTTGTCCTGTTCAGGATGTTTGTATGGTCATTGGATGAACCGCTACTTCCCCCAAAATTAACAAATTCCTGCCTATATTCATCATAAGCCATTCCGTAACCCTGTCGTGCCCGTGTGTAATCGTAATAATCGTTGTTGTGGTAATCCAGTAGCGTCCATGTATTCGTGCTAACATTGTACGACCAGGTATCCTGCAGATTTCCGCAATTTGACAAAGAGGCGCCGCCGTAGATAATTATGTCACCGCGGGCACTGTCGTATACCGCCGACGCGAACTTCCTGTCGTAAGGTTGGCCGGAAGCGATTCGGGTCCAGTTGCCAATGTAGGACGAGTTTGTTTCGAGGGTAATCCCCTGAGCCGTCTTGGTGGCGTTGGCCACGGTCCCGTTGACGAGGGCCGGGCCTGACGAGACCCACGAAGAGCCTGCCTCCGAAGGGGTCGAATTAAAGGGCGGGACCAGCATCAGGGCTGTCAACAGGATTGCCAGAAGGCGCGCGTGGCCGGACTTTCGCATGCCGAACGCATCGGGATGGCCATCTAATAGCTTTTCGATTGGCGGACGTGCGGCCCCTGGAAACGGACTGGAACAACCCCCCTACGGGGTCATCACCAGCCGTCCACGACCAGTCCGGGGACCCTGCCGAAAAGCTTCTTGTTCCCTGTGAGGAGAGGCTCGTTGTGGGAGAGCGCTATTGCCGCGATGAGGGCATCCATGTCTGCCAGCGACGCACCCTGCTTCTTCATCTGGACGAAGATTCTCCCGTAGACCTCCGCCGCAGATTCATCGAATTCCAGGATCCTGAGGCGGGAAAGAAGGCCCTTGACATTGAGGACCGTTTCAGCAGGCCTGGTCGAGGAATATGCGCCCCAGAAGAGCTCGCAGGCGTTTATCGGGGTCGTGGTGAGGTCGGTCCCGTCGCGCACGAGCGTCTCCAGTTTCGCCCTGGCGGCGCGGTCAAGCCTCAGCAGCGCAATCAGGAAGTCCGAATCCAGGCAGACCATCAGATCGCCACCTTGCGAAGCTTGGACTTTCGCATCTCCTTCATGGCCGCCTCGATATTGTCGGCAAGCTCGGACTGCGGTCCTATCGAGTTGATGTACTCGAGCAGGTTCGATTTCTCCCTTCTCCGCATGGTCTTGATGATAACGTCCGTGAATGATTCGTAATCTTCCTTGGCCCGCTTGAGGGCCTTGTAGGCCTCTTCGGAGATGGTTATGGTCTTGTGACCCATGTATATCACTGTACTTTAAATGCACATATGTGTATTTATTTTATTTCACGGTCGCTATGCCCGCTAAGGTTATAATGGGGCAAGCGGCATCCTGGGAACGAGATGGTACCATGCTTCTGGTGACGACGTGGTTCGGGACGTTCCTGCTCGACGGCAAGCAGGTGGCCGACTCGGTTCTCTTCCCGAAGGAAGCGAAGGAGCTCGCAGCGCGCCTGCGAAAGATGGAGAAGGGCGAGGTCCTCGACGAGGAAAGGGGGTTGGCCCAGAAATTCGAAAGCGAGGGAAAGGGCAGGAAGCTCGAAGTTCTGGACAGGAGGCTCTCTTCGCTCGGGGAGCTGAACGAGGGCAGGGCCCCGGACATATCGCACATCGGGGACAAGATGGGCTTCAAGCAGGAATTGCTCCACGAGGCCACGATGTTCATGGGCCGCGAGAAACTGGGAGAACTTGGCCCGGACAAGTTCATTGCGCAGGCCATCGACGGTCTTGAGGAGCTCACGAAGACCGCGAACCTGCTTACCGAGAGGCTCACCGAATGGTACGGCCTCCATTATCCGGAGCTCACGGAGAGCGCCACGCAAAAAGAGCTCGTGGAGCTCGTCGCGGCACACGGGAGCCGTGCGAAGATAGAGGAGGCTACGGGAAAGAAGGTGGAATCCTTCGGCACCCCCCTTTCCGAGTCCGACGAGTGGGCCGTGAAAAGATGGGCTTCGATGGTCAAGGATGTTCTCGAGGCCAGGCAGGAGATGGAAGGCTACATAACGCGCCGGATGGATGAGCTCGCTCCGAATCTTTCGGCGGTCATAGGGCCCCTGCTGGCCGCGCGGCTCGTGGCGCTCACGGGCGGTTTGCAAAGGCTCGGAAAGTTGCCCTCCAGCACCATCCAGCTGCTTGGCGCCGAGAAAGCGCTGTTCCAGTATATGATGGAGGGCGGAAGGCCACCCAAGCATGGCGTGCTGTTCCAGCATCCGCTCATTCACAGGTCGCCGATGTGGCAGAGAGGCAAGATGGCCCGCGCGCTGGCCGCCAGCGCTTCGATGGCGGCGCGCGCCGACGCCTTCGGCGGCAAAGATATCTCAGAGACTGTGAAGGCCCATCTCCAGAAGAAGGTGGAGCGCATCCAGAAGGACTTCGCATCTCCCCCCGCACGTCGGGACCGGGGCGGAGGAGGCCGGGCGCAGGGTGGAATGGGACCGGGCGCAGGACCCGATGTCCGGGCTGGCGAAGGTGGCATCGTGAAGGGAGGAGAGAGGGCCCAGGGTGCCGGGTTCAAAGGTTCTGGCGGTGGGGACAGGGGGCACGGAGATGTGAGGGGGAATCAGGGCGGTGGAGGCGGGCAGCGACGCCGGCACGATAAGCGGCACGGCAAACGCGGGGACCGGTGAACCAACGCTTCATCAACAGCAACGGCGCAAAACGGCTAGAATCAAGCCAAATCATGCTGAATACAGGGAAAAGTTATAATATTATTCGAAAGTTATTATGATGACCCTCGGAGGTAATTGTTGCCGGAAGCGATGAAGGTCTGGGAGTTCCAGGCCAGAAACGAGATTCGCGATATCGCCATGACCAAGAGCGGCGAGCTTGTCGCGGCCGGCACAGCGGACGGCTCCATAATTCTTATCGGGAAGGACGGCAAGCCCATCTGGCAGAAGGAGACCGGCTCGCCGATAACGAAGCTCAAGATGTCCCTCGACGGCGGGTACATCGCCGTTACTACGCTGGACAACAAGGTCCATCTCTACGACAGGGCCGGCAACGCCCTCTGGAAGATGGGCCTCAAGCAG
>Ga0315283_10002171_pt1 | contig 16281 bp, 20 predicted proteins | sample YL17G09_0_MG_FD_204541 | JGI IMG/M metagenome (GOLD analysis project Ga0315283, IMG submission 204541) | Sediment microbial communities from Yellowstone Lake, YNP, Wyoming, USA - YL17G09_0 | ecosystem: Environmental > Aquatic > Freshwater > Lake > Sediment | place: USA: Wyoming | collected... | reverse complement strand
GGGGGGGCCTCGCGTTGGGCCCCCCCCCCCCCCCCCCCCCGCCCCCGCCCCCCACGTCGGAACAGGCACCAGGCTTGCCACCCCCGCCTGCACTCCCTAGATTGGCGCTCTCAACCAGCTTCGGAGGTCGGATGCCCATCCGTGGGATTGGTGTGGATGTCGTGAAGGTCGAGCGCATCGTCGAGGCCCTCGGGCGCTTCGGCGAGCGGATGGAGCGCCGCCTGTTCACCGAGGGCGAGCTGGCCTACTGCCGCTCGTTCCAGGACCCCCTGCCCCACCTCGCCGCGCGCTTCGCGGCCAAGGAGGCGGCCTCGAAGGCGCTCGGCACGGGTATGAGCCAGGGCGTGGGCTGGAAGGACTTCGAGGTCATCCAGCCCGGCGGCCGCCAGCCACGGCTCGAGTTCCACGGCAAGGGCCGCGAACTCTTCGCCTCGCTCGACTGCACGGCGGCCCACCTCTCGCTCACGCACGACGGCGGGCTCGCGATCGCGACTGTGGTGATCGAGGGCTGAGGGGGCGGGTGCCGTCACGGCAAATCGCGCGTGCGGAACCGCCACCACGCCGCGGCCGTCGTCACGAGCGCCACCCCGAGCAGCACAGCCACCGGCTTCGCGATCCCCTCGCCCTTCACCAGGATGTCCTGCGGCTGGAAGTAGTGCTGGAGCGTGTACGGGGCCAGGAACGCGGCGCGTTCCCAGAACTGCCCGATGACCTGGACGATGTAGGAGGCGAGCGCGACCAGGAACCCGGCGCTCGCCACACGCCCGCCCTCGCGCCCGAATACCGAGAACAGCAGCGTGATGCCGAACCACGCGCACTGCAGCAGCAGGTAGTCCCACCCGAGCCGCATGAGCGCGGCGGTGGCGAAGGGCTCGACCTGGAACACCCGCTGCCCGAGGAGCGTGCCGACGACGCCCGCGAGGCTCAGCAGTGCGAGCGCGACCAAGGCGAAGCCGGCCTGCGTGACGAAGTAGCGCCCGCGCGAGAGCGGCTGGCTCAGCAGCAACTCGATCGCCCCGGTCTCCGCCTCACCCGCCACCGCGTGCGCCGCCAGCACGATCGCGAGCGCCGCGCCGAGCGCCTGCGCGATCGGGTGGTTCCAGCCGAAGGCGAGCAGGCCGTGCACGGAGAACCCGCCGAACAGCGTGGCGGAGAGCATGGACTGCAGCATCGGCGGCAGCGACTCCAGGAGCGTCGCGAGCGCGCCGCTCACGTCCACCGAGGCGACCGCCGCGCAGATCAGGTACTGGAACGCCGCCAGGAACAGGCCGCTCAGGGCGACGAACGCCGCGTGACGCGCGACCAGGGAGCGCAGCAGGTTCCTCACGGCCGCCCTGGTAGTAGGCGAGGAAGATGTCCTCGAGCTGCGGCTCGGGAAAGATGAACTGTTCCACTCCGGCGCGCGCCACCTCGCCCAGCAGCGGATTCACATCCCCGCGCACCCACAGCGTGGCCTCGCTCCCGCTCACCTCGGCGCGCTCGACGCCGGGCAGGCGCGCGAGCCCCTCCGGCGCCGGGCCCCGGAATCGCACGCTCGCCCGCCGCAGCATGCGGACGCGCAGCCCCTCGATGGATTCGAGCGCGAGCAACTCACCCGCGCGCAGGATCGCCACGCGGCCGCACACCGCCTCGACCTCGGAGAGCACGTGCGAGGAGAGCAGCACGGCGCGGCCCGCGCGCGCCCGCTCGAGCACGACCTCGCGGAACGCGCGCTGCACCAGCGGGTCGAGTCCCGCGGTCGGTTCGTCCAGCAGCAGCAGGTCGGGGTCGTGCTGCATCGCGAGCACGAGGCCGAGCTTGCGGCGGGTGCCGTGCGAAAGGAACTTGACGCGGCGTCCCAGGTCGGCCTCCGCGAAGCCGAACGCCTCGAGCAGCCGCTCGCGCAACAGCGGCGGCCGCGACGGCCGGCAGCGCGCGAAGTGGTCGAGCAGCGCGCGACCGCTCAGTTCGTCCCACAGCCGCAACTCGCCCGGCAGGTAGCCGATGCGCTCGCGGGCGCGCGCGCGGCCCGCGGGCTCGCCCAACAGGCGCACCGCACCGGCATCGGCGCTCACCAGCCCCACGGCGATGCGCAGCGTCGTGGTCTTGCCCGCGCCGTTCGGCCCGAGATAGCCGAAGACCTCGCCCCGCTCGAGCGCGAAGCTCACGCCCCGCAGGGCGTGGATCGGGCCGTAGCGCTTGCAAAGGCCGGAGACCTCGAACGCAGCCATCAGCGCCCCCCCGCTACCCCTGCTTCAGCGCCCGCCCGTCGCCATAGGCGCGGAACAGTTCGCCCCAGCCGGTCTTCATGATCTCGCGCACCCGCGGCTTCCCCTGGGTCGGGTACCAGTAGCCGTCGTGGTAGGCCCGCGAAGCGGCGTAGCTCCAGGGCACGATGGGCGAGCGCAGCAGCAGGTTCTCGAACGGCTTGAGCGGCCCCCAGTAGATGAGCTTCTGGCCCCACGAGGCGAAGGTGTTCTCGTTGAGCGAGCCGCGGAAGCCGAAGTTCACGCCCTGGATGTCCTCGCCCACGATCTCGATCTCCTCGGGGCGGCCGACGCCGAGCCCGTGCTCGTGCGCCAGGCGGATGAACTTGAGGTCGGTCATCGGGTCGAAGCCCATCAGCTTCGCCGCGATCGCGTCGATCGCCACGCAATCGTCCGAGGCGAGGATGTAGTTCTTGACGTGCGGGCGCATGCAGCGCGGGCCCGGACCATCACCGGCGATGGTGCCATCCATCACCGCGAGGATCCCGGGGTGGATCTCCTTCTGGATGCGCAGCAGGTCCACCAGCGTCTCGTGGATGACCGAGTGCGTCCAGTGGCGGTTGAGGTTCAGCAACCCGCCGAAGGCGTTCTTCATCGAGCCGGTGGTGCCGGTGAAGATGTGCGTCTTGACCGTGGGCAGGTGGATGACGTTCTTCCCCATCAGCAGCTTGGGGATCTGGATGCCCTGCTTCTCGAACACCCGGTCGAGCACCAGCATTTTCGACTTGGGCTGGTAGGTGATCCACTCCGTGGGCGGCTCGCTCAGGTACTGGATCGGGACCTGGAAACGGTCGAGCACGGGCTGCAGGTGGTTGTTCACCGCGCCCTCGCGGCACGAGACCACCACCGTGTCGTTCTGCGCCGCGATCAGGTCGCGCGAGACGTCGTAGCCGTCGCTCTTCAGCTTCTCGATGACCCCGTGCATCTGCCAGGGCGTGGTCGAGCAGGCCGGCATGTAGACGTGCCAGGAGATGTTGATGCGCAGGCAGGTCTGCCGGTCGAAGGGCAAGGCCTGGCGGTAGCCCGCGAGGTCCATCAGGCGGCCATAGTCCTGGACGACGGTCTCGGGTGACGTGCGCAGGACGGCGACTTTCGACATATTGGCTCCCTGAGGCGCAAGGGTCTTGAGGGCAGCGGCCGGGTGACGCCCTGACGGCCGGGCATGATAGCAGACCCGGCCCCGCTTCCCGGCGCGACGACGCCCCGGCCGTGGGACCGGGGCGTCGTCAAACACGGCGCAGTGTCACGCCCTCGTCGGCGTCTCCGGGTACTCGTAGAAGCCGTTTCCGCTCTTCCGCCCGAGGTGACCCGCCTTCACCAGTTTCCGCAGCAGCGGGCAGGGGCGGTACTTCGAATCGCCCAGGCCCTGGTGCAAGACCTCCATGATGCTCAGGCAGACATCGAGCCCGATCAGGTCGGCGAGCGCCAGCGGCCCCAGCGGGTGATTCATGCCGAGCTTCATCACCGTGTCGATGGCTTCCTTCGTCGCCACGCCCTCCATGAGCGCGAAGCAGGCCTCGTTGATCATCGGCATCAGGATGCGGTTCGAGACGAACCCCGGCGAGTCGTTCACCTCGACCGGCGTCTTGCCCAGGCGCGCCGTCACCTCCGCGACCACGTTGTAGGTGGCGTCGGTGGTGGCGAGGCCGCGGATGATCTCCACCAGGGCCATGACCGGCACGGGGTTCATGAAGTGCATGCCGATGACCTGGCCGGGGCGCTTCGTGACCGCCGCGATCTCGGTGATGGAGATGCTCGAGGTGTTGGTGGCGAGGATGGCCTCCGGTGACGCGACGGCGTCGAGCCGCTGGAAGATCTCACGCTTGACCGCGAAGTCCTCGTTGACCGCTTCCACCACCAACTGGCATTCCCTCGCGACCTCGAGACTGGTGCCACCGTGGATGCGGGCCATCACCGCCGGCGCGCGATCCACCGGCCACTCCTGCTTCTTCGCCACGCGCTCGAGGCTCTTCGCGATCGCCCCCAGCGCGCGCTCGACGAACTCCGGCTTCACGTCCACCAACTCGACCTCGAAGCCCGTGGTGGCGAACGTCTGCGCGATGCCGTTCCCCATGGTGCCGCCGCCGACGACGGCGACCTTCTTCACCGCGGCGGCCAGGCCATCACCCGGCGTCATGCTCGTCGTGGTCATCGTGCCTCCTGGATCCGTTCGATGGCCAGCGCCACCGCGTTCCCACCGCCCAGACAGAGCGTGGCGAGACCGGTCTTGAGCCCCCGGTCCTGCAACGCATACAGCAACGTCACCAGGATGCGCGCACCTGACGCGCCAATCGGGTGGCCCAGCGCGATCGCGCCGCCGTTCACGTTCACCCGCTCCCAGTCCCAGCCCAGCGCACGGCCGTCGGCCAGGGCCTGCGCGGCAAAGGCCTCGTTCGCCTCGATCAGGTCGAAGTGGCCGATCCCCACGCCCATCTTCTTCATCAGCCGCTCGACCGCGACGATGGGCGCGAAGAACAGGTCCTTCGGGTCCGTGCCGCCGGTCGCGTACGCCACGACGCGCGCGAGCGGCTCCGCCCCCGCCGCCTTCGCCCGCTCGCCGCTCATGAGCACAAACGCCGCGCCGCCGTCGCTCAGGCCCGGGGCATTGCCGGCGGTGATCATGCCGCCCTTCTCCCGGGTCACAGCCGAGAGCTTCGTCAAGGTCTCGATCGTCGTGTCGGCCCGCACCGACTCGTCCTTCGAGATCACCACCGGATCGCCCTTGCGCTGCGGGATCGAGACCTCGGCGATCTCCTTCGCGAACTTCCCCGCCGCCCACGCGGCCGCGGCCTTCTGCTGGCTGCCGAGCGCGTACGCGTCCAACTCGGCACGCTGGAGCCCCGCCTTCTCGGCGGTGTACTGGGCGAGGTCGATCATGTGGGTGTCGTTGAACGAGCACCACAACCCGTCGAAGACCGCGCCGTCCTTGAGCGTCATGTCGCCGAGCTTGGTACCGCCGCGTCCGCTGAAGAGGTAGTGCGGTGCGGTGCTCATGCTCTCCTGCCCGCCCGCCACAACGCACCCGGCATCACCGGCCTTGATGGCCTGTGCGCCCAGCATGACGCTCTTGAGTCCGGAGCCGCACACCTGGTTGATGGCGACCGCGCCCACCGTAACGGAGATGCCCGCCTTGATCAGGGCCTGCCGCGCGGGCGCCTGTCCCTGCCCACCCTGGACGACGTGCCCCATGAGGACCTCGTCGACCTGCTCGCCGGTCACACCGGCGCGCTTCATGGCCTCGCGGATGGCGATGGCGCCGAGATCGGAGGCCTTGAGACCCCCGAGTCCGCCGAGGAAGCGGCCGATGGGCGTGCGTGCCGCACCCACGATAAAGACGTCCGGATATGCGCTCATGGTACTGCCTCCCACTGGCCAGGGGATCCATCGGGGAACGGTAGGGCTGAGGACGGTTGGATGCGCGACCGGGCATCCGGTAGCATCCGCAAACTGGACCGGCCAGGGAACCGCGGCCGGACGGCCAGAGCGCTACGCTGGCACCGTCCGCCTCGTCCGTCAAGCGTCCCTCTTCACCGGCGGCCTGCCGGGCCGCGCCACTCGCCCACCGGAGGACTTACGCGATGACCCGAGCCTCCGTCCGCAGACTCGTCACCGGTCTGATCCTGTCGCTCCTCGCCCTGGCGCCGGCGCCGGCCCGCGCCCTGGTCCAGGAGGTCGTGGTCACGCACGCCGGCACCGACGACGCGGTGGTGGACCTCGCTTCGGGCGAACGGCTCTGGCTGGACCTGCGCCAGAACTGTCTGGTGCTCCGCGGCCGCGCTGGCTGGACGGTCTTGCTATGGTCGCCCGACCCGTTCGTCTCCACGCGGTCGCTCCTGCTCCTGCCCGAGTGGGACGCATCCTGCCCGGTCTGGCAGGTGGACACGCTGTCCCCGGCAAAGTCCGCGAAGCAGATTCCGCCGGAAGTGCCCACCGATGGCCTGCGGGCCATGCGGCAGTCGCTCGAGTTGCTGGGCTACGACTGCGGCCCACCGGCGGAGGCCGGATGGAACCCCGAGGCCGGGCTGGCGTTCCTGCGCTTCCGCGAGAGCAAGCGGCTCGAGACCTCGCCCCAGGGATTGCGGCGCGCGGTGACCTCGCTCGCGCTCGACGTGATGCGCGGGCGGCAGGCGAGCGGGACCTCGCAGCGGCTCGCGCGCATCATCTCGGACCAGCTCGACGCGCTGGTCTCCTACCTGTCGCGTCCGGGTAGCGCGGGCGCACGCTGCGGGGCAACGACCTGGCTTCGCTCGGTCGCCGACGAGGGTGCGCTGGTCACGCTCGCCGATGGCACCCACTGGCAACCGGCCGCCGGGCAGCGCGCGCTGGTCGCCCGCTGGCAGGACGGCGACGACCTGGTCGTCTGCAGCGGCAGGCTCGTCAACGCGCGCACCGGCGAAATGGCGCGGGCAACGCGGCTGGAGTAGCCGCTCAGCGCGGCGGCGCCCCCGGCCGGATGATGGCGATGCTCGCGGTGTGCCAGTGCACGAAATTGCGCTCGCCGACCGGACCGATCTCGCCCGCGCAGAACATCCCGGCCACCGGCACCCCGCCGCCGAGCGCGGCCTGGAGCGGGCCGATGTCGCCGTCCGCGGCACCGTAGAGGCCGCGCCCGCGGCCGCTGCAGGCGAACAGCAGCGCGGCGCGCGCGGGGGTGTCGAAGACCTGCGGCGAGAGCAGCATCTCCAGGTCCTCGCGCGCGGTCCCCGCGTCGCGCACGTGGAGCCGCACCTGCTGGCCCACCGCGATGCGGTCGCCCAGCGCGACCTGCCCGCGGGTGCGGTCGCCGCCGAGAAATGCGCGGATCAGGTAGTCGCCGCGCCCTGCGGCGCCGGGCCGCACCGGCAGCCCCACGTAGAGCCCGCGCTGGAGCCGCTCGTGTTCGCCTTCGGGCAACTCCCGGAGCACCTCCTCGACCCGCTCGAGCGCCGGCTGGCCGTCGAACTCCTCGACCAGGTTGGCCTCGCCGCGGGTCACGGTGAGCGGCGGGCCGATGGCCCTGCAGCCCTGCGAGACCACCACGTCGGCACGCAGGGCCCCCGAGAGCGCCACCGCCACGCCACCGCCGGCGGCGACCCAGTCGTTGAGGAGCAACACGTCCGAACCTGGCCGAGGCGCGGCGCTGGCAAACCCGCCCACCAGCCGCACCCCGGCGGCATGACGCTGGCAGGCAGCGAACAGGCCCGCCAACTGGAGGCTGAAGGGATCGCCCAGCACCATCACCAACTCCGCCCCCGCCACGCCGGGAGCCATTCGCACGAAGGCAGCCTCATCGCCGAGGGCCTCGTCCCAGCCCTCGCTCACCATCACGAACGGAGCGACCGTGACCCCCGGCAGGCGCGCCGCGAGAAGCGAGAGCGCTGGCTCACCCTCGATCTCGTGCTCGCTCGTCACCACCCCGTGACCGCTCGACCCCGCGAGGCAGCCCGGGCGCAGGCGCTCCCGCAGGACCTGCGCGAGTGACTCGGCCGAGGCAACATGGTGCGAGCTGAAGAAGGCGAACACGAGGTCCACCGGGCCTTCGCCGAGCGCTGCGGCGAGCACATCGGCCGCCTCGGCCGCAGCGGCGCCGGTATCGGTGAGGCGCGAGGAAGCGGCAGCCCAGCGCATGCCGTCCACCGGAATGCCGGCGCTCATCGGGACGCTGCCGGGGTGATGCGGCGCGTGTCCTCGAGCCGCAGGCGTTGGTCGTCGTTCAGGTCGCCCTTCGCGCGTTGCACCGCCTCGAGCGCCAGGAAGCCCACCTGCCAGCCGGCGTGCTGGTAGTAGGCCGCATCCACCGGGTGCCCGGTCGGGAAACGCAGCCACTCGGTGCGCGGCAGCGCCGGCGGCCTGATACGCGGCCCCTCGGGCCAGTCAGCTGTGACGGTCACCCGCGCGTTCCGCCCGGGCCAAGCGCGGGTGAGCGAGTCGGTGGCGCTGTCCGGGGACGCGAACCACTCGAGCCGCACCCGCACGCTCCACGCGCCTTTCTCGTCCACTCCCTCCGCGAGCCGCAACCCGTTGCGCAGTAGAGCGCCCGGCCTCACCGCGCCGGTCTGCTTCGCGATGCGCTCGGTCGGGATCTCGCGCTCCTGGAACGCCCCGCGGAACCCCAGGAGGAACGCATCGCGCTCCCGGGGCGCCACGGGCGCGCCCTCGAGCGCCTCCACCAGGACGGGGATCCGGGCACCCGTCGTGTGCATGAGCGAGTCCACTTCGGCCTCGTCCATGAGGTGCGGGCGCTCGACCGGGTTGCGCGGGTTGCCGGTGAGGTTGGGCGAGATCTGCAGGAGCACGATCCCGAGCAGCAGAAACAATCGCGTCATGCCCCCCTCAACGCCGTTCCGCCCAGACCAGCGTGGTGACACCCATGCGCCGCAGGAGCGGCAGCGCTTCGAGTACGCGCTCGGCCAGGCGCCCCGCGCCGAGCAGCGGATCGGGCAGCGTCTTTGGCACCCAGAGGAAGCGGGTCGTGCCCAGCACCTCGAAGCCGGTCGTGGCCAGTCCGCTCACGAGTTCCGCCGGCAAGAGCGGGTGATGGTAGCGGTATGGATGGTAGGACGTGAGGTCATCGGTCGCCTCCGGGAAGCACGAAGAGGGCAGCGCCCGGCGCAGCGCCGGCCAGCGGACCGCCAGCCGCTTGGCCGCCTCGATGGGCGAAGACGGGTTGGGCGTGGAGAGCGCAAGCCGGCCGCCCCGCTTGAGCACGCGCGCCAGCTCGGCGTAGACCGCAGGCCGGTCCGGCCGGAAGACGTGCTCCATGGTCTCCACCGAGAAGACGCGGTCGAAGGCGCCACCGCGGAACGGGAGCGCCTTGGCGTTGGCCTGCGTGAGCCCCAGGCGCGCGCCGTCCGCCAGTTCGCGGCGCGCCCAGGCGAGCTGGTCGCGCGCGAGATCGATGCCGCAGACCTCACAGCCCAGCGCGCGCGCCCAGTGGCTCCCGTAGGCCCAGCCGCAGCCGACGTCAAGCACGCGCAGTCCCGGCTCGAGCGCGGCGTGCTCCAGCACCTCGCGGAAGCGTCGCACCATCATGTAGCGCTGGGTGCGCGAGCCCAGGTACCAGTGCTCGACCAGGAACGGGAGGTCCCCGCTCCGCTCGATGGCGATCTCGTGCCCGGGCAGGCGTGCAGCGCGTGTCACCTCGGCTCCTCGGGCTCTTCCTCGTCCGGCATCATCGCCAGCTCCTGTTCGGTCTGCTCGTGCTCCCGCCGCGCCTCCGCGAACTCCGCGGCCCCGGCGGCCAGGGGCTCACCGTCGGCGTCCACCGGCGCCCGCACGACGATGCGCTCGAGCAAATCGAGCGCGGTGCGCGCGGACTCCGCGGTCTCGAAGCTCCACGCCAGGTACTCCCGGTCGCGGCCCAGCGCCTCGAGCCGCCACGGGTCCACGCCGGGCGCGCCACGCACGACGCGCGCCGCCCCGAGATCGCCACACGAAAGCATGCCGGCCACCCGGCCGCGCGAGACCGCCTGGGTCGCGAACTCTTCGGCCAGTTGTTCGCGGCTCGCCGGGATCAGCATCTGCACGCCCTGCTCGAAGGGGATGAACATCAGGCCATCCGAAGTGATGGCGGCGATCTGGTCGGACCCGTTGGCGTCCTCGTCCTCGAACTCGTCCTCGGGCGCGACTGCGGGCTGCCCCGCGCGCCCCGGCTCGCCCGCCCGCCCCGAGAGCAGCTCGCGGTCGATGCCGTCGTCACCCGAGAAGCGGCGCAGGAGCCAGGCGGCCAGCGCGACGCCAACCACCACCAGCAGTCCAGTCGTGAACGGATTCATGAACGGCCTCCGTTGGGACTCGGGGTCCGGAGCTCGCACGAGCGACGCCGGGTGAGGGGTTCCAGTCTATCCATCGACGGCATCCGCAGGGAGGTGCGGGCTCACTGCGCCGCCGTGGTGCAGCAGGCGCAGCACCTCGTTCGAATCGGAGACGACCTCGAACGAGGAGCGCAGCTCCTCGGGGATGGCGCACGCCCGGCCGGCGCCCGCTTCCACGAGGACCCACCGGGTCTCGGCCTGGGCCAGGATCTGCCGGTCGCTCGTCCTCCAGACCAGGTACTTGCGCAGCGAACTGCGCGAGCGCAGGTCAGCCACCCAGGTCAGGAGCCAGAGCGCATCCCCCGCGAAGGCCGGGCGCAGGTACTCGATCGAGTGCGACCGCACCACCCAGGCGATACCGGTCGCCTGGTAGCGCTCCTGCGCCCAGTCCCGGGCGGCGGAGTGCTCGATGGCGATGTCCTGCATCCAGCGCAGGTACTCGAGGTGGTTGACGTGGCGGTTCACGTCAATCGCGGCCTCGGGGACCGTGAAATCGCGAACGAAGATCCTGGGCACGGTGGACTGGTCTCCCGGGAGTGGAGGGCGATGACCGCGGATCCGCGAACCCGGGCCGAACCTACGTTCCGGCCGCAGACGGGTCAAGGATGCAGGCCGGCGGGGTCTTCGCCGGATCCCTGCGCCACAGGACGTAGGAGTAGACCACGAGCCCCAGCATGCCCGTCACGCCCGCCACCGCCATCGTCCACACCGCCCAGGCCGAGCGCAGGACCGCGCAGGCCATCAGCAGCGCGCCCATGAGGATGAAGACCCAGCGGCCGGCCCGGTGCGTGCCCGTCCAGGCAGCCTCGCTCGAAAGCGTCCACGGGGTACGGATGCCCACGAACCAGTTGGGCCGCACCTTGCCGAGCAGACTGCCCACGGCAACGAACAACGCACCCACCATCAGCGGCACCCAGACCTCGATGCGCGCGTGGACGCCACGGATCCACAGATGCGTGAGTGCGCAGATTGCCGCCATCATGACGAGGATGAGCAGGCGCAGCGTCGCGTAGGCCCGGCCGAACGCCGCGTAGTTCGCGCGGTGCGGATCCAAGCGTGGCAGGAAGACCATCATGAAGTAGATCGCCAGCGCCAGGAGGGGGATGGCCAGCAACCCCTCGAACCTGCCGCCATAGCGGTCCACTTGCCCGGCGAGGTTCCAGTGCGCCGGGATGCGGTCGGGTGCGGTGCTCCAGGTCGCGGCGGCCAGCGCGAACATCGCCACGAGCAGCAACCCGTGCGGCCACTCGGTACGCCACGTGAACCTCATGATCGCTCCTCCTTTCCCGGGCGGCGGGTCGAACGATGGTTCAGGCTCCCGGAAGCGCCGTGCGCGGCGCCCCGATGTCACCGAGCACGCGGCGGGCGATGGCCTCGGCCGCGTCGGGCCGGGCGATGCGGGACTGGGCCTCGCGCACCCGTTCGCGCGCCGCGGGATCCGCGAGCCAGTGCTCCACCGTGGCCGCCACCTCCTCGACCGACTCGGCGAGCACGGCCGCGCCGGACGAGACGAGGAAGCGGGCGTTGCGCACCTCCTGGCCCGGCGTCGGCTTGAAGACCACGAGCGGCGCGCGCTTGATGAGCGCCTCCGAGCAGGTCAGCCCGCCGGCCTTCCCCACCACCGCGTCGCAGGCCTCGAGCAGCACGTCCACCTCCTGGCTGAAGCCCAGGGTGCGGATGCGGCCGGTGCGGCCCGCGGGCAGGTGGTCGATCTCGTCGCGCAACCTCGCGTTGGTGCCGCACACCACCAGCACCTGAGTACCCGGGGCGACCCCGGTGAGGCGCTCGGCCAACTCGCCCAGCGGCCCCACACCACTGCCACCGCCCATCACCAGCACCAGCGGCCGCTCCAGGTCGAGCCCGAAGTGCGCCCGCGCCGCCTCGCAGCCGATCCGGCGCGCGAAGCGCGGGTCCACCGGGATGCCCGTCACCTCGATGCGGCCGCGCGGCACCCCGCGCCCCGCCAGTTCGTCCGCCACGGCATCGGCCGCGACGAAATAGCGGTCCACGTGCGGGAACACCCAGAAGGGGTGCGCCGCGAAGTCGGTGATCACGCAGTAGAGCGGCGCGCCCTGGCCACGGCCGCGCCGCGGCGAGAGCGCTTCGACCGGCAGGAAGTGCGTGCACACGACCGCGGCCGGCTGCTCGCGTTCGACCACGCGCACCAGGCGGCGCAGGTTGAGCCGGTCGAGCGTGAGTCGCACCGGCGCGGTGCTGCGGTTCACCGGGGCCATCGCCCAGGAGTGGTAGAGCGCGCCCCAGAGCCGTGGTGCGTGCTGGGCCAGGGTGTTGTACGAGGCCGCGTAGGTGCCCCGGTAGAGGCGCGAGGCGAAGACCAGCGTGTCCACCTCCCGCACGGTGACACCCGGCTCGAGCGCGGCGACCGCCGCGGCCAGCGCCTCGGCAGCGCGCTTGTGGCCGCTGCCCGCAGTGGCGTGAAGCACGGCAATGCGCGGTCCGGCCGTGGCCCTCCCGCTGCCGGGCTCGGCGCTCGAGCCCGCCAGGGTCTCCACCGCGACCATGCCACGGCCGACCGGCGGGAACAACACCTCGCCACGCGCGGTGTCGCGCCAGCGGGCGCGCCACCAGCGCCGCTGGGCGCGGAGGCGCACGCGCAGGCGGCGCGTGAGCGGGAGGCGCGGGATCTTCATCGGCTCAGGCGCCCTGGACCGCGTCGCGGACATGCCGCAACGTCAACCCCTCGGCCGTGAGGTCCATCGCCACGACGTCCACCCGCACCGGTCCTCCCTCCTCGGCCAGCAGCGCCAGCGCCGCGCGCCGCAGCCGCGCGCGCTTGCGCTCGTCCACCGCCCCGGCCGCACCACCGTAGTCCGGGCGGTTGCGCAGTTTCACCTCGACCACCACCCACGCGCGACCCTCGCGCGCCACCAGATCCACCTCGACGCCCGCGAGCCGCACGTTGCGCCGCTTCACTTCGAGCCCCGCGAGTTCGAGGTAGGCCGCGGCCAGGGCCTCGCCCGCACGGCCGCGCTCCTGCGCCAGTCCCATGATGTCACTCCGCGGGGGCGGTGCGGGGGCACGACCGATTCCAGACGGACCCAGTCTAGGTGAAGAGCGCCATGCGTTGCACGCGCACCGGCGCGAAGGAGAAGCGGTGGAGCGGGCAGGGCCCGAAGTGCTCCAGGGCGGCGAGGTGCTCCGGCGTGCCGTAGCCCTTGTGGCGGGCGAAGCCGTAGTCGGGCCAGACCCGGTCCAATCGTTCCATGATGCGGTCGCGGACCACCTTGGCGACGACCGAGGCCGCGGCCACCGAGAGCAGGCGCGTATCGCCCGAGATGACCGAACGCTGGCGGCAGGCGAGTCCGGGCACGCAGTCGTTGCCGTCCACCAGCACCAGGTCGGGCGCGAGCGGCAGCCGCACGATCGCCCGGCGCATGGCCTCGAGGCTCGCCTGGCGGATATTGAGCGCGTCGATGGTGCGCGGTCCCACCACCGCCCACGCGAACGCCCGGGCCTCCTGCAGGACCCGGGCGTAGATCGCCTCCCGCGCAGCGGGCGAGAGCTTCTTGCTGTCGTTCACCCCGTCCCAGTCGCACCGCGTATCCAGCACGACCGCGGCGGCCACGACCGGTCCGGCCAATGGACCGCGGCCGACTTCGTCCACCCCGGCCACGGTGACGGCTTCACCGGCAAGCTGCGCTTCCGCGCGAGCGAGCCGGCGCCAGGATTCCACGCCCTGGTCCGGACGATTCATGAAGCGCCAGCCGAGAGTGCGAGATGGGGCACGGCCACAAGGCGCGCGAGCGGGCTGCGCCGCAGGCGTGTCATCTAGACACGCCGAGGAGCACCCCGGTCGCGCAACGCAGTGGCCGTGCCCCAGATCGTGCTCGCAGGCGGCGCTTCATGAAACGTCCGGGCTAACCCTTCGGCGCGCGCTCCCTCACCACGGTCTTCTTCTCCGTGAGGCGGGCGGCCTTGCCGGTCTTGTGCCGCAGATAGAACAGCTTCGCGCGGCGGACCTTCGAGTGCTTGAGCACCTTGATCTCGCCGACGGCGGGGCTGTGCAGCGGGAAGGTGCGTTCCACCCCGATGCCATCCGAGATCTTGCGCACGGTGAAGGTCTTGCGGGCTCCCGCGCCGCGCACGTTGATGATCTCTCCGCGGAACTTCTGCTGCCGCTCCTTGTCGCCCTCGATCACGCGCACCGCGACTTCCACGGTGTCACCAGGACGAAGCTCCGGCCGGTCCGACCTGAGCTGAGCGGCCTCGATCTTTTCCATCAGGCCCATGACAGTCTCCTTTTTCCCACGCCCAGGTCATCGGTAACCGGGCGAATCCAGCGGTCGGGCATTATACGGGAGACTGGCCGGGGCGCCAAATCCGGCGTCTCTGGGCCAAGAGCGGGGCTGGATCGAGGATGCCCGGCGCGTGCGACGCGACCAGGACCAGCGGTCCCCGGCCGGAGACCTCAGCGCCCCATCCACCCCCAGCGCTTCAGGAAGCGCAGGTCCTCGGGCGAAAGTTCGGCCGTCTCCAGCAAGTCCGGGCGCCGCTCGAGGGTGCGCCGCAGCGACTCTTCGCGGCGGGTCTTCGCGATCTGGGCGTGGTGTCCCGAGAGCAGCACCTCGGGCACCGGCCAGCCGCGATACTCAGCCGGACGCGTATAGTAGGCGGAGTCGAGCAGGCCCGAGTGGAACGAGTCACCCTCGACCGAGTCGAAGGACCCGACCACGCCCGGCAGCAGGCGCGCCACCGCGTCCACGACGCAGAGCGCGGCCGGCTCGCCACCCGAGAGCACGAAGTCGCCGAGCGAGAGCTCCTCGTCCGCCAGCCGCTCGCTCACGCGCTCGTCCACGCCCTTGTAACGCCCGTTCACCAGCACCAGGTGTTCGAGCGTGGCGTACTCGAGCGCCAGCGGCTGCGTGAAGGGCCGCCCCTGCGGCGAGAAGAGCACCACGCGCGTGCCGGCCGGACGCGCGCCCTTCTCCCCCACGGCCAGCGACTGCAGCGCCCGGTCGATGGGCTCGGCCTTCATGATCATCCCCACGCCCCCGCCGAACGGGTAGTCGTCGGTCGAGCGGTGGGAATCGTCGGTGAAGTCGCGCAGCTGGACCACGCCGATCTCGAGCCGGCCCTTCTCGCGCGCGAGCCGGATCATGCCCTCGCCGAGCGCGGGCCCGAAGAAGTCCGGGAAGATCGTCAGCAGCGAGATCCTCACGACCGCCTCACAGCTCCTCGAGCCCGGCCGGCAGGGCCACGACCATGAGGCCGGCCTCGAGGTCCACGCGTTTGACCACGCCGGGAGATCCGGGCACCAGCAACTCGCGCGCGCCCCGCACGACGTAGACCGGGTGCGCCCCGGTCGAGACCACCTCGGCGATGACCCCCAGCACGCGGCCCTCCTCGGTCTCCACGCGCAGACCCACGAGCTGGAAGGTGTAGACCGTCCCCGGCCCCGGGTCGGGGAGCGCCTCCCGCGCAGCCCAGAGTTCACCGTTGGTCAGCTCCGCCGCCTGCTCACACACGGTGATGCCCTCGAAGCGCACCAGCATGCGCGTCAACGCGGGACGCGCGGCCACCAGCGTGAGCACCTGTTCCGGCATGCCCGCGCGACGCCAGACGAAGCGCTTGATCGCGTGCAACTCGAGCGGAGTGAGCGAGTTCCCGTCCAGGTTCACCTCGCCCTGCACCCCGTGGGTCCGGCCCAGGCGGCCGATCCGCACCGACGACACTGCAGGGCGCTCGCTAATCGGCGATCTCGAGGTCGGCGTTGCGGCCCACCCGCGACGCGGCAGCGCCGAGCGCGAGCCGCATCGAGCGCGCCGTGCGCCCCTGCTTGCCGATGACGTGCCCCAGGTCGTCGGGATGCACATGCAGCTCGAACACCGCGTCTTCGCCGGGTTCCAGGACCTCTACCGCCACGTCGTCGGGCCGGTCCACCAGGCCGCGGGCCATCATCACGACGAGTTCGCGCAGCCGCTGGTCCTCCTGGCCCGTCTGGCGCCCCACGCCAGGCGCGGGCGCCGGCGCCGGCGCCTGCGCCGGCCGCGGGCTCAGCGGGGCGACGTCGGCTGGACGGGTATGGACGACAGTCTCAGCCCGCTCCACGACAGCAGGGCCATCCACAGGCCCGACAACAGCAGGGCTGGGATTAGCCGGTTGAGCCACAGGACCGCGAGCCCGCTTGCGCAGAGGGCGGCCGAACTGCACCACATCAGGAGGACGGTTCTCGTCGGACATCGGATCACACTCGCCAGTCGGTGGTTGCTGTGGTCCTTGCC
>Ga0315283_10002170_pt1 | contig 16284 bp, 17 predicted proteins | sample YL17G09_0_MG_FD_204541 | JGI IMG/M metagenome (GOLD analysis project Ga0315283, IMG submission 204541) | Sediment microbial communities from Yellowstone Lake, YNP, Wyoming, USA - YL17G09_0 | ecosystem: Environmental > Aquatic > Freshwater > Lake > Sediment | place: USA: Wyoming | collected... | reverse complement strand
TCGCTTGCCGTCAGCGGTGGCCTGAGCGGTGAAGCGCGGTAGTAGTTGAGCGGCCCTTCCAGCCCCTGCCGCCACAGCGCGCGGTATTGAGCCCGCAATCCGTCGGTCAACCACGCGGCGCCACCCATGTTGGTGAAGAACGGCCACAACCGCTCGAAATCGTTCTCGGCCAGCAACGCCGCAGCGTCGGCTCGGCAGAGGAAGTTCATGTAGGCGCTGGCCGCCTGTTGCGCCGGGTTGTCTCGCAGTTCGCGCAAAAAGGTCGCCGGGTGCGGCGAGTTGATGATCAACAGCTGCCTGATCAGTCGCGGCCGCTGCGCCGCGAGGTTCCAAGCCACTGCACCGCCCCAGTCATGCGCCACCAACAGGTCCATCGGCGCGCCCAGGGCGTCGATCATCGAGGCGATGTCCGTGACCAGGTGCCTGGCGCGGTAGGCCTCGACGCCGCTCGGCGCACTCGAGCGTTCGTAACCACGCAAATTCGGCGCCACGCAGTAGGCCAGCTCTGCCAGCCCTTGCATGACGTCGTCCCAGATGAACGCACCCTCTGGAAATCCATGCAACAGCATCACGCGCAACGGGGAACCGGGCACACCGCTGGCGCGACATGACAGGGTGATGCCGTGCGGCAGGGCCTGGTCGAAGTGCGCGACGGTCACTTTCGCACCCAGCCACGCAGCGTGGTCGCCGCGTCGTCGACACCGGTCTTGTTCAAGGCCGAGAACAGCGAGATGCCGATGTCAGCTTCGTCGGTTGACAGTTCGGCCAGCGCCTCGGTGGCTGCCCGCACCGCCGCATCCGCTTCCTTGCGCGACAGCTTGTCGGCCTTGGTCAGCAGCACCAGCAGCCTGACCTCGCCGGAGCCCACCCGCGGCGCCACCCACGCCAGCAACTGGCGGTCGAGATCGGTCAAGCCCACTCGCGGGTCGACCATCAGCACCACGCCCGACAGGCTGCGGCGCACCGCCAGGTAATCGGCCATCACCCGTTGCCAGCGCAGTTTGGCGGCGCGCTCGACGGCTGCATACCCGTAGCCGGGCAGGTCGGCGAAGTACGCGTCGGGCGCGTCTTTCGGCCCGAGCGCGAATAGGTTGATGTGCTGGGTGCGCCCCGGCGTCTTTGAGGCGAACGCCAGCCGCCTTTGCTGCGCCAGCGTGTTGATCGCCGTTGACTTGCCGGCGTTGCTGCGGCCGACGAAGGCGATTTCCGGCAGCTCGTGCACGGGCAACTGGTCGAGCTGGCTGGCCGTCGTGAGGAAGCGCGCGGTGTGCGTCCAGGCCAGCGCGGCCTTGGCCTCGGGGGAGGTGTTCATGCGGCATTGTAAAATTCGCGGGTTTTGCGCTTGCCGCAACCTCCATACACCCAGGCCCGCACACCCATGATGAAGGCTCTCACCGCCCTGACCCTGGCCGCCCTGCTTGCCGCGCCGGCATTGGCCAACACACCCGCCGCGGCGGCCGTCAAACCCGACTCCACCAAGGGCCAGGCGATATCGACACAGGTCTGCGGCGCCTGCCACATGGCCGACGGTTCGCGTGGCATCCCCGCCAATCCGATCCTGGCTGGTCAACACCCCGAGTACTTGGTCAAGCAATTGCAGGAGTTCAAGTCCGGCAAGCGCAACAGCGCGGTGATGAAGGGCTTTGCGGGCACGCTGTCCGACGATGACATGAAGAACGTCGCCGCCTTCTATGCCGGCAAGAGCGCCAAGCCGGGCTTCGCGAAGAACAAGGACGGAGTCAAGCTGGGCGAAAAGATCTATCGCGCCGGCATTGCCGACAAGGCCATTCCGGCGTGCGCTGGCTGCCACAGCCCCAACGGCGCCGGCATCCCGGCCCAATACCCGCGCATCGGCGGCCAGCATGCCGACTATGCCGAAGCCCAGTTGGTGGCGTTCCGCGGCGGGGCGCGGGCCAACAGCGCGCAGATGAGTGCTATCGCCGCCAAGATGAGCGACGCCGAGATCAAGGCCGTGGCCGACTACCTCTCCGGCCTGCGATAAGGCAGCCCTTCCCAACGCGAAGGCCGGTCATGTACCGGCCTTCTTCTTGGGGCATCGAGCATCTCGAAAGGCGGATCGAGGCCCGCCGCCCGGCCCGCTGACGAGTCGATGACCGAGACCCTGTGGGCGTCTTCATCGTTCCAACCAAACGTGCAGCACTCCAAGCGGATGATGTGCCAGCGCCACCGAGACCATGAACAGGTAGCAGGCCAGCGCCGCGGCATAGGCCGATGCGCGGCAGCGCTTCAAGGCCAGGGTGCCGAGCACGACATAGAGCACCAGCAGCGCCAGTTTCGCGCCGAGCCACGCATCGCGCAGCGGCTGCAGCGATAGCAGCGACCACAGCGTGGCACCGGCGACCAGCAGCAGGGTGTCGATCGCGACGCTGGCCACGCGCAGTGGTGCGGTCATCGGCCAGCGCTGCCGCGCCAGCACGGCCGCGCCGCGGCAGGCGAACAGTGCGCCACTGGCGGCGACCAGCACGATGTGCGCCCCCTTGATCTGCGGGTAGACGTCGATCAGCCCCATCGCGTTGCCCGCCTCACCAGCGGCCGCGCAGCGCGACACGCCACGTGCGCGGCGATTCGGCGCCGGTGAACAACGGTGACACTTCGGCCAGGCGCAATTGCGTCAGGTTGTCGACGCCGGCGGTGAGTTCGAGGCCGTGGCCGAGATCGCGCACGACGTACGCCCCAACGCGCGTGAGATCGGGCACGGGCTGCAGCGGCTGGCCGGGCGTGGTCGAGGCCAGCAACTGGTCGCCGAGGTACTGCGCATCGAACCCCGTGCGCCAGGGCCCGCTGCGCCAATCCAGCCGCAGGCCAAGGCTGTGGCGCGGTCTCTTCTCGAGCCGCTGGCCCAGACTATCCTCGGCTTCGAGGTAGGTGTAGTTGGCGTTGACGGAAAAGCCGCCAGGCAGGCGCCAGGCCAACCCAGCCTCGAGGCCCTTGAAGTGCGCGTGGTCGATGTTCTCGAACAGGTACTCGCCGCGCGGGCCCACCTGGCGCATCAGGCGTGGCACGATCAGGTTGTCGACGCGGCTGTAGAAGGCCATCAGTTGGGCCCCCACCTCCGCGCTATCCCAGCCGATGCCAAATTCGGCCGCGTCGCTCTCCTCGGGCTGCAGCGAAGCATTGCCGAAGTAGGTGTTCGGGCCTTCGTCCTCGCGGTAGTCGGGCGAAATCTGCTTGAGCGATGGCGCCTTGAAGCCGTGGCCGAGGCCGCCCTTGACGGTCCACTGCGGCGCGGCATGCCAGACCAGGTAGGCGCGCGGGCTCCACACATCGCCGAAACCCTCGTTGCGGTCGTACCGCAACCCCGCGGTCAGCACCAGCGCGGGAGCAAGATCGAACTCGCCCTGTGCGTACAGCGCCTGGTGCAGGGCGTCGGAGTGGCCGCCGGGCAGGCCGTCGTTCTCGAGTTGCTCCTTGCGCACCTCGAAGCCACCGGTGACGAAGCCGCCCGGCTGCGGTTGCGCCGTCAACTGACCCTCGACGATGCGGTCGGCGAAGTTGTTTGGCCGCAGCGCGGCGACTCCGTTGTTGCGCGTGTTGCTGACGTCGACGCGCGAGGTGTAGGCGCGCAGCAGGCTGCTCGCCTGCCAGGGGCCGGCCCACTGGGCGCGCCAGGCCAGCGAGCCGTGGCTGCGGTCGATCGCGGTCAATGATTCGTAGATGCGGCGTGCGCCACTGCGCTCGCGCGCATTGGCCCACCGGTCTTCCTCGCCCGCGCGGTAATCGAACTCGATCTCGTGGCCGGCCTCGGGTGCCCACCACGTCTGCAGCGCCGCGCCGCGCTTGCGCCGGCCTTCGAGTTCGGTCAGACGCGGGTCTTCCTTCAGTGCCAGCGCCTCGCGCCATGTTTCAGCCACTGACGCCGCAACGCGCCACGCGGCGCCGAGCGGACCTTCGGCGCGTGCGGCCACGCGGGCGCCGTCGCCGCCCAGGCTGTCGTCGCCCCAGCGGCCCTCGGCCATCGCGTCGAAAGCCCAGACGGGACCCGGTCGACGGGTGATGATGTTGACGACGCCGCCGAGCGCCTCGGAGCCGTAGAGCACCGACATCGGCCCGCGCACGACCTCGATGCGCTCGATGTCTTCGGCGGCAACCCAGTCGTACTGGAAGTCGGAGTGGCCGACCACGCCATCGGTGCCGCCGATGCGCTTGCCGTCGATCAGGAACAGCGTGTGGCGGAATTCCATGCCGCGCAGCGACAGCGCCCTGCGACCCCCGATCGTGCGCCCCTGCAGCGAGACGCCGGGCTCACCGAGCAGGGCTTCGAACACGTTGTCGGCGCCGTGGTCGGCAATCTGCTCGGCGCTGATCACCGACATCGACGCCGGCGCGTCGATCAGCGGCATCGCACGCCGGGTGGCCGTGACGACCACCGTCTGCGGCAGGTCGTCGGTGGCCCGTGCGCTGCTCATCGCCATGGCACACAGGGGGACAGTCAGGGCGCGCGCTGCAAGCCGCGCCATCGAGGAGATTTGCATGCGCGCGAGCATCGGCCACGCGGCGCGTCATTTCCTTGATGCGTGTCAAGCGTTGTCGCCCGGCGTCGACCTTGATTCAGTTCAAGGACGCACCTCTCGCCTGCGTCGACCATCGCTGCATTCGAAATCTATCGACGCATGAGGAGTGCCGTGATGAAAGCGCTGACCCAGACCACGATCGCCACGCTGTTGCTCGCTGCGCTGCCGCTGGCGGGCATGGCGCAGGACAAGAAGGCCGTCACCCCGGCCGAGATGAACTACCAGGCCGGCGGCTCTCCGCTGGCCGGGGAGGCGATGTATCAGAGCACGAACCCGAAAGCGCCGCCGATGACGGTGGCCGAGTTCGACGCCGCGCGCAAGATCTATTTCGAGCGCTGCGCCGGCTGCCACGGTGTGCTGCGCAAGGGCGCCACCGGCAAGCCGCTGACACCCGACCTGACCATCGCCAAGGGCACCGACTACCTGAAGATCTTCATCGCCTACGGCTCGCCCGCCGGCATGCCCAACTGGATGACCTCGGGCGAGATGGACGAGAAGACCGTCGACCTGATGGCGCGCTACATCCAGCACGACCCGCCAGTGCCGCCGGAGTTCGGCATGGCGCAGATGAAGGCGACCTGGAGGGTCATCGTGCCGCCGGCACAGCGGCCGACGAAGAAGATGAACAGCTACAACATCGAGAACATCTTCTCGACCACGCTGCGCGACACCGGCGAGGTAGCGCTGATCGACGGCGACAGCAAGAAGATCATCAACATCGTCAAGACCGGCTACGCGGTGCACATCTCGCGCACCTCGGCGTCGGGGCGCTACCTGTTCGTGATCGGGCGCGACGCCAAGATCAACATGATCGACCTGTGGATGCCCACGCCCGACAACGTGGCCGAGGTGCGCATCGGCCTCGAGGCACGCTCGGTGGACACCAGCAAGTACAAGGGCAAGGAAGGCGACTTCACCGACAAGCTGGCGATCGCCGGTGCCTACTGGCCGCCCCAGTACGTGATCATGAAAGGCGACACGCTGGAGCCGCTGAAGATCGTCGGCACCCGCGGCATGGTGGTCGGCACGCAGGAGTACCACCCCGAGCCGCGCGTAGCCTCGATCGTGGCCAGTCACTTCAAGCCCGAGTTCGTGGTCAACGTCAAGGAGACCGGCAAGACACTGATGGTCGACTACTCGAACCTCGACGCGCTGAAGGTCACCGAGATCGGCTCGGCCCCCTTCCTGCATGACGGCGGCTGGGATTCGAGCAAGCGCTACTTCATGGTCGCCGCAAACCAGAGCAACAAGATCTCGGTCATCGACGCCAAGGAAGGCAAGCTGACCGCGCTGATCGAGGTCGGCAAGATCCCGCACCCGGGCCGCGGCGCCAACTTCATCCACCCGAAGTTCGGCCCAGTCTGGTCGACCGGTCACCTCGGCGACGATTCGATCTCGGTGATCGGCACCGACCCGAAGGGCCACAAGGAATATGCCTTCAAGAAGGTGGCTGAATTGAAGGGCCAGGGCGGCGGCGCGCTGTTCATCAAGAGCCACCCGAAGAGCCAGCACATCTACTCGGATTCGCCACTGAACCCCGACGCGAAGATCTCGCAGTCGGTGGCGGTGTACGACATCAAGAACCTCGACAAGGGCTACACCGTGCTGCCGATCGCCGAGTGGGCGGGCCTCACCGACGACGGCGCCAAGCGCGTCGTGCAGCCCGAGTTCAACAAGGCCGGCGACGAGGTCTGGTTCTCGGTGTGGAGCGCCAAGAACAAGCAGAGCGCGATGGTCATCGTCGATGACAAGACGCTCAAGCTCAAGGCGGTGATCAAGGACCCACGACTGATCACGCCGACCGGGCACTTCAACGTGTACAACACGCAGCACGACGTCTACTGAGGACCACCGACATGAGGATCACACTTGCCATCGTGGCGGCCTTGGCCCTGACGCCCTTAGGCGCCTCGGCCGCCCCAGTCGACGACGCCATGAACAAGGCCGGCTGCATGGCCTGCCACACCAAGGACAAGAAGCTCGTCGGGCCCGCCTTCAAGGAGATCGCCGCCAAGTACAAGGGCCAGGACGCCGTGACCAAGCTGATGGACAAGGTGCGCAAGGGCGGCTCGGGAGTCTTCGGCCCCGTGCCCATGGCACCGAATCCGCCAGACAAGATCAACGATGCCGACCTCAAGGAAGCGATCGAGTTGATCTTGAAGAGCTGAGCGGCGGCGCAGGGTGCTGCGCTGGCTGGCGGTCTGCGGTCTCGCGGCAGCGCTGGCTGCGGGTTTGGCCTGGGCCGGTGGACCGTCACAGGCGAGTTCTGGCGACGGTCGCTGGCGGGTGGCGGCCGAGGGTCCGACGGTCGCGGTCTACGAGCATGGCGTGCGCGTGAAGACCCTCGCCGCGGCGGCTCGCGATGGCCGCAGCTCGCCGTCGGAGGTGACCGTGATCCGCGCGATCCCCACGCGGCGCAGTTTCGTCATTGCCTTCGAAACACTGGCCGAAATCTGGGAGTTGTCGATCGACCCTCAGGCGGCGCCGGTCTTTGATGGCCTGGTCCATGATTACCGCCAGGGCGAGGCACTGGCCGAGCCCGGCTACCTGGGCGTGCGCCGCACGCAGCTCGAGCAGCCGCTGCTCGAGCTGGCACTCGACGGCAGCGGCGCGTATGTGCTGGGCCGCGGCAAGGCGGACGCCGACGGCCGCAGGCCGCTGCACCTCGTGCAACTCGACATTCGCCGCACGATCGGCCGTTTCGACATCGTTGGCGATCCCGACCTGGCATCGGCGCAAAGCGTCCAACGCGACGGCGACCTCCTGCTGCAGGTTCCGGACCGCCACGGCGGATTGGCGACCTGGGTCGACCTGCGGCGCGCGCGACTCCTCGCACCCGTGGCGAGCCCGCGGTAGCCCGCGCCATGGCGCATGCAAAAATCCCCGCTTTCGACCAGCGGGGTGCGCGCCGTGGACTTGAAGGTGAAGATCGCGATTACCGATGAGCAGACCGACGAGGTCATCGCGTCAACGGGCTTGCTCGACCTGGCCAGCGGCGAGATCGGGCGCATCGAATACCACGACTACGACGTGGCCGGGCGCGGACTGCCCTGGGACAGTGAAGACTATGAGTTCACCAGTGGCACGCTTTCGCACGACGGCAAGGACGTCGAGTTCCGCATCGACGTCAACAAGACCACCGGCCAGTACTCGGTGAGTGCCAGCGAACTGCTCGAGATCAAGCTGCGGGCCGCGGCATTGTTCGCCGGCATGAGCGGAAAAGACCTGTTGGGCAGCCTCGAGGCGAAGTCCGGCGGCGGCAAGGCCGGCCGCATGCACTGAGCGCGCGGCGCACCCTGCGCCCGGTTCAACCCGGCTGGTAGGTGGCCAGCCGTTTCGCGTCGAGGATGCGGATGTCGCGCTTGTCGACTTCGATCAGCCCGGCCGCTTCCAGCTCGTGCAGCACGCGCGAGAAGTACTCCGGCGTCAGTGACAGCCGCGAGGCGATGGTCGCCTTGCTGACCGGCAGCGAGACGGTGATCACGTCGCCGCTGACGCAGTCTTCGGCCAGCTGGTCGCGCAGCAGGTAGCCAATGACGCGCTGCATGCCCGTGTGCAGTGCATAGGCCTGAACATCGTGCACCAGCCCGTGCAGGCGGCGCGAGATGCCGGCCAGCATGCGCATCGCGAAACGCGGGTCGCGCGCGATTTCATCGATCACCGCGCGCTTGCCGACCGTGAGCAGCAGCGTGTCGGTGAGCGCCTGGGCGTTGATGAAGTACGGCTTGTCGGTGAACATCAGCGCCTCGGCGAAGCTGCTGCCGGGGCCGACCAGTTCGATCACCTTCTCCTGCCCCGAGGGCGAGAGCGCGAACAGTTTCACTTGCCCGGTGACCGTGACGTGGAACTCCTCGCAGGGCTCACCACAGCGAAACACCATGTCACCCCGATCGAGCCGTCGCAGCGAGCAGCCTTCGGCCAGGCGCTGCAGCTCGGCCAGGGACATTTCCTGGAACAGCGGCAGCACGGCCAAGTAGCGTGGCAGGTTGAAAACGCGGGTGTCCATGGGGGCAGTGTCCTGGCAACGAGCGGGCCGATTGTCGAGCGCAGCGATCGCGCCGCGGCTTGACATTCGTCAAGCCAGCCGCAGCACCATCGCCAACAACAAGGCCGTGCCCAGATTGTGCAACAGCACCGGCACCAGTGGCAGCCCCGTGCTGCCGATCGCCAGGCCCAGCGCCACCTCGGACGCCAACAACAGTAACACCGCCCAGCCTTCGCGCGCTCGGCCGTGGCGCATGGCTTGCACGCCGAGCGCGGCAACGGCCGCTGCGACGACGGCGCTGCCGACCCGATGCAGGACTTGCGCCAGGGCCCCTTCGACATGCGGCGTGCCGACCGCGAAGCCCGCCACGCGCCACGGGTCCAATGCCCGCCAGTCCCAGCCCGCCGCCTGCGCCTGAGAGAAGCACTCCCGGAGGTCGCTGCAGGCCAGGCCGGCCTGCGACGCGCTGACGAGTGCACCGCTGGCGGCTTGCACGAGCAGCAAGGCCGCGACAACGATCGCCCCCACCCCGAGCCCGCGGCGCTGTGGTGCGCCGACCAGACGCGCGGCAACGGCCAGCATCGCAAAGCCACCGAGCAGGTTGCCCATCGCCACTGCCGGCAAGCGCGACCCGGGCGTGAAGACCCCCAGAAGTGCCAGCGACAGGGCAAGCAACAGCAAGGTGAGTGACAGCCAGCTGTCGTGGCGCGGCCGCGGTCGAGTGGTGAAGCAGACCACCCCCATCGCGATGATCAGCAGCAACGACAGTGTCGCGGTGATGCGGTGGGCGGCACGCGCAACGGTGAGTGCCTGGCCACCGACGACCAACGCGCCCGCGGTGGCCGCGCGCTCGCCTTGGCCAAAGCAAGCCGGCCACGTCGCGCAGCCGAGGCCGGCTGCGCTGTGGCGCATGAAGGCACTCAGGCAGGTCACGGCCACCAGCAAGAGCAGGCAGGCCAGGGCCAGGCGGCGAAGCAACTTCGGGCGGTGATCGGCGGCGTGCATCAGCAGCGCGGATCGTAGGCCTTGGTCACCACTGCGCGTCGGGCCATCGCTGGCTTCCTTGTACTAGATCATTTTTTCTGCCTCGGGCAGCACCACAGAATGAACTTGCACAGATGACGCGAAGGAGACGCCATGAGCCCCATTCCACACGACGACGAAACCGCCCCCATCCCCTGGATGCAGCAGTTGCTCGACAACCCCTTCCTGCTGCTGTTCATCGGCGTGATGGTGCCGATGGTCCTGTACACGGTGTGGGGCGTGTTCGACATTCTCACGCTGCCGACCGCGAAGTGAGGGCAGCGACATGAGCGCCATCCTCCCGCCCGCCGAGCGCCTCTGGTACCGGCATCCGATCGACCGCGTCGAAGGCACCTGGATCGCGATCGCGCTGGTCTGGTGCCTGGTGATGTTCGCCATGATGGTCGGCTGGCACATCTGGGGCAAACAAAACTTGTCGACCGAGACCTACCGCACCACGCCGGAGAAGTTCACGGCCAAGGCGCAGGCGGTGGTCGACAAGTACACCGTGCGCACCGAGACCGCCGACAAGACCCCGGTAGTCGCGCCGCCGCCCGGCAGCGACGTCTACCTGATCGCGCGGCTGTGGAGCTTCTGGCCGATCCTCGAGTTGGAAAAGGGCAAGACCTACAAGCTGCACCTGACCTCGATGGACTACAACCACGGCTTTTCGCTGCAGCCGGCCAACATCAACATCCAGATCGTGCCCGGCTTCGAGCATGTGGTGACCGTCACGCCCAACCAGGCCGGCACCTACTCGGTGGTGTGCAACGAATACTGCGGCATCAACCATCACACGATGGTTGGCCGCCTGTACGTGAAGTAGGACGGAGGACAACAACATGGCAACCACCTACCGTACCTGCCCGCGCTCCGGGCTGCAGTTCGAGTCCCAGGCCGAAAAGCTGATGATCGCCAACGCGGTGACCGCCGTGGTGTTCCTGCTGATCGGCGGCATCCTGGCCATCGGCGTCGTGCTGACGCGCTGGCCCTCGATCCACTGGCTCGAGGCCGACACCTTCTACCAGGTGCTGACCGCGCATGGCATCGACATGCTGATCTTCTGGATCATCTTCTTCGAGATCGCCATCCTGTACTTCTGCTCGTCGACGCTGCTGCGCTGCCGCATCGCGACGCCGGGGTTGGCCTGGGCGGCCTTCGCACTGATGCTGATCGGCGCAGTGATGAACAACGTCGCCGTGTACCAGGGCGGCTCGAGCGTGATGATGACGTCGTACGTGCCGATGATGGCCGCGCCGTCGTTCTACGCCGGCCTGATCCTGTTTGCCGTTGGCGCGTTGATCGGCTGCTTCGTGTTCTTCGGCACGCTGGTGATCGCCAAGCGCGACAAGACCTATCAGGGCTCGGTGCCACTGGTGACCTTCGGTGCCATCACCGCGGCGATCATCGCGGTGTTCACCATCACCTCCGGCGCGATCATCCTGATCCCGACCTTCCTGATGTCGATCGGCTGGGTCAAGGAGGTCGATGCGCTGGTCTACCGCACGATCTGGTGGGCCTTCGGCCATTCGTCGCAACAGATCAACGTGGCCGCGCATATCTCGGTCTGGTACCTGGTGGCCGCGGTTGCCTTCGGCGCCAAGCCGATGAGCGAGCGCGTCAGCCGCACCGCCTTCCTGCTCTACATCCTGTTCCTGCAACTGGCCAGCGCGCACCACCTGCTCGCCGACCCCGGCCTGTCCACGGGCTGGAAGGTCGTCAATACCAGCTACTTCATGTACTTCGCGGTGCTGGCCTCGATGATCCACGGCCTGACGATCCCCGGTGCGATGGAAGTCGCGCAGCGCCAGAAGGGTTTCACCAAGGGCCTGTTCGAGTGGCTGCGCAAGGCGCCGTGGAGCAACCCGACCTTCTCGGGCGTGTTCATCTCGATCATCGGCTTCGGTTTCCTCGGCGGCATCTCGGGCGTGATGATGGGCACCGAGCAGCTGAACATGATCATCCACAACACGATCTACGTGCCGGGGCACTTCCACGCCACGGTCGTCGTCGGCACCACGCTGACCTTCATGGCGCTGACCTACTACCTGATTCCGGTGCTGTTCCGCCGCGAAATGATCCTGCCCAAACTGGCGATGTGGCAGCCCTATCTGTTCGGCTTCTCGATGTACTTCTTCTGCCTGGTGATGATGGGCGCCGGCACGCTGGGCGTCTCGCGCCGGCATTGGGACATGGCCTTCAACGGCCACGCGCTGGCCTACGAGTGGCCCGGCGCGGCCTACTTGCTGATGGCGCTGGTGGGCATCGCGGGCATCGCGGCCATCGCCGGTGGTGCGATCTACGTCGGGGTCACGGTCGGCTCGCTGCTGCTGGGCAAGCCGCTCGACCGCGGTGCCGAGAGCCCGCGGTTCACGCCGATTCCACGCACGGCGGTGACGACGGCCGCCCAAACCTACGGCTCGATGGGTTTTGCCGCACCCGGCACTTTCGCGCTGGCGATGGTCTTCCTGCTGACCTTCGTTCTCTACTACTTCATCAACTGGAAGTACCTGTCGACGCTGTGGGGCCTGTCGTGACCCACTCCCCCCGAGGCGGCTTCGCCGCTCCCCCTCACGGGGGCGCCGCTGACGGACCGGCGAAGCCGGATCCGCGGCGGCCGCATGGTCGGATCGTGCGTTGCGCGTGCGGTGTCGCGCTGAATGCAGTGGAGCAACTGACATGAACACGACAACGGTGCAGACAGGGCGCGCGACGGCGGGTCTCGCGCGCACGGTGCTCGGCATCTTCAAGCTGCGCATTGGCGTGCTGATCATGATCAGCGCTCTGGCCGGCCTGGCCATCACGCCGGGCCCGGCCATCGGCGCGTGGCCGGGCCTGGTGCTGGCCTTGTCGGTACTGGTGGCAGCAGCCAGTGCGGGTGCGTTCAACCAGTTTGTCGAAGCCGAGGCGGATCGGCTGATGGCGCGCACGCGCCAGCGCGCCTTTGCCAGCGGCGTTCTGACGCCGTCGCCCGTCTGGTTGGCTGTGATCGGTGCCTTGCTGGCAGCCGCCGTCGGGGTCACCTGGCTCGCCGTCAACGCGGTGGCGGCGCTGTTCATCTTTCTCGGCGCCTTCTTCTATGGTGTGGTCTACACGCTGTGGCTGAAGCGGCGCACGCCGCTGAACATCGTGATCGGCGGGCTGTCGGGCAGCTTCGCCGTGCTGGCCGGCGCAGCAGCCGTCGACCCGACGCTCGGGCCGCTGCCGTGGTTGCTGGCGCTGGTGCTGTTCCTGTGGACGCCGCCGCACTTCTGGAGCCTGGCCATCGCCTACCGCGGCGACTACGCCGCCGCCGGGGTGCCGATGCTGCCGGTGGTGGTAGGCGTGCCGCGTGCCGCGCGCATCGTGCATGTCTATGCGCTGGTGCTGGTGGCGGTGTCGCTGTTGCCGATGGCCTTCGGTGCCGGTCCGGTCGTGGGCATCGGTGCCGTGGTGGGCGGTGCCTACTTCTTGCGCAAGACCTGGGCCCTGGCCCGCGCGCCGAGCCGCGCCACCGCGATGGCGTCGTTCTTTGCCTCGATGGTGCAGTTGAGCGCACTGCTCGCGGCGGTGGCAATCGATGCGGCGCTGCGTTGAGCGGGGGCTGCTGCTCGCCGCCCTCATCTTCAGCACGGTCGCCAACGCCGCCGAAGGGTCCGCGCTCGACGAGAAGGAAGCGCTGCGCGCCAGCCAGGCGGTCATCGGCAGCAGCGTTGCGGATCACGCCCTGCTCGACCGTGACGGCAGGCCACTGCGGCTGTCCAGCTACCGCGGCAAGCCGCTGCTGGTGAGCTTCATCTACACCGGCTGCTTCCAGGTCTGCCCGACGCAGACGCGTGCCCTGCACGAGGCCGTGAAGGGCCTGGGCAGCGTCTTCGGCACGCACCAGTTCAACGTTGCGAGCATCGGTTTCAATCAACCCTTCGATTCACCGACCGCGATGCGTGCCTTCGCCGCGCAGCAGCGCATCGACGACCCGAACTGGGCCTTCCTCAGCCCACCGTCGGCGACCGTCGACGCCCTCACGCGCAATTTCGGCTTTCGCTACCAGGCCACGCCGGCCGGATTCGATCACCTGCTGGGGGTGACCATCGTCGATGCTGAAGGCCGCATCCACAGCCAGGTCTATGGCGATCGATTGACCGCCCAACAACTCGGTGAACCGTTGCGGCAGTTGCTGGGTGCCGCGCCGCTGTCGAGGCAGGTTCGCCTGGAAGACCTGATCGAGCGCGTGCGCATCCTGTGCACCGTCTACGATCCCGACACCGGCGCCTACCGCTACGACACCAAGCTGATCTTCGAGATCGCCGGCGGCCTGACCTTCTTCATCAGTGTCGGCGTGTACCTGCTGCTCGACCTGTTGAGGCGCCGGCGCACGACCCGACTCCATGCAGCGCACTCATGAACGGGCGCCAACGGCCCTGACCGGGTGGCGCCGCGCAGAACAGGGCTTCGACGCAGCGTTCGGCGCCCCGCTGAACCCGCTGCGCCAGCTCGGCACCCTCGGCTTCCTCAGCTTCTGGCTGCTGGCCGCCAGCGGCATCTACCTGTATGCCTTCCTCGAGACCTCGGCCGCCGGCGGTTATCGCTCGATCGTGGATCTGTCCGAGCAGCAACCCTGGCTCGGGGGGCTGCTGCGCAGCCTGCACCGCTACGCCGCCGATGCCTTCGTGATCCTGACGGCCCTGCACCTGCTGCGCGAATGGCTGCACGGGCATTACCGTGGCGTACGACGCTACGCCTGGCTGACGGGGGTGCCGACGCTGTTGCTGGTGTTTGCCAGCGCGATCGGCGGCTTCTGGCTGCATTGGGACCAACTCGGCCAGTACTCGGCGATTGCCACGGCCGAGTGGCTCGACGCGCTGCCGTTGCTGGCCACGCCGCTGGCGCGCAACTTCCTGGCCAACGCCGCAGTCAGCGATCGCCTGTTCTCGCTCTTTGTCTTCGTGCACCTGGGCGTACCGCTGCTGCTGCTGTTCGCGTTGTGGTTTCACATCCAGCGCCTGACCCGCGCCGCCGTGTGGCCACCGCGGCCGCTGAGCGTTGGTCTGCTGGGCAGCCTGCTGGTGCTGGCCGTGGTGGCGCCGGTGTCGAGCCATCCACCGGCCGATCTGGCCACCGTGCCGCAGACGCTGCGCCTGGACTGGGTACTGCTGTTCGTCCACCCGCTGGCCGACAGCGTGTCGACGGCCGTGGTCTGGGCTTTGGTCGGCGCTGGCCTGCTGACGCTGTTCACGCTGCCGTTCCTGCCGCAGCCCACGCGCGCGCCGGTGGCCGTGGTCGATGCCGCCAACTGCAACGGCTGCCGGCGCTGCTTTGCCGATTGCCCGTTCGCCGCGATCACGATGGTGCCGCACCCGAATCAGAAGATCGGCAGGCAGTTGGCTTCGGTCGACGCCGACCTGTGCGCAGGTTGTGGGATCTGCGCCGGCGCGTGCCCATCGTCGACCCCGTTTCGCAGCCCGACCGCACTGGCGACCGGCATCGACATGCCCGAGGCGACCCTCGGCGCCTTGCGCGAGCGCCTGCGGCGCGGCTTGGTGGCGCTGAGGGCCGCGCGGCCGATCGTGGTCTTCGGTTGCGACCACGGTGCCCGGGTCGAGTCCCTCGCCGCGCCCGACGTCGCCGCGTTCAGCCTGCTGTGCGCCGGCCAGCTACCGCCGTCGTTCATCGAGTACGCACTGCGTGACGGCGCAGCGGCCGTGCTGGTCAGTGCCTGCCGCGAAGGCGGCTGCGAGTTCCGCCTCGGCGAGCGCTGGACCGACGAACGTCTGCGCGGCACGCGTGAGCCGCACCTGCGCGCCAGCGTGCCGCATGAGCAGGTCGCGCTGGTCTGGGCCGGCGTGGGTGAGGAAGCCGCCCTGCGCGATGCACTCGAAGGATTGCGCCATGCCTGAGGCTCACCCCGTCACGCCGCGCGCCTGGCTCGGGCAGTTCGTGCTCTATGCGCTGTTTGCCTTGGCCATTGGCGCGTTCTCGCGTTGGCCGGTCTACCACCCGATCGCCGCTGGCCAGGCGCTGATCAAGGTCAGCCTGACCCACCCCGGCAAGCCCCGCGGCGAGTGTCGCGCGCAGACCGAGGCCGAGCTGGCGCGGTTGCCGCCGAACATGCGTGCGCCGTTGAAGTGCCCGCGCGAACGCTCGCCGGTGACGGTCGAGGTGGATATCAACGGCGTGACGGTGCTGCGCCGCGTGGCGCCGCCGTCGGGTCTGTCGCACGACGGCGCTTCGGCCCTGTACCAGCGCCTGGTCGTGCCGGCTGGCGAACAACGCATTGCCGTGCGCCTGAACGACGACGTGTTGCGCACGGGTTTTACCTATGAGCGCGAGGCGACCGTCAAGCTCGCGCCGGCGCAGGTGTTGGTGATCGATTTCGACGCCGAGCGGGGCGGCATCATGCTGCAATGAACCACCCCCGTAGCGCCTTCGGCGCTCCCCCTCAAGGGGGCACCGCTGGCGGACCGGCGAAGCCGGATCCGCGGCGGTCGCTTGGAGACCTGCGCGTTCGCGGATTGGTGGTTGCGCGCCCACTTGCCGACTACAGCCTGCCTATCGCCGGCCAGGTGCAGTGCGCACTGGCGCGCGGCTGGCTCGGCCTCGGCCTGGTTGCGCTGATCGGCTCGGGCCTGTTCTCGCTGCTGCTGGTGCTGGCGCGCACGCCCGGTGTCAACGCCTGGCTGCCCGCCGGCGTCGACTTCTTCCGTATCGCGCTGGTGATCCATGTCGATCTGTCGGTGCTGGTCTGGTTCAGCGCCATCGCCGGCA
>Ga0315283_10002169_pt1 | contig 16285 bp, 12 predicted proteins | sample YL17G09_0_MG_FD_204541 | JGI IMG/M metagenome (GOLD analysis project Ga0315283, IMG submission 204541) | Sediment microbial communities from Yellowstone Lake, YNP, Wyoming, USA - YL17G09_0 | ecosystem: Environmental > Aquatic > Freshwater > Lake > Sediment | place: USA: Wyoming | collected... | reverse complement strand
CACGCTCTTCTGATTGCGCAGTTCCTCGCGGATGCGCTCGAAGATGAGCACGTTGGCGTCCACCGACATGCCGACCGTGAGCACGATGCCCGCGATGCCGGGCAGCGTCAGCGTCGCCCCCAGGCCGGCCAGGCAGGCCAGCAGGTAGAAGATGTTGAGCACCATGGCCACGACCGCGATGAGGCCCGAGAGCTGGTAATAGACGAGCATGAACACGACCACCAGGATCGTGCCGATGACGCCCGCCATCAGGCCATCCTGAATGGAGTCGCTGCCCAGCGACGGCCCGACCGACCGCTCCTCGACGATGTGCACCGGGGCGGGCAGGGCGCCGGCGCGCAGCACGATGGCGAGGTCGCGCGCGGTCTCGACGTTGAAATTCCCGCCGGTGATCGAGGCGTCCCCCGAGGGGATGCGGTCGCGGATGACCGGGGCCGAGGAGATGACGCCGTCGAGCACGATGGCCAGGTTGCGGCCGACATTGGCGCCAGTGATGCGCGCAAAATCGATGCGGCCGCTCGGCGTCATCTTCATGCTGACGCCCCAGGCGCCAGGGCTCGTGGACTCGAGCCCGATCTGGGCGTTGGCCGTGGCGATCGAGCCGCCCTGCATCTCGGGCTCGCGCTTCACCACGTAGAGGTAGCGCCCGGTGACCCCCTGGGAGGCCGCGTCGGGGCTGCCCCACAGCAACTGGGCATCGCCCGGGATGATGGAATCGAGGCCCGGCGTGGCGAGCAATTGCTGCACGGCCGGAAGATCCTCGGATCGCACGAAGGCGGCGAAGTCCATGGACAGGACGTGCGAACTGAGCGCGGTGCGGCGCAGGGCCGTGTCGGTGGCCGTGGCGTGGGTGGCGAGATAGCCGTCGAGTTTGTCGAAGACGTTCTTCGTCTCTTCGGCCGTGCGCACCAGCTTGAACTCGAGCAGTGCGGTCTTGCCAATGAGATCGAGGGCGCGCTTGCGCTCGGTGAGGCCTGGCAACTGGATGACGATGCGGTCCTCACCCTCCTTCTGGATGAGAGGCTCGGCCACGCCGAACTGGTCGATGCGCTGGCGGAGGACCTCCATGGCGCGGTCCACCGCATCCTTCCCCTCGGCGGCGTTCATCTTGGAGCGGTCGACTTCGAGCACGAGGTGCATGCCGCCCTGCAGATCCAAGCCCAGGTGGATGGCCTTCTTGCGGAGGTCGGCCAGTTTCTCGGAGGAGACGCTGGCGAGTTGCTGGGTCGTGCGATTGTAGTAGTTGGCGTAGAACTGGTAGGACGGGAACAGGTACCAGACGGCGATCACCGTCACCAGAAGTACGCTCGCCAGCTTCCACTGGTCGGTGCGATTCATCGGATCCCTCAGGGCAGACAACGGCCGGCACGCCGGGACAGACCCACGCTTGATGCGGGTGCCCCCCCGCGGCGCCGCCGGCAGGCGCAAGACGTTAGGAGCGTGCGAGTCTACGGGGCAGGGGGTGGAGTGTCAACGAATCCGATTTCCAGCCCCCGCCATATCCGGTTCCGGGAGATCAGCTGGCGACCCGGCACGAATGTGCAGTGAGGGGCGGCGGACAATGCCGAGTGGACCGGGACGGGGCCGGTTGGCGGCCGGCCCCAGGGTGAATCGCGTTGTTCTTGGGAGGGTCGGGGTGAGGACTGGGTGGCGGATGTTGAGGTGGGTTCCCGGTTCGGAAGCACCGCGGTCTGTTGCAAAGGACATTCCACTCCGCGGGGGGAGGCCAGGCTACGCTTTACGGGCGGGGCCTGGCCGCAAAGTGTCCACGGGCCGTCACCGTTGACCACACTTGGACGCTGACGGACACACACGCGCTGCGTGGATGCGCCAGGGGTGCGGATCTCTCTCCCTCGGTTTCTTGACACCCCCGAGGGCCATTCCTATAGTGTGCCGCTGATAATACCGGGCCTCTTTCACACCGTCCCTTTGCCCGGGAAAAGGAGTCTCCATCGCATGATTCCACGCATTCGTTGGGTGAGCTTCGCCCTGCTGGCGCTGCTCGCGACCGCCTCGGCATGCCTTGCGGCGGAGGGTGAGCCGGCTTACAAGCCCGGCCAGGGAGGAATTGGCGGCCAACTCGGCGGCTCCTACTTCGGTGTCGATCGGATGTTCGGCGCCGCGTGGTTCGACGACTACTCGAAAGGGGCCGCGCCACGATTCTCCTTCGCCGGACAGTTCCGCTACGTCCACAGCAAGCACTGGCGATGGCAGGTGGGCCCTGGCTTCACCTGGACTGCCTACAAGACCGCCACCCCCATCCCGTTCACGGACCTGAACTCCCCGGACGACAAGGTTAAGGATGACATGCTCGTCTTGTTGCTGCCGGTCACGGCGCAACTCCAGTACGTCGTGAAGCGGGGACGGTGGCTCTATCACGCGGGCGCGGGGCCAGGTGTCTACCGGGTGTGGGTCGAGAACCGCCGCGATGTCTACAAGGATCCCAAGACATTCTGGCTGCACCGCGGCCAGTACCCGGGCGGGTCCTTCGAGTTCGGCGCAGAGCGCTTCTTCAAGGCGATCACCACGACCAGCTTCGAGTTCGCCTGGGTGAACCACCTGGTGTTCGCCCAGCGCGACGAGCAGTTCCCGTGCGGTTACAACAGCAACCTGATGGCGACAGAACTGCGGATCGGGCTCAACTACTACTTCGACCCGCTGAAACAGAAGAAGCAGGGCATCGAGATTATCGAGGCCAAGTGAGCCTGCCGGGAGCCGCGGCGCGCGATTCGCATCGCGGCTCCCGGGTCTGCCGGCCAGCGCCGTGTCCCGAGGTCCGCCGCCATGAGTGACCGGGTCCGCTGGGAAGACAAGGTGGGCCGCGACGCGCTCTCCTTCGACGACGTCCTGCTGGTGCCCGCCTACTCCGCCGTCCACCCGCGCGACGTGGACGTGCGCACGCGCTTCTCCCGCCGCATCGCGCTGAACCTCCCGATCGTCAGTTCGGCCATGGACACGGTCACCGAGTCCGAACTGGCCATCGCGCTGGCCCGCGAGGGCGGCCTCGGGGTGATCCACAAGAACCTCGCCATCGCCGAGCAGTGCGCACAGGTGGACCGCGTGAAGCGCTCGGAGAGCGGCGTGATCGCCGCCCCCGCGACGCTCCCGCCCGCCACGCCCCGGGGCGAGCCCCGCGCGATCCCGCAGGAAGATCGCCTCGGGAAGCGCAACCGCTATCCGCTGGCCTGCACGGACGCGCTCGGCCGGCTGCGCGTGGCCGCGGCGGTCGGCGCGGGCGGCGACATCCTGGAGCGCGCTGCCGAGTTGGTGTGCGCGGGCGTGGACGCGCTGGTCGTGGACAGCGCGCACGCCCATTCGAGTGGCGTCATGAAGATCGCCGGGGCGGTGCGCGAGCGCTTCCACGACGTGGACCTGGTGGTCGGCAACGTCGGCACGTTTGAGGGCGCGAGGGCGGTTGCCGACCTGGGCGCCGACGCCGTCAAGGTCGGCATGGGGCCCGGCGCGATCTGCACCACGCGGGTGGTCAGCGGCGCCGGGATGGCGCAGATCACCGCGGTGCTCGAGGCGGCCCGGGCGCTCGAGGGACGCGATGTGCCGATCATCGCCGACGGCGGGATCAAGTACTCCGGCGACCTCGTCAAGGCCCTCGCGGCCGGCGCGCACTCGGTGATGATCGGCAGCCTGTTCGCCGGAACGACCGAGAGCCCGGGCGAGACCGTGCTGCTGGAGGGGCGCTCCTACAAGCTCTACCGCGGCATGGGCTCGCTCTCGGCCATGGCCGCGGCGCAGGGGAGCCGCGAACGCTACTTCCAGGACGCCACCGACGAACTCGCGAAGCTCGTGCCCGAGGGCATCGAGGGCCGCGTGCCCTTCAAGGGCCCGCTCGATAAGCTGGTGTTCCAGTTGCTGGGCGGCCTGCGCGCCGGGATGGGCTACTGCGGCGTGGGCAGTATCGAGGAACTGCGCACCCGGACGCGTTTCGTGCGGATCTCGCCGGCAGGGCTGCGCGAGAGCCACCCGCACGACATCACCATCACCCGCGAAGCGCCCAACTACGGCGAGCCGGGGCGGCGGTAGCGACCTGCTCCCCGGATCTTGATCCTGCAGGAGTGACGGTCATCCCGCAGGACGAAACACGCTGAGCGGCCGCCTGGGATCTCTCAGGCGGCCGCGTTGGCCGCCCCCCGACGCACCCGGGCCCCGGAGCTTCGGTCTCCGGGGCCCGGTGTCTGCGCCGCGACTGGATGACCCGGCGCGTATCGCTCGAGCTACGCCTGCTTCGGCAGCTCGAAATGGAAGTCGGGGTTTAGCTGGCGGATCTCGCCGACCAGGCGCTCAAGGCTTTCCACGGTCTCGGCATTCGGCCGGGCCTGCCAGGCCGTGAACAGCTCGAGTAACTCATCCTGCTTGGTGCGCAGCAACTGCTGCATCGCGGCCTCGTTCGCCGTGCGCTCGAGGTGGTAGACCTCGCCCTGAGCCAGCCGCTTCGCCAGGTCGAGCGGCGCGCCGCGCATGTGCGAGAGGATCTTGAGGTAGCGGTCGAAGCCCACCGATAGTTTCTCGATCACCTCGGCCACGCCCGCGTTCCTGCGGTGCATCTGCTGGCTGTAGGTGTAGGCGAAGTGATAGTAGGTCTTGCCCCGCCCGACGTAGGCCTCCTCGCTGGGCTGAGCCTGTGCCCTGGGTTTCGCCGGCGGGTCCGGGTTGTCGAAGATACCGGTTGAGACCAGCAGGAAGTCGGCGCTGGTCTTGTGGATGACGTACCGGATGCGCGCGTCGGACGAGCCGGCGAAACGCCGGAACACGTCCACGTCGTAGCGTGACAGGGACTTCTTCGACTGCTCGACATACTCGGGGTTGATGAAGGCGTGCAGCAGATGGGCGAGGTAGACGTCCACGTCCTCGTCGTAGCAGTCCGGGTTCGAGACCAGGCCGGTCTCGATCCGGCTGTAGAGCAGGCAGTTGATGGTGAAGTGGTAGGTCGGCTGGAGATCGCGGCGGGTCTCTTTGATCTGCACGTCATGCCGAGGATCCATGCTGCGCCCCTCTCTGCTGCGCCGTCCGCTTCCGCACGGGCGTCCACCCGCTCCAGCCCCTGTCTCGAAGGGAAACTCTTGCATCCGCCATGCCACGGACGGCCCGCTGCCCATTGGATGCGCCCGCTTGCAACTGTGGTGCTGTGCTCGCTCCGGGGGGGGTCTGGAGCTTCTGTTCCCAGAGTGATTTGGCTCAGCAGAGCGTCAAGAATGGGGGTTCTGGCGCGGTCCGCAGGGAACCTGGGGGAGACGTCGCACGGGCGTTCGCCCAGTCGCGGGCACACCCCGACCATGCAATCTCTGCGACTCCACGTGAAGGAGAATCGAGCGTCTTTGGTCCGGACGCCGTGTAACTGCAGGGAGATGGGGCGCGGCCCGCCCGGTGCCCGAAGTCTTGCGTAGTGCAACGCGGCTGGCCCGGCGCCGACGCTGCGGCGCGGTGCTGGAACCCGCCCGGAAGCGCCTGCTCGCGGGGCATGTCACTTGCGAGTACCCGGCATGTGACCCAACCTCCTGCTTCTGCTATGCGCGACAACCGCATCCCTTCCGCTCCCGGCAATGGCGCTGTCGCCGGTGTGGTCCACCCCGGTGCCGGGCTCCGCCTGCGCCTGTGGCTCAGCTGCATGCTGAGCGGTGTCGCCGGTGGAGGCGCCGTGGTCGGGTTGTTCACGTGGCTCTCGCCTTCCGATCCACTCTTCGATCCGCTGACCCTCGGTATCTGGCCCTGGAGCGCTGCCGTTTTCTGCCTTGCCCTCGCGGTGGGTCTGGGCCTCTGGCTCGACCATGGCATTGCCTCGCACCTGCGGAGCCTGAGCCGCGCGATCGCGAGTGGGGTCCCGACCGGGCTGGGCGCGTTGCCGGCGGCCAGAGGCTGGGGCGAACTCTCGCTGCTGACCGCGCAGCTTCAGAGCCAACTCTCCCGCCAGAACGAGCTGGGCCGTGCCACGACCGAATTGGAGGAGTTGCGGCACCGCATTCGCAGCTTGCGCGCGGCAGTGGAGATGCGCCTGCCGGGGCAGCGGTCGGAGCCCGTGCGGACACTCGAGGGGCCGCTCGGGCTGCTGATCGAGACTCTCAACCGCCGCTGGGCCGAGGAGGAGCGGGTCGAGGACCAGAGCCGCGAGGATGCGCTTGGGTTGCGCCACGAGTTGACGCTGGCGCTTGCGGACGCGCGCGACTCGGCCGAACTGGCCGAGCGCGGTTTCGTCGAGGGGACCGCGCTGCTCACGACCGTGCGCGAACTGCAGCGTCTGGGCGGTGAGCTCAAGCAGGAACTGTCGACGGCAGCCGAGACGTCGGCCGTGCCAACGATGCCGCTTGCGGAGTCGCAGCGCCGTTACCGAGAGGTTGCCGCGGCCGCGATCGAAGAGCTGGTGTCGGCATCCAATGAGAGTGTTGAGCGTCTGGCCACCGGGCTCGTCCGGGTGCAGGAGATCGGCGAACAGGTGCAGGTGCTCGCCAATCGGGCGACCCTCATCGCGCTGCACGTCGCGCTCTCGGAGTCGGGCGGTTCGGGCCCGCGGCGCGAGGGGCTGTCGCACGATCTGCGGAACCTGGCGGGCGAGGTGCGCGCCGTGACCGACCTGACGGCGGAGCGGCTCACCGCCATCGATCGTGAAGTCGAGGCGGCCGTGGAGCGCATGAAGGGGCTGCGGGAACGCGTCGCCGCGAAACTGAACGAGGCACCGCCGATGCCCGAGATCGGGGCCCCCACTCCGCGCACCGCGCAGCCTACCGAGGTGGTGCTGCGGCTGCTCGAGCGTGTGCGCGAGATGGTGCAGGATGCGGCAACCAAGGGTGAGCGGCTCTCGGCGGCGGGCGAGCGGGCCTCGCGCTCTGCCGAACGTCTCGTGCGCCGACTCGAGGAGGAGTCCGGCACGCTCGAAGGAATGGCGATGCGCCTCGGCGCGACCGCGGAGGAATTGCGCGAAGGCGGGGCGGCGCCCGCCGCGGGCGAGTTGCGCCCGGGCGACCTGCGGCTGCTCGGACCGGACCAGGCGAAGCCCACAGCGCCGGAGTCCGCGCCCGACGACGATGATGCGGAGGAGCGGCGATGAACCAGGCCGATGATCGCGGAGGCACCCGCGACCTCGCTCGCGGCCTGGTCGACGCACTCGCGCCCGTCCTCTGCGACGTGGCCGCACGGGACGCCTTCGAGGTCGCGCGCGAGGCCGCGCGGGTCCTCGGGCTCTCCGGCCTCGATCGCCTGCTTGCGGCCTGCGCCCGGCACGCGGGACGCGCCTGGCCTGCCGAATTGGTGCCTGCGCTCGAGCGCCTGCGGCGCCTCGTCGCGGGCGCCGTCGAAACGGGCGCGCTCGGGACCTTCCGCGAGGCGGATCGCGAACTGGCGGGCCTGGCGGACGAGCTCTCCGCGCTGCAGTGGAGCCCTGTGGGGCGCGCGGGCCCGGACGATGCGCAGCCGGTCGCCACGCTGAACCTCGCCGATGCGCTGGACGAATTGCCGCTCGCCGATGACTCCTCACGCGAACTCGCGCGTCGCTCGCGGCTCCTGCCGCCCGTGGCCGCGGCTCTGCGCGCCGCGCTCGACTGGCTCACGAGCGACTCGGGCCGTCCCCTCGTGCTGCGCGCGGAGGACTCGGTGCTCGAAGCGTCGTGTGAACACGTCGACTTCAACGCACTCACCCCGGCGACCGAAGTGCTCGCGGCGGTGGGAGCGAACCTGGGCCCCGGCGCGGGCCCGGTTGGCACGTGGACGGTGCGGGTGCCGCTTCACACCGGGCGCGGGGTCTACCTGATGCTCGTGCACGGCGGCGTCTCGATCGCGATCCCCTGGCACGCCGTGCTCCGCCTGCACATGGCCGGAGCGGTGGAGTTGGCAGATCGCGAGAGCCTCGGTGGCTGGCCGGTGCTGGATGGACCGCTCGGTGGCGGCCCGCGGCCGGCGGGTGACGTGCCGCTCGCGCTGGTCGCGCACGGGCGCAAGCGCGGCTGGCTCGTGGCCGACCGGCTGGTCTGGCGGTTGCACGCGGAACCCGTCGCGCCGACGGAGCGCTCGCCCGCCGACGGACTCATCACGATGGTCGAGACCGAGGAAGGCGAGCACTACTGGCTCGCCGATCCCGAGTGGCTCCTGCGTTCGGCGGAAACCCCGTCACTCGTGAGGTCCGCGCCGCTGACCCTGCCCGAGTCCGCGCCGCCGCCCGAGTTGACTCCCGCGCAGCCTGCGTCCCATCTCTGGCTGCTGACGCCCGAAGATGTCGAGGGCATCGAGGCCGAGGACGTCGAGCACGTCGAGGCCGAGGACGTCGAGCACATCGAGGCCGAGGACGTCGAGCACGTCGAGGCCGAAGAATCCGCGGCGCCTGCGACGCCCAACCGCGCGGCCCAGGCGCCGTCAGCCACCGCGAGCGCGTCGCCGGTCCGCCGGCCGATGCTCAACGCCCTGGTGGCGGAGGACTCCATCACCGCGCGCATCTTTCTCGCGCGGCTGCTGACGCGGCTGGGTTTCGATGTCAGCACCGTGGACACGGCGGCCGCGCTGCGCGCCGAGCTGGAGCGCTGCTCCTGGTCGCTCGTCTGTGTGGACATCGAGTTGCCCGACGAGGCCGGTACGGCCTTCCTGGCGGGACTCGCCGCCCGCCATGGCGCCCGCACGCCCTTCGTCGCGCTGGTGCGCGACGCCGAGGACCGCGTGGCCGCGCGCCGCGCCGGCTTCGAGCGCATGCTGCGCAAGCCCTTCGATCACCGGGAACTCGAGCAGGTCCTGGGCCGCCTCGGCCTCGTGCCCTTGAGATCGTGATGAGCGTTGGCGAGACGACCGCGCGCGGACCGGTGGTGTCGCCCTGCATCCTGCTGGTGGACGACGACCAGCGCATCCTCGAACTGCTGGAGATCGCTTTCGCCTCCCACGGTTTCCGGGTGCTCACCGCGCCGGATGGCGATGCCGCCATTAAGTGCGTGCTGACCGAGCGTCCCGACCTCCTCGTGCTCGACGTGCGTCTGCCGAAGAAGAGCGGGCTCGAGGTCTGCGAGTGGCTGCGCCGGGACCCCGATGACCCGAGCGTGCCGGTCATCATGGTTTCCGCCGTCGCGGATGTGGAGACCCGGCTGCAGGCGTTCACGCGTGGCGCCGACGACTACCTGACGAAACCGTTCTCCCCGAAGGAGCTGATCGCGCGGGTCAAACGCCTGCTGGCGCGTACGGTCGAAGCGCGCACGTTGCGAACGCGCCAGCACGAACTCGAGCGCGAGTTGACGCATTCGCGTGAGGCGGCCAAGCGTTGCCACACCGCGACCCAGCGCGAGCAGCGCCTGCGAGACTTCGAGCTGGGCCCGGGTCTCGACCTGCTGAGCGCGGGCGACGAGGACGAATTGGCGCGCCGGTTACTGCCCCTGATTCGTGCGCGAATGGGTTCGACCATGGTGGGGTTGCTGTTGCCCGAGAACGACGGTGGAGCACTGGTGCCCGCAGCGGTGCGCGGCGATGGACCGGAGCGTCTTGCAGGCCTTGCGCTGCCGAGGACGGCGGCGCTGACGGCGTTGCTCGCGGGACTCGAGCGGCCCGTGGTGCGGCGCGACCTGGAACGTTTTCCCGAACTGGCCATGGAGGTGGCGCCTTTCGTGGCCGAGGGGGTGGCGCTGCTCGTGCCGCTGCGCGGACCGGACGGACTCGAAGGACTGCTGGTACTGGACGAACGCCGCGACGGACTCCCGTTCCCGTCGTCCGAACTCGAGGCCCTGGCGAGCATCGCGCGTTTCGCGGGCGTGGTACTGCACCACGCCCGGCGCGTGCGCGCGCTGGCGGAGCGGGCACTCGTGGAGTTCGCGGGACGCGGGGCTTCGACGGATGACGGCCGCCGTTCGCGCGCCGAGGCAGGCTTCCTCGTGGAGCACGCGGCCCAGGCGGCGCTGGTGCCGCTGCGTCAACGCCGGCTGCTGGTGTTCGGCATCCGGCTGGGACGGGGCGCGGCGACGGGTGAGGGGGCGGAGGTGCTCGAGCGGCTGGCAGCGGACGACCCGACCGGGCTCGCCCGCGATCTCGTGACGCTCTTCGCGCGGGTGGACGCGCCTGGCGGAGCTGGAGACGATGCCCCCGTGACCGGGGACGGCCGGGCGGCGGTGCTGCTCGCGGTGGCGCTGCTGCACGCGGAGGAACGCGAACGTGGCGTGGACCAGCGATCCGCGCTGTCGCGGGCGCTCGCGGTGGCCGGTGCGCGGCTTGACCCGACGACGCGCCAGGCGCTCGAAGCCGCCGCGCGCGAGCTGGCGCTGCTGACGGTCGAGGCGGCGTAGCGCGCGTCAGCCACCGCCCGGAGCCGCTGCCCGCCCGGTGCGAAAGTCGTCGCTACCAGCCGAGTACGGATGCCGGCAGCAGGGCCCGGGTCCTCCGGCGTGAAGCCAGGTTGATCTCTTCGCCGCGCAGGTCGGCCGGATTCCAGTCGTCCGTGAGCACGCGGCCGCCGGCCGGCGTGAAGCGGTTGTCCCAGGCGTGCCAGCGCTGCAGCACTCGCCAGTGTTCCTGTTCGTCGGACAGGGTGGCGACCGGGTCGCCGAGCCGCTCGGGCGGAATCTCCAGTGCGCGGTCGCTCGCCAGCAGCACGACGTTGCCCATCTGATCCGGCGGTTCGGCGGTGGGCAGCGCCACGACGTGGCGGAATCGAGTCGCCAGTGTCGCGGCCGCGGCCCTCACCAGCGGCTCGTCCCAGCCGAGGGCTTCGAGGTTGAGCGCCAGCGTTCCCCCGGGCCGCAGCCGGGCCTTCGCATCGGCGAACGCCTCGGTGGTCACGGGGTGGAAGGGCACGGAGCCGCTGCCGAAGGCATCCAGCACGATGAGGTCGAACCTGTCGCGCGAAGTGCGCAGGAAGCGGCGCCCGTCGGCGAGGTGGATCGCGCCATGCTGCGGCCCGATACGGAAGAACTCCCGCGCGGCCGCGATGACGCCGGGGTCGATCTCGACCGCGTCGAGGCGCCACCCGTCCACGGCTAGCACCCGCGCCAGCGAGCCGCCGCCCAGGCCCACGAGCAGCGCGCGGCCCGGACGCGTGAAGAGTTCGGTCGCGAGTTCGGCTGCGACGACGTACTCCTGCCGCGGAGCGAGGTTGTCCTGCCGCACGACGGTGTGCGTGCCGCCGTCCAGGAGCAGGTAACGCAGTCCGTCGTGATCCACGACCCGCAGTTCCGCGTACGGCGTGGGGCGCACCGTCAGGACGCCCGCGGGTCGCGTCGCGGCGGCCTGCCACACGCCCCACCCCGCGACCGTGGCCGCCAGCACGAACAACAGCGCCGCGATCGCGCCGCCGCGGCCTCCACCGGCGCGCGCCAGGGCGGCGGCCGCGAGCAGGGTCGCACCCACCAGGAGCAGCAGCCGGGTCACGCCGATGCTCGGGATCAGCACGAAACCGGTGAGCAGCGCGGCGGCCACGCTGGCCAGGGTGGAGACCGCGAACAGGTCGCCCGAGACGCGGCCCACCTCGCCCACGCGACGCACCGCGAGCCGGATGGCGTACGGGCTCACCATGCCGAGCAGCGCGAGCGGGGGGAAGAACAGCGCGAGCGATGTGACCAGCACCGCGGCGCGGAGCCCCAGGCCCTCGGTTGCGGTGAGCAGCGGCCCGCGCAGCCAGGGGATGGTCAGCACCCAGAGGCCCGCCAGGGCCAGCACCGCGGAGAGCCGCGTGGCGCGCGGGCCGCGATCGGCCCAGCGACCGCCGAGCGCGTAGCCGGTCGCCAGCGCGGCGAGGGTCACCGAGATGAGTGCCGACCAGAGGAACAGGCTCACGCCGTAGAACGGGCCGAGCACGCGGGTGCCGAGGATCTCGAGCGCCAGCACGCACGCGCCCGAGAGTGAGACGATGACGAGGAGCCGAGGACGACTCATCGCGGCGGGGGTCTCGTCGGGGGCGGGGCTCATCGCGTGGAATCGGGCATCGCCCGGATCTCGCCCGTGACCTCGATGACCACCGGCCAGCCCTCGAGCACCCGGGGGATGCGCCGCTCGAGCCCGGCATCGGGGCTCGCCAGCATGACCACGATGGCGGGCGCGCCGTCGGGCTGCGCGCCCTGGTAGGTCCCGACCACGCCCGGCAGGGCCATGAGCTCGGGCGTGTGGGAGGCGAGGACGTCGGCGATCGGGCGTTCGGGCATCAACGGGGCCTTTCCCACGGGCGCGTGCGGCCGGCACGCGGCGACCGTGCAGGCGATGAGGACGCAGACGGCGATCGACGCAAAGCGCCCGGTCCGGGACCGGGCGCTCGCGCTGTGACCGATGTTCGAGCTCATGACAACGGAAGCATCAGCCTCGGCTCAGTTTCCCACCATCGTCACGCCCAGGTGGCTCAACACGTTGCCGATGGGATTGGCGATCGCGGTCGTGGTGCTGCCGGCGAAGAGCAGGCCGACGGCCCGCGGATTGGTCGTGACGTCCTCGACCATGAGCGAGCCGGAGTCGCCGGAGTTGAGGAACTTCTTCAACTTGTTCGTGATGACGATCTGGCCCGTGAAGGTCTTGGAGAAGCTCGTGCCGGCGCACTCGGTCGAGTAGCCCACGGTGACCGTGGCATTGAGACCGCTGACCGCGCTGCGGGTGAGGCCCGTGGTGCGCCCGCTCTTCTTGACCTTCTGACCCACGAAGGCCGCCACGGTCGACGCCGAGATCGTGCCGACCTCCAGGATGGCGCCGTCGGTGCGCACCATGCCGGTCCGCACCTGTGCGATCGCACAATCCACGTTCGGCGTCGTGGTCGGCGGATAGAGCGTGGAGAGCGACGAGACATCGCCCACCAGGTTTGCGCCCGTGGCACTGCAGTTGTTGTCGATGAAGCCCGGCTGCGTGACGTCGTCACCGATCGCCGAGACCTTGGCGTTGCCGCCGGCGATGACGTCGCCTGCCAGCACGTGGCTGTTGCTGAGGATGTACTGCAGGCCGTTCTTCGTGACCAGCGAGCCGAGTGTGCCACTGCAGCAGTAACCGTTCGCCAGGTCCACCACCGAGCCGCCCGAGGTGCCGAGTTGGATCGGCGCCGTCTGCTTGGCAGTGTGGCTCACGGGGGGGACGGTGGTCTTCATCGCCACGATCTTCCCGGTGACCTCTTCGATCACCTGGAAGCCATCGAGGCCGGCCGGCAGCCGCCCGGCCGGCATGGGGTTCTCGGTCATCACCATGATGGCGGGCCTGCCCGTGGCGTCCACGGTGATCGCGGTGCCGACGACGCCCGGGAGGTTCAGCAGTTCAGGCGTGCGCGTGTTCTGGACGCGCATGGCGGCCTGGACGGCCTGGTCGTCGAGTTTGAGGACGAACGTTCCGCCGGAGTTCGTGATCTCCGTCCCGGACGTCGGGCCGGTGACAAGCTCGGATTTCTTGCTGCAGCCTGTCATCAGGCTGCCGAACGCGAGCAGCGCGACCACGAGGGTGAGGGGCGCAATCCACGAGCGTGAGGGGTGGCGCAGCATGGGAACCTCCTTGGAAATGGGGGACCGGCCAGTGAAGTCCTGCCGGCGGCAGACTCGACCAGCATCGTAGAGTCTCCACCCAGGCGGGCGCGGGTTCAAGGGGATTCTTCGCCGGATACGACAAGGCCAGGCCGGACGACGCCCGGCCCGGCCTCGATCGCGTGTCTGCTAAGGTTTTGCCGGCTGGGTCGCTGGCGTCTGGCGGATCCCGCCGAAATCCAGTTTCGGTGTGGCCTTCGCCTCCTCGGCCACCGGGTAGTACGGCTGCTCCTTGAATCCCAGCGCGCCCGCATAGAGGTTGGTCGGGAAGCGCTTCACCATGACGTTGAAGCCTCGCACCACCTCGTTGTAGCGCATGCGCGCGACGGCGAGCCGGTTCTCGATGCCGCTGATCTCGTCCATCAGGGTCAGGAACGCCTCGTTGCTCTTGAGTTGCGGATAGTTCTCCACGACCACGAGCAGCCGCGACAGCGCCGAGGTCGTCGCCTGGTCGGCGGCGATCCCTTCCTGGGGAGTGCGGGCGCCGCCCAGCGCGGCGCGGGCCTTGGCGATATCGCCGAAGACCTGCTGCTCCTGCAGCGCGGTCCCCTTCACGGTCTCGGCCAGGTTCCCGAGCTTCGAGCTGCGGGCCTGAAGCTGGTTGTTCACCTCCGCCCAGCCGTTCTTCACGCCCTCGTTTGCCGTCACGAGGTTGTTGTAGCTCCCGAACAACCGTCCCGCGATCATGATGATCACGAGCGCCACGACCGCCAGGATGATCAGGCCATTGCGTTTCATGCAGGCTCTCCTTTCGTCACGGTCACGCCCGGCGCAAAACCGGACAATCGCAGACTACCATCCACCGCTGCCGCCACCTCCGCCGCTGCCGAATCCACCGCCGCCACCGAAACCACCGAAGCTGCTGCCACCACCGCCACCCGAGCCGCCGCCGAAGCCACCGCCGAAGCCACCGAACGAGCCGGGGCCCATCCACCAGCCGCTGCCGCGTCCGCGACGCCCGCCACCGCCGAGCGTCTGCTGGGCCAGCCCGAACAGGATCATCGCCACGACGAAGACCAGGAGTGCCAGCGGGGACTCCCTGCCGCCCCGGCGCTCCTGCGAGTAGCGCAACTCGCGTCCGTTCCACTCGAGCGTCACCCCGCGGTCCTTCGCGATGATGCTCGAGACCCGGAGTGTGGCGGCGGTGATGCCGCCCGCGATGTCACCGGCCCGGAAGCGCGGCGCCATCTCGTCGCGGATGATGCGGGCCTCGAGCCCGTCGGGCAGGATGCCCTCGAGTTCGTAGCCGGTCTCGAAGGCGATCTTGCGCTCCGCCAGCGCCACCAGCAGCAGCAGGCTCGTGCGGTCGCCCTGGAACCAGCGCCGGTAGGCCTCGGTCTTGTACTGGATCGGATCGAGCGGCGCGGTGCTCCGGAGCGTGAGCACCGCGAACCGCACGCCGGTCTTCTGCTTCACCTGGTCAAGGAACGCCTCGAGCCGCGCGCGCGCGGTCTCGTCCATCACGTTCGCGCGGTCGTTGACGAAGCCGGTGGGCGCAGGGATGGCGGTGTCGGCGGGGGCGGCGCCCTGCACCTCGGCAGCGGGTGCCGGCCGCGCGTGCGCGACCGGGGCGCTGTCCATGCCCGCCGCTGCGCCCTGCGACCACGCGCTCGCCGGCGCCAGCAAGAGCGCCGCGGCCAGGAGCAGGACGCGGGGGACGGAGCGGATGGCGCTCAGACGCGCATCTCGTCGAGCGTGCCGATCAGGCGCTCCACCTCCGCCAGGAACCGGTGGTAGAGCACGAGCACCTCATCCGCCTTGTAGCGTCGCGTCGAATAGCGGAACAGGTGGGCCGAGAGCAGGCCCTGCGCGTCGAGCTGGTAGAGCTCGGCGACGCGCTGGATGATGCGGGCCGGTTCGGCGGGCACCGGTTCGCCGCGCAGCCGCAGCAGCGTGCGGAAGAGCGTGGCGAAGCCGCTCGCGCTGGCCCGCAGCATGCGCGCCAGCGCCGGCCCGTCGGAGCGGTGGAGCAGGTAGTTCTGGCGCAGCTGGATGTGCTTGCCGCGCAGTTCGTGCTCGCACTGCAGGCGCAGGTAGGTGCGTGGCACCTGGAGCGCGGTGAAGACGTCGTCGCCCTCGAGTCGCAAGTGGCGCTCCTGGATCTCGACCCACTCGATGGGGAAGGAGTCGAGCGAGCCCTCGATCTGGCCGCGGCTGAGGAAGAGCGGATCGATGAACGGATGCTTGCGCTGAGCCGGCAGGGACTTGGCCACCGCGTCCAGCCGCGGACCGTCGAGCGAGCGCACCACGACCAGCACGTTGATGTGCGAGTGCTTCGGGTCGAAGCTCTGCGTGAGCACGCTGCCGGTGAGGTAGCCCGCGACGAATTCCGGTCCGACCGCGGCCCGCACCGGGGCGAGCCACTTGCGCGCGAGCTCCACGACTTCGGCCGGGGGCTCGAAGAAGGAATCACCTGGAGTGTGCATGACGGCGACGCTAGCGCCCGCGGCGGGAAGGGTCAAGCGCGGCGCGGCCCGCGCCACGCGGCCCGCCACGCGGCCCGCCACGCGGCCCGCGCCACGCGGCCCGCCACGCGGCCCGCCACGCGGCCCGCGACGGGGCCCGCCACGCGGCCCGCCACGGGGCCCGCCACGCGGCCCGCCACGGGGCCCGCCACGCGGCCCGCCACGGGGCCCGCCACGCGGCCCGCCACGCGGCCCGCCACGCGGCCCGCCACGGGGCCCGCCACGGGGCCCGCCACGTGGCCCGCCACGCGGCCAGGTCCCGGGGGCTGCGGGGCGCACCGGACGTCGGCGGTCCGGACGGGTGTGGATGGGCGCGGGGTCCGGAGATGGGGGTGGGCGAGCAGAGGCACCATGCGCTCGCCCACCCCCATCTCC
>Ga0315283_10002168_pt1 | contig 16303 bp, 19 predicted proteins | sample YL17G09_0_MG_FD_204541 | JGI IMG/M metagenome (GOLD analysis project Ga0315283, IMG submission 204541) | Sediment microbial communities from Yellowstone Lake, YNP, Wyoming, USA - YL17G09_0 | ecosystem: Environmental > Aquatic > Freshwater > Lake > Sediment | place: USA: Wyoming | collected... | reverse complement strand
CCTTAGACGAGCCGACGACGTGAGCGATATAAGCCGCCTACGACAGTCAGAGTCCCACCCTGTTTCTGGAGTCCAGAGTCGACGGCACCCGTCAAGCGTTTCTTCTACGCCCGACGAAGCAGGTAGATGATCGCCACGATCACCAAGATGGCGACGAGAGTGCCAAGGCCGATCTACATATGCGTGCCTCCCCTGAGGGCTACTTGCCGGTGACGGCGTCCTTGATCTCTGACGCAGCGTCCTTGACCTTCTCGCCAACGTCCTTCACCGAGGCCTTCACCTGGTCGGTCTTGCCCTTGTTTTCGAGGTCCTCGTTACCAGTCGCCTTGCCTACCGTCTCCTTGACCTTGCCCTTGACGTCCTGCAGCTTGTTCGATGCCTTGTCCTGAGTACCCATGAGACTCTCCTCTACGGTTCGCTTCTGAGTGTGAACCCCTACCCCGGGAGGGGATAGAGGCCAACGACTCCCTGATAGTAGGCGGCGAACTCTGCGCAGTTCTCCCCAGCCCGCCCTTGTCGTCGAGGCGATCACGTATGCCGGTTACCGCTAGCTGCTGCGAGACACCAGAACGGTGTCGAGAGCGCCCCGCGACGTCTGTGCGAGTCTTGATGGGTGGCCATTGAGATCCGTCCAGCGCGTAGCGACGACGGCGTCGCCCTTCGGGAGATCGAGCGACTGGCGGGAGATCGATTCCGGTCGGAGGGCCTGGACAGCGTCGCCGATGACGATCCGGCCTCGATCGAGGTGCTGGCCGAGTACGCGAGGGCCGGCCGGGGCTGGGTGGCTGTCGACTCCTCGGATCTCCCGATCGGGTATGTGATCGTCGATGTCGTGGATGGAGCGGCGCACATCGAACAGATCAGCGTTCGACCGGATCGCCAAGGTAGTGGTGTGGGTCGCTCGCTCATCGACCGGGTGCGTAGATGGGCGAAGGCAGCCGGGCGCTCGTCACTCACGCTCACTGCGTTCGTCGACGTTCCGTGGAACGGCCCGCTCTACGCCCATCTCGGATTCGCCGTGATGCGCGAGGCGGAGATCGGTCCAGGTTTGCGTGCAATCCAACACGATGAGTCGGAGCGCGGTCTCGATCCCGCCCGGCGGGTGTGCATGCGCCTCGATCTCCCGGGCCCGATTGCACCGGTCGGCCGCGACACCAGCTCCGTTGACATGTGACTGAAAGGTCACCTATGGTCGCGGCGTGGACGACGTGTTCAGAGCCCTGGCCGATCCGACGCGACGGAGGCTGCTCGATGAGCTCTTCCGTGAGGACGGCCAGACCCTGACCGCCCTCGAGGAGCGCTTCTCCATGACGCGCTTCGGCGTGATGAAGCATCTGAAGCAGCTCGAGGAGGCGGGCCTGGTGGTCACCAGGCGACGTGGCCGCGAGAAGCTCCACTTCCTGAACCCCGTCCCGATCCGGCTCGTCCACGACCGGTGGGTGAGCAAGTACGCGGAGCCCTGGGTGACCGGGCTCAGCGACCTCAGGCAACGACTGGAGAGTCCCATGGAGAAGGTGTTCGAGATCTACATCCGCACGACGCCGGAGCGCCTCTGGGAGGCGATCACCGACCGCGACACCCGGGCCAAGTACCAGTTCGGTAATCGCCAGAGCTCGGACTGGACCGTGGGTTCGCGCTACGAGATGACCAACCCCAAGGCGCCCGGGCTCCTGGGTGAAGGGGTGAACGTCGAGGTCGACCCGCCACGGCGACTGGTGCAGACGATGGTCGCGCTCTGGGACGACGACGTGAAGCGCGAGGGCACGTCACGGGTCACCTGGGAGATCGAGCCAGTCGGCGACTCGTGCCGGCTACTGGTCACTCACGATCAGCTCCGCGACGGCGCCAACTCGCAGCTCTACGGCGGCTGGCCGATGATCCTCTCGGGTCTGAAGACGTGGCTCGAGACGGGAGAGGTGCTCACCACTCCGGGGTCGTTGATGTACGGCTGACGTTGGGCAGGCCCGACCTCATGCCCTCGGCGGCACCGGGGGAGCGGGCCGCACCGGGGGAGCGGGCGGCACCGGGGGAGCGGCAGCCGGGGCATCCGCCGCGACCGGGGGCAGGCTGACGATGATGCGGGCACCGCCGCCCGGGTCGGCCGCGGCCCGCACCGAGCCGCCCATGGCCTCGACCAGTTCCCGCACGATCGCGAGCCCGAGGCCAGATCCGACCTCTTTGCGGACGGGCTGATGGCTGGTGACATAGAGCCGCTCGAACACGTGGGGCAGGTCCTGGGGAGCGATGCCGGGACCGTCATCGGACACTTCGATGCGGGGCCCGGCGCTGTCCGCAATCACGGCGACGGTGATCGACCGCGCCGCATACTTGAGGGCGTTCTCGATGAGGTTGGCCACGACCTGGGCGAGGCGGTCGGGGTCGGCCACGGCCCACACGGGGGCCGCCGGTCGATCGAGGCGGAGGGCCAGGCCCGCGGCCTCGACCTGATGTCGGAACCCGTCGACCGAGTCGCCGAGCAGGTCGCGGAGATCGATCGACATGGGGCGCAGCGTGAACTGCCGCGCCTCGAGCTTGGCCAGGTCGAGCAGGTCACCGACCAGCCGGTCGAGCCGGCGTGACTCGGTGAGGATGATGCCCGCCGCGGCCCGGTCGTCGGGGACGGCTCCGTCCGTGATCGCCTCGGCATAGCCCTGGATAGAGGTGAGAGGAGTGCGCAGGTCATGTGACACCGAGAGCAGGAACTGCTGCTCGAGGCCCCGGGACCGCTGCAGCGAATCGGCCATCTCGTTGATCGATCGGGCGAGGTCGTCGAGCTCGTCTGGTGACGTGCCGTGGTGGGGCGGCAGGCGCACGGTCAGGTCGCCCTCGGCGATGCGCGCCGTGGCCTCGGTCGCGTCGGTGAGCGGCCTGGTGAGACGCCGGCTGAGGCGTGCGGCGATCAGCGCGCCGAGCAGCAGGGTCACGACCGAGGCGAGGATGAACCACCGCACGCCGGCACCGATCGACGGGCCGACGTTGCGGGTGAACAGGAGCACGGGCCTCAGGTCGTTGCCGGTCGCGGTCAGCGGCGCACCGGCGTACACGTTGTTCGCGTGGCTGCCGGTGATGACCTCGCCGTTGCGCAGGGCGTCGATCTGGGTCGGGGCCAGAACGACGCTGCTGGGCAGCGGGTCGCCGAGATCGGACCGGATGTTGCCCTGCTGATCGAGCACGATCAGGCTGACGTCTTCGAGCTTGAGCGAGTCGCGGATCCCGGTCAGGCGCTCCTTCGCCGTGGCCCGCTTGCCGCCGCTCCCTTCCGTCGGGGTGGCTCGGATCTCGGAGATGGCGGCCATGGCCTGCGCCTGCGACTCGACCTCGTTGCGGGCCGAGCTCCGGGCCCCTACACGGGTGAGGGCGAGGGTGCCGAGGCCGGCCAGCAGCAGGGCGGCGGCGACGGTGCCGAGTATGGCGAAGGTGATGCGGCGCCTCATGGTGTCGATTCCATCCCTGCAGTCTCCCCCGTGGGTGTGAGGAGACGGTGAACGCTCAGTCGAGCCGGTATCCGAGGCCCCACACGGTCGTCAGCGGAAACCCGTCGCCCAGCTTCTTGCGCAGCTGCCGTACGTGCACGTCGACCGTGCGCTCGTCTCCCACCCAGTCGACGCCCCACACACCGTCGAGGAGCTGCCGTCGACTCAGGGCAAGCCCACGGTTCTCGGCGAGGTAGGCGAGCAGGTCGAACTCGCGCGCCGCCAGCGCCACGACCGTGCCGGAGGCCTGCGCCTCGCGACGACCGAGGTCGACCTCGATCTCGCCGACGGTGATGACAGCCGGCTGCTCGCGCGCCGGTCCGTCGGCTCGCCGCAGGATCGCCTTCACCCGGGCCACCAGCTCGCGCGGCGAGAACGGCTTGGTCACGTAGTCGTCGGCGCCCATCTCGAGCCCGAGCACCCGGTCGATCTCGCCGTCGCGGGCCGTGAGCATGATGATCGGCACGTCGCTGTGCGATCGGAGCTCGCGGCAGACGTCGAGGCCGTCGAGGTGTCCGGCGAGGCCGACATCGAGGATGACCACCTTGGGGTTGCGGGCGCGCACCGCTTCGAGTCCGGACTCGCCGGAGCTGGCCTGATAGACGCGGTAGCCGTCGTTGCGCAGGTACTGGTCGACGAGGTCGGCGATGTTGGGGTCGTCTTCGACGAGCACGATGGTGATCGGATCGGGGACCATGGCCCGCCATCGTCGCACCCCGGGCGGGCCGGGGGACGGACGGGGCGCCGTAGCATCGGGTCGTGAACCACTACGAGCTGCTCGGCGTGGCCGACGATGCCCCGACCGAGGTGATCCGCCGGGCCTACCTGGCCAAGGCGCGACGGGCGCATCCCGACTTCCATGTGACCGCCGACGGCGACACGAAGGCGGCCGCCGAGCGCCAGATGCGGCAACTCAACGAGGCCTGGGCCGTGCTCGGCGACCCAGGCCGACGACGTGACTACGACGGTGATCTGAGGGCCCGGCTGCGGAAGGTCGCTGGGGACCGGCCGGCGGGCACCCCGAGCCCCGGGTTCGTGCCCTACGTCGACGACGACACCGACTACTCGGCTCTGCTCGACGAGGCCGGCCCCGGCAACGGCGCGACCGTGCCCCGTGCGGCGCAGTTGGCGCCCGTGGTGCTGCTGGCCGTGGCGGTCTTCTCGCTGTGTGCGGGTCTGGTCGCGAGCTTCGCCCCGCTCCTGGCGGTCGGGGCGATCTCCTTCGTGTTGTCGGCGCTGGCCTTTGTCCTGACGCCGGCCCTCGCCGTGATGCGCAGCCTCGAGAGCGATCGTGAGTGAGTGGCCGGGCTGATCGGGGGGCGTGCGTCGATCGTTGATGAGGCCGGGCTGCGAAGCCGGTAAGGTCACCGATCATGGCCAAGACCTCGATGATCGCGAAGCTCACCGCGAAAGCCGGCCAGCGTGCCGACCTGCTCGCTGCCCTCGACCGCCTGCTGGTGGCGGTGAACGACGAGGAAGGCACCGAGATCTACGCCTTCAACCTCGACACCACCGACGAGAACGCCGTCTGGATCTACGAGCTCTACGCGAACGACGAGGCCATGGTTGCGCACTCGAGGAGCGATGCCATGAGGGCGTTGATGACCGAAGCCGGCGACCTCCTCGGCGATGCTCCCCTGATGGTGCTCACCACCCCGGTGGCGGGCAAGGGCATCGGGCTCTGATCCCGACGGTCTGAGGGCCGGCGCGATCTGACCTGATCCGATCCCGAGGCTTCGCCCATGGCGACCTACCTCGACCGCATCCTCGATGCGCACCGCGCCGCGGCTGCCGATGATGTCCGCCGTCTGGACGCGCTCATCGCCCGAGCGGCCGCCGAGCCACCGGCGCGTCAGTTCGGCGACGCGTTGCGGTCGTCCTCGGCCGACGGGTCGATCGCCGTGATCGCCGAGGTCAAGCGGCGCTCGCCGTCGAAGGGGCCGTTGGTCATCGACCTCGATCCGGCCGCGCTGGCCTCGGAGTACGCCGCCGGTGGCGCGGCGTGTCTGTCGGTGCTCACCGACGTCGAGTTCTTCGGCGGTTCGCCGGCCGATCTCCACTCGGCCCGAGCGGCGTGCCGTCTGCCCGTCCTGCGCAAGGACTTCACGGTCTCGGCGCTCGACGTCGCCGATGCGCGGCTGATGGGTGCAGATGCCGTGTTGCTGATCGCCGCGGCCCTCGACGATGTCGAGCTTCGCGACTTCCTCACCCTGGCCCGCGAGCTCGGGCTCGACGCGCTGGTCGAGATCCATGACGAAGCCGAGCTCGATCGGGCGGTTGCCGTCGGTGCAGACCTGATCGGGGTGAACCAGCGCGACCTGGTCACCTTCGAGGTCGATACCGCCCGGGCCGTGCGCGTGGCTCCGTTGATGCCGCCGGGCGTGGTTCGGGTGGCCGAATCGGGCGTGCGCAGTGCGGCCGACGCCCACGTGCTCGCCGCCGCCGGCTACCACGCCGTGCTGGTCGGCGAGTCGCTGGTGACGTCGGGCGACCCGAAGGCCGCGGTCGAGGCCCTCCGCGGAGCCGGTTGATGCCAACCCGGATCCACGCCGCTCTCGACCGCCGCGCCCGACCCGCCCGCTCGATCCGTCACGCCCGATCGGACTGCGTGAGCGCCCGCGTCCAGCTCAGCCCGAAAAGCCGCAGTTCGGCCCGGGGGCGCCACTAGCGTTGCGGCGTGTTCGTCAAGATCTGCGGCATCACCAACGAGGAGGACGGGCTCTTCGCCGTGGCCATGGGTGCCGATGCGGTCGGGTTCGTGTTCGCATCCGGCTCGTCGCGGCAGATCGCCGTCACCCAGGCCCGAGACATCGCCCGGCGGCTGCCGCCGGAGGTGATGACCGTCGCCGTGTTCCGTGACGAGGCTCCGCAGCGGGTCGTGGAGATGGTCAATGCCGCCGGTCTGCACGGCGTGCAGCTGCACGGCCACGAGACCCCGGCCGAGGGCAAGTGGGTGCGGCAGCGGGTGCAGTTCCTGATCCAGGCGTTCGCCGCCGGCGACCGCATGCTCGAGCGGGTCGACGAGTACACCGCCGCCGATGCCATCATGATCGACTCGGGGTCACCCGGGTCGGGGCAGGTCTTCGACTGGGTCCTGGCCGAAGGGCTGCCGCTCGATCGGCGGGTCATCCTGGCCGGTGGGCTCACCCCGCAGAACGTGGCCGATGCCGTGCATCGGGTTCATCCGTGGGGAGTCGACGTGTCGACGGGTGTCGAGCGCTCGCCCGGCGTCAAGGATGCCAGCAAGGTGATGCGCTTCATCAACGAGGCCAAGAACGCCGCGGACGAGGACGGCGAGGAGCACATCGACTCCGCGACCTCGGCCACGCCAAGCCTGGTGCCTCACCTGTCGGGTGAGAGCGATGACGACGAGCCGATGTTGTACGACTGGGAGGACGACAGCTCCCCTGCCTGACCGGACCTCGCCTGAATGCCGATTCCGAGTTCTGCCGTGTGCAGGTGCCCGCCTAGGGTTGGCCGTCCGAGAGTCCCGTGCACATGCGGGCGTGCCGCCGTCAGGGAGACCGAGGAGCAGCGTTGTCGAAGTCGGGTGAGCCGTCGTTCATGGGTGAGCCGTCGGCCGACGGGCGCTTCGGCGAGTTCGGCGGCCGCTTCGTGCCCGAGACGCTCATGCCCGCCTGTCTCGACCTCGAGGCGGCCTTCCGCACGGCGTGGGGCGATGCGGCTTTCCGATCCGAGCTCGACGACCTGTTGCGCGACTACGCGGGCCGCCCGTCACCGCTCACCGAGTGCCGTCGCCTCGGTGACGAGTTGGGGTTGAGGCTGCTCCTCAAGCGCGAGGACCTCAACCACACCGGATCGCACAAGATCAACAACGTCCTCGGGCAGGCGCTGCTCGCCCGACGCATGGGCAAGACCCGACTCGTCGCCGAGACCGGCGCCGGTCAGCACGGCGTGGCCACGGCAACGGCGGCCGCACTCATGGGCATGGACTGCGTGGTCTACATGGGCGAGGTCGACATGGGTCGCCAGGCCCTCAACGTCTTTCGCATGAAGTTGCTCGGGGCCGAGGTCGTGCCTGCCGTCTCGGGCAGCCGCACTCTCAAGGACGCCGTGAACGAGGCCATGCGTGACTGGGTCGCCACGGTCGAGTCCACGCACTACTGCCTCGGTTCGGTCATGGGCCCGCATCCCTATCCGTGGATGGTCCGCGAGTTCCATCGGGTGATCGGCATCGAAGCCCGGGCCCAGTGCGCGGCGCTGCTCGACGGTGGCGTCCCCGATGTCGTCACGGCGTGCGTGGGCGGCGGCTCGAACGCGGCGGGCATCTTCTCGGGCTTCGCCGACACCGATGCCGACCTCGTCGGGGTCGAGCCCGCGGGTGGCGCCGCCGTGACCCGGGGCGTGCCCGGGGTCGTCCACGGCATGCGCTCGTACCTGATGCAGGACGAGTACGGCCAGGTGCTCGAGGCGCAGTCGATCTCGGCCGGGCTCGACTATCCCGGTGTCGGCCCGGAGCATTCGCACCTCGCGTCGATCGGCCGGGCTCGCTACGAGACGGTCACCGACGCGGAGGTCATCGCCGCCTTCGAGCTGCTGTCTCGCACAGAGGGCATCATCCCGGCTCTCGAGCCGGCCCATGCGCTGGCCTGGGTGTCGAGAGCTCGTGGCGAGCTGGCCGGTCTCACCGTGCTGCTCAACCTGTCGGGTCGAGGCGACAAGGACGTGGCCCAGATGATGGACATCCTCGGATGACCCGTGTGCCGATGGCTTCGGTCGACGTCCCCGGCCTCGACGACCTCGACCTCACGGTGCCCCCGGCTCCGAGCGAGGCGGGCGTGCTCGAATCGGCCCTGCGCTCCGGGCGGGCCACCGGCCGCAAGCTCCTCGTGCCCTATGTGACCGGCGGACTGGGCACCGACTGGGCCGAGGTGGTGCGGGCCGTCGCCGACGCGGGGGCCGACGCCATCGAGATCGGCATCCCATTCAGCGATCCGGTCATGGATGGGCCGGTCATCCAGGCGGCCAGCGAGCAGGCGCTCCGATCGGGAGCGACACCTGGGGGCATCCTCGACGAGCTGGCGTCGGTCGATGCCGGCGTTCCGCTGGTGGTCATGACCTACTACAACATCGTCTTCCGGGCCGGTCTCGAGCGGTTCGCCCGCACGCTGGCAGTCAGTGGTGTCGCCGCCGCCATCCTGCCCGATCTGCCGCTCGAGGAGGTCGGGCCCTGGGCCCGGGTTGCCGACGAGGCCGGCGTCGAGACCGTGCTGCTCGCCGCTCCGACGGCCCCCGACGAGCGCCTGCCGCGTGTGTGCGCCCGGGCCCGAGGGTTCGTCTACGCGGTGGGTCTGCTCGGCGTGACGGGCGAGCGCGACGCGCTCGCGTCGAGTTCGCTCGTCATCGCCCGACGGCTCAAAGCGGTGACCGACAAGCCGGTGCTGGTCGGAGTCGGGGTCTCATCCCCGCAGCAGGCGGTCGAGGTCTGTGTCGAGGCCGATGGTGTCGTGATCGGTTCGGCGCTCATGCGCCGCGTCCTCGAAGGCGAAGGTCCCCTGGGCGCCGGCGCGTTCATCGGCTCGGTTCGCGCCGCGCTCGACGCCGGCTGAACCGGACAGGCACCCGGCAGGGGGAGCGTCCGGCATCCTCGGCGATGGGGGTGCCGCCGTGCGGTTCGAGACGACCTCGCGCCCGCTCTCGATGTCCCCGCGGGAGCGTTACGGCGACAAGCATGTGGCGGAGAAGTCCCCGCCGGGTCGCTACCGCTCCAAGCAGGTCGGGCGACGTCGGACCGCACCACGGTGGTTGGCTTCAACCGATCTGGTCGGACCGGCGTGGATCCAGGTCGGCTACCGACCCTGATCTACGCCGGAGCGCCGGATCAGGTCACCCGACAAGCCGATTGACCCGAGGGGGGCCTGGTCGATCGTGGGGTCTGAGGGACAGAGCGAGGAGCGGGCACGTGTTGGCTGAAGCCGCGCTCGACGCTGGCTGAGCCCGACCCGGCGACCTGGCGGCCTAGAGAGGGAGCGTGTAGCTGTTCTCGAGCTCGTCCTGCAGCACGGTCGCGATGGTGGCGGTCGTGTCGACGACCAGCTCCTCGTCGAGGATCCGCGCTCGGTAGGACCAGCCCTCGGGCAGCGCCAGCCGCTCGCCCAGCGCTCCGAGGCTCTCTTCGGTGAGCGTCGGGTCGACCCCGACGCAGTAGGCCTGCATCACGTAGGCCAATCCCTCGGGGTTCACGAGCTCGTAGACCGGCGCGCCGGCATCGAAGAAGAAGACGGCGCCCCGGTTGACGTACCGCTCGATGTAAGGCTGGGTCGAAGGGTTGTCGCCCAGATCCACCGTGGCGATGCGACGCATCGTGATGCCGTTGAAGTCCCGGAAGACCGGGTCGACCACGGCGACCTTCTGGCCCAGACCGTCGAGCATCCAGTAGCGGGGCCCGTTGAGCTTGACCACGACCGCCCCCATCTCCTCGGCGATGGCTGCCGCGTCGAGGGTCTCCCAGAGCTCCTGAGGGCAGTCGTTCAGCATCTGCGTGCCGAACACCTCGGCTTCGAATCCCGTGTCTCGCACGTAGGCGGCCAGCACCTCGCCGTAGCGGACTCCGCGCATGTCGGAGATGAGGCGGGGCGTGGCTTCACTTGTCATGTTGAGATGGCCCTTCGATGAGTTGACCGGCATGGACGAACCAGTGGCACCACGAGTGTCAGTTCTGCGGGGGTCCCCCGAACGCGCCGTGGCCCTCGTAGTCTGGGCGCATGCGCTCGGGTATGACCAGGCTGAAGGGGTTCCCCCGCCACCAGCTGATCGAGGACCCGCTCTGTTCGGTGCGCACGAGCGAGCTCAGCCTGTACCAGTCGCTCGGCGGGCCCACCGGCATGACCGATCCGATCGAAGTGGACCCCCGCCTCTACTGGGACCTCGAATGGTCGTGCGGCCTGGTCATGGGCATGCAGTTCCATCAGCTCACCGAGCTCCTCGAGATCAGACTCGACGAGCCCGATGTCTCCCATGCGCTGCGCCACATCGGGGTCGAGGCCTACGACATGCATCTCCTTCGCATCGACGACCCGGCCCGATTCAAGTCGATCTGCGCCGCTCCCGACCTGTCGTGGCAGCTCTGGAAGGTGGACGACGACGGGAGCGAGCACCAGCGCCAGCAAGGGCTCACCCGTCGCGACGCCGAGTGCTGGGCCCGCGAGGCCGAGGAGCAGACCGGCACGAGGCACTGGGCCCGCGGCCCGAATTCCTCGGGCTGAGAGCACCAGCACCTTCACCCGGGCGGTGGTGGAGGAAGCTCGCTCAGCGGAGCAGGGGGAGACCCCTGGGCGTCGGTGCCGTCGAACAGGCGCGTCGGGATCTCGATGACCTTGGCCCGCAGGTACTCGCCCAGCCCTTTGGCCTGGGGGTCGGTGCGGGTCGAGGCCGCCACCCCTCGGCCGAGCAGGCCGACGATCACGAAGTTGAGGGCGCGTAGGTTCGGCAGTTCGTAGCGGGCGACGGCGAGACCGTCGGTCTCGGCCGGCATGAGCTCACGCAGGCGCTCGACCGTCAGGAAGCGGTGCAGCCAGATGTAGGCATCGTCGCGGCGCGCCCACACGCCGACGTTGGCGTTGCCCCCCTTGTCGCCGGAACGGGCCCCGAAGGCCCGGCCGAGCGGAATGGCGTCGACCGGGTCGGCGGGAGGGTCGGGCATCTTCAGGAGTTCGGCCAGGTCCTCGGGCCAGTGGGCGCTCTGGCCGCCACCCTGGCCGCCGGCTGACGGATCGGCGGCCGCCAGGCTGTACGTGAACATCTCGGTGCGGTCACCGAACGTCCGCTCGTCGGCCGGCACCGGGTCGATGGTCGTACGGGTGTCGCCGAGGACCACCTCGTGGCTCGGGAGGTCGTCGGGAACGAGCGCCGGCCAGTACACGCCGAAGCTCGACGCGTCTCCCGGGGGCGACGTCGTGAACAAGCCCGGGTAGCTGGCCAGCACCATCTCGATGACGGTGCTGGAGAACCCACGGCCGACCTTCGCCTTGTCGCGATCCATCACGGTGATGCGCATCTCGGCCAACGCATCCTCGTTCGTGGCCGGGTTCTCCCGGGCGCTCTGCCGGAGCCGCACGTCGACCGAATCGAAGCTCTCCCGGCCTCCGTCGATGAGTGACCACAGGGTGCGCTCGGCCAGCTCGGCCTTGGCCTCGATGTCGAGTCCGGTGAGCATGAACGTCATCGAGTTCCGGTAGCCACCCTGGTAGTTCAACGCCACCTTGGTGGTGGCGGGGGCCGGGAGGCCCACCACGCCTCTCACCCGCACGCGATCGGTGTCCTCCTCGGCCACCTCGATCGAGTCGAAGGCGACGACGACGTCGGGGTTGAAGTACCCGAGCCCCTGGATCTCGTAGAGCAGCTGGGCGGTGACAGTGCCACTGGAGACCTGGCCGCCCGTCCCCGGGTGCTTGGTGACGACGAACGAGCCGTCGTCGTGGATCTCGGCAATGGGGAAGCCGGGCCGCTCGAGGCCCGGCACCTCGCCGAAGAACGCGTAGTTGCCGCCGGTGCACTGGGTGCCACACTCGATGAGGTGCCCGGCGACGACGGCTCCGGCGATCCGGTCCCAGTCGGTGCGGCTCCAGTCGAAGTACGAAGCGGCCGGTCCGAGCACGAGGGCGGCGTCGGTGACGCGGCCGGCGATGACGACATCGGCGCCCTGGCTGAGAGCCTCGGCGATGCCCCAGCCGCCGAGGTAGGCATTGGCGGTGATGGGCTCGGCGCCGAGCTCGTCGAGTGACTCGCCGGTGTCGATGTTGCGCAGGTCGATGCCGGCGGCGCGCAGCTCGCCCAGCCTCGGCATCAGGTCATCACCCTCGATGTGGGCGATCTGCGGGGACAGGCCGAGCCGGCTCGCCAGTGCCTGCAGGGCATCGGCACAGCCGGCCGGGTTCAGGCCGCCGGCGTTGCTCACCACCACGATGCCCTCGGCGAGACAGGTGCCGAGCACCTCTTCCATCTGGGTGAGGAACGTCGGGGCGAACCCGAGGTCGGGGTCCTTGAGCCTGCCCTTGGCCAGGATCATCATGGTGAGCTCGGCGAGCCAGTCGCCGGTGAGCACATCGATGGGGCCACCTTCGACCATCTCCCGGGCGGCCGACAACCGGTCACCGTAGAACCCACTGCAGTTGGCGATCCGCAGGGGGTCCCGACTCGGGATCAGTTGGGGACCCGGATCGGGCTTGGGGTCGACAGCCGGCTCGGCGGGCGGGGCGGCGCTCTCGATCTCGTCGTCGATGCCGAGACGGAGCTTGCGCCGCGCCGCCAGCAGCTCCTTCTGGGTCGTCGCCGGCGGTGGTGGGGCGCCCGGGCCGTCGTCGGTCATGTGGTGTCCTCCGGACCGATCAGCAACTGGAGCGCGTTGACAGTTCTCGCCGGCTCGGACCGGGCCTCGGTGATGGGACCCGTGGCGCTCGTCTCGTCCCGATCGATCGTGGTTGGTGCCACCCGGCTCATCGTCGAACCCTAACGCGGCACCGAGGCCCGACTGTCTCTCTCGCCCGCCGCTCGGCGGGAGCGAGCAGCGCCGCTATCGTGCCCCTGTGCCCGCACCGGATCCCGAGCAGATCACCGGCATGTACGAACGGGTTGGTGGTGACGTCTGGTTCGTCGGGTTGGTCGATCGCTTCTACGCCGTCGTGGCCGACGACCCCCGGTTGCGGCCGATGTACGCCGATGACCTCACCGATGCGAAGGCCCACCTCGTCGGGTTCCTGATCCAGTACTGGGGTGGGCCGACGACCTACAGCGAGCAGCGCGGACATCCCCGTCTCCGGATGCGCCACGTGCCGTTCGCGATCGGCCCGACCGAGCGAGATGCCTGGTACGACGCCATGGCCGGCGCCGTCCGGGCCGGAGGCCTCGAGCTCGACGCGCAGGACGCCTTCCTCGCCTACTTCGACATGGCGGCGACCGCCATGATCAATCAGCAGCCCTGACCTGCTCGGCGTCGGTCGCGGTCGGGCGGCTGCGCACCATCATCACGATGGCGACGACCACCAGCAGACCGGCCACCGAGCCGACGACCGGGGTGGGCACCTTCAGCATCTTGAGGCCCGAGACGATCAGCACGACCGCCAGCACCGGTCGGATGACCCGGTCCGGGCTGCGGGACGAGACGCGGGCCCCCAGGTAGACGCCGGGGATGGCGCCGATCAACAGGGACGCCGTCAGGTCGAACTTCACCTCGCCGAAGATGATGTGCCCGAGCGCCGCCGAGGTCACGAGGGGAATGGCCTGCACCAGGTCGGTCCCCACGAGGCTCGAGGCGGTCAGGGTGGGGTAGAGGATCAGCAGGAGCACAAGCATGAGCGACCCCGATCCGACGGACGTGAGTCCGACGACGACGCCGCCGAACGCGCCGATCAGCACCGTTCGGGTCGGGTGGATCACGATCGTGTCGACGGGGCTCGTGGCCGAGCTCGCCCGGCCCGAGAAGGCGCCCTTCGCGACCAGGGCCACCGATGCCAGCAACAGGGCGCACCCGACGGCGTACTGCACGATTTCGTTGACCCGCGCCGGATCCGAGAGGCTCTCGAGCACCCATACGCTCAGGAAGGCCGACGGCACCGAGCCCATGACGAGCCACTTGACGAGTCGCAGGTTGACGGTGCCCCGCCGCAGGTGCACACCGCCGCCGATCGGCTTCATGACCATCGACGCCACGAGGTCGCTCGAGACGGCGGCAAGGGGCTGGATGCCGAAGACGAGCACGAGGATCGGGGTCATGAGCGCGCCGCCGCCCATGCCCGTGAGTCCGACGATGAAGCCCACGCCGGCGCCGGCGCCGGCGATGAGCCAGTCGATGTGCATGGTGGGGATCTGACCGGCCCCGGGAACTGCTGGGCAGGGAGGGCGAACGCCGACGGCATTCTCCGGACAGCTGGTGGAGAAACTAGGGAATGCGTGTGGCCGGCGTCAAGCGCCGACCTGCCGGATGCAGGTCGGAACGATGTCCGGAATGGGGCGGCCACCATCCACCTTTTCCTTGCCAGGACTGGCAATGCTTGACTTTGGGTGCCTTTATCCAGAAGCGTGGAACTCGAGGCTCGGGCTTTACCCGGTTGGGACAGCCCGAGCACTGAGTCCCTGAGAAGGAGTAGAAAATGACCAAGACCGAACTGGTTGCCGCGATCTCCGAGAAGACGGGTGTCGCCAAGGCCGATTGCGAGAAGGTGCTGAAGGGTTTCGAGGACGTCGTCCAAGAAGTCGTCAGCGCCGGCAAGGAGAAGCTCACCCTTCCCGGGTTCCTGTCGTTCGAGCGCACCAGGCGTGCCGCTCGGGTCGGCCGGAACCCGCAGACCGGTGAAGCCCTTCAGGTGCCGGCGGCCAACGCCGTCAAGGTGACGGCAGGCTCGAAGCTCAAGGCCGTCGCCAAGGCGTCCACCTAGCACACCACGATCAGCGGCACGTTCCGCTGGTCAGTTCGATCGTCGAGGGGGAGCACCACGGTGCTCCCCCTCGACGCGTGCGGTTGCCCCGCTCGCTGCGTGCGGTTGCCCCGCTCGCTGCGTGCGGTTGCCCCGCTCGCTGCGTGCGGTTGCTAGGTTGCGGCCATGAGCGATCCGATCCGTCTCGAGCCGGGCGACAAGGCCCCGGCGTTCACCCTCGACGACCAGGGAGGTACTGCGGTCAGGCTCTCGTCCTTCAAGGGTCGCAAGGTGCTCGTGTACTTCTACCCGAAGGCCGACACGCCCGGCTGCACCACCCAGTCCTGCGCGCTGCGTGACATCAGCGGCGACATCGGCGACACGGCCATTGTGGGCATCAGCCCCGACGCGCCAGCCAAGCAGCAGAAGTTCGACGAGAAGTACTCGCTCGGGTTTCCCCTGTTGGCCGACACCGAGCACACCGTGGCCGAGGCCTTCGGGGTGTGGGGCGAGAAGAAGAACTACGGCCGTACCTACATGGGCATCGTGCGGTCAGCTTTCCTCGTCGACGAGAAGGGCAAGATCGACCAGGCCTGGTACAAGATCAGCCCGAAGGACACGCCCGTGAAGCTCCAGCAGGCCCTGGCTGCTCCGTGACGGCATTGCCCGCGCCGGCCGACCTGCTGCCGCACCGGGCACCGTTCCTGCTGCTCGACGAGATCACTGCGCTCGAGCCGGGCCTGCGGGCCACCGGCCTCTGGCATCTCACCGGCGACGAGGCGTTCTTCGCCGGCCACTTCCCAGGTCGGCCGACACTGCCCGGCGTGCTGATGGTCGAGTCGATCGCCCAGCTCGGCGCCGTCGCCGTGCTGGCCGACGAGCGCTTCGCCGGCAAGTTGCCACTGTTCGGCGGCGTCGACGGCGCGCGCTTCCGTCAACAGGTGGTGCCGGGGGACACGCTCGAGCTCGAGGTCGAGCTCGGTCGCATGTCGGCCCGCGCCGGCAAGGGCCACGGTCGGGCCACGGTCGACGGCAAGCTGGCGTGCGAGGCCGATCTGCTCTTCGTGCTGGTCGACGCCACCGCCTGATCCGGGTCACGTTGACCGTGGCCGGCTCAGGCTGATCGTGGCCGGCTGACTCGCGGAGGGGCGGGGTCACCGCTGCTCTTGTCGTCTAGCGTGACGCTCGATCGACTCCGTGTATTCGGGGGATCGGCGTGCTTCGGCAGGTCTCCGTCGTCTCCGTCGCCTCGGCGGAGACGTGAGCACTACGCGCCGATTTGCTCACGAAGGATGCCCAACCACCTGTGGTGTGGCTGAGCACCCAACGTGACAGAAGCCGAGCCGCGTCCGATGGTACGAAGGACGATCAGCCACCTCTCGTGTGGCCGGTCACCCAACGTGGCGACGTCGGACAGGTATCGCTCACCTCTCCCAGGCCGACCTCGCCCCCGAGGCA
>Ga0315283_10002166_pt1 | contig 16307 bp, 12 predicted proteins | sample YL17G09_0_MG_FD_204541 | JGI IMG/M metagenome (GOLD analysis project Ga0315283, IMG submission 204541) | Sediment microbial communities from Yellowstone Lake, YNP, Wyoming, USA - YL17G09_0 | ecosystem: Environmental > Aquatic > Freshwater > Lake > Sediment | place: USA: Wyoming | collected... | reverse complement strand
TGGCCGCCGAGAAGGACGGCCACAAGCACTTCATGCACAAGGAGATCCACGAGCAGCCGCGGGCGGTGTCCGACACGCTGCGCGGCCGGATCTCGCTGGAGCAGGGAGACGTGCTGCTCGACGGCCTGGCGCTCGACCAGGCCTACGCGCGCGGCCTGAGCCGGGTCACCATCGTCGCCTGCGGCACCTCGTGGCACGCCGGCCTGGTGGCGAAGTTCTACCTCGAGCGCCTTGCCCGCATCCCGTGCGAGGTGCAGTACGCCTCGGAGTTCCGCTACCGCGAGCCGCTGGTCGGCCCCGGCACGCTGGTCGTCGGCATCTCGCAGTCCGGCGAGACCGCCGACACCATCGCGGCGATGCGGCTCGCCAAGGAGCTGGGCGCGCACCTGGCCACTGTCTGCAACGTGCGCGGCTCGCTGGCGACGCGCCTGGCGGACGCGACGCTGCTCACCCACGCCGGGCCCGAGATCGGTGTCGCCTCCACCAAGGCCTTCACGACGCAGCTCGTGGCGATGCTGGCGCTGGCGCTCGCCATGCGCGAGGCGCGCCGCATCGGCGATGGTAACGGCCTGCTCGAACGCGCCCGCGCCCTGCCGTACGACCTCCAGACCGCGCTCGACCAGGCGGCGACCATCGCCGCCGTCGCCGAGGAGCTGCAGCACGCCACCAACGCTCTCTACCTCGGGCGCGGCGCTCTCTACCCGCTGGCGCTCGAGGGCGCCCTCAAGCTCAAGGAGATCTCGTACCTGCACGCCGAGGGCTACCCCGCCGGCGAGATGAAGCACGGCCCGATCGCGCTGCTCGACGAGAGCTTCCCGGTGATCGCCCTGTGCCCGCCCGGCGAGCTCGCCGAGAAGGTGACCTCGAACATCCAGGAGGTGCGCGCCCGCAAGGCGCCCGTTTACGCCATCGGCGACGCCCACAACGAGCACCTGCGCGAGCTCTCCCGCGCCGTCATCCCGCTCCCCGCCCTGCCGTGGCCGCTCATGCCCATCGTCGCGGCGGTGCCGCTGCAACTCCTCGCCTACGAGGTCGCCGTCCGCCGCGGCTGCGACGTCGACCAGCCGAGAAACCTCGCCAAGAGCGTCACGGTGGAGTAGCAGCGCGCCAGCGTGGCAGCGGCGTCTCGCCGCTGTCGGCTAGGTTCGCACGGCCAGGAGCTTGACGGGCACCACCTTGGCCATGCGACCGAGGTCGGCGTTGGTGGTGAGGAACGCCGCCTCGCGCCCAATCGTGATCGCCGCGATCAAAGCTTCGATAGTCGCGGTCCCGGCCACTTTCGCGCGATACGAGGCGAAGATCGTCGCCGCGTGGGCAGAATTGTGGGCATCGCCAACGACCAGATCGAACGGCTCCAGCACTGTTCTCAGACGCTCTGCCGCAGCGTCTGGCTGCAGTTCACAGACACCGTCCGCATCCTCCCGAGTATTGCGGCTACACCCAGCGCAGCGCACGGCAGCAGTCCGTCATACCAGTGATGTAGCCTTTGGCTTGAGCTGGCCAGGTAGCACGTGACCGGCGGGCTCGGGGCGCAACTATCCGGGGAACAGGTCCTTGGGGTCGCCGCTCGCAAGCAGGGCGGCCGGCACGACCGTGACGCGATCATGCAGGGGGTACCTCGTAGTCCCGGGGTAGACCACAGTGATGTGCTCGAGATCGAGGTCGGCCAGAGCCGTCCGCATCGACGGCGTGAGCCGCGGCGCGTCGACCCGCTTGCACTCGACGCCGAGCCGTCGTCCGTCCTTGATCGCGAGGAGGTCGAGCTCGGCGCCGTTGTGCGTGGCCCAGAAGTAGGCCTCGTCTGGCTGCAGCACTTTCAGCACCTCCTCGATCACGTAGCCTTCCCAGGAGGCGCCGCACTTCGGGTGGGCCAGCAGATCCCGCTCCGTGGGGACGCCGAGGAGCTGATGCAGGATGCCGCTGTCACGCACGTAGACCTTGGGTGCCTTCACCTGGCGCTTCTTGAGGTTGGCGTGCCAGGGGTGAAGCTGGCGGACCATGAAGAGCCCGCTCAGGAGATCGAGGTATCGCCGTACCGTGGGTTCGCTGACACCCAGCGACCGCGCCGGCGCCGCGGCGTGCCAGACCTGGGCGTGGTAGTGCGCGAGCATCGTCCAGAGGCGCAGCAGCGCCAGGGCGGGGATGGTGATCCCGAGCTGTGGCACATCGCGCTCGAGGATGGTCTGGACGAACTGCTTCCGCCACACGCGACTGTCGACCTCCGAGCCGGCGAGAAACGACCTGGGGTAGCCGCCACGCCGCCAGTGAATGTCCATGGCGTTGGCGCCAAGCTCGCTCAGGCTGAAGCCGGACATGAGCACGACCTCGATGCGCCCGGCAAGAGACTCGGACGATTGCCGCAGCAGCTCGGGCGACGCGCTGCCGAGGATGAGGAAGCATGCCTGCAGGCCCTCCCGATCAGCAAGGACCCGCAACGCCGGGAACAGATCGGGCCGCCGGTGAATCTCGTCGATCACGACAACACCGGTCAGCGTGCCCAGCGCGGTCATCGGTTCGCCCAGACGCGCCAGGCTCGTCGGGTCCTCCAAATCGAAATAGCCGGGCGAGCCGGGTGGCAGGAAGTGGCGGGCAAGTGTCGTCTTGCCGCATTGACGGGGCCCGATGAGTGCGACGACAGGGCTACGTTGCAGGCCGGCACGCACCTGTTCGAGGAGTGCGGGACGCGCGATCATGGTCGTAGAATACCACGAAAAACGAAAGTTCACCATTGATTTTTCTTGATATCACGATGACAGGCAAGGGCGATTCTTGGTGAGCACTTGGACACGGTGAAGGACTTGACGGCCAGGGATGAGTAGATGGCGTCCGAGTTGGCTGTAGCGGCCAAGAGGAGTGCGGCCGCCGCCGGCGATGCTGTACACTGCGCGGCATGGGACTGCTGCGACCGAGACCGGAACACAAGGCTGGCGGCATGCAACGGCGAATGTCCACGGTGGTGACGTGCCCGTACAACGGTCACCAGGTCGGGTGGTGCAAGGGGTTGTGCAGGCCCCTTGCCGGGGTCGGCCACTGCGGCCGGCCGGCTCCTCACGCGCTTCTGGGTCGCACCCAGCTCGCGATCGCCGGGCAGCGCGCGCTCCAGCTCGCCAGCGCCGGGCAACCTCGGATGCCACGGGCGGCCTGAGCTTTCGTCTCGATGGTCAACGGCCCACGCTACAATCCCTTCTCCGCACGCACCGCCATCTGTGCGAGCGCTTTTCGGAGGCCGATTGGATCGCGTCGAATCGCTTCTTGCCCAGCTCGACCCCGAGCAGCGCCAGGCCGTGAGCCACGGCGAGGGGCCGCTGCTGGTCGTGGCCGGCGCCGGCTCCGGCAAGACGCGGGTGCTCACCTACCGCATCGCCTACCTGCTCGCCAAGGGCCTGGCGCACTCGCACGAGATACTGGCGGTGACGTTCACCAACAAGGCGGCGCGGCAGATGGTCGAGCGCGTGGAGACGTTGATCGGCGGCCGGCCGCAGGGTGGCTTCGTCGGCACCTTCCACCGCTTCGCCCTGCAGTTGCTGCGCAACCACCCGCGCGAGGCCGGCCTGCCGCTGCGCTTCGCCATCGCCGACGAGGACGACCAGCGGCGGACCCTTGAACGTGTGCTCAAGCGTCTGGCGGTGCCGACGGAGCGCTTGACGGCGCGCGCGGCGCGCTCGCGCATCTCCGCGGCGAAGAACGCGCTGCTCTCACCCAGACAGTTTGCCGAGGCGGCGCGCACCCCCGACCAGCTCCTGCTCGCCGAGGTGTTCGCCGGCTACCAGGGCGAGCTGACGAGCGCCGGCGCAGTGGACTTCGACGACATGCTGCTGCTCTCGGTGCGCCTGTTCGAGCAGGAGGAGGCGATCCGCAAGGGGCTCACCGACCGCTTCCGCTGGGTGCTGGTCGACGAGTACCAGGACACCAACGAGGCGCAGGCACGCCTGCTCAAGCTGCTCACCGGCAAGCACCCGAACCTCACCGTGGTCGGCGACGAGGACCAGTCGATCTACCGCTGGCGCGGGGCGCAGGTCGAGAACATCCTGCGCTTCGATCAGACCTATCCCGGCGCCAAGGTCGTCACCCTCGGGCGCAACTACCGCTCCGCCGAGCCGATCCTGCGCGCCGCCGCGGCGGTGATCGCCAACAACACGCAGCGCCGGCCGAAGAAGCTGTCGTCGGAGGCCGGCGCCGGCGTGCCGGTCACCGCCTACCAGGCGGCCGACGAGGTTGACGAGGCGCGCTTCGTCGCCGAGGAGATCGAGCGGCTGCGCGCCGAGGTGCGGCCGGGCGAGATGGCGGTGCTGTTCCGCATCAACGCGCAGTCGCGGCCGTTCGAGGCGGAGCTGGTGCGCCGCGGCGTCCCCTACGTGGTCGTCGCCGGCACGCGCTTCTGGGAGCGCGCCGAGATCAAGGACGCGGTCGCCTACCTGCGGCTGCTCGTCGCTCCGGACGACACCCTCGCGTTCCGCCGCGCCGTCGCCGTCCCGCCGCGCGGGATCGGCGAGGCGACGATGGAGCTGCTCGAGCATGCCGCCGGCGAGTGGGGCGTGGCGCTGCCTGAGGCGGCGCGGCGGCTGCCCGCGACGCTGACCAACCGGGCGCGGCTGTCGCTGGAGAAGTTCTTCGGTCTGCTCGAGGAGCTGCGCGCCCAGGCCGGGACCCATCCGGTCGACGAGGTGGTGTCGACGCTCCTCGACCGCTCCGGCCTCGCGGCGATGTACAGCGAGGCGAGTGAGGAGGATCGCGCCCGCCGCGCCAATCTCGACGAGCTCGTTACCGCCGCCGCCGAGGCCTCAGAGCGTGGTCTCGACCTCGCCGGCTTCATGGACGAGGTGGCGCTGGTCGCCGACGCCGACCTGCGCGCCACCGGCGAGGCGGTGCAGCTCTCGACGCTGCACGCCGCCAAGGGACTGGAGTTCGACGCGGTGTTCCTGGTGGGGATGGAGGACGGCCTGCTGCCGCTGCGCCGCGAGGATGCCAATTCCATCGAGGATCTCGAGGAAGAGCGGCGGCTCGCCTACGTCGGCATGACGCGCGCCCGCAAGCGCCTCTACCTGACGTCCGCGCGTATCCGCCGGCTGCACGGCAAGCAGATGCCGGGCCGGCTGTCGCCGTTCTTTCTCGAGGTGCCCCGCGACGTGGTCGTCGACCGCACCGCCGCCGCCGGCCGCGACCCCTTCCGCGCCACGCTTCCGTACCCGGGCGCGCCTGCTGCGGGCGGGTGGGGTCGCGAGCCCCGAACCCCGAGCCCCGAGCCCCGCTCCTCAGGCGGGCGGGAGTCCGGTCCCCGGCCCCCGGGCCCCGGTCCCCGTTCTTCATCCTCCCACCCCGACGGCTGGCGCCCCGGCCTCAAGGTGCGCCACGCCTCGTTCGGCTCCGGCGTCATCCTGCAGGTGCAGGGAACCGGCGCGCAGACGAAGCTGGTGGTCTACTTCGACCGCGCCGGCCGCAAGACTCTCATCCCGTCGCTCGCCAAGCTCGAGCGCGCCTGAGAAGAAAGCCGACAGCTCACAGCTAATTCTAATGCGCTTTCAAGTTGAGGCTAACTATCCAGGGCCACGCGGTCAGGCTTCGTAGCGCTTGAGCATTGGCGGCAAGACGCGGAAGTCCTGCCTGAAGCTGGGCATGAACGCCATGCATGGAGTCGAACACGCGGTTGGGGAACTCTTTCTCCCGCAGCTCATCCCAGACATGTTCCTGCGGATTGAGCTGTGGCGAGTAGCCTGGCAGTCGGTGGAGCCGGAGATTCTCGGGGATCGTGAGTTCATGAGACTTGTGGGAGCTTGCTCCGTCGACGACCATGACGATGAACTCTTTGGGGTGCGCCTGACTGACCTGAGTCAGGAACTGGCTCATCCGCTCGGTGTTCATCTTCGGGCAGATCATCCAGTCGAGCTGCCCCTGCAGGGGACTGACGGCACCGTAGACGTAGATGAACTGGCGCTCGTAGCCGTTGGCCACGACCGGACGCAGGGGCGACGGCGACCAGGATCGCCGAATCCGCACCATCCGCCCGAACCTCGCCTCGTCTTGGAACATCAGGCGCACTGGCGACCGCGAACCTCCCCTCGCTTCAGCAGGGCCGCCAGATCTTCCGGGAGTTTTTTTTCCAGGCCTCCTGCACTTGGAGGTCGCTCTTGGGGTGGCGGGTGTCCGGTGCTACCTTGCGCCAGCCGTGCCGCGCCAGAAAGCGATACACGACCGAAACCGCCACCGGACGTCCCAGGTGTTGTGCCAGCGCCGCGCGAAGCGGCGACAACACCAGGACCCGCCCATCCTTGGCCAGCTCGACCCACGGCTGGAGAAACTCCCGCTCCTGCTGTTCGGTCATCAAGGCTCGGCGCCGGCCACCCCAGTGCTTCCGTGCAGGCGTCCCCGGCCGGCCGCGATTCCGGAAGCCTTGCTGCAGTCGTGGCACTGTCGCCCGGCTCACTCCGAGCACGTGAGCGGTCTCCTCGAGAGTGCTGCCGAACTCGGCGGGCAAGAGAATCGCGAGCGCTTGGCGCAGCTCCGTGGCGTCCTCTGTGTCACCCACGACAAGCCGGGCGCGTTGGACGGTCTGTGGGTCGATCTTCCGTGGTCGTGCCATGACGCTACCATAGCATTATTCGTCTCATCTTGAAAGCGAACTAGAATAACAGCTGACAGCAAGAACCACTGCCTGACTCCGAAGGGACTCTTGAGGGGGTGGCGGAGCTGCCAGCTGTCGGCTGTCAGCTGTCGGCTGTCTTCCGGCCGTCGCGGACGGCGACGCGGCCGGACTTGACGACGTGGCGCACCAGGTTGACGCCAAAGTGGTAGACGAGGTGCTTGTGTGAAGGCGCATCGAGGACGACGAGGTCGGCCTGCTTGCCGGGCTCGATGCTGCCGATGCGGTCGGCGCGTCCGAGCGCGGCGGCGGCGTTGAGGGTGCCGGCGACGAGCGCTTCCTCGCTGGTCAGGCCAGCGCCGAGGCAGGCCAGCGCCATGACCGCAGGCATCGACTCGGTGTGCGACGAGCCCGGGTTGCAATCGGTGGCGAGGGCGACCGCGACACCCGCTTCGACGAGCTTGCGCACGGGAGCGAAGCGGTCGCGGAGGAAGAACGACACGCCGGGCAGCGCGACGGCGACGACGCCGGCGGCGGCCAGAGCGGCGATCCCGATGTCGGAGACGTGCAGCAGGTGCGACGCCGACGCGGCGCCCATTTCAGCCGCCAACTCGGCGCCGCCGAGGTCGGTCAGCTCGTCGGCGTGCAGGTGGATGCGCCAGCCGTAGCGACGCGCATCGGCGAGCAGGCGGCGGGTCTGCGCCGGCGAAAAGACGCCCTTCTCGCAGAAGACGTCGACGGCTTCGGCGAGCCCGGCGGCGGCAATCGCCGGGTAGATCTCGGCGATCACGTGCTCGACGTAGCCGTCCGGGTCGTGGCGCCACTCCGGCGGCACCTCGTGGCCGGGCATCGCCGTGGGCGCGATCTCGACCGGGTGGCGGCGGGCCGCCTCCTGGAGCACGCGCAGTTGCTTGAGCTCGTTGTCGCGGTCGAGGCCGTACCCCGACTTCGCCTCGGTGGTGGTGGTGCCGGTGAGCAACTGGCGATCGAGTCGGGCGAGCGTCAGCGCCAGCAGCTCATCGTCGCTCGCCCGCCGCGTCGCAGCCACGGTGGCGACGATGCCGCCGCCCGAGGCGGCGATCGCGGCGTACGTCTCGCCCCCCAGGCGGCGGTCGAACTCGTCCTCACGGTAGCCGGCAAAAGGCAGGTGGGTGTGCGGATCGACAAACCCCGGGACGATGCACCCGCCGGCGGCATCGAGCGTCTCGTCCGGGAGCGGGAAGTCGGAATCATGCTCCTTGCGGTCGCCGACGAAGACGACGGATCGTCCTTCGCAACGAACCACGGCGTTGGACAGGAGCGCCAGAGCGCCTTGGGACCGGCCCGCGCACGCCCGCGTGCCGCGCGGGGTGGCGACCAGGCGGGCGCCCTTGATGAGGAGGCTCAACCCTCGCGCTTCTCCCGCGTGCGGGGCCGGAGCACGGCGATGGTGGGGACCTCACTTTCGCGCTGCTCGGTGTTCTCGTCGTCGCGGGCGGCGCCGGCGAGCAGCTCGGCAAGGCGCTTGAGGTCGGCGCGGGCGCCGCGGCGGCGGCTGCGCAGTTGCCCGGTCACCACCTCGATATTCTCGGCGCGGCGGGTCGCCTCCTCGAGGATGCGATCGGCAAGCGTCTGCGCCTCGGAGATGATCCGCTGCGCTTCGGCCTCGGCGCGGGCCACCGTCGCCTCGGCGGTGCGCTCGGCCGCCGAGAGCGCCTGGTTGAGGGCATCGGCGCGCTCCTTGTACTCGTCGACCTCTCCCGCCAGCCGCGCCACCTGGGCGCGAAGCTCACCCCGCAGCCTGGCATCATCCTCAAACTGCTCAGCGAGTTGCGAGAGAAACCCGCGAACTGCGTCGGGGTCGAACCCCTGTAGACGCCGCGGAAACGTGGCGCGCTGGATCTCTAAAGGGGTCAGACGGTTCATTGCCGTGCCTCCGACGCGATACAGCTTAGCACGGTGTCACAAGGGGTCGTGTGCCCTGCGTCACCTTGTAGTCACGCGCTCTCCGAAGAGCACACGGCCGAGACGCACGATGGTAGCGCCCTCCTCGACCGCCACGGCGAAGTCCTCGCTCATCCCCATCGAGGTCTCCAGGCGTTGGCCCAACCGTGCGGCGAGCTCGCGTAGGCGGACGAAGTGAGGCCGCGATCTCTCGGGATCGGGGTCAAAGGGGGGAACCGCCATCACGCCGGCGAGGTGCAGGTGCGGGCAGCGAGCGGCAAGGTGCTCGGCGAGTGCAGCGGCCTGCGCCGGCAGCACGCCGCTCTTCTGCGGCTCCTCGCCGATGTTGAGCTCGATGAACACCGGCAGCACGCGGTCGCCCGGCGCCAAGAGGGTTTCCAGCCGATCCGCGAGCTCGGCGCGGTCGATGGTCTCGACGAGATCGAAGAGCTCGAGCGCAAGCTTCGCCTTGTTGCGCTGCAGCGGACCGATCAGATGCCATGGCGTCCCGCCGGTGAGGAGCGGCTGCTTCTCCGCCGCCTCCTGGACGCGGTTCTCGCCGATCGCGTCGACGCCGGCCGCGATCGCTTCGGCAATGGCGCTTGCCGGCTGCGTCTTGCTCGCCGCGACGATCCGAACCTCGCTCGGCTGGCGGCCGACCTGCGCGCACGCCGCCGCGATCCGCTCCCGTGCCGCCGCCACGTTCGCCGCGATGGTCATCCCTGGGCCCCTGCGCCGTCGGTGACACAAGGAAACTCGGTGCCCGGTATCACACTTCGCGCCAGCTCGGCTAGCCGCAGGAAGCCCGCCCGACCTGGAGACCCATCCGTGGATCGTGACGCCGGGCGAAGTGTGAGACCCGGCACCGCGCGCCGACAAGCGGCGCGGCCCGCTTGTCGGGGGAAGCGAGCTCCACCTGTCATGGGAGCGCCTTCGGCCGCGGCAGGGTCGATGCTTTCTGGTCCATCGCCATGTTGGCGAGCCTGTCCGCCTCGGCGTTGCCGGCGCGCGGCACGTGGCGTACCGCGAAGCGTTTGAACGAGCGGACGAGCTGCTGCGCCGCGAGCCACAGGCGCTGGAGGTGCGGCTGCTTGACACGGTACGCGCCGGTCATCTGCTTGACCAGCAGCTCCGAGTCCGAGTGGACCTGGATCTCGGTCGCCCCAGCCGCCAGGGCACGCTCGAGAGCGGCCAGCAGGCCGGCGTACTCGGCGACGTTGTTGGTCGCGCGGCCGACATACAGATAGTGCTGCTCGCGGGTCCCCGCGAGGTCGAGAACTACGCCGCACCCCGCTTCTCCCGGGTTTCCGCGCGATCCGCCGTCCACCCACGCGACCGCCTTCATGGTCGTCGTCTCGGGCGGGCGGGGGCGCTGTGAGCTGTTGGCTGTCGGCTGTCGGCCTTCACGAGAACTGCTCAGGATCGAAGAGCAGGCGGCGGCAGGCGTCGCAGTGCTGCAGCGAGTCGACGGCGCGAACGACCTGCACGATCGCGGGCCGCAGCTCGGCATGGCAGGCGGAGCACGACGCCCCTTCCATTGGCACGACCGCGAGCGGCCTGCGACTGACCCACAGCTTCTTGAAGCGCTCGATCGAGGCCTTGCCGAGGCGGATCTGAACCTCCTTGAGGCTACGCTCGACGTCGACCAGGTCGACATCGGCGGCCTTGCGGCGGATCTCCCAGGACGCCTCGGCCTGCTCGCGAGCAAGGCGCTCGTCGGGGGTCTCCTGGTCGAGCTCGGCGATGCTCTTCTCGAGCCGCTCGAGCTCCTCCATGATCTCGATCAACCGGTCGTCCTTGGCCTTGAGCTGCACCTCGACATGGTCCAGCTCGCTGACCACCGCAGCAAGCTGCTTCATGTTCGTGACCATGCTCTTCTGCTTGCGGAAGTGCTCGCGCTCCTCACGCAACGCCGTGCTGTCCTTCTGCAGGGGGCCCTGCTCCTTGACCAGCGCATCGCGGCGCTGTTGCGCCTCGACCAGTGATTCGCGGCGCTGCGAAAAGCGGGTCCGCAAGGCCGTGAGCTCTTCGGGTGGGATCTCGCGCTCACGCTGCAGCACCATCCGCCGTTGGAGCAAGCGCTGCAGCGCGACGTAGCCTGCCAGTTCCTCCCGTGTTGTCACTGCACCTCCCGAGCCGCCCACGCGACGTCGACCGCAAGGCGACGAGTACGCTCGTACTGTCCTGGTGGGTCCACCAGGATTCGAACCTGGGACCTACCGGTTATGAGCCGGCAGCTCTGACCGCTGAGCTATGGACCCAGCAGGCGCGAATTCTAGGCGTTATTGAGACTTGAGGCAAGCACCGGGGAGAAGCGTGGTCAGTGGTCAGTGGCCAGTGGTCAGAGCGAGGTTGCTTCCATGTTCTTTCTGACCACTGATCACTGAACCCTGACCACGGTTTTTCGGATCAACTGATGATGTCGAGGTACGGCTTGAGCAGCTTCGCCCGCGATGGGTGGCGCAGCTTGCGCAGCGCCTTCGACTCGATCTGGCGGATGCGCTCGCGCGTCACGTTGAACGCCTTGCCGACCTCCTCGAGGGTGTGCTCGGTGCCGTCGCCGATGCCGAAACGGCGGCGGAGCACCTCGGCCTCGCGCGGGGTCAGCGTGCGCAGCACACCCTCGGCCTGGCTCTTGAGGCTGGCGGCGATCACCGCGTCGATCGGGGAGACCGCGGTACGATCCTCCACGAAGTCGCCGAGGTGCGAGTCCTCCTCCTCGCCGATAGGCGTCTCGAGAGAGATCGGCTCCTGGGCGATCTTCATGATCTTGCGCACCTTGAAGACCGGAATCTCCATCTTCACGGCGACCTCTTCGGCGGTCGGCTCGCGCCCGAACTCCTGCACGAGCTGGCGCTGGGTGCGGGTGAGCTTGTTGATCGTCTCGATCATGTGCACCGGAATGCGAATGGTGCGCGCCTGGTCGGCGATCGCCCGCGTGATCGCCTGACGGATCCACCAGGTGGCGTAGGTGGAGAACTTGTAGCCGCGGCGGTACTCGAACTTGTCCACGGCTTTCATCAGGCCGATGTTCCCCTCCTGTATGAGATCGAGGAACTGCAGCCCGCGGTTGGTGTACTTCTTGGCGATCGACACCACCAGGCGGAGGTTGGCGACGATCAGCTCCTGCTTCGCATCGTCAGTCTCGAGCTCGCCGGCGCGGATCTCGCTGATCACTCGCCGCAGCTCCTCGTACGGCACGCCGAAGCGTTCCTCGATAGTGCCAAGCTCGTGCTTGTAGCGCTTGACGCGGTCCTCGTAGAACGACCGCCGCTCGGCGTTGCGCTCGGTCTTCAGCCGCGTCTCGTCCTTGCGGATGGTGGTGATCGGGATCGAGAACTGGCGCTCCACCTCGCCGAGGAAGGTGAGCAGCCGGTTGCGTGTCGTGGTGGTGAAGTCGGTGGAGCGCACCTCGACCGAGACCTGCCCGGCCAGCGCGTCGATCTGCTGCACCAGCTCGTCACTGCGACGGCTGGCCTTCTTGCACCGGCGCAGACGCTCCTTGAGGCCCTTCACCTGCTCGTCGAGATCGCGGATGCGGATGAACACCTTCAGCGCCTCGCCGACGCGGGTGCGGCCCCGCTCGTCCAGCTCGCTGGACAGCCCGGAGAGGACATCGCGCATCATGCGGCGGTCGCGGCGGGCCATCTCGTTGGCGCGCAGAAACAGCTCGAGGATGTGGGTGCTGGAGGCCAGCGCGCAGAACACGCGCGCCTCGCCCGACTCGATGCGGCGCGCGATCGACACCTCGCCCTTGCGGTCGAGGAGCTTGACCGTCCCCATCTCGCGCAGGTACATGCGGACGGGGTCGTTGGTCTTCTCGAGCAGCGCGGGGTCGACGAGCGTGGCGCCGGGGACCGCCTCCGTGGTCTCTTGGCGCTCGCCGGTGCTGCCGTCCTCGAGCGTGACCAGCTTCTCCTGGCTATCGACGATCTCGATGTCGTTCTCGGTGAAGCGCAGGTAGATCTCGTCGAGGTCCTCGGGAGCCGACGAGATCTCCTCGGGCAGCACCTCGAGGATCTCGTCAACCAGGACGAAGCCGCGCTCGCGGCCGAGGTTGAGCAGGCGGGCGAGCTCGAGGTACTTCTCCTCGATCGCAAGGGAGGAGGTGTCGCGCTTCGGCAGCTCGGCCGGGGCGACGGGCTCAGCTACGGGCCGCTCGGCCTTCTTTACGGGCCGCTCGGCCTTCTTTACGGGCCGTTCGGCCTTCTTTACGGGCCGCTCGGTCTTCTTTACGGGCCGCTCGGTTTTCGCAGGAGCTGCTGCTTCTCGCGCAGCAGTTGCGCGAGGCTTTCGCTCAGTCCTTGTTTTTCGGCTCGCTGGATTTCCTGGTTGAGCGCCGCGAGCCTTCTTTTCTTGTGTTTTTCCCAAAGTTCCCTCAATTCGAGGTGTACTTGCCCCGTTCGGGGCACCTCATGCTCGAGGGCGGCGAGAACTCGCCGCACCTCACGATCCTCAATGTCGGACGTGAGTGCGGAAATTTCAAGGGTATCACCTCGGGCCGCCCTCTCGGCAAGCGCGACAAGCACGATCCGCGTCACGGGATGGTCAATGGCGTCGAGGGGCAGGTCGTTGAGGAGACTGAGCCTCTGTGCCTCCGGAAGATCGACGAGAAGGGCGCGCAGGATCGCCGCCTCGCCAACCGGAAGCGTTACACCGTCCGCATGGAGGCCTGAGACGCGCAACGTCTGTGCTTCATCGATCTCCTTGACCTGCAGGCCAGTGGCAACAGCGAGGCTCTCCTTCATCAGCGCGCGCCTGACGGCGTCCGGGCAGGCGTTGATCACCGCCAACGCCTGGCCGAGATTGCGGCGGCGCTCGTCGCGGGTCGATCCGATCTCGCCGAGGAGGAACTCCGTCGGTGTGGCGGCCGCGTCGAGGAGCGCGAGAAAACCCTGCTTTCCCCTTGCGCGCACGACGTCGTCAGGGTCCTGCCCATCAGGCAGGAGAACGACGGTGACGTCGAGGTTGACGGCGAGCAGGGTGCGTAGCGCGGTGACGGCGGCCTTGCGTCCGGCGTCGTCGCCGTCGTAGCACACGACGACACGCGGCACCTTGCGCGACAGCTCCCTGGCGTGGTGCTCGGAGAGCGCGGTTCCGAGCGTGGCGACGGCGTCCTCGATGCCGGCCTGGTGCAGCGCCAGGCAGTCGAAGTACCCCTCGACCACGATCGCGCGGTTGCTCTGGATGAACGCCCGCTGCGCCCGATCCTCGGCGAACAGCACGTGGCCCTTGGAGAACAGCGGCGTCTCCGGCGAGTTGAGGTACTTGGGGTTATCATCGCCGACGGCGCGGCCGCCGAACGCGACCAGCTTGCCGCGCGCCAGACGGATCGGGATGGTGACGCGATCGCGGAAGCGGTCCCACACCCGCCCCTGGTCGCCCTCGACGACAACGCCGGCCTCGGTGAGCAGCTTCTCGGAGAACTTGCGATGCAGCGCGTCGTAGAGCGCCCGCCACTCGGCGGACGCGTAGCCGAGCCCGAACGACGAGGCGAACTCCAGCGAGATGCCACGGCGCTCGAGGAAGGCGCGCGGTCGGTCGTCGCCGAGCCGTTTGGTGAAGAACCCCTGCGCCGCCTCGATCACGTCCCCGAGCTGGCTCTGCTCGTCCTGCCGCCGCCGGCTCTCCGGCGAGGCGGCCGGCAGCTCAACGCCGAAGCGCTCAGCCAGCCGCTCGACCGTCTCGGCGAACGATAGCCGTTCGAGCTCCATCACGAAGTCGATGACGTCGCCGCCGCGCTTGCAACCGAAGCAGTAGTACGTCCCCTTCTCGCGCGAGACCGAGAACGAGGGCGTGCGTTCACCATGGAAGGGGCACAGCCCCATATAGTTGCGCCCGCTCTTCTTGAGCGTGAGGGTCTCCGAGATCACGGCTACGATGTCGGCGACCTCGCGCAGATGGGCCAGCACCGGCCGCGACAGGTCGTACTGGCTCATCGCCCCCCTCCCGCCCGGTCAAGAGTCAAGAGTTGAGAGTTGAGAGTGGCTCGCCGCGCCTGGGGACGCGTGCAACTCACCCGGACGCTCGGCGCTCTAGCTCTCAACTCTCGACTCCCAACTCTCGACTTCATCATTCGAGGTCCGCCTCGGTGACGCCGGTGCCGCCGCGGAACTGCGGCGGGTGGGCAAACGACGCCACTGCCGGGTGCTTACCGAAGAAGTCGCGGACCAGCCGCCGCAGCGCGCCCGAGCCGTGTCCATGGACCACGCGCACGCGCTTGACCCCACCGATCATTGCCCTGTCCATGAAGCGCTCGAGCTCGTCACGCGCCTCGTCCTGAGTGAGCCCGATGAGCTTGAGCTCGCTCGCCGCCGCCTCGTCGGCGGCAGTGACGGCGAGCGGGACCGCGCGCGGCGCGGCCTGGCTCGGCCGCAGCTCGCACGCCGCACGCTCGACCCAGACCCGCTTGTTGCCGAGCACGACCTCGACGCGGTCGCCGGTGACGCTCCTGACCACGCCTTCGCCGCGCAGGCCGTGCACCCGCACGGTTGCGCCGGGGGCGACGTCGGGCGCCGGCGTCGGCGCCGCGACGGCGTCATCGAGATCGAGGGCGGCGCGCCGCACCGCGGCCACACGCTTCTTGCCGGGGAACTCGCCGCGCTCCTTCGCCTGCTGCAGGTCGGCGAGGGCGGCGCGGAGCTGGTCGTCGGCGCGCTGGCGCAGCCGCTCGCGCTCGACGGTGAGACGCTGGCCCAGCCCGTCGCGCTCGCTCTCGAGCCGCCGCCGCGCCTCCTCGGTCGCACCCCGGGCCTCGTCGGCCGCTCGCTCGAGCCCGGCGAGCCGCTCGCGCTCGCGCGCCAGGCGCTCCGCCTCGTCCTGCAGCCGTGCCAGGTAGGTGTCGAGGGCGAGGAACGACTGCGACAGCAACGAGCGGGCGCGCTCGAGGACCGTCTCCGGGATGCCGCAGCGCTGCGCGATGGCGAGCCCGCGCGAGCGGCCCGGCGCGCCCATCTGCAAGCTGTAGGTGGGACGCCCGTTGCGCTCGTCGTACCCCATGGCGGCGTTGACCGCTCCGGGGAGCTGCTCGACGTGGGCGGCGACCGTCGTGAGATGGGCGGTGGCGAGCGTCCAGCAGCGCCGCCGCGACAGCTCCTCGAGCAGTGCCGCCGCGAGCGCCGCGCCTTCCTCCGGGTCGGTGCCCGACCCGAGCTCGTCGTAGAGCACCAGCGTCCCGGCGTCGGCGTTGCCGAGCAGTGTGGTGGTCGCTCGCATCGCGGCGGAGAACGTCGAGAGATCGGACAGGAGGTCCTGGTCGTCGCCGACGTGGCACCACACGCCGGAGATCTCGGGCAGCGTGCTCTCCGCGTCAGCGAGCACCGGGATCCCCGTCTGGGCCATCAGGGCGGCAAGCCCGAGTGTCTTGAGAGCGACGGTCTTGCCGCCGGCGTTGGGCCCGGAGAGGAGGACGACGCGCGCACCCACGGGGAAGTCGAGGTCGAGCGGCACCACGGGGTTGGTGTTTCCGGCCTCGCCGAGGACTTCGGCGCGGAGCCGGGCGAGAGACGGCTCGAGCAGGACGTGGCGCGCTCCGATGAGGCGTACGCGTGTGCCGCCGGCGGGCGGCAGCAGCACACCGCCGACCGTCTGGCCGAACAGCACCCGGGCCTGAAAGGCATCCAGCGACGCGAGCGTGCGGGCGGCCGCCAGCAGCTCGTCGCGGTGGCGGCCGAAGGCGGCTGCAATCTCCTGCAGGATCCTCTCCTCCTCCTCGCGGGCGCGCGCGGAGGCTTCCGCGAGAGCGTTGTTCAGCTCGACGACGGAGAACGGCTCCACGAAAACCGTCGCGCCGGAGGAGGACACGTCC
>Ga0315283_10002164_pt1 | contig 16313 bp, 32 predicted proteins | sample YL17G09_0_MG_FD_204541 | JGI IMG/M metagenome (GOLD analysis project Ga0315283, IMG submission 204541) | Sediment microbial communities from Yellowstone Lake, YNP, Wyoming, USA - YL17G09_0 | ecosystem: Environmental > Aquatic > Freshwater > Lake > Sediment | place: USA: Wyoming | collected... | reverse complement strand
CTTCAATTTTGCTCTAATCTCATTCACGTCTTCCATTTTATTACTCCAAAAGCACTATTTCATAGCATCGATTTTCTTTCTGTGCTTTTTTGTCTGTATATCCATTAACTAGATGCTTTACATTTATTGTAAAGTCTCTAGTTCTTTTTAATTTTTGCGCTATTGCTCTCAGTTTACCAAGTTCTTCCCAGCTTGCAATTGTATAAACTCCTCTATCTGTTTCTAAACAGTGAGCCACATTTCCCTTGCCATCTTTTCTCTTTAATGCAAGAGAGAATTTTTCACCTTCTTTGTCTACTCTATCAGTGTCTGTTGTAGTGTACCATCTTTTTACTTTCATTGGTCCTGTTTCTTGACCAACCTGAGGATGTGCTACAAAAGCCACATTCAGGTCATCAAGAGATATTTCTTGTTCATCAAAGTCTTTGTCTTTATTAACTTTAATGTCTGCAAAATCTATATCTTCCATTTTTACACCTCATTAAATTTTTTTAATATTTCAAGTATAACATCAACTTTAGATGTTTTGTTCCACTTTTCCATATATTTTGCTACATTTTTTTCTGCGTCTTCATCTGTATAAATTTGTACTAATGGCATTTTAGTTACCTCCTATCTGTTTTGATAATAAAAAAATAAGCCACTGTGGGGATGAAAGAACAACTCCTACTTAGAAGTGGTCTTGTGGCTTAATCGTGACTTCTAATTCATATCTCTCTTGTAACATATTGAATAAATCTTGATATTGTTCTCTTATCCGTAATGCCTCAAGTTCAGTCTGATTCAAGGGAAAGTACCATAGGTTTGGTTACTGTCTCACAAACGTCATCTGTTTCAATAAAGTTTGTTGCTCTTTCTATTGTTTGCCCATTTGAACAATATAAAGTAGCATAAAAACAAGTTCTTTCAGCATAACAGCAAAGTGTTTTTCCTTCTAGATATGTTGTATAATAAGTCTCTGTTATATCACAACCAGATAAAACAAGCATACTTAATAGCAAAATCCCAATTATTACTTTTCTCATTTCTAGTCACTCTCCATTGCTTTATTATAGTTTGATAATGAACGCACTGTCTTCAGTGGTGCTTGCATCCTGATGCACCTGGAGTATATTCATATTTCCAATAGCTTACCTTCTCGTCTCTGATTTTGTACTTATAAGTCTTGCAGTTAAGGCAGTGTCTATCTGTTCCTTCAAGCTTGCTGAACTGACGCTTGCAAAGGACTACCATACTATCTTTCCTCTTTTGGTTTTTTGTTCCATCGCCATAAATTACACTTACAATATTTTACAACACAAGTTGAACTATCATGTTTATGACCAATACCCATTATTGATGCACGTTTTGAATAGTGCTTATTCTGAGCATGACCACATACACAATATAATTGTTTAAGCATCACTTTCTCCGCCTTCAGTTCCACAATCTGCATTTCAATCAGTCCTCCTTAAGAGTCATCTACAATTTCTCCTGTGCCATTGCACTCAAAGCAAGACAAACCACAATAGTCTTTGTTATGACTATGCGGTTCTTCTCCAGTACCTTTGCAGTGTTTACATATTTTATACATTTCAATCAGTGTCAGCATCAGACACCTTACGCTTAGTTAGGATAATAAAGGCAGTGCAATATCGCCCAGTCACTTACTCGCACGGATTTTTACCGTTACCTTACGTTGAGGTTTCCCTCTTGTTGTAGTTAAGATTCGACATAGTAAGCTCAACTGTCTTGCGTTGCACTGCCTGTGAATATTAGGGGACTCCCACCCCGTGTGACCCGTACCTCACTTGCAGGTCTCTGACTTTTGCTGTTGCTCAACAGGTTAGTGGCACTCATAGACTGTTGAAGCTCAGCACTTACATACGCTTCTCCGCCCTGAAACGCCAAGCTTTTAATCTTAGACTAATTACAACTTGGGCTCATTAGTCCTAGTCTGCCATAAGACAGACAGTGAGCATAAAATATACCTATCATATATGATAGGTATACAAAACTTAATTTTTAGTTCAACCAATTTCTTATTATATTATATAATATGTTAACTAATATATAAATATTTATATTCTGTAGTATATGTTACATAAAACTAGGATACAAATCAATCTTCATGTTATACTTACTTCTGTTACAATCAAAGCAAAACCTACAACGTTTATAACTTTTAAATAATTCATTGCAACGTCTACACTGTCTAACATACACTGAAATCGATATCTTCTTCATAAACCCTCTTATAAATCTTTGTACCTTCTATTCTAATCCTATCAAATGTTTTCAACACTGATAAATTAAAAATAAAATCTATCTGACGTTTTTTACATAACTCTTGCAAAACATCACTTTCAATTCCATCAACAGGAACCAAATCAATCATTGCTTTTTGTAATTCATTTAATTTTGGCTGCAACTCTTTCCAATTCATAATCAATTTATTTATCAACATTTCAAATCTTAAATAATCTTCTTCAATAGCACAAAACTCTACTGTTCTAGAAAATAAACATCTAGACTTAACTATCCCATCTAATAATAAATATGAATGATGATTGACAAATCTAGTATTAAACACCTTTTTCATAAAATCTGGCACCTGTTGTTTCAATTTTAAAATTATCTTATCAACTCTACTTTTCTCATACCTACACACGAATTCATTTAAAAAATCATACACACTTTGCCACTTATACTTATCTATTACCAAATCTGTATAAGGTTTATAATTTACAAAATCATTCACCCATCTAGTAAAATCTTCATTCAAATTAATAATCACAACTCTAGACAAAGCAGTCTCTGGTAAACTTTCTACTGTCTCTCTAAATGTCTTGCCTTCTATTGGATTTGTTATGCCAAACAATTTACTCTTCATTTTTGTAGAAGGTATTGAACCTTTGCCTGAACTAAAACTTCTTGCTCTGTATTCTAAAATTTCATTCATCACTGTAAATCTATTTTCATCTTCTTCATTCTTAGCTAATCTGAAAAACTCGTCTACATAACACAATCTTCTAGAACCAAGTAATAATCCAAGTTCTGGTTTAGAAGCACCAAAACTTGGAATCAAAGACTTCATTGTACTTACTGTGCCAGAATGTATACTTTTGTTATCAAATTTATCAAAAATTGCTTCTAACATAGAAGTTTTACCACAACCTTGCTGACCACAAACAATCAAATGCAATGGGTATGGTTGAGAACCTGAAAACAAAAAAGCCAATAATAAATCAGTTAACCATTCAGGCTCGATATAAATTTTATTCTCTCTCTTATGTGAAAATAAAAAATCTAAAAACTGCTCTCTACTAAAATTAAAATCATTGAACAATTCATCAACAGTTCTAATCTTTCTAATTAATGGAAAATCAGAATTTCTCATGATAACCTGTTTCTTACTTCCTACTTTGCTATATTTTCCAGCAAGCATCTGGTCTTTAATCTTTAACAGAGAACCCTCGATATAATATTCTGCAAGTTCTAGCTCTTTGTCTGAAAACAATAAACAATCCTTACCATCAGCAATAGCAGAATATGTAAAAAAATCCACACTCAATTCCTCTGCTAAAATCATACCTTTAGAAATTTTAATATCTGGTTCTCCAATAATCCAGACTAGATAATCAATGGTGCCAGATTCTGAATCAGTAATTTCATATCGCCTCAACACTGGAATTTCTGTCTTTGCTGAATATATACCTGGTTGAATATCTACTTTCATGCAAACTTCTTTATTGATGTATAATCTAAAATTTTCTCGCATCAATGGTTTTAATTGATGAAATGTTTCTACTGAATTCACATAAACAATATTATTTTTATTGAACGCTCTACAAATATTACACGTCTGTGGTAATAATTCTTCATAATATTCTTTGAGCCATTTAACCATCTCGCCACAATTGAATTTTAATTCTCTCTTATTCCACCAACCTTTAAATTCGTTTTCAGAATGACCTTGCTTGAGAGTTAATCTCACTCCAATTTCATAGCCCTCATCTGAGTAAGCTTCTCTAAGAAAGCATGCCATGTTTTTTAATAATATATCGTTTTTTTTAGTGTTACTCTTTTTTAGTATTACTTCATTGAGCAAATTAAATAAAAAACAACTTAAAACATTTGTGTCTCGACATAATCCCTCTCTAGTCAAAGAAGGTAAACTATTTATAAAAACAGTGTTGTATGTGATGTCTTCTTCAGAGCACTTATTGAAATACAACAACTCACAAGATTTGTTTTTATTATAGTTGAATGTTCCCCAAATTCTAATAACTCTAGGCAAATCAAAAATTTTTCTGTCAACTAATAATTTTCTGGTCTCACATAACTCATCTTTAAAATTTTTAATAATTCTTAAAATTTCTTTTCTGTTTTGCTCAGAGATTTTAATAACTTTGTATGGTATGTAAAAATGATAACCACCACCAGACAGAACCTTTGCTTCTATTCTAAGCTTGTTTTTTTCTAAATATTCTTCAAATTGTTTTATTGCTACTTCATCTAATGTGTCTAAGTCAATAACAAACTTGTCTAAGGAAACAACAGACTCTGTGCATCTAGGACTTCTGCATTCTCTAAATGTAGCATACACGTTCTTTTCAGCGTTATACAATTTAACAAGTTCTAAAAAATGTTGTTTGTCTTTAATTTCTATTTCTACGTTAAATGTTGGAGCAAGAGCTACAAAAATGGTAGGTTTAACATAATCATAAAACTTCTCTGCTTGCTCTATATTTAAATATTCATTCATTTTCTACTATCACTTCATCGTGTATTTTGATGTCAAGAATTTTCATCTCATCTCTAGACAAAGAAATAATAAATCTCTTTCCATATTGTTTTATTATTTTTGGGATTTTCATTTTAATAAAATACGCCCGATACAAGAAAGTTAGTGAAGGATAAAATGTAACCTTGCGTAATCAATCTTGTATCGTTTAGCGTTTGCTAAACTCTATACTTTTCTAATTCTGAAAAAGTAACATTATAGTCTCCACGTTCTAATTTTTCTAGGTCTTTCTCTATAACAGTAAGCAAAACACAACGTTTTTCAGTTTCAGAAGTAGGATGATATTTCTTACACTCTACATATAAGCCAGAGCCATTAAAACGTTTTGGTAAACCCTCACAAGCTAAACAATCTTCAATATTATGTAATGATTGATTTTGTGTAGTTTTGTCAATTGTCATTATATTACCTCAACCTATATTCAAAATTATATTTTTTGGAAATATACCACAGCTACACGAGGGTTTCCATAAATATATACTAAGTTTTCCAGTTTTCTTGTCTACAACGTTGTGATAGTTCTTTTTACAAAGATGACAGCGTGGAACACCAGTTTCTAAATAGTGTTTGTACTCCTTGCCTATGTTTTTGAGTATTTTACTTTTTGTCAGCATTGTAATGATACCCACAAGTAACACACTTACCTAACAGTGTAGAAAATGCATCTCCACATTTTGGACAAATTCTAAATGTTTCTTTCTTCTTCATGTCATATCACCTCAGAGTCTTCTAAAACGTTAGTGTTATCTTCTGTAATACTATCTTTACTTTTAGAAAGAATAACTACATCACCAACATGTTTGTTTAACAGAACCAATTCTTCTATGCTAAGAATGATTACATATGAATTAGAATATCCAATCACTCTTTTTCGCAATATCATTTTTTCTCACCTAAAACAATATTATATAATATCTTAACTAATATATAAATATTTATATTTTGTAGAATATATTTTAATTAGATTATGTTTTTATTTATATACTATTTTTGAGATATACTGAAAAACAACGTTTATCTCGTGTTATAATATAATATTTTTTAATATAGTACTTATCTCAGTAACAACGTTTATCTCAATTTTTTCAACTCTCTTTATTTATATACAGTAATCTAGTTTTTTCAAGGTTTATAAACTATATAAATCAACAGACGGGCGGAAAAGAAACAAAAAAATTAGCAAAAAATGAAAAAAGTAAAATTAAATTATATTATACAATATATATATTATAGTATATATCTTTATAAATCACACACACATTTACATTTTTATTTTGTTTATATAGTACTTTTTACTTTTTTTAAAAAAAGCTATTCCCTTCTCGCCTGTCTGATGATTTATATAGTTTATAAACCTTGAAAAAACTAGATTACTGTATATAAATAAACATGTTATAATATAATATGAAAAAAATAATTTTATTATATTCTTCAATATATATTATAAATAATATTCTTTTATAAAAAGAAATGTTTTTTGTTTTTTCGAAAGTATATAAACAAACCTTAATTTTTATTATATTCTACAAAATATAATTTAAAATTATTGAAAGTATATTCTACAAAATATAATTTAAAATTATTGAAAGTATATTCTACAAAATATAAATATTTATATATTAGTTAAGATATTATATAATATTATGAGTAAAAAATTGAGGCGATTGATGATATTTCCTTGTATTGCATGTGGAAAAAAATTTCAAAGAACCACAAGAGAACATAGAGTTTTTTGTAATGATAGGTGTAGAATGAAGTATAGAGCAAGAGCTGGAGCAGAAGATAAAACACTGAATAGATTTTGCATAGAAATTTCTAAATTAAAAAAGAAGCACACTGTAGAAGCTAATCTTTTGCTTGAAGAGTTAACTACAAATTTATTAAAATATCGACAAATGAAGAAGAGAATTAATTTATATGAGAAAAAGATGAAGCCAGAAAAATTATTGCTCTTACTCAAAGAACGAGGTGATGATGATGAATAGGTTTAGATGGATTAGTCAAGTGTTTGTGGTTGGTGTGTTTTTATCTTTGTTCCTTCTAACACCAAATATGTCCGCTACAGGTAGTATAACATTTATACTTTGTTTTGTTATTGTAGAACTTGTATTGTATATTTTATCTAGACATATAGATATTTTGAGGTCTAAAAAATGAAATCACCTACAATATCAGGAAAATTAGTGATTGTTGATGAAAACAATAGGTTTGTTGGTTTTATTAAAGTAAATAGTTTAGTTTTAAAACATTTTTTTGAGAAGTTTCCAAAATTAAAAATATTTAGAAAAACAGGTACACAATGATTATGCCGTATTGGGTTAAATGTCCAAAGTGTAAGAGAATAATGTTAATTAGAAAGTTTGTTGATATTGAAACACATGTTTGCGCTAAGTGTTTTAAGAAATTTAATTTTAGAGATAATCTATCTTCATATGAAGAATTTGAGAGGTCAAAAAGATGAAGGCAAAGTATGGTTTTTATATTACTCCTATTATGTTTTTTATAGCATTTATGCTTCTATTACCTTTTACTTTTTTAATATACTTTGCACAATGAATATAGAAATAATTATAAATTAGGATATATGGGTTTTTCTGGTAGGAATAAGGTTTCTCCCTCTCCCTTTTTTAAATATTCTCTAATTGCTTCATCAATTACATAGAACAGAGTTGTTTTCTTTAGTTTTATGTGTGTCATGAGTGTTTCATGAAGCACAGAATTAGTATGTGTAAATAGTGGTTTATTGAAATATGTTTTATCTCTCATAAATATACTATATAATATTTTATATATAAACTTTTTCTTTTGTTTAAAAAGGAAAAAATTTATATATAAGTTTTAATATATTATTATTGAGCTGTTTGGCTCAATCACCTCTTTTTGCTCAACTCTAGAGAGAAACATTCTCTCTAGAGTAAGAGTTTTTAAATAGATAAAAAAGTTTATATATATAAACTTTTATTATTATAATAATGAAAAGAATTAATCTTGCTATTTCTGACTTAGCACATAGTAAATTTACAGAATTAAAGATATTACTTAGGAAGAGTAGAGGTGAGAAAATGTTGGCAGATTCTGCATTAAGTTTTATATTAGAGTCTTTACATTATGATTTTGATGAAACTACAAATATTTTGAGGATAACAATTGATAACCAAGAAACCACTAACACCAAAACAGATTAGAGTATTCATTATTCTAGGTATTGTTTATGTTTTATATTTATGTTTTTGTATTTATATTAAAGACGTGAGAACTATGTGCAATGTTGAAGTTTTTGGCCATCATTATTATGGGCATGTTAAAGAGTCCACTGTTTTTTGGAATGATTGGGTAAGTAAATATAATGAAGTGGCAAAACATGTTATAGTAGATGAAAGATATTATATTCCAGGTGGTTCTCGTAATATTTCAGGTTTTAATGAACTTTCTAGTAATTCTTTTATTTGTAAAATAGATTTGAAGGAGGAGATAAAATGATTGAGTTATTGAAATTTGAAGATGTGAAAAATAGTTTTTTGAGAGACAACAAAGAAGAACTAAAAAAAGGTTTTACTAAAGAACAACTAAGAGCAGTAGAAAATGTTCTTCATGGGTTGAATAATTTTATAGAGCAAAATAGTTTGTATTTACAAAGGGTACAAATCATACAAACAGAAACACCTCAGATTGAAGAAAAAGCTATTGCTGAAACACCAGTTAAACAAGAAGTTAAAAAAGAGAAACCACAAGACATAGTACCAGAACCATCTACTGTAGAAGAAGATATAGAAGACACAGAAGAAATAAATAGTATTTTTGGCGATGATGAAGAATGATGTAGTTAGTGGAAGAACAAGTATTACATCTCCCAAGAGAGCTGGTTCTTTCTCTAGACGTGCAATGAAGGGAAAACTAGATATAATTAAACCTAAGCATAAAATTTGTCCACATTGTGGTCATAGAAAGTTTTTATCAACAGAAAACTATATTAAATGTGCAAAATGTAAGAGAGAGGTGAAATTATGAATTTGTTCAAAAGACTATTAGAAAGTAAATTTGATGAGATTCAAAGACGTTCAAATGAAAATGAGAAAAATTACTTAGAGATAATATCTAACTTGAAAACGGAATTTACATTGTTTAAAGAGAAGGCTCAAAAAGAAATAACAAGGTTGGGAAATGAACTCAGAAAACAAAAACAATGAAGTTAAGAATTTGTGTTATACAAGGAAATATTATTTAGCAGTAGTAAGAAAGAGTGGGTTTTTACCTGAGGCTTGTGATTTTTGTAATAATTCTTTTTTTGAATTGTTTGTTATGAAGCCAGAAATAATTACACACTCTAATGATGATTTGTGGTTGTGTAAAGCTTGTAGAGACAAGGTTTTGAAGTGTGAGGAAAAGAGTATTTAATGAAAGAAACTAATGAATTAAGAGATTGGCAAAACAAAGCATTAGAATTATTTTTAGAAAAGAAACAAATTATTACTGAAGCTGCTACAGGTACAGGTAAGACTTTTTTTGCTGTTAATTGCATTAATGAAGTGTTAAAAAAACAACCAAATGCAAAAATTTTAATTGTTGTGCCCAAATTAGTAATTCTTAAAACTTGGCTGCAAGAATTATATAAGTATGTTTCAATTGAAAAAATTGGTTTCTATTATGGTGAAATAAAAGAATATAGCCAGATTACTCTTACTACATATGCATCAGTTTCTAAAATTAATTTACCTCTATTCCAATTTGCTATTTTTGATGAAATCCATAATATGTATACACCAAGATTGATGAAACTTGCAGCATATCCCTTCGATTATAAATTAGGATTGAGTGCTACAATTAAAGATGAAATGTTTTATAGACATTGGAAATTATTAGAGTTGTTCAATTATAATTTATTCACTTATGACATAAAAGATGCTCTCGTAGATAATGTGTTAAACAAGTTTGAATTTTATAATGTTAAAGTTTCTATCAAGAATACAGAAATATTAGATGAGTATGTAGAGATTCAAAAATCTATTAATTCATTGTTAAGTGCTATTGGTGGTTTTAGTGTTTATTTGACTTTGTCTATTGATAATAAAAATAAACTTGCTTTGAATTCTTTGTTTAATAAACGTAACAAGTTAATTTTTAACTGTAAAGAAAAGTTTGTTGCTTTAAGAAGAATATTTGCTGAAAACAAAGATAAGAAAATTATTATTTTTAATCAATATAATATGATGGGACGAAGAATATACTTAATGTGTTTGTCTATGGGTTTGAAATGTAGGGTGATTAATAGTGTTTTATCTATGCAAGACAAGCAAAAATATATAGAAGATTACAGTAATAACAAGTATAATATTTTAATCACTACAAAAATGTTTGATGAGGGTTATAATTTGCCTGCCATTGATGTAGCAATAATTTTCAGTGGTGACTCTACTAATAAGCAAATACAGCAACGTATAGGAAGAACATTGCGTTTGAAAGATACTAATTCTAAAATTTATCAGATTTTCATAGCAAATACATTTGAAGAAAGATATGCAGAAAAACGTGCATTATTGTTTAAAGATTTAGCAATTAAATATGAAACATTAGAAGTGTAAAATGTTAGATTGGCAGACAAAACGCAACATTAGAGATATTTTAAAACAAGCATATCCGCAAAAGTTAACACTATTAGATTATGGTTCTTTTTCTTTGCCTGAAATAGAAAATATAATAGAAAGAGTATTAAGAAATATTGATAGTAAAGAGGTATTTACAAAGGGAACTTTTTATGTGTTTGAACAATTTGTTGGATATTTACTAACTAAAAACAGAGCTAATTTTGACTCAATGCTGTTATACACAGGAGACAAGGGTACAGGAAAATCAAGCGCAGGAATATTAACTGCTAGAGAGTGGTGTAGGACAATTGACATTCGCTTCAATCCTAGACGACACGTTGCATATAGCAATCTACAAGTGATTAAAGCATTAGAATATCTCAAACCTTTTGAACCTTTAGTATGTGATGAAGCAATTGATTTTGCAAGTGCTCAAAATTGGAATAAGCGAGAAAACAAGGAATTAAAAATTAAACTTGGAAAAATCAGAACTAAACACTTATTATTTATTTTATGTTGGCCTTGGAAAATAAATAAACTTGATAAGATTTATTTTGAATCATATGTTAATTATTGGGTAAACATTCATACTAGAGGTAAAGGAGGGCTTTTTGTTAAAGACACAAATCCATTCAATGACCCGTGGCATATTAGTGAATTTAAGGACATTGGAAGTTTTACAGAATTTACTAGAGATGAAGAGATAGAAAGAATATACAAACAGCATCCTAACTTTTGGAGTATTATTAAATTTAGAAAACCATCAGAACAGTTTTATTCTACATATTTAAAAGTCAGAGAAGAGAATGTTTATAATAATTTAGAAGCTATGGGTGCATTATCTGCTGAAGACATTTACAGAGCATTCATTATAAAAGCATTTGAAGATGTGTTTTTGCAAGGTGCAACTAAATCATTTAAGAGATTGCAAAAACATATGTTAGAATACTACAATTATGAGATTAAAGAGATAGAGTTAAAGACAATATTTAATGATGCTAATATGATTGTAAATAAAGTATTAGAGGAAAAAGCAATCAGTTTAAATAAAATGGAGGAGAAGAAAGATGATACGAACACCACAGTCTAGGCAGTTTTTATTATCAACTGCAGTTATTTTAATGTTGGGTTTTTTAGTACTGACATTGTTTATAGTGTATAACTATGCTATAAAGCATAATGTAAAGAAAAATATTGAGCAAAGTTTAAGTGATAAATTTGTTTATTATTGTGACCAGAGATGTGTTGATAATTTAGACAATAAAAGTATGGGTTATGGAACAACAATAAATGGTGCATGTTATGCAGGCAAAGACCTGAAAGACTCTGCTCGTAAGAGTTGTTGCGTTAAACTTTGTCTAAATAATAATACAGTTGGTGTTTGTTCATGAATGATTTTGAGTTATTGAAAATTTTGCAAAAAGAACCACAGACGAAAAAAACTCTTCTTCATAAAAGAGCAAGCCCTACAGAAATACAAAAAATAGTCAAGCGACTTTACAGAATGTGTAAGCGTTCTCAGGTTGGTCGTGGTTTTTTGTTAGGGAGTAATCATAGGAGTGAGACAATATTTTATAGTTTAAGCAAGACTTATTTCATAGTGTTAGTAGATTCTATACAAGGCATAAAATATTATTATTGTCAGGACATAGAAGACATGATATTTGGTGCTATAAAATTAGTTAATTGTTATGAATTACTTCGCAATAAATGGCAGTTTTGTGACGATGTTAGAATATTAAGAAATAAAGTCGTGTGTTACTATTAAGATGATGCAATGGTTAATTTTATTTTTAACATTTGTCGTATGGTCAGAATTTACATTTTATCTAGATAGAAAACTATTGCAATCAACACCAGAAATAAAAATTTTGCGTGATGATATTAAATGTTTGTTTCATGTTAGAGATAGAACAAAAGAACAGCAATTAGAATACATGAAGTTGAAATCACAAAATAAACAATTGTTTGGCGAGTGGTATTTTTATTTATTAATTTCACTAGGTCTTGCTGTTTTATTTGCTATGTCATTTAAAACTCGTATCAATGTTTTCTTTTTGAATTATTATGTTTTGTATGCATATTTATTATCTTTTTGTGGTGCTTTACTGATATACTTTTTAGTTAATTCTAAATATAAGTGGTATGTGTTTCATAAGTCATTCTGGTCTTTTGTTTTTTATTTTACATATGCAATTTTATTTTATTCTGTTGGTTTTGAATTGTTTGGGTATACTATAACATTTATCTATATGGCAATAATATTTATCATGCTAAATTTTTTATATAAGAAGATTAGAAGGATTGAGACATAATGGTAACAACATTAAAAATTGGGCGAAAGAGGTATAAAAATGTTTTGGCAAGACTTGCTACTGAAATGAAGGGTTTTTTTACACTCCAGAGTAATATGTGGATTATTATTAATGATGCATTGCATAAGTTTAAACGTCAAGCAGACATAGAATGTAAGTTAGGTGATGATTGTTTGTTAGTGAGTTTGCATAAAGAATTAGAGCAAGTTAACAACGAGAATTATGAAATTGAATGGATTATTTGTGATATTTCTGCACCAATGTATCAACGTGAATATGATGAATATTTGAACATGCAAAGAATGGAAGAGTCATTAAAAAAGAATTATGAAAGAATGAAATCACAAAATAAAATTACTGTTAAAAAAACTGCGTTAGGAATTAATAATGGTTTATTAGGTGAAGGAAAAATTCAAGAAACAATGGAGAGAGGAGTTGATGAAAATATAGAAAAAACAATTTGCGATTATCTTTTAGAACTTGATATTTTAATTATTAAGAATCCTCCAATAAAACCAATTTAAATTTTTTGTTATATATTCCTTTACAACAAATTGTGCAAGCATTTTCTCTCCCAAGTTTATGATGGTAATTATATACTTTTTTACAATTTGGACATTGGTAGTGATATTTAGCTGGTGGTGTAATAGTGTCTTCTTTAAAAAATATACCACTCTCGGAAGAACCAATAGATATTGCTTTTCTTTTCCATATTGAATTATGATAATTACCTGGTGTTAAAGCATGTGCAATTTCATGAAGTATTATGTCTTTCACTTTTTCTTCTGAATTTAATTCTACTAGTAATTTACTTAGAGCTATCGTGTTATTACGATGTCTACATTGACCAAAAATTCTTTTTGAGTTCATGAAAACTATACCCCAATTATTAAGATTGTGTTCTTTGAGTAATTTTCTAGCAAGTATGTCTGCATCAATTGGGTTCATTTTGTTGTCTCAAGATATGCTTCAATACTTTGTAGAATTTTAGTTCCTTCTTTTGATAATCCACCTGTTTTGTTAAGATAATTTTTTGTTTCTTTATGCATAGTAATTAAACAAAATTCTGTAAAAGTTAATTCATTACTCTTTGCTTTTTTCAAAAGTTGTGCCCGTTGTTCCCATATTTGTCTTGTAATCATATAATCGTAGCAAGGATACCCAATGCCTTTAGGCTTGGGAGGAATTGCGTAGTCGTAGTAGTCGCTTCCATCCTTACTTTACCTCCGTTTTTTCAATAGTATAATTCCAATTATGATTACAATAGTTACAAGATGCTTCTCCTAAAGTGCCATGCAACCATACACGCTTAGTATTGCATTTTGGACAAACAGTAGGCACACCTGCCTTTTTGATAACAATTACTTCTGTGACCTTTTTCTTTCTCTTGTATTCTTTAGGTGAATCAATTATCCACCATCCATGCTGACCTTCTTCTTCTCTAATATGTTCAGGTACCATTCCATAAGTAGCATAATCATGATTTACTTCTTTCACCATTTCGTATTCTTCAATATCACCCTGCTCTAAACAAATCTTCTCTGCTTCTTCCTTTGTTACATGGTCACCAAAGACAAACAAATCTCCATCAAATGACCTTTTGGTATCAAGTTTCAACTTAGCCATTACTTCTTCCTCCTTACTGAAATTCGCCACTTCACGTTTAGTATATCTTCAAAATCACATATTCTACGTTTGCAACTTGATGACCATTCTGTATTTTCACAGAACTTAGAAGTAAATTGTCTCCATCTTCCATTAAACGAAATAACGCCAATTATTGAGTTAGCATGGGCAGTTCCTTCTTCTCTCCAAATATGATAAATAGGTAATTTGTGACTCTTTATCTTAACTCCTTTCGCAAATATGAATACCTTAGTTAATCCTTTTTGATAAACAATCCATTCACTTTCTTTTTGCATTCTTAAACCCCTGAAACTGATATAATGCTTTACAATTTGTGCATATCAAATCAGGTGACTGTTCATCACCATTCCAATGTTCCCAATTTTCAGCAAGAAAAGATTTAGATACTTTTCTCTCTTTTGCTTCCATGAAGCCACCACATTGATACATAGGGCATCTTATAGGTAAAGCATCAAGAATCTTATCTGCCCATTCTCTATCCATATCTTTAGTATCCTCTGATAACTTCTTATAAGGCTTCCAGTTCTTTTGCCATGATTTTAATCTTGTCTCTATTCTTCTCATTACATTAGGCATATCTTTCCTAAGACAATCAAGTCTTATCCAATTTAATTCATCTGCTAATTTCTTACTCCATACCACCCATTGTTGATGTTCAATATCAGCAAGAAATTCTCTTAACTTATTGTAGCTAACCATTTGTAAAGTCACCTATTGTTATTATAATAATACAATATTAATAAACTATATAAATATTTATATTCTGTAGTATATATATTGAATTATATCTCTTACTGAACTTCCTTATTTGACCTTTCTAACCTCTGAACTTCCTTATTTGACCTTTCTAACCTCTGAACTTCCTTATTTGACCTTTCTAAACTCTGAACTTCCTTATTCTTGAGTTTTGCAAAATTTATAATTTTTTTGTCAAATTTTTGATTTTTGTTTGTTTATAAACTCTAATTAAATAATTATTTAATAATTCTTATTTACAATATAATTTGATTAAAAGTTTTAATCTTTGATAAAAGGTTTTAATCAAAGTTTAAAAGTTTTAATCATTTTTTGTTTATGTTAAGGAAATAAAAAAATATATATATAAGAAAATATATATAAGTATTATGTTTATAAGAAAGATTGATAAAATTAAAAAACTTGAACAGATTTTTATTGAAGGAAAAAATAATGGGCAAATAAAGTGGAGGTTACAAGAACTTGTGAACAAAACAGGTTTTTGTTACAGTACAATACGTATTCTTGTCAAAATTTTTGAAGAGAAACAGCAGGTAGAAATTTGGCAAGTAATGTTTCATAGTAATTGGGTAATAACATTTCTAGGATGAATTTAATATTAAAATTTTGTAAATATATATTTAAATACATTTTAGTTTTTATACTTTGATATGACTAGTCTATTTGAAAAGATAGTGCAAAAAGAAAAACCTATATCTAGATATACTGCTTCTGGAAAACCTTTTAATTTTTTTGCAGATACATCAAAACCACAGTCTATTGATTGGTCACAAGTAAAGGGAGGTAACTCTACACCGTCCACACCTTCTGTCAGAAGAAAATCTACATCAGTTAAACAACCTACACTTATAGAACAAGCACAAGCATTGAATCCTCAGAGTATTGCACCTGCTATACCAGTTAAGGAATATCCTGTTTTACAACAAGGAAAAAGATGGGTTCCAAGAATACAACGAACGGAAGTACCAGTCAGAAAGTCTACACTTGCAGGGCAAGCACAAGCACTGAATCCTCAGAGTATTGATGAGCAAGCAAGACTTGCCAATCTTAATCGTCGTGTAGCTGAGTATAATCAAACAGTAGATAAGTTTAGACGTGAAAGTCCTGTAACTAGAAATCAACTAATAGAACAATCTCTTGTTGACCAGAAGAGTGTATTACAGTCACAGGTTGAAACATTGCCTGGTGTATCAAAAAGAGGAACTTCTTATTTTGTGCCACCTGGAA
>Ga0315283_10002163_pt1 | contig 16319 bp, 15 predicted proteins | sample YL17G09_0_MG_FD_204541 | JGI IMG/M metagenome (GOLD analysis project Ga0315283, IMG submission 204541) | Sediment microbial communities from Yellowstone Lake, YNP, Wyoming, USA - YL17G09_0 | ecosystem: Environmental > Aquatic > Freshwater > Lake > Sediment | place: USA: Wyoming | collected... | reverse complement strand
TTACAGTATTTTCTCCTTCCTGCCGTTAGATGATTGCTCTTTATATGTGTATCAGGAAACAAGACTAAAAACCATCACATTTCACAATGCGGTTGCTGTAATAAAACTTTCAGATATGTTTCTTCGATCTTTTGCTTGGCGTATCCAAGCTGGGACAAGCCATCAGGCAAGCCAGTTCCACGGTATAGCTATTACCTGAGAGTGGAGCCAATGGATTTCTGAACCGGTGTAGAGAAGTACGCCCCCGACGGTTTGAGGGTATTCTTCGAGAAAGAGAAGCAGATTCTTGTAGTCGTTATATCCAGGGTTGTCGGTCATCTTGACTTCAAAGGCCAGTAGTTTCCGCCCGTGCTCAATGACGAAGTCTACCTCCTTATTGCCCGTTGTTTGCCAGAAGTAAATTTTCCCCTTGGGGGTCATCAATTCCGTCAGAATCCTCAAGTGCAGAAAAACCATGGTTTCAAAGAAGTTCCCAAGCTCTCTTCCCTTCCTCAGTGAATCTTCATCGAAGTAGCCTGACAGATAGACGCTCAATGCGGGATCGACAAAATACAATTTGGGAGTTTTTTTTATCTGACTGGTGCGACTTACGAAAAAAGCCGGCACCCTGGAGAGGATATTCGATACCTCCATAAGTTTAAGGTAACGAAATACCGTGGGCTGACTGACACCGGTGTCTTTCGCCACGTCGGTCTGTTTCATTATGCAGCCGGTGCGCAGGGCGAATGATTCCACCACCTTTCTAAAATCAATCAGGGAATCGACCTGAGATAACTGGCGCAAGTCTCTTTCCAGATATGTCTTGACGTATCCTTCCCACCAGAGAGATACCTGTCTGGGATTGTCAAGAGTCAGAAGCGGCGGCATAAATCCCCGCAAAATCAGCGGCAGCGGATCTGTAACATCTGTTTTCTGTTCTTTGATTTCAAAATCATCGTTCCACAGGTTCAGAAAATTCTGAAATGCATCTTCCTTTCCCGTCATTTCCCCGTGCGACATCGGCAGGAGTTCAAAATAAACGGACCTTCCCGCAAGTGTTTCACTTACTTTTTCCATCAATAAGAGATTTGCAGAGCCTGATATGAGGAATCTCAACCTTCTGTGGCTTGAATCAACGGCAAGCTTTATAGCGGAAAAAACTTCAGGCGATCTCTGGACTTCGTCAATGATGATTTTCTCCGTCCCTTTCCAGAGGACTTGGGGATCGTTTTTCGCCTGCTGAAGAATTTTATGGTCGTCAAAACTTACATATCTGAAGTCGGGAAACTCATGTTGAAGAAGGGTGCTTTTCCCTACCTGTCGTGCGCCCGTTAAAACTACAACAGGAAATTTATTAATAGCTGCCGATACTTCTTTGGCGATCCATCTTTTTTTATAAATTGATTCAGACAATGAATAGTTTTCATTCATAATATGAATAATAATTAAATTTCTTTATAAGTCAAGATAATTATTGCTTTATGGATCACAATCTGAACTTTTCCTTTGCCCGTTTGCGGAAGGTATGAGGTTTGATGTTGAGAAGACGGGCAGCACCCTCACGGTTGTCGTCTTTCATCCTGATTGCTTCTTCATAACACGCCTTTTCCAGGTCGTGCAGACAAGCGTCAAGATCCAGCCCGTCAGGGGGGATGGGGATTTTCAATGGGTGCAAAAGAGCCACTTCTTTAAAAGATGGGCGTGAAGAAGACATTTCCGGCGGCATATCCGTCTCTTTAATGACGCTACCCTTTGACAAAACAAATGCCCTTTCGATGGTGTTCTCTAATTCCCGGATGTTACCCGGCCAGGAATAGTCGAGGATTCGTCTCATCGCTTCCCGACTGAGCTGCTTCTGCTGGCGGTAACGTTGGTTATGGTTATTCAGAAAACACTCCACGAGAAGAGGAATATCTTCCTTTCTGTCGCGTAAGGGCGGCATCTGAATATCGATAACCTTCAGGCGGTAATATAGGTCTTCCCGGAATTTGCCTTCGGTGATGAAACCGGCCAAATCCCTATTGGTGGCGGCGATAACCCGCGCATCTGCTTTGATGGGCTTTACGCCGCCGACCCGAGTGATTTCAAAATCCTGCAAAACCCGAAGAATCTTGGCCTGGGCAGGCAGCGGCATGTCACCTATTTCATCAAGGAAAATGGTCCCTTTGTTAGCCAGTTCGAATTTGCCCTTCTTCTGCTGAATTGCTCCGGTAAAGGCGCCCTTTTCATGACCGAAGAGCTCGCTTTCAACAAGGGTTTCGGGAATTGCGGCACAATTGATAATGAGAAATGGCTCCATTTGTCTCGCACTGTTGAAATGAATCGCCCGTGCTACCAACTCCTTTCCCGTTCCTGTTTCTCCTTGAATCAGAACCGCCGAATCGTATTTCGATGCAGCTTTAATCGTGTCCATGATCATGGACAATCTGGCACTCTTACCGATCATTCTGTATTGAGAAAATTCTAATACCAGTTGTTCTCTCTCTGCTTCTAATTTTTCCTTTCTAAGATATGTGGCTGCTATTTCGCTCCTCTTCGGGGATGTGGGAAGGATATTAGGAAATTTGTCCAGCGATAAATTTATTTCGGATACGGCACCGTGGTGAGGTTTTAAAAAACGAGGGGGCGTTATTTTAAGGAGGGTAGACGGAACCAATCCCGACTGGGAAAGGAGAACCCATATCGTCTGCATCTGCGGTGTTCCTGATGCAGTTGCTATATAATATTTCGGGTTCGTTCCTCCGTGTTTTTCCATAACCTCCTGGCAGAGTTTATTCATGTGGAGATACAGTTCTTCGTAATCTGTCGGGTCCTGAATTTTAATGTTGAATACCCTGATCTTAGTTGCCGGTTGTCTTCTGGCTATTTCTTGACGTAGTTGCTGTGCATTAGTGAGTGTGTGCGGTGTTGTAAAGAGATAAATAAACTGAAATTCCCGTTCGCCGAGAAGCGTCAATACCGGTCCATCGGTGAAAACTCCTTCCACCATCTCCGGATTGAATGGGTCACGGCTGCCAGCAAATGTAAAGAGGATTTCCATAATAGAGTTTTTTTCAATGCTTCAAATGAGTGATGTTAATTATTACCCAAAAACAGTTGAGCAGATGAGAGATATTGTAACTATGATGACCTTCTTTATATTGAAGTTCGTGTCCTTTCATATCTTTCTAATCGTTACCAATTCCTCGAAAGAACTAAAGCATATGCAATATTTCACTGAGACTCGGGTGGGGGATAATCCAGTTTTTCAGTTCCTTCTTCCCCATGCGGTTTGCCACGGCCAGGCTCATGGAAGCGATCAGTTCACCCGCGTCGTCTCCGACGATCGTTACTCCAATCAAACTATCTTCGCAAAAGACCGCCTTTACGAACCCGTTCCCTTTGAGTTCTGTCCTGGCCATGATATTTGCCCCATATTCGACCCTCTTTGTTTCCACCTTTAAACCCAGCTCTCCTGCCTGCTTTTCCGTGAGTCCGACACGGGCCACATTTGGGTGCGTATACACAACGGAAGGTACTGCGTCCTCCCTGTATGTAACCGAGCGATCGCCATAGAGGTGGCTCGCAACTGATCTGCCCTGCTGAATGGCCCTGTGCGCGAGCATGATACCTCCGGTTACATCACCGACGGCATAGATGCCCCGTACGTTGGTCATCTGCCGGTCATCGACGGATATACCCTTCTGATCATACAAAATACTGCATCGATTCAATTCTTCCGTATGCAAAAGGGGTTTCCTTCCTGTACACATAAGGACGCAATCGGCGGTCAATTCAATGTGCTTTGCATTTTGATTCGCTTTCAGCGAAACCCCGCTTGAGGTCTCCTCTATTGCCTCCATCCGTGTTGACGTGTGAATGGCAACACCGAGGCGGATGAGATCATGCCTTATCAAATCGTCGGCTTCTCTTTCCTCATGGGGGAGGAGTCCATCCAAAAGTTCAACGATGGTCACCCTAACTCCAAGCTCAGCCAGGAATGTGGCAATTTCAATCCCAATGAAGCCACCCCCAACAATGATGATAGCTTCCGGCAGAGTCTCAAGCGCGAGAAAGCCGTCGGATGTCAAAATTCTATGAGACATCTGGAAACCATGCGGCAGGAGCGGTTCTGAACCCCAAGCGATAATGATATTATCAGCAGTCAGGTGATGCCTCTGACCCTGGAGTGACATCCATTCCACCTCCCGGGAAGAAATAACATGCCCCTCTCCGGCCTTCAGTTCCACCCCTGCATCCTCAAGAGATTGCTGGACACCCTTGGCGGAAAGGGTAACCATCTGCCTCTGATGGCGTTTTATCGCGGCGAAATCCACCTTGGCCTCACCTGTAGAAATGCCGAGACGCTTCAACTTTTTCAAGTTCATAAACTGCCTGCTGCAAGCCAAGAGTGCCTTTGTCGGAATGCAGCCCCGGTGGGTACATGTGCCGCCCCATTGATTTTTCTCAATGACGGCAACCCTGGCTCCCCATCTGGCAGCGTGTTCAGCCGCCGCATGGCCTCCAGGACCGGCTCCGATAATGATAAGATCGTATGTATCAGACACTATAAGGCCTTCCTCGACTCAATCTGAGAGATTTTTGCTGCATGGTAGGAACTGCGTACCAGAGGACCCGATTCAACGTGTTTCACCCCCAGCTCCTGTGCCATCCCTTTCATCACTTCAAATTCATCCGGATGGTAATATTTCATTACGGGCCAGTGATTGCGTGACGGCTGCTGGTACTGGCCAATAGTCACCATTTCACAGTGAACTCGAGCCAGGTCATGAAGCAATACCATAATGTCACTCCAGCTCTCTCCGAAGCCCACCATGAATCCCGACTTGACGACAATTTCCTTTTCACCGTATTGGCTTATCCGATGAAGCAATTCCAGAGACAGATGATAATTCCCCTGCGGTCTGATATGGCTGAAAAAAGCGGGACCGACTTCCATATTGTGGTTAATCACATGGGGTTTGCTCTTGATTATGCACTCCAGGGCATCCCAATTCCCCTGCAGGTCCGGAATGAGGACTTCTACCCTGCATCCCGGCACTTCCTGATATAGCCTTTCCACACAGCGCGCAAATACCCCCGCTCCTCCATCAGAAAGATCATCCCGAGTGACCGATGTGATAACGATATACCGGAGTCCCAACTCTTTGACCGCCTGGATGAGACGTTCCGGTTCCATCTCATCCAATCCTTCGGGCGTCCCGTGCTGGACATTGCAGTAGAGGCAGTTTCTCGTGCAGATATTCCCGAGAATTAAAAAAGTGGCCGTTCCGGAATGAAAACATTCGGTGACATTGGGGCAATGCGCTTCCTGACAGATGGAGTGGAGATTAAATTGCGACAGAATCCCTTTCACATGTTGGAATTCATGCGAAGCAGGGAGTTTTACCTTTAACCATTCAGGCTTCCTTTTTATCTGCATTCACACCCTGAACCCTTTTTTTGGCCTTGGCGATACTGAATAAACCGAAGATGAAGAACATGATCCCCATGATGAGCTGCGGAAAGGCAGCTTCAATCAGCCCTGTTTGAATAAAATGCACTACTGCCTGCACCAGATTCACAAGACCGAAGAAGATGAAAATGGCAGGAGCGAGATAGTTGACCAGTTTGCGTGCATCTATGGGAAGTTTGGGCAGTCCTGCGATCTGTTCCGGAACACGAGTCGAATCAGTTTTACTCGACTGCACCGAAGGCGGCTTATCGTCCGATACGTCCTTTTCTTTACCTGCAAGAGCCCAAATAATTTTATCTCTTTCTCTGGGATTCTTGACTGTCTTAAGTTTTCTGATGAGTTTATCCCTGTCCATTTCTTCCTTCCCTTATTACATCAACCTATGTCTCGTCCCTCGCTTAAGCTTTTCTCCAGCATACGTCAGGCTCCCTGGCAGCCTTGACGTCATCCAGGCGCTTTACAGCGGTGGTAAGGGGCGCTGATTTGACCAGATCAGGATTTTCCTTCGACTCCCTGGCAATGGCAATCATGGTATCGCAGAAGGCATCAAGGGTCTCCTTGCTTTCCGTCTCGTTGGGCTCGATCATAATGGCCTCGGGCACGATGAGGGGGAAGTATATCGTCGGCGGATGATAGCCATAATCGAGGAGACGCTTGGCAATATCCGAGGTGTGAACACCGCTCTCCTTGACCTGCCGCTTTCCGGAGAAGACGCACTCGTGCATGCAGATCCGGTCATAGGGAAGATCATAATAAGCTCTTAATCGCTCCTTAACGTAATTGGCGTTCAGCACAGCGATTTCACTTGCCCTCTTCAAGCCATCCGGCCCGAGAGACCGAATATACGTGTAAGCTTTTACCATCACATTAAAATTTCCATAAAATGCCCTTACCCGTCCGATACTGTCAGGAAAGTCATACTTCCAGTCATACCTTCTCCCTTTCTTTATGACACGAGGAACGGGAAGATACCGAACCAGATCTTTTCTAACTCCCACGGGCCCGCTTCCAGGGCCACCACAGCCATGCGGTGTCGAGAACGTCTTGTGGAGATTAAGCTGAATGACATCAATGCCCAGGTCGCCCGGTTTTGTAACTCCCATAAAGGCATTTGCATTGGCGCCGTCGCAGTACAATATCCCTCCCCTTCTGTGAACAATTTCAGAAACCTGTTCAATATTCCTCTCAAAAAGGCCCAGGGTGTTGGGGTTCGTAATCATCAGTCCTGCCACATCCTTCGTCATCAGCTCCAGAAGATGGCCGATATCGACGCCTCCCTCGGCATTTGACCTGACTGTGACAACATGATAGCCGCACAATGCCCCCGAGGCCGGGTTTGTCCCATGGGCCGTATCGGGGATCAAAATCTTGGAGCGCTTTTGTCCCTTTTTCTCGAAATATTTCTTGATGACCATGACGCCGGCGAGTTCGCCATGTGCCCCCGCGGCAGGCTGGAGGGAAAAATCGGCCATGCCGAATATTTCGCTCAAATGCTGTCTGAGTTCGTACATTATCTGTAATGATCCCTGGGAAAATTTAACAGGGGAATAAGGATGGAGGCTTGTAAGTCCGGGCAGACGAGAAACATCCTCATTGATCTTGGGATTGTACTTCATGGTGCACGAGCCGAGAGGATAGAAGCCCACATCTACACCGAAATTCCTTTTCGATAACTGTGTATAGTGGCGGATGAGATCCACCTCCGCCACCTCCGGCAAGTCCACATCATCCCTGAGCAGACTCTTGCTGATAATACTTGTGACCGCCACCTCCGGCACATCCGATTTCGGAATTCCAGTGGCTATTCTTCCCGGCCTGCTCTTTTCAAATATGAGTTCCATGAATTACCTCCAGCTTATCTTTTATTAAGCAATAATTGAAACCACCCTGTCCATATCGCCCTTTGTGAGCATTTCCGTGGCACAGAAAAGAAGGGAGTTTCCAAGCTCAGGATAATCTTTTTCGAGTTCATATCCGCCTATGACACCTGCGGCTTCGAGTTTCTGATTGACCTTCTTTGGATCAGGACAGCGAATTACGAATTCATTGTAAACAGGAGCAGGGAAGACCACGTCCCAGCCTTCGAGTTCCGAGAGCCTCTGCTTCAGATAATTAGCTTTCTGGATATTGAGCTCCGCTAATTTTTTGAGGTTTTTCCCGAGACTGACAAGATAGACGGCAGCAGCCAGGGCGCAGAGGGCTTCATTGGAACAGATATTCGATGTAGCTCTTTCCCGTCTTATGTGCTGTTCCCTTGTTTGCAGTGTCAGGACAAAACCTCTTTTGCCTTCTTTGTCCACTGTGGCTCCGGCCAGCCGGCCGGGTATCTTCCTTAAGAATTTTGCCGTGCTCGCAAAAATCCCGAGATAGGGGCCTCCGTAGTTCATGGGATTTCCAAAGCTCTGCCCTTCTCCAACGACGAAATCTGCTCCCATTTCACCTGCGGGTTTAAGAATACCTAAAGACGTCGCTTCCGTGAATCCTGAGACAAGAAGCGCTCCCTTTGCATGCACTGTGGACTCGATTGAGGCAATATCCTCGATGATTCCAAAAAAGTTGGGGCTCTGAACCAGGACTGCTGCTGTCCGATCGTCCAAAGCATGAGATAGGGCATCCCTGTCAAGCTGGCCGGATTTGCCATAAGGAATCTCTACTACCTCGTAGCCGTTTGCCCAGGCATATGTACCGACAACCTGCCGGTACTCAGGATGGACGGAACGGACAATGACAATTTTCTCCCTGCTTAAGGTCTTGGCAGCGAGCACCGCAGCCTCAGCCATGGCCGAGGCGCCGTCATACATGGAGGCATTGGCAACCTGCATGCCTGTGACCTTTGCTATCATGGTCTGGTATTCATAGATGGCTTGAAGGATTCCCTGGCTGATTTCCGCCTGGTAAGGGGTATATGCTGTGTAGAACTCGGAGCGCGAAATGACATGTCCCACAACGGCCGGGATATAATGGTTGTAAACTCCCGCCCCCATGAGGGTAATCGGGGGAACGGCGTTTCGGGAACTAATGCCCTTCATCAGCGCCGCGACCTCTTGCTCGGAGATGGCAGGAGGCAGGTCAAGGAGCCCCTTTAATTTATATTTTTCGGGGATATCGGCAAATAGTTCATCCACCGTTTTGATGCCGATAATCTCCGTCATCTGTCTTTGATCTTCCGGGGTGTGTGGAACATAGTCCATATCGCGATCCTTTCTCTGGTCTATACTTCGAGTAGTTTGACAGCGGGGCTTTGATGAAACAATCCTGAAATGGGATTGCCGCGCCTGGGCCGCAACTAAATGGAAGATTAGTGCTTCTCCTCTTTGATCATCTCCGTGTAGCGGGCTGCATCCATGAGGTTATTCAATTCAGCCGGATTATCCATCTTAAGTTTAGCCATCCAGCCTTTTCCAAAGGCATCCTGATTTACAAGTTCCGGGTGCTCCTCCAGCTCTTTATTGACTTCTATGACTTCTCCACTCACAGGCGAGAAGACATCAGAAACAGACTTTACGGATTCTACCACCGCCATCGGTTCCATTTGCTTGACTTTCTTCCCTATGGCCGGGAGCTCCACAAAAACAATATCAGTAAGCAGCTCCTGAGCGTGATCCGTAATGCCCATCTTAATCGTTCCGTCTCTGTTATCCATTGCCCATTCGTGTTCCTTTGAATACTTCCTGTCTGCTGGATTTGGCTTTGACATTGCTCTCCCCCTTCAATCTATTTTCCTACATCCTGAGCCCAGTTTACCGCATGTTCCGAGAATATCATTTCCGCCTCCTGTAAAAAGGCAATTCCACAATCCGCGCTCCGGCATGGTGTTCACGGATCTGGATGAAAATATCCGTGCCCGGCTTGCTGTATGATACCGGCACAAAAGCCAGTCCCACGGCCTTCTGCAAGGTAGGGGTATATGTCCCCGATGTAACGACACCCACTTCAGTTGCATCCTTGAAGACCTTGTACCCGTGTCTTGCTATTCCTCTATCTTGCATCTCGAAGCCGACCAGTTTTCTCCCTAAGCCCTTTTCTTTCAGCTTTTTCAAAGCGGAACTTCCGACAAAGTCTTTCTCCAGATTTGTTACCCAGCCGTAAACAACCTCCAATGGGGTAATCGTCTCGTCCATGTCATTTCCGTATAACATCATCCCCGCTTCCAGGCGCAGGGTGTCCCGGGCGCCTAATCCGACAGGTTTAAGCCCGAGGCCCGCCCCGATCTCCAGGAGTTTATCCCAGATTTCTCCGATCCTCCGACTCTCCGTATAGATCTCGAAGCCATCCTCTCCGGTATAACCGCTGCGTGACACGAGAGCCGGTATTTTCATAACCTTCGTGTCCTTGGCATGGTAGTAAGTTAAAGATGCCAAATCATCTGACGCAAGGTTCTGAAGAATCTCCTGCGACAGGGGTCCCTGCAGGTCTATCTTGCCTGTTCGATCACTATTATCAACAACCTCCACACCGGACAGTCCCATTGCCTTTCTCTGCGTCTCAATCCATGAGTAATCCTTGTCCTTCGTCCCGGCGTTCGTGACGACCATATAACGCTCCTCTCCCAGGCGATAAACCGTTACATCATCGATGATGCCGCCGTTTTCATTCGTCATGACGGAGAGCTTGATCTGTCCTATGGCCTGTCCTTCTATATTTCTGCTCAGTACCCATTGCAAGAGCTCAAAAGCCTGAGGTCCTTTGACCTCAATCTCTCCCATATGGCAGATGTCAAATAGTCCCGCTTTCATCCTGGTTGCATGGTGCTCTTCAATTACGTTGCTGTATTGAACCGGCATGGCCCAGCCGCCGAAATCAATTATTTTTCCGCCGAGCGTGACGTGACGGTCATAGAGTGGGGTTTTTTTCATTGACGGTTCTCCTCCGGGATGTGGACAGCCTTGCATCGTGCAAATCCTGTCCGTCAAGCTGGTTCGATTAAAGAGCCTGTTTATGATTTAAAACCAGTACTTGCAGTAAATGAGGGACCAGATTACGAGAATAAAAATTACGAAGAAAAATACTTGTTTTCTTGAAAACCGTAGATCTTGCAACGAGATTCTTGCGATTTTTGTAGATTGTCCATTTCGATTCAATGGGATACTGTCAGCGGGAGCAGAGAGTAGCTTTTCCTATATGCTGCCCGGTTCACCCAATGGCAGGATAAGTACCATAGGCCAGGCTATATTTCAAGACATAAAAAATTTTGCGACTGCTTCTTTTATGTGCGGAGAAAATAAGCTCTGAAACACGGATAAGAAAGGGGAATATCAGATATTTCGCGAAATCCCGTTACCGTTAACTGCTTTTATCTTTCCAAAAGTTCTTTCAAAGAACTCTTGTTTTTGTTTCGGAATGTATAGTGTGCCTTCGCAATCGATGATCAACTTACCTTCAAGGTGGTCAATTTCATGTTGTGCGACGCGGGCAACGTAATCTGTATAGCGTTTGTTTATTTTGCGCCCACTTACATCAAACGCCCTGATTTTGATCTCAGGATATCTGCTGACTTCGACCTGGATTTCCGGGCATGAGAGACATCCCTCAGTCATCGTCACCATTTCACCCCGGGCTTGAGTAATACGGGGGTTGATCAAGAGCTCATAATCGCTTTCGTCCTTTGACCAGCCCTTCTCATTGAATCCCTTGTTTCTGAAGATAATTATTTTCTTACTTATACCGATCTGCGGAGCGGCCAAACCTGCAGCTTCATCCATGGACAGGAAGGCGTCGACGAGGGTACTAATCTCCTTTTTTCTTTCTTCATCGAAGGGAACGGCTATATCCTCACATGGCCTCCTTAGGACAAGGGTTTCCTCTTCATTAATCTTGTCATCCTTCCACAGTGTGAGAACTCTTACATCAGACATCACTTTCCCCGTCACAAATTATTTGAGTTTTTATATAGCATCCCGTACCCATTATTTCAAGTTTCTTGCGATCTTCAAATACCCTTGATAATTTTACGGATGTCTGCTAATTTTCTTTGCTCAGACAGACTTGAGAAACCATTTATAATAACAGCAGAAGTAAAAGTGCAATCTTGATAAATGCCATCGTAACAAATAAGGCAAGGCGGGAGTTTGCCAGACTGATGAACTTTGAAAGCGGTGGGGCGCCGATCATAGGTTCCGCCAACTTAAACAAATTGCCCCTCTTGTACATACACATCCCCTTCTGCGAAAAACTATGTCCCTACTGTTCTTTCCACCGCGTCGTCTTTGACAGCACCCTTTATCGCGATTACTTCAAGGCCGTGAGGAAGGAGATCATGCTCTATAAGAGCAAGGGGTATGATTTCAGCGGCATCTACGTGGGAGGAGGAACACCGACCATCCTCGTAGAGGAGCTCGAGGAGACGCTAACGCTGGCGCGGCAATGTTTTTCCATTCGGCAAATCTCCGTAGAGACAAATCCGAACCATCTGACAGATGAAACCATCTCCGCTCTTAAGCGCGCCGGCATAAACCGGCTCTCTGTCGGAGTCCAAAGCTTTGACGATCAACTGCTTCGGGACATGGATAGATATGACAAGTACGGGAGTTGCGAGGCCATAACTCAAAGGCTATCGCAGACCCTGGGGCAGTTTGATACCCTTAACGCGGACATGATTTTCAATTTCCCTTCCCAGACCATGACCATGTTGGAGAGGGATCTCGACATCCTGATGGATATAGGAATAGACCAGATCACATACTACCCCCTCATGGTTTCAGATTCGACCCGTCAGGCGATCGGTGAAAAATTCGGGAATGTCAATTACGCAAAAGAGGAACAATTTTACCACCGGATTACGGAAAGGCTGATACCGGCATACCGGCACTCGTCTGCGTGGTGCTTTTCAAAAAATGCCGCCATGATTGACGAGTATATTGTGGATTACGATGAATATGCCGGTATAGGCAGCGGATCTATCGGCTATTTAAACGGTATATGCTATGCCAATACCTTTGCTATTGCGGAATACATCTCGCAGGTCAACCGCGGTGAAATACCTATTATGGCCTCCCGATCTTTCCGGCTCAAGGATCAGTTGCGCTATGATTTCCTCATGAAACTTTTTGGCATGAATATGGATATTCAGGCATCGCGAGCAAAGTATGGAGGAATTTTTTATCGGGCTCTCTGGTCTAATATTCTTGCTTTTATGCTTGCAGGTGCTTTACAGTATCGCTCATCTCACCTTCACCTGACGAAGCGAGGATGTTATCTCTGGGTGATCATGATGAGGGAGTTTTTTATCGCAGTTAATAACTTTCGTGATTTTTGCCGGTCTGGATAGTATTGTAGGTACAAGACATCATATTTATTGAACCGCATCGTGACACATGACAAAACAAAAGCTCGATGACCACAGAATGACATTATTAAGGGGTCTCCCCAAGATTGACGAGGTAATGCTCTCTCTGGGAAAAAAGGGGACATTTGCCAAAACCCCAAAATACATAGTCAAGTCTATCTGCCGATCGGTTGTGGAAAAACTGAGGCAGGAGATCCTGAATAAACTGATGGATGTGAAAGGAATGCGCCTGCCCACGGCGGGAGAGGTCGTTGATAAGGTTATGCAAATCATAGGTGGGCTTCATCAGTACAGACTTCGCAAAGTAGTGAATGCAACAGGCGTAATTTTGCACACCAACCTGGGCAGAGCGCCCTTATGCGCCGACGCCCTGAAGAGGCTCATGGAAATAGCGGGGGGATACTCGAATCTGGAATATGATCTTGGCAAAGGTGAAAGAGGGTTCCGTTATGACCACGTGCAGAAGATTCTCTGCGAATTATCCGGTGCGGAAGATGCTTTAGTCGTCAATAACAATGCCGCTGCCGTTCTGCTTGCGCTCAACACCCTTGCGGAGGGGAAGCAGGTTATTGTGTCGAGGGGAGAGCTTGTTGAAATTGGAGGTGAATTCCGCATACCGGAAGTAATGGAAAAAAGCAGGGCATATCTCTCTGAAGTGGGAACTACCAACCGAACCCGCCTTAAGGATTATGAAAAGGCCATTGGCCCTGACACAGCGCTCATCCTGAAGGTCCACACGAGTAATTTTAGAATTATCGGATTTACGGAAGATACGGATCTCGCCTCGCTTGTCGCCCTGGGAAAAAACTACGGCATACCTGTGATGTATGATCTGGGCAGTGGTTGTTTAGCAGAACTGGATCGTTACGGTCTGGAGAGAGAACCTACGGTCCGCGATGTTCTGGCAACGGGCGTTGGCGTCGTGACCTTCAGCGGCGATAAACTGTTAGGCGGCCCTCAGGCGGGCGTCATACTCGGACAGAAGGAAATTCTGCAGATAATCAAGAAGAATCCTCTCAATAGGGCCCTTCGCATCGACAAGTTGACCCTGGCTGCTTTAGAGGCGACATTGATGCAATATCTGCAACCGGAAATGGCCGTAAAGCGTCTCAGGGTTCTCATGGCATTGACAGAAAAGCTCGCGGATGTCACCAAGCGGGCAAAGAAACTTTTGTCTATGTTGAGAAAAGAGCATTTTGAAGGGCTGGCTATCTCCGTGAAAAAAGGGTTTTCCATGTCAGGAGGAGGTTCCCTTCCCGGGCAAGAGATTCCGACAATGCTCCTCAGTATCGTATCAACGCGCATGTCACCGAGCAGCATTGAGGAACGCCTGAGGCAGCTCGACGTTCCGATAATAGCACGCATTGCAGAAGACGAGGTTCTCTTTGACATGAGAACTATAGAGGAGGGAGAATTCCCATATATAAGGGACGGATTAAAAAAAATCACCTCATCATGAGAGATAAACCGATGGGTTCTCAGGAACGAAAAATCGATGAATTCATCGTTGCTTCCCATGAAGCGGGGTTAAGGATTGACATCTTTCTTTCCCTTAAGGATTTAGGGTTATCCCGCTCACAGGTCAAGAAGGCCGTAGATGACCGGCTGGTCCGGGTGAACGGTTTCCATACCAAGGTCAGTTACCGGTTAAGACCCGGAGATATTGTAGAGATCGATAAGCGGGAACCAGTAGCCTGCCATACTTTACCGCAAGACATTCCCCTGACCATCGTTTACGAAGATCAGCATATCCTGGTGGTTGACAAACCAGCTGGAATGGTTGTCCACCCGGCGGCGGGACATGTTCAGGATACCATGGTGAATGCTATCCTTCACCATTGCCAGAACCTTTCCGGCATTGGCGGTATCCTGCGTCCCGGAATTGTCCATCGTCTGGATAAAGGAACTTCGGGGCTTCTGGTGGTGGCCAAATCGGATGAGGCACACCAGGGGCTGGCCGGCCAGTTCAAGCGGCATGAGGTTAGAAAGACATACAAAGCCCTCGTCTATGGCAATCCAAAGGAAGATGAAGGCGTAATAGACGTGCCTGTGGGGAGGCATCCAATTGATCGAAAGAAGATGTCTACGCGAAGCCGGCGGAGCAAAGAGGCGATTACACGCTGGCGGGTGCATGAACGGTTCGGCATGACAGCCATGTTAGACGTGGACATCGTAACGGGGAGAACACACCAGATCAGGGTTCATCTGAGTGCTTTGGGTCATCCTGTGGTCGGCGACAGCGTATACGGCAACCCTAAGCGGGCCGATGCTGTTCACAACACCTTTGTGAGATCAAAGCTGAAAGCAATGAAACGGCAGGCCCTCCATGCGGCACAGATTGGTTTTGTCCATCCGGTCACCTGTCAGGAAATGATCTTTTCGTCTCCCCTGCCGGATGATATGGCAGACCTATCGAATTTTCTCAGGAGATATGTTCAGGCATAATCCATGCATCTGAATAATATTACCATCGATCAGTCAAGATATCCTACTTACGACTATTACCCTTTCAATTTACCCGTCTTTCAGAAAACGAAGCGCATAACCTTCAATGCTCCAGTTACTTTTTTTGCAGGTGAAAACGGATCGGGTAAATCAACCTTATTACAGGCTCTGTCCCGTTCATGCGGCATTCACATATGGCAAGAGGCGGAGACGGCGCTGTCTCCCCGCAGTCAGCTTGCACTGCTTGAATTATTGACGGAGACGAGCGCCAAAGATCATGCCCAATTCATTATTGCAACCCATTCCCCGATACTGCTTGCGTGTCCTCGCGCATTGATATACAGTTTTGATTACAGTACTGTAAGACAAATACTATACGAAGAAACAGAGCACTATAAGATTTACAGAGACTTTCTGGAAAACAGGCTCAATTACTTAAAGCAACCAGCATAGATATTGAAGCAGGGGTTGCCAATGGACGACGCGGCATCGTATGGATTGATAGATAGACGGATAAAGGGGTGCGCCGCAAAGTTGTTGCCTTTGCCGTGAACCTCGCAATTTAAGCCAATAAGCTAATGTTTAGGTTTTCAAAAAAAGGCCCGGTAGAATATTTGGAGGTCACGGCACTTACGGCCTGCGATTTCCTGATCCACGCTTTTTGCACAAGGCGCGGCGGCATTAGTGAGGGCAATTTTGTCAGCCTCAATTTCAGTTCGAATGAGGGAGACAGCAAGAAGAATGTCCGGACAAACTGGAGAATTCTCGCTCACGCTTTCAATCTTGAGGTGGCGCAGTTTTTCGTGGTCAATCAAGTTCATGGGGAAAAGATTCTCACTATTGATCGTCCTCTTGCCGACCTTGTCGTTCATGAACCTCCTCAATTTGATGCCATCATAACCGATCAGCCGGGAGTTGCAATCGGCATAAAGACAGCGGATTGTGTGCCCATTTTCTTTGTTGACAAGGTCAAGCGAATCATCGGAGTCGCCCATGCAGGCTGGAGGGGAACCTCTCTCGCAATTGCCGCAAAGTTAGTGGACACCCTTATTACAGGATTTGCCTGCCGTGCAGACGACATTATCGCTGCAATCGGTCCGGCTATCGGCCCCTGTTGCTATCAGGTGGATGAGCCGGTAATTAACGCCATGACGA
>Ga0315283_10002162_pt1 | contig 16321 bp, 22 predicted proteins | sample YL17G09_0_MG_FD_204541 | JGI IMG/M metagenome (GOLD analysis project Ga0315283, IMG submission 204541) | Sediment microbial communities from Yellowstone Lake, YNP, Wyoming, USA - YL17G09_0 | ecosystem: Environmental > Aquatic > Freshwater > Lake > Sediment | place: USA: Wyoming | collected... | reverse complement strand
CCCAGCCCGTATACTCTATGACGTTACCTGCCTTATCATAGGTATGCTCGAAGTAAATGTTCGGCACAGGATATCCGCCCATAAAGCCATCCTCACAATTTTTGTCCGTATCAGGGCTGGATAAGTAAGAAACAAGCCGTCGGGTAATATCACCCTTAGCAAACAAGACGGGATTATCCTGGATCATATTGGCGAATTTTAAGCTCATCTTCAAATAATACTCTATAAAGGGAAAAAGTTGGAAATAAGAAGCCTTTCCTATTTCATCTAAACATAATTCCGTTAAATCTTTTAATTCTATATTCAATTCGCAGATACCAGACAGCTCTATCCTAGGACAGAGCTCTTCCAGAAAAGAATCCAAGTCATCTAAGGCCCTGCTGCGGCTTTCAATTATTTTGATAGATTCTGTCAGGGCGTCATGGAAAACTAAACCCGGCGGCTTAAGCAGGTTGATTGTTTCAATCGGGCTAAACGTTTCTTTTTTAAAGAAAATACCAAAATACTTGTCCTTGGAGTTACCAGGCATCGTGCCCATAAGAGAAAGATAATACAGGCATGAAAGCAAATCATGTTTCAGATTATCCGGGATTTCCTTTAACCGCGTCAGGGAATAAAGTGAAAGAAAAAAATAATCGAAGTGTTTATCAATCTCTTTTTCGTTTGTGCCTGAGGCAAACCCTGTGGTGAACTCAAGATGTTTTGCATAATTCTCCATAATGGCACGACCACCCACGGGCACCTTGAGTTCTTTGCCGGTATTGAATTTAAGATCATAAAACATTACGGGCAGCGAGATGATTTCTTTGGTTTTACGCTGTCTATCGTAGAGTTCGCGTTCTTGAACGCCTAATCTGATGTTGTCTTGCTCAAGCGCATCTAAATCCGTATTCTCAAGCAACGATGAAGTTTCGCTCTGCTCTAATTGGTCTAAGAACCCTTCGTACATTCCCTTTATCACAGGAAGTATTCCGTTTTTTATAGGAAGTTTTACCTTTCGTCCCTCTTGGGTTTGGGCTTTTAGAGAAATAAGGCTTGCAGCAAGCTGGGTTAAAGCGATAGTGTAGTAATACACCCCATAGGTAGTGCCGAGTAAATGGTGGAAATGGACAAGCTCGTGAAAAACCGACCTCAAAAAAGACTTTGTCTCATCCTCATTAATCTCTTTTTTAAAATACCACGCACAGGGAAGCGTAATGTTGAACCTTCTGGGTGAGAAAAAGGGGGATTTGTATATGAAAGAGTTATCTATATTGATATTTTCGCTTTGCCTTGACATTAGGGTTTATTATAGCATATCTAAAACTCCCCAAAAACAAAAATCTCCTACCACCAATTAATATGCCACGCTTCAGAATAATCCAGAAACCGTTTTATTTTCTTAACCGCTATTTTTGTTTCTTCGTTGGTTTTAGCTTTTACCTGTAGCCCGTGTTCAATCTTATCGCCAGCCACCTCAACCCCAAACTCTCCTGCTTTTTCCCTGACATCGTTTAAACTTACGCCTTTGGGTAAAGGTTCTTCTGTGCCTGCGGTATGCACTAAACCCAGCGTTTCTGCTCTTAGAAAAATCTGCGTTCCTTTGTATATAAGTTTCCTTTCCATTTTAAAAAACAAAAAAAGAAATATTTAAATTGTTGCCCTTATCCGCCCTTCATCTTGCTTGTTGCGGTAGCACTTTCGACACCTGCGAATTTATCCTTCCAATTCGCCTTTGGCACTTCTTCTGTCAGGACTTCGGTAGTATCCTCTTTCTCAAGAGTAACCATTTTGCCTTCTGCCAACTGCTCGTTTGTTTTTTCGGGTAGCTGGCTTTCAGGCACATCTTCTTCGTCGTGTCCGTTTTTGCTTTCAATAAGCAAGGGTATTGTTCTTTCCATTTTGCCTCCATTAGATTTTTATTAGTATTTTGTTATTTTTCTCGCCTCTTAAGTAATTCAAGAGCATTTGTATTCCTACCATAGCCACGATTTTATTGCCGTTCTGTACCCAGCCCTTCTCCGTATCCTCGTCCTTTTGGCAACTTCCGTTAGTTCTATCCGCTAAATCGAGCGTGGCTAAATCCGTTTTTAAACTGCTCTTTTGAAACGCCATAATGTATCTGCCTTCTGCCCTTAAATCAATAAAGTCCTTGTTGTTTTCGTGGCAGTATCTAAAAAGCAGTTCCCGAACGAGCGTGTTATCAGCACAGCAGATAACCAAATCATAGCCGTTTAACTGCTCTCTTTTGAGTATCCTTTCCTTTACAGGGCGGATAAAAGCGTATTCCTTGTACCTATCCGCTAAAGCTACCGCCTTGTACTTGCCGATATCCTTGAGCGTAAAGTTTTGATAGGTTATCTGTTTTAATTCTACGATATCGTTATCCGCTATATCAAACCTTGCTGTCGGCTCTATCTGTTCCTGCTTTACTGCTTCCGCTATCTCTTGTACGAGCCAACTTCCCACCCCACCGCAACCGATAATCAGAATTTTCATATTACTACCTCAATCATTTCTTCCTGTGGTTTTTCCTGTATATCACGCCACCACTTATCCACCTTATCGCCCAAATTCCAAATGTCCTTGGCAATAGTTAAGTCGTGCCTTAATCCCAATAACCTTTTGGCTATCCTGTCATTCCTTTGTGCCTCGTCCTCTTCGCCATAGGTTTCGGTGTCCATAATGCAAAGGTACGTGTCCTTCTCGCCATTTTTCAGTTTATGTACCCCCAAGTCCGTTTCCACCAAGTATTCTGTTTGACTTTCACCCTGCACTACCCAGCCACCCTTAACGCTTCTTGCCTTTGCAAGAGTTAGGGCTTTGGCAAGGAAATCCTCGCTTTTTCTTAACCGCTCGTTGTACTCTATCTGTGCGGTTGAGATAATCTCGCCTATCTCTTTTGGGGTAATCCCCTTAATCCCCCTGTAGAGCAGTTTTATAGTTCTGTTAAGCAAACTGCTCTCCTGTATCCTTGAAGTATCAGGGCGTTTCTGTAAAGAGAACAAGGCGTTTATGTCTTGGACTTGGTAATCGCTGTTGTGTATGCTCACGAAAACCCTGTTGCCTGTTTTTTTTAATGGCAGGGTAAAATTGAAATTGCCTGTATGCCCTATGAGGCAGTTGTCATCGGATTTATCAAGAATGAATTGAAAGGTTATTCCGCCTTTGAGTACGTTCTCTACCCTTAAACTGCTTTTACTCACTCCTTTTAGCCAAGCGTCGTATTCCTCTTGAGAAGAAAAAACTAACGCCCTCAACATTACCTCGCTTAACTCATCTCTCCTGATTTTACAACCATTTATGAAGAAGCATTTGCTTCGCTCTTCTTTTTCAAGGGCTATCTTGATATTGCCTATTATTAAATTCGCCTTGCCTTTAAAGTTAATCAGGATTTTATCGTCCTTATCAGCATAATAACTGCTCACCTTTTCCTTATCCAAGAGATAATCAATATACCCTACGGCGATATTCTGAAAATCAAGGGTTTCTCTCATCGGTAGTTCGGCAAATTCTATGTACTCTTTCAGCTTGTCGCCACCTATGGTAACGCCATTATAGGATATGCTTTCAGGGGTTATGATAATCCCCTGCCTGACTACCCTGCCATTCTTAAACTGCGTTTTGATTTTTCTGATGAGTTGCTTCCTGCCTTTTTCCTCTAATTCTCTTTTCCTTGTCGTCATCACCTCAATCCGCAAGCTGTCCTTTTCCATTTCGTAGCGTTCTTTGGTAAGGATTTGATAGCAGTTGTCGGTTACTCTCTTAAGCAGAAGCTGAAACTCCTTATCGCTAATCGTACCCTGCAACTCATCGCACACCCAGATTTCCTTATTGTCCTTGATGTAGATTTCCCTTCCCTCGCACACATAGTTGTACCTTGCGTCGCTTGGCTTATAGGTTTGGGCAATCAGCTTGACGCCCTTGCAGGTTTCCTGCCAATAGAAATTATTTTTCTCAAACTCCTCATTTAATTGTAGTATCGCTAACCTTGTATTTTTGCCTGAAAAAACCTTAACAATAGTAGCAACGTTTTTTCTCATCTGCTTAAATTCAAAGTCGTAATGCTCGCCAAAGAGCCAATAAATCGCCTGTAATTGTTCTGTCATCAGCTTCTTTCTTCTGCCTTTGGCTTTCTCTCTTTTTTTGCTGTTATAACCCCTGAACTCATCTAAATAATCCCTGTCCGCCAAGACAATCTGCCCGTATTTACGGGAAAACCTCTCTAAAATCTTTTCTTTCAATTCTTCCAAGCAGTGAGCGGTATGTTTAATATCTGTGTCTAATGAACGATAGTGGCATATTGTATGCAGGGTATATATTTTGTCAGGCAACTCCTCAAAACTAATGAGTGTTTTAAAGAGTATCCGAGTATGCGGTTTCACTTCTGCCTTGAAGTCGCTTATTTTTTTAATTACTATCCTGTGGTTCTCATCGTGGGATATACCGATAACCTTGTTGTCCTTAATTGCTTTGATAGAAAACCCTGTACGCTCGGAATGGGCTACCTCATCGGCTATTGTCTTAAATTCATCTTCGCTTACGCCGAGATTATACAAGGAGTTCATTACTTGCAAAGAGTTTATGTCCATTTTCGCATATCGGAAATCTCACGGGATTTTGAGATTATTTTTTATCTGATTTTCAAGTGGTAAGGGTGAAAGGTATTCAATTAGCTTTGGCTTTATTTCTTGGGTTGCCTCTTGCTTTTCCTTTGCATACACGCCAGCGACTACGGACTTGGCTAATTTTTGGTATTCGAATTCCCGCTCAATTCTTTCCTTCCAGCGATAGAAGGTACTCCTGTGCCTTCCTGTCCTTTCGTAAAATTCCTTAATCTGCTGGACTTTGGATAAACCGCTAAAGAGTATCTCTTTCAAGATAGTTATCTCCTTGTCGCAGTTTAGCTGTGCCTTGCAAAGTTCCTGCCAATTCTCTTTATTGTGCCTGTAGATTTCATATAGCTTAATCGGAAGACGCAAATTCATCACATCGTCCGATGTCGTCATATCCGTGTTATCTCGGATAAAATCTGCTATCTCGAGAGGGATACGGCTTACCTTACACACCTCATAGATAAGTTCTAAAATTTCCGAGTGGGTAAATTCTATGCTGTAGTTCAGGCAACGGGATTTCACCGTTGCTATGGCTTCAGGTATTCTGTTGGATACGATAATCAGCTTGCCTTCGGGGTTAAATTGGGAAGGCACTTTTAATTTATTGGTGGTGGAGTGCCATTCTACCGTCCTCTTGGCTGTGGCACTCCATAAGAAAGACAAAATCACCCCGATAGTTGCCCTGTCATTAAAAATTTGCGGTACATCATCTACGATTATCAACTTATCCTTATTGTTGTAGCAGAAGTGGTAAAATTCAAGCGGAGTTACATAGGTGGTAAGGACAACAAAATCTTCATTAAGTTTTAACCCCAAACCAAGAACGGAATTGAGTATCTGAAAAGTTTTACCCCTACCTGTGCTACCCTCAACAAGAAGCCCGAAAATTTTATCTGCCTTAACAAGTAGCTTGGCGTACTCCTGCAAGATAAAGTAGTGCTGGGAAATACGCTCGGATTTAAGTTTCTTGAGCATTTCAAGGGATTTCTTAAACTCCTCGCCATAGTAAAGGGCTTCTTTCTTGAGTTGCTCGCTCTTGTCGGCTTCGGGCTTTTTAGTTTCGGCTTGGGTTCTCTTCTGCGAGAGTGCCTTAACATAATCCCCGAAAGTAACCAAGTCCTTATCTTCCTTTGCAGTATCCTTAATCATACCCCCAAGCATTTCCATACATTCATTATCGGCAAGGGCGTTTTGCCACATAGCGTTGTAATCCGCTAAATCTTTGGTGATGCCTTTTTGGATAAAAAGCTGGGATAATTTTTCCTGCTGTTTAGTATCAGTAAAAAAGCCAAAATTCCTGTCCTTGACTATTCCCTTATCAATCAGCAGTTGTGCCAACTTTTCCTGAATTTGCTTTTCCATTTTAAGCCAACCCCCTGAAACTCGGAAATCTCATCAACCCATTCTTGCTTAATGCCAAATACTGCACACTCACATCAACATACCCTTTTGTGTCTATCAAGTCCTTAACCTCTCTTGCCTGTTGTCCTGCCACCTGCACAGCATTTGAGCCGTCAGATAATCGTATCCCTGCGGGATTTTCAGAATAAGAGGGAAACCGCATTACTTTTTCCTGAAAGAATTTGTATTTAAGCCACGTGTCCGTTCGCTTAAACTCGTATCGGCTAAACCTATCTTTAACCATAATCCCCTCGCCATTCTTTTGCTTTACGCTATCAAGCAGTTTGTCTAACTCGGTATGCTCGTATGTCGGCAGTACCTTAATCGCTTCGTTTTCTTGGAGAATAACTTTTAACAGCTTTAATCTTTGCTGGAGTTCTTCTTTGGTTAAGTCCTTGCCATTTACGGACAAAACATCAAAGACACAGATACTCACAGGGATAATTTTGCTTAATAGCTGTATCTTGGTTTGGCTTTGGGTTAATGCCCTTTGCTGTAATCTCTCGAAACTTTCGGCACAAAGTTCTGCGTCTAATACCGCACTCTCGCAGTTAATCTTTACTTGCGAAAGTTCTTTAATAAAATTCCTTGTGATGTTTTTATCTCGGCGATTAAATGCCTCTATTTTGCCTTTGGCTATTGTAATTATTGCCCTTTCCCCGTCAGCTTTTTCCTGATAGAGATACCTCTCGGCTCTTGGCAATTCCCTTGTCGGTTGTGCTAACATACATTCCATTTTAATGCCCTACCACTTCCAAAACTTTATTGAGAGTATTAACCAGCTTATCGTGTGAATGCGATAAAAGTTTATACTCGCAGTTAAAGTATTCTTTTAAATCCGCTATGATTAGCTTTTCTTCCTGCGTGAGTTGTTTTGCTTTGTCGGTTTTCATTTTGTTTTTTGTGGCAGTTAGGCGAAAACAGGCGAGTGGAAAAGTTTGTAAGTTGTCCGCCTCAATAGTCAAACCTTTGAATTAACTGCCTGTTTAACTGCCTCTATTAACTGCCTGTTTAACTGCCTCTTTGGTGTTGTTCTGTTCACTCTTTGCAAAAAAGCAAAAAGAGTATTACGCTTGTTCTAATTCGTCAAGTAAGGACACTTCCTTTTTTTCCTGCTTTGGCTTTACTGCTACTTCTATTTCGCCATTTATTGCTTGGTTAAGTTTTTCTGAATACTCGTTTTTGTATGCCTGTAAGACAAATTGCTTCCTAAACCGCTCGGCTAACTTTTTCATCAGTTCCATTTCTTGTGCTTGGATTTCTGCGGTAGGCGTGTCCTTTGGTATATCCCTTATCTGCTCGGCATAGACAATCTCGTTCATAGTCAAAACATTCCCGAATGGCTGTATTTTTACTAAAAGTTCCTTTGTGTAAATCACTACCTTTGCAACCGCTACCTGTTTGTTAATCTTCAGATAGGTTAAAAGCAGGGAAAACTTTTTGATGTTCCTTGCTGTCCTGTCTTTGTTTTTGCTGTCGGCTTCAGGCAAGATATAGTAAAGCGATGTCTTTTGTTCCTGAAAGCCAATTTCCGCCTCGCTGTTAAAACTCTCTATATTGATATTGCTTCTTGTCTTGGCAAATGAGTTTAACAATTCACTGGGGATTACCTTAAGTACCTCGCCACCGCTCATTAACGCCTTTTGCTTAAACTCTCGGTAATTACTGCTTACTTCCTTCTCACATTTAGAGCAAAGGTATTTTAGTTTTCTTGGGCTACTGCAACAATCTGTGATGATTTTCAAATCTTCTTTGTCATCACTTACCGCTTTGTATAAATCAATAGGTATGTCAAAATTCCCTATTGTTATGTCCATACTTGCTATTTTTCTTTCTGTCATTTTAGTTAAGTATAATTTTAATCATAGGTGTTAAAATAATCCTCACCGCCTTTCCATAAGGTAAAACTGCCCTCTTTCATTCCGTTTTTTTTCAATCCGCTTTGGCAATAAGGGTATTTGCCCACGAAATATAACCGCTTCCCGTCATAACACCTTATCCACAACCTAAAAGTATCCCCGTATTCCTCATCTGTGGCGTAACTCCTGCCACCGCCCAGCCCGTTATCGTCTTTTACTACTTTCTTTACCATTCGGCACAAAATGGTTTTGCCTGTGGGCGAGAGTGCGATTATCTTGCAATAGTCATTTATCGTCATATCGTACCCCCAGCTATCCCATAGGATATCGCCGACTTTGAAAGTTTCTTTTTCTGCGGTTGTTTGTTCCATTTTTTTAAGTCCTTGCTATTGTGCCTAACGCCACAAGGTTATGGCGGTTTGTTTTTCTGCCTGTTTCTAAATCAATCATTAACTCATTCATCAAATAGGAAAACTCATTTGCTAACGCCTCGTAATTGATATGGTTGTACTCAAGACAACAAAGACAGATAGGCAAACCCTTAACTACCCTTATGTTGTTTTTGGTTACTATTGTTTTGCAGTTGGCACAGATTATTGTTTCCGATGTCATTTTTTAGTGTTCCGATTTTAAGAGTAAAACCTTGTCCTCTTGGTAAAACTCAAACCTATCTAAAAGAAAATCAGTATATTTGCCTTCCTGCTCGTATAATTTCCTGCTCTCATATGGGGTATCATTCCAAGCGGTAACAATAAAACTTTTATCTTTTTTTACTTCAATAAGCCAAACGATAAAGTTTTCTTCCTCTTGTATCTCTTTTAAATGCTGAACACTCGCTACAATATCAACAAGCCAAAAGCAGTTTAATTTATTCCGTAAATAATTTATGCCGTCGGTTAAAACTAAATCCCCGAAAAGAGAAGCTTTATGATATGCTTCCGTTCCTGTAAATTCGCTTAATTCTTGTAATATCTGTTCTTCTTCTGTCCGCTTCTGTGCCAAACTCGGCTTAATCCCTGTTCCCATTATTAACCCCCTCGCTTAAAACCTTAAAGGTAGTTTCGCCAAATTCCGAAACTGCCTTAAAGGTGTTTTCGTCAATCTTAAAAAATCTTGCGGTATCGCTCAAAATGAATTTAGGCATAGATAAAATCCCCTTGTATTTATTGCAGTAGAATTTATCGGCTTTAAATTCCTTAATCTTGCCGTCCTTATATCCCTTAAAGAAAAAATAAACCCGTTTATGATAGGTTAATTCTTTGAATTTCGTTAAACTTATTTCCTGTTCTTGTGTTTGTAGCTGTTCCATTTTTTATGCCTCGCTTTCCTCGTCTAATTCCTTTGTCTTTTGGCTTATGTCCTCTTGGCTTATGTCAATATCCTCTAAAAACTTCATAATCATCTCGCTGTTTAATAACTCCTCTCTTTTTCCCTGCTCGGCTTCTGCGATTGCCTCAATTAGCTTTTCTTTATCTTGTTCGCTGTTGTCGTAACTCGTACAACAATAATTTCCGTATGTGTAAAAATTAGCGTCGTTACAAATATCAAAGCCGATTAAATCGTTTATCTCGTTCCGTGCTTCCTGAAGTACGCTATCATAAGCGATATAGGTTACGTCTATATCCTTTAAGGGCGTGTTCGTGTCCTCGCTGAATTGCTCGACAGCTTCGGCTAAATCATCACCTGTTTTGTCATACCTTAAAAAATGCTCTATTCCTGCCTTAACATCTAAATAACCATAAGGCAGGATATTAGCGTTAAAATCGGCTATCTCTCGGCTTATCCTTTCCTGCTCTTGTGTTGTTTGTTCCATTTTTTAAAGGTGTATTTGCCTTATTTTTTATGTAAATTAGAGGAAAACCCTATTTATAAATCTTTCGGTTTTAGGGATAGAAAGGTAATTTATTATTTTTAGATACATAACCCTAAATTTAAAAGGTTATTGCTTAAAACAGAATAAGGTATAAATCTCTTAATAGCTGTATGGCTAAAATCTTTTTTTTGATATTGCAGGAAAACTCCACTTTTTCGCTGTTGGTAAGGGCTTCTTTATCCAGCTTCTTTTTAATTATCTTTATCTGCCAATCCGTAAAGATATACGGCAAACCCCCCGTAAATAATGAATTTTTCAAATTCATTATTTTATTTTCTATTTCTTCCATAGCTAAACGCAGGACAACCCCGCTTATAAATCTTTCGCTTTTTTGCCTAACTTGTTAGGCAAAAGAAAATAACAAATATACATAATAAGCCGGCAAGCGCCAATTTCCTAATCCCCTTAAAAACCAACGGTTACGGTTTTGGACCTGGGGTTTAAAAGACTGATTAAAACCCCAGTCAAAACCCCACCTTCTTTTTTCTTTCTTTGCCCCGCTTTCTTTCTTTTTTCTTGGATCTAAAACCGAAAGGTATTTAAACCCCCATTCCTTATTTTTGTATGCTGTTATCACTCCAAGATGACAGCAAATAAAATGTACGAGACAAATAACGTCGGCTATGCACCGGGAAGAGGGAATCTGTATCAATCTAGCTGGTTCTATGACAGCGCTAGTAAACTAAAAAACGATTATACTTCCTTTGTAGATATCCAATCGGATCCAGCAAGCCCTGATAGTCAAAATGCAGATGACCTTGATGGTTTATTCAAAGACAGGCTGCGTTTTCAAAAGCTTTCTTGCCTTCAAGCGCTCTACCTCATTAACGAAAGAGAAACCTTAAGGGACAAAAACACCTCATCACTTGATTCCCGGATTATGTATTGCCATGAGAACCTATCCCGCCTGCATATGTGGCTTAAGCAGCCGGATGCAAGATCCATCGGTGGATTGCAGAAAACGCTTTTTGATCTTGAAAAACAAAAACGCGAAGAAAGCATTACTTCCTGGCGCGATACCCTTGATTTAAAGTTATCTATCTTGGATAAAATCCAGGGATATAAAAACTTAAAAAGGCAGGAGGCCTTATTAGAAGATGTCAGCGGATATTGACCCTACCAAGGCTAAGGTTAAGGAAATCTGCAAGCAGCTGCGCCCCATACTTGGCCCGAAGATGGACAAGCTATGGCGCGCCTACTGTTTCTCAGATGACAAGCAACGTAAGGACCTGGAAACCTACCTTGAGATGCTCAGCTCAAAATTCATCCAAGAAGACTTGAGCAAGGAAACTATAATCCTGGTGCCCCCTTCCCAAGAAGAATCCTCTGGCAGTTATTACTTTGGCGATATTGAATACAATAACAAACTGCTTTATCCTTTTGGGTTAAGGGAATACGAGTGGAACCAGCACATGGCAGTGCTCGGACGTAGCGGTTCCGGGAAAACAAATTTCGGATTTTTAATCGTAAAAGAGCTGCTTAAACATAACAAAGACCTGCTTATCTTTGACTGGAAACGAAACTACCGCGACCTATTGTCTATCCCCGGTTTTGATAAGCTCAAAGTTTATACTGTAGGCCGTTCGGATAATACCGGAAACCCCATAGCGCCGCTTAAGTTCAACCCCCTTATCCCGCCGCCAAACGTCAACCCTAAAACCTGGCTTAAGTTATTGATAGAAGTAATCGCCCATGCCTACTTCCTGGGTGAAGGAGTAGCCTATATTCTGCAAATGGCCATAGATTCGGCTTATCGAAAATCTTCTATATATGAAGGAAACACCACTACCTACCCCACTTTTCGGGATATCCTGATATGGCTTAGGGCTTATAACCCTAAAGGAAGGGAAATAAACTGGCTCTCTTCAACCATGAGGGCGGTTTCCTCGCTCTGTTTTGGCGAGATGGATAAAGTAGTCAATATCGATAACAATATAGGCCTGGAAACGCTCTTAAAAGAAAAAGCTATCTTAGAATTAGATTCTCTGATTGTCTCAGACCGTATCCTTATAGTCGAAACTCTCCTCTTGTGGATATATCAGTACAGGTTATCTAGCGCTACGCGCGACTCCTCACTTTCCCATGCCCTTGTCATTGAAGAAGCCCACCATATCTTAAGCCAGCAGAAGCGTAACCTCTCAGGCGGGGAAACCATCATGGAAACAGTCTTTAGGCAGTGTCGGGAGCTCAATGAAGCCATAGTCATCCTAGATCAGCAGCCTTCACAATTAAGCTCATTTTCTCTTGCTAATACCTATACTGCTATAGTAATGAATCTGAAACACAAGAAAGACGTAGAGATGGTGAACAAATTCCTGCTTTTAGACGGCAAACAAGAAGACTATCCCATAAGACTGAGCTTAGGCCAGGCAATCGTTAAGTTGCAAGACAGGATCCAAAACTCATTTTTAATCAGGGTTCCGGAATTCCCCATAACCAAAGGCGTCATTACCGATGAGTTTCTCAGAAGGAAAATTGAATTGCCCAAGCTAACCTATACCTTATCAGATAAAGAAAGACATTTCCTGGCTGATATCCAAGCCTTTCCTGAGGCAAGCGTGGTTCAGAGGTATCAAAGGCTGTCTTTGGGAGCAAGGGAAGGTACACTTATCAAGGAAGGCCTCATCTCAAAAGGATTGATTGAGCAGCAGGATTTAATCACCCCTACTTCCAGAATCAAGCAATTGCGTCTTACGGAGCTTGGGATGAAAGAAATCAAAGCGGATGATGAATTTAGCGGCTAAGCCAATATCTTACGCCTACGGCCTTGTTTTGAAGCCACGGGGGCATATAGCAGAAGCTCTCTGCCCAATTCTTGAGTTCTAAAAAGAGGAAGGTAAAGAGAGTACAGTTTACGCGTCAACCCCTTCTTTTAACTCTTTGTATTTGTTTATTACTTTATAATATATATTTTATAATATAGAAAAATTTATAAATATAATAAAAAAAGAAAAAAATAAATACTCCTTAAATTTTTTCTCCACGCATAAACTACACTCTCTCCTCTTCCCTTTCCTAGGTAAATCTAATATGATATATCGATTCGATAATAGAGGGCTCGAAAATAAGGCTTACCGTGTTGGTGTAAGCACGGTTTACCTTGGTAAGAAACAGCAGTATCAGGCCCAAAGACTGCAGATAGGAAAGCGAATTATAGAAGTGGACATAGGAAAAACCCTCTACGCCTTTGGCGTGGCTGAGCTGCCGGTACCTCTCATACACGCTCTTTACGAACTTCTCCCTTACCTCTGAGATTGCCTTAAGGATAAGGATATTGTGGTCGTTTAAGTCGTTTATAACATCAACCACGATATCCTTTTGGGCCTTGTTGAAACACTCCTTGACACTTTTTTCTGTTAAGGTAGCCCAGTAGTATAAGGTTTTTATGGCAACTCTCACATCTGAATTGGTTAACTGGGTGGTATAGGCTGCGATTTGGGAGATAGCATTCATGCTGTAGTGTTTTAATCCTGCGCGCGCCCTCTCCTGCAAAATCCTTCTAATCTCTACGGCATTATAATTTTTAAAGTGGATCGCCTCTGGCTGAAGGCTTGAATGCGTGGACACATCCAGGGAATTAAGAAAACGCGGGTTGTTGGATAAAAGCACAGACATATAGCTCCTGTCGGATCTGCTTAAGAAATAAAAGATATCCATATTTTTATCCTTCTCGGAAATTAAATCCACCTCATCAAGGATCAGAATTGTCTTTTGAGGATAAGCCTCTTTGAATTTATCGTACAGCTCATTCAGAGAATGCCCGCGTGGTTTAAGGTTTAAGAGTCCTGAGATAATTTTAAAAGAAGTGTTCAGCTGACGGCAGTTGGCGTAGAGGACTTTTAGATTATACTTTGTCTCAAAGATATTTTTAAGATACCTAACGGTTAAGGTCTTGCCTGAGCCGCGGGAACCAATGATAACAAGATTGTTGGGTATGCTGGTTTTATCATAACGCAGAAGCGAGTCTACGATGGGGCGCACTTCCTTGCGCATCAGCGGCCTTGCAGGAATAAAATTAAAATCAAAGACGGAGAAATTCTTTATTCTGTCCTTTAACTTTTCAATGGAGGCTTCTTTTTTCAAAATGTAGGTTTCGATTTCCATGGTAACGCGTAAACTCTACTTTGCGTATAAAGTAAGCCCTGCTTTATAAAGTTTTTGTTTCTGTAGCGCTACCACATTTTAGATAAAGTAATACCCTAGTTTTATTTTTAGCCTCGTAATCTGGAGCTGGTAAGGCAGAAGCAGCTTCTTGTACTTACCTTGCATGTAGCAGGCAAGGCCTAAAAACTCACTTATTTCTACCTTTAAAGAAAATGCTTCATCCACAGCCAAATCTGTGCAGCTAAAAGATGGAGCAATAGAATTTGCGCTCATTAACCCCAACGAAACATTTATACGATTGATAAGGTATTTAAGCCTAAGAAGAAGAAAACCGGCAGAATTGTTTCTAAGGGAGCCAACTGCTTTATCCTGCCGATTGTCTTTTAAGTCTTCTGTTCCGCCAGCCATAATAAAAAATAAATAAAGGCTTGCTTATATACTTTTTGCTTCGTTAGTATTCCTCGCCATCTTCGTTTATCTCATAGGTATAGGCCTTATTATGAGGCGCTTCGTAGTCTTCGACACAATCCAGTATCTCAGTCAAAGTGTCGTTGATGTTATCGAGGTAACTTGAGATATCCTTGGCATGCAGCACAATTTTTTCCAGGCTTTCCGATAGTTCGTCTTGGTTTTCCTTTGTCATTTTCAAGTGACAGAAGTAAGGAAAACTAGGTATTTAAAGATTGTTGTGCCGGAATGGTTATGTTTCGCTTGTATCTTCTATGCCTTGCGGGCTGTGTGTTTTCTCAGTAAGGTACTGAAAGGCCTTTTCTAACGCCATTATTGCCTTGGGGATATCGTTGATACTAAGGCTTGAAGTTGACTTCCATTCCCCGGTCTTCTTATCCTTATACCTAACCTGGAATACGGCCTTGGGGATAGTAAGCAGCTTACCATCCTTTAAAACCGTGTTCTCAAAGATACTAACGTTCACCGCTCCTACGCGGATTACGGTTTTTGGACTTGACATGTTATTTCACCTCCTGCTTATCGATTTATTTATTATTTTCGTATATGGTATACATAATCAGCTATATAAATTTTTCTGGTTATTTCAGGTTATTTCCATTGTGCTGCCCCAAGCAGCAACAAGAGTTACAGTCAAAAGAGTAGGGGAATGACGGAGAACCCCCACTCATAACTATTCTCCATTTACCATCAGCTTTTACCATAAGGAAACCCCAGGATCCGGGGTCTTGGTAAATCTGCATCCCTACGTAAATCCCTTCAATCCAGGTATTTTTCTCATCCATTTCTGTCTTTGATCTTTCGTCTAAGGCAATAAAATCAGAAAGAGAGAATTTTTCTTGCGAACCGGACACAAGGTAACTATAGGCTATTTTGTAATCCTTTTTCTTTAAAGCCAACATGTATTGTCTGGCAACAAGCCTTGGGTCCAAGGTAATGATTTTTCTCTCATCCAGGAAATTTGCTATTTCATAACCGAATTCAATACGCGCAAGCTGAATAACGCAGAGTAAAATTAAAATAAGCATCACCCCTAAAACAGTTTTAAAAAATCTGTCTTTCATGTTGACAACCTCCTTTCGATAATAAAAAAGGGCGATACAACGCCTCGCCCAGGGCTTTTGGTATTAGTGTTTGTAGTAGTGTTAAGATTAGCTTTTCCCCGCTGGTGTCCTCATTAAATAAGCAATGAGTAAGAAGGTGTTTTCATCCCTTCTGAGGGGCTGGCTTTTCAGCCAACATTTACTTCTTAGGCATTGTAGGCATCAAGCACAACTTTCTGTAACTGCTCTTTTGCCTCGCTATCCAGAAGTTTTACGGTCTCATACCACTTACCGTCTTTGCCTTGCGCCTTAGGCATACTCACGAAAAGATTATCGTTTTTGCCTGTTATGATCCTTAGCCCTTTTACCAAAAGACCATTAATAGCCACGTCGGCAAAGGCTTTAAGTGCTGCACCGTTGTTGTCTAACCTGTAGATACGTGCGACTTCAATCATTTTATTCACCTCCCTTCTGCTTGTGTTGTATTTCATTCCAAGATTAAAGTTCGCCCTGCGATTAGTTCTTCGCCCGGGCTTTTAAGCTGCTTGAGGATATCCTTATTAACCAAGACAGCTAACGGTTCTGTAACGTAATCTCCTTCTTTGCCATTTAAAGAAGCAATGACTGATGTTTCTATGCCTCCTAATTCCGTGGAAAGCAGCACGAAATTACTAAACTGGCCGCTTATTATATCCCTGAATTTCTTTGCTTCTTCTGGAGTAATATCCCTCATCTCGCATCTCCTCTCTTTTCCTCCTTCCCGTTGTTAGGTTCTATTGGCAATAAGATGTCCAAATTGCTTCCTGTCCTGAGGATAGTTTTCAAGGTACTTGGCGAGTTTATTGCAGTTGGTGCAAAAACCCTCATCCTCGCAGAAATCACAGAATGGAAGCACCTCTGAGATATCCAAGCCGCGCGTTTGCTGACAATCTTTGCATTTAAAACTGATACAGTTATCGCAGGGAAACTGTCCCGTAT
>Ga0315283_10002160_pt1 | contig 16329 bp, 17 predicted proteins | sample YL17G09_0_MG_FD_204541 | JGI IMG/M metagenome (GOLD analysis project Ga0315283, IMG submission 204541) | Sediment microbial communities from Yellowstone Lake, YNP, Wyoming, USA - YL17G09_0 | ecosystem: Environmental > Aquatic > Freshwater > Lake > Sediment | place: USA: Wyoming | collected... | reverse complement strand
GAGCAGGGGCCCCCGAGCGGAGCGAGAGGGGATGCGACCGGGGCGAGTCGACGCTTGAGGCCGACACGCGACGATTCGAATCACGCAACGGGTACAGAGAGGCCGAGGCGCGAGCCGGGCTGCAATGGCAGTGCCCGAAAGAAAACGCCGGCACGCGGCCGGCGCTTTCTCCGAACGAGAGCCTCCGCGGGGTCAGAGCGCCCCCATCTGCCCCCGCATCGACTTGATCGCCTTGCCCTCGATCTGCCGGATTCTCTCCGCCGAGACGCCGTACTCGTCGGCGAGATCCTGGAGCGTCGCCCGATCCGTTTCCGCGAGCCAGCGGGCCTCGATGATTCGGCGGCTGCGGTCGTCGAGTCTCGCGAGCGCGCGCCGCAACCCGGCGGTGCGGTTCGCGGCTGTCTCCTCGCGCTCCAGAATCTGCACGGGCTCGTTCTCGCTGTCGGTGAGGTAAGCGATCGGCGTGACCGCGTCACCTTCGTCTTCCGGCTGCGGATCGAGCGCGACGTCCCGGCCCGTGAGACGCGTCTCCATCTCGAAGACCTCCTCGGGTTTGACGCCCAGGTCCTTCGCGATGGCATGCGCTTCCTTGGTCGAGAGCGCCGCCGCGCGGACTTTCATTCTGCGCAGATTGAAAAAGAGCTTGCGTTGCGCTTTGGTCGTCGCGATCTTCACGAGCCGCCAGTTGCGCAGCACATACTCATGAATTTCCGCCTTGATCCAGTGCAGGGCGAACGAGACCAGGCGCACGCCCCGTTCGGGGTCGAAACGGCGCACGGCCTTCATGAGGCCGATGTTGCCTTCCTGGATGAGGTCGGCCTGCGGGAGCCCGTAGCCCAGGTACTTGCGGCTCACAGCAACGACGAGGCGCAGGTGCGACAGCACGAGCTGCTGCGCTGCGTCGAGGTCGTTGTTGCCGACAAGGCGACGACCGAGTTCGATCTCCTGCTCCGGCGAAAGCAGGGGAAAGCGGTTCACCGCCTGGATGTAATGATCCAGGCTCCCCAGGGAGGCAGGGGTGGGGAAAGCCAACGCGGTACCGGTCATGTTTTGCTGTCTCCTGCAAGGCGGCATGGGGTGTTGACATCGAGACGGCCCTCTTGCCGCTATTTTAGCACTCGGGACCTGAGAGTGCTAAGGGGCCCGGAAAGTTCCCGACTGGTTTAGTCGGGTTAAGGGTGTCCGGGCCTGGAGCCGACCTGCCCCTGCCGGCGCCCACGGTTCAGCCGACGAGCGCCTCGACGAAATCCGCGGCGATGAAAGGCTTCAGGTCGTCCACGTCCTCGCCGATGCCGATGAACCGCAGCGGAATCGGGCGCTCCTTGGCGATCGCCGCGACAACGCCGCCCCTGGCGGTGCCGTCGAGCTTGGTCAGGACGAGACCCGTGAGGCCGAGCGCATCGTCGAACGCCTTTACCTGCGCGAGCGTGTTCTGCCCCGTGTTCGCGTCGAGCACGAGCAGCGTCTCGTGCGGCGCGGCGGGGTCGGTCTTGCGGATCACACGCTGGACCTTGCGGATCTCCTCCATCAAATGCAGCTGCGTGGGTAACCGTCCAGCGGTGTCGGCGAGGACGACATCGATGTGGCGCGCCCGTGCGGCGGCGAGCGCGTCGAACATCACGGCGCCGGGGTCCCCGCCCGCCTGCGAGATCACGGTGACGCCGTTGCGCGCGCCCCAAACCGTCAGCTGCTCGCGCGCCGCCGCGCGGAACGTGTCGCCGGCGGCGAGCAGCACCGACAGGCCCTGCATCTGAAAGCGCCGCGCCAGCTTGCCGATCGATGTCGTCTTGCCGGCGCCGTTGACGCCGGCGAGCAGGATCACGAACGGCCGTGCGCCGGTGACGACCAGCGGCCGTTCGAGCGGAGCGATCAATTCGAGCAAGGCGGCCTTCACAAGCGCCTTCGGGTCCGCCTCTCCGCCGGCGCGTTTCCAGCGCGCAGAAAGATCGTCCAGCAGGTGTCGGGTCGCAGGGACTCCGACATCCGCGGTGATGAGCGCGCTTTCGATCTCGTCGAGTGTCTGGTCGTCGAGCTTTCGGCGGGTAAACGCGGCGCCAAGCGCGCCCGCGAGTTTTTCGCGCGAACGCGCAAGTCCCGCCGCCAGCCGAGCGGTCCACGGCTTCCTCGCCTCGTCGTCGGATTTTTTCTTGAAGAGATCGAGCATGGAGGGGGACCGGAAACGCGTGCCGACGGAAGAAACCGCGGCATGCGCAACAGTCGTCGGCATGGCAGCGATGGAATTTTACCCGCCCGGGGATCGCAACCGATCATAATGCCGTTTCCGCAACGCTCCCCGCCCCCTTTTCCCCCTTGCCGGCGTCTCCTGCGAATCGCGTTCGCATCATCGGTGGCGCCTGGCGCCGGCGGGTGATCCGTTTTCCATCCGCCGAGGGCCTGCACCCGACGCCTGATCGTGTCCGCGAGACGCTGTTCAACTGGCTCGGGCAGGACCTGACCGGCAGGCGTTGCCTCGACCTTTATGCCGGGTCGGGGGCGCTGACGCTGGAGGCGGCGTCACGCGGCGCGGTGCTGGCCGTCGCGGTCGACAGGAACCGCATGCTGGTCGACGCGCTGCGCGCCACGGGGGCCGCGCTGCATGCCGCCGCGCTGGAAACCTGGGTCGCCGACGCCAAAGCGTTCGTCGCGAACGAACGGCGGGACTTCGATGTGATCTTTCTCGACCCGCCCTTTCGTGATGATCCCTGGCCTTGGCTGCTTCCGGCCTGCGCCGAGCGGCTTGCGCCCGAGGGATTCATCTACGCGGAGGCGGCGCATGCGCTCTCTCCCCCCGCGGGATTCGCGCCCTGGCGCCGCGACAGGGCGGGGCAGGTGCATTATCATCTTTTCACCCGCGCGGACCCCGCGCCCGACCGAGCGCGCCCCCTTTTCGCCCCATGAACCCCCGGCGTTTCATGCTGACCGTCGTTTACCCAGGAACTTTCGACCCATTCACCCGCGGTCACGAGGATCTCGTGCGCCGGGCCGCAAAGCTCTTCGGCAGAGTGGTGGTGGGCGTTGCCGACAGCGCCGCGAAGCAGCCGTTCTTCACGACCGACGAACGGGTGCAGATGACGCGCGAGGTGATGGCGACCTGTGCCAATGTCGAAGTGATGGCATTCTCGGGATTGCTGATGGATTTCGTCCACGACCGCGAGGCGCGCGTCATCCTGCGCGGCCTTCGCGCCGTGTCCGATTTCGAGTACGAGTTCCAGATGGCGGGGATGAACCGGAACCTGTTTCCGGAGGTCGAAACGCTGTTCTTGACGCCTTCGGAGCAGTACATGTTCGTCTCGGCGACGATCGTTCGCGAGATCGCGAAGTTCGGCGGCGACGTTTCGTCCTACGTGCACCCGGCGGTCCTTGCGCGCCTGAAGGCCAAGGTCGCGGGTCAGAAAAAGTAGGGGCCGCGCGATGGCGTTGATGATCACCGACGAGTGCATCAACTGCGACGTCTGCGAGCCGGAGTGCCCGAACGGGGCGATCTCGCAGGGGCCGGAGATCTACGTCATCGAACCGAAGCGATGCACCGAGTGCGTCGGACACTTCGACCGGCCACAGTGCGTAGAGGTCTGTCCCGTCGATTGCATTCCCGTCAACCCCGATTGCGTCGAGACCAACGGCGAGCTCCGGACCAAGTACGAGGGGCTGATCGCGGCGACCAAGACCGCGGCGGGCGCGGGTTGCCCCGGGTAGTTACGCGTTCGCTGCCATGGGCACCACGGCGGTCTGCTCGACGATCCGGTCGATCACGTCCGCCGCGCGCATGAGCGCCGCGATCTGCGCCGTGAGCGCCTCGTCCTGCTGCTCCAGCTCGACGATGCGTTCCTCGAGCTCGCCGCTCGCGCTGTGGATCCGCTTGGCGCTCTCGAGCCGGCGTCGCAGCTGCAGATGATGCTCGCGCACCTGCGTTTCCAGCGGCGACATCATGTTGCGCAGCCAGCTTTCGACATCCCGGTTCGCGATGTCGTAGACATGCTTGACGCGCGAAGCGATCGTCTCGAAGAATCGCCGGGTCAGCGAGAACTTGGCCTTGCTCAGCATGTTCCACAGCGTATTGAAGTGCTGGTTGTAGGCACGCTCGAGCCGGTCGATTTCCTTCTGGTACCGAAGCAGCGAGAACGGCGGCGGCGCGACGTGCCTGGACCCTTGTTCTTCCGAGAATCGCGTGGCCATCACCTGCATCATTTCGTGGATCTCGGAGGCCCGGCGCCCGGCATCGTCGAAATCGCGGCGGATGACGGCGAAGAACTCGTCCATGGCGCCAAGGACCCCCTTCGTGAACGGGCTGCGCTCGATGCTCTGGCGCGTGCGTCCGGCATTCGTGCGCAGCGCCTCGAGGCCGATCACGCCGGATAGCGCGTTGGTCTGCTGGGTGAACACCGTGCGGAGCGCCGTGAACCGCTGCAATCCACGCTCGAAGTGCTCCTTTTCCTCGCGGACGCGGTCTATCATGTGGCCAACGACCTCCTGGTTCTTGCCGCGGAGCGCGCGCAGTTCGGTCAGCTGCAGCGCGATGCCCGTCCGGCGCGCGTCGAGCAGAAAACACACTCCCGCGACGAGCGCGCGGACGTCGGCCTGCGTCGCCGCGCCGACGATGTCGTGCCTGGCCGGGAGGAGCTTGCGCGACAGCGCGTCCTCGAGCTCGAGGAGCCGGCTCCTTTCGAGAAGAGCATCGTCGCCGTTTACCTTTGCGAGCAGTCCCTTCTGCGCCGACACTGCATAGACCTGCGAGGTCGGGAGACCCAGAAGCGACGCCGTCGTGGCGATCTGGCGATCGATCTCGGCGGCGATGGCGGCCGCGGGCTTTAGCTCGTCCCACAGATTGTCGATCTTGTTCAGAATCACGAGACGGCCGGCCTTTTGCGTGGCGTCGTCGCCGGCCAGATGACGGTTCCAGACGTCGAGGTCGGTCGTGGTGACCCCGGCATCGGCGGCGAGGATGAACAACACGGCATGCGCGCTGGGCAGCAGGTTAAGCGTGAGCTCGGGCTCGGTTCCGATCGCGTTGAGCCCAGGTGTGTCGAGGATGACGAGACCCTGCCGGAGAAGCGGATGCGGAAAGTTGACGATCGCGTGGCGCCAGCAGGGAACATCGACGTCGTCCTGGCGGCCCGAACGACGCGGGCCGACCGGCTCCGCCTCTTCGTGCAGACCGAGCGCCCGGGCCAGCGCGGCGGGCACAGGCTTCACCTCCGAGACCTTCGCAAGGGTCTCGGCCAGCTTGTCGGCGGCCGACAGATCGAGAGGGAACGTGATCCACTCGTCGGCGTAGTTTCGAAATTCGTGGAGCGTCGCGTCCTTGAGCCGTGTCTCGATCGGCAGCAGCCGGATCGACGGCGGCCGCGTCCCGTCGTGGAGGAGTTCGGTCGGGCACATGGTCGTGCGCCCTGCCGTCGTCGGGAGCAGCCGCTGGCCGAAGTCGGCGAAGAAGATCGCGTTGATGAGCTCGGACTTGCCGCGCGAAAATTCCGCGACAAAGGCGACGGTAAGCTTGTCCTCGTGCAGGCGCGTCAGCAACTGCTGGATCTTGAGGTCGATCTGGGCATCGGCCAGATCCTGCTGCTTGAGCCACGTGTGCAGGGTGGAGATGCCCGACGCCAGCCGTTTTCGCCAGTCGCCAAAGGCATCGAAACGCGCTGCGAGCGCGCGCGATTGAACCATGGAGTTTCCTGCAGTCCTTCCTGTCGCGTCCGGAAAGGCGGTGTCCGCCGATCAATCTAACACAGCCGCCAGTCGACGCTTCGACGCGGGTCCCCGATTCACTTCTGGCATTGGGGGCAATAGAACGTCGCCCGCCCGCCCTGCCGGATCTGCCGGATCGCGGCACCGCATACCCGGCACGGCAGGCCCGTCCGGCCGTAGACGCAATAGTCGAGCTGGAAATGGCCGGGCTCGCCCCGGCTGTCGACGTAGTCGCGCAGTGTCGACCCGCCCTTGGCGATTGCGTCGGCAAGGGTCGCGCGCACTTCGCCAACGAGTCGCGCGAGCGTCGGTCTCGAAATGCGCTTCGCCGGAGTCGTCGGCCGGATCCGGGCCCGGAACAGCGCTTCGCTGGCGTAGATATTGCCTACGCCTACGACAAGATGATTGTCCATCAACGCAAGCTTGATCGCGGCGGTGCGGCGCCGTGTGAGGCGCCAGAGGTAGGCTGCGTCGCACGCCGGGTCGAACGGCTCGAGTCCGAGTTTCGCGAGCAGCGGGTGGGCGTCCGCCGGCGGCGGCAGCCAGAGCATCGCACCAAAACGGCGCGGGTCGTGGTAGCGGAGCGTCACGCCGGAATCGAGCGCGATGTCGACGTGGTCGTGCAGGCGGCGCGGCGGCGGATGGGTGAACGCCCGCAAGCTGCCGGTCATCCCGAAGTGCATGAGCAACGTGTCGCCGGCGAATCGGAAAAGCAAATACTTGCTGCGCCGGTCAAGGGCGTCGATCGTGCGCCCGGCGATCAGCCCGGGAAGGGATGCGGGAACCGACCAGCGCAGTCGCGGGTCGTATACGTGCATGGCCAGGACTCGCGCGCCGACGACGAGGGGGGCGATGCCGCGGCGCGTGGTTTCGACTTCGGGCAGTTCCGGCATCAGGGCCGAGGCACAGATTTTTTGGCGGCCGGCAGCGACTTCCGTCCGCCGTGGCGGTTTGTTGGGCTGCCGAATATACCCTAAGATGACCGGTTCCACTGTTGCGCGAGGCGCCGCGCCGCCGCCCCTCACGCCCCTATTCCGCAGGAAACACACGATGGCAGATTGTCGGTTCCCTTCCCGCTTGGCCGCCGCTGCCTTTTCGGCCGCGCTGGCACTGGCTCCTTCTTTGACGCCCGCGCAGCCATCCCCGGCGCCGGGGGTCGATCGGCAGCCGAGGGCGAGCCCGTTGCAGGACGAGCGGTCCGACGGGCTCACGGCGGAACTCATGTATCGGCTCCTCGTCGGGGACGTCGCGTTGCAACGCGGCGACACGGCGCTTGCGGCCCGCGCCTATTTCGAGGCGGCGCGCGATACCCGTGACGCGCGGCTCGCCCGCCGCGCGACGGAGATCTCGCTCGCGGCCCGCCAACGAGGGCTTGCCGTCGAAGCGGCGCGGCTCTGGGCGGAGCTCGATCCGGCGGCGGAACGGCCGAAACAGGTGATCGCCGGGCTATCGGGCGGCGCTGCCGCCGGCGGGGTCGACGGCCGGGGATTCGGCACCGACCTCAAGGCGGAACTCGAGCGCGCGCTCGCCGAAGCCGCGGCGGCCGGCTCGCGCCTGGGCGAGGCGTTCATGCAGCTCAACCGAATGCTTGCGAACGAGCCCGACAAGGTGGCGACGTTCAGGCTCGTGCGTTCGCTGGCGCAGTCGTATCCCAGCGTCCCCGAGGCGCAGTTCGCCATCGCGCTGGCCGCGTACAACACGGGGCTCGCAGAAACCGCGACGAGCGCCATCGCGACGCAGGCGGTCGACCGCGCGCTCGCACAGAAACCCGGCTGGGAACAAGCGGTGCTGCTCAAGGCGGAGATCCTCGGCAAGCAGTCTCCGGAACGCGCGGCCGACTATCTCATCGATTTCCTGAAGGGCGAGCCCGAGTCCAAGGTGGGACTCTCCGCGCTTGCCCAGGTCCGCATCCAGCAGAAGAAGTACGGGGAAGCCGTCGCCATTCTCAAGTCCCTCTGGGAGAAGGATCAGGGCAACCACGAGTATCAGTTCGGCATGGCGATGCTGTCGATGCAGATGAAGGAGTGGGCGCGCGCGGAGTCGCTGTTCGAGGAGCTCAAGCGCGCCGACTATGGCGATGACGGACTCGTCGAGTTCTACCTCGCGCAGATTGCCGAGGAAACCGGCCGCTACGCGCTCGCGCTGGAGCGCTTCAAGGAGGTTCCCGAAAGCCAACGCGGATGGATCGCGAAACTGCGCGTCGCCGCAATGATGGGCAAGCTTGGCCGGGTCGACGAGGCACGGCGATACTTGAGCGACCTGCCCGCCGTCACGGTCGAGAAGCGAATTCAGGTGCTGCAGGTCGAAGCGCAGGTCCTGCGGGATGCCGGCGACAACGCAGCGGCCTACGTCGTCCTCGAGCGGGCGCTCGTCACGCATCCAGACGAACCCGATCTGCTCTATGACCTGGCGATGGTCGCCGAGAAGCTTGGCCGGATCGAAGTCGTCGAGGCGAAGCTTTTGCGTCTGATCGAGCTGAAACCCGCCAATGCGCAGGCGCTGAACGCGCTGGGATACACGCTTGTCGACCGCACGCCACGCATTGCCGAAGGCCTCGCGCTGATCGAACGCGCGTTGGCGCTCTCGCCCGACGATTCCTTCATCCTCGACAGCGTCGGCTGGGCGCATTTCCGGTTGGGCGAGTACGACGAAGCGGAGAAGTACCTGCGCCGCGCGATGGAACAGCGGCCGGACCCCGAGATCGCCGCGCATCTCGGCGAGGTGCTGTGGGCGAAGGGCGACAAGGTGCGCGCCGAGGCCATCTGGCAATCGCAGTTGAAGGCCGCGCCCGACAACGCGGTGTTGCTCGAAACCGTCCGCCGGCTGACACGCTGACGCACCGCATGCCGCGCGCGGCGCCGTTCGCGTTTCTCGCGGCGTTCGCGCTCGCCGTCACCGCCTGCACGACGACGCCGTCCGTGCCGCCAACCGCGGCGGCGCCCCCGCGCGACGAACCGTTCGCCATCGACGGCCGGCTGTCCGCGCGGCGTGGCGGCGAGGGCATTTCGATCAACTTTGCATGGATGCACGCGTCGCCGCGGGACGAGTTCGTCGTGTCGACGCCGCTTGGCCAGGCGGTCGCCGAACTCTCGGGCGATGCATCGCTGCGGCGCGTCGAAGTGCGTACCGCGGACGGCCGGCGCGAAGAATCGAGCGACTGGGCGGCGTTGACCGAGCGAGTCGTCGGCTTCCCGCTCCCGGTGGCGGGGCTTGCCTGGTGGGCGCAGGGCGCCCCGCGAGCGGACGCGCCGCATTCCCTGGAAACCGACGCCGCGGGCCGCGCGTCCGTGCTGCGCCAGGATGGCTGCGAGATCGTCTACGCGTATGCGGACGGCTCGGAACGTCGTCCTTCGCGCTTGACGCTCGTTTGTCATGACCTCGAGTTGCGCATCGTCATCGATCACTGGCGCGCCACTTGAGAACGCGATTTATTGGCGCACAAGCCCCAAGGCACTGGCGAATCGGTGTCCCCGCAGCGACAATGGTCCGATGCACACGCTGACGGTTCCGGCGCCCGCCAAGCTCAATCTGTTTCTGCATGTGACGGGCCGGCGTGCCGACGGCTATCACACGCTCGAGACGCTGTTCGTCGCCATCGACATCGGCGATACGATCACCGTCACCTGCCGCGACGACGGCGCGATTGTCCGCACGACCGACCTGTCCGGTGTCCCGCCGCAACACGACCTCGCGGTACGCGCGGCTCTCGCCCTCAAGCGACAGACGGGCTGTATACCCGGTGCCGATATCGCGGTCGCCAAACGGATTCCGCTGGGCGGTGGTCTGGGAGGCGGCAGCTCGGACGCGGCGACGGTACTGCTCGCGCTGAATCGCCTCTGGAACGTGAACCTTCCGCGGGCCGAACTGATGCGCATCGGCCTGTCGCTTGGCGCCGATGTGCCGTTCTTTCTTTGCGGCTGGCCGGCGCTCGGCCGCGGCGTCGGCGAGTTCCTGACGCCGATGTCACTGCCGGCGATCTGGATTGCGCTGCTTGCGCCCAGGGTTGCCGTGTCGACCGCGTCGATTTTCGCCGCGCCCGAATTGACACGAAACGCTCCGTCAGCGAAAATGGACGTCTTTTCCGAGGGTTATGGACGGAATGATCTGCAACCGGTTGCGGTTGCGCGATTTCCGGACATTGCCACGGCGCTCACGATGCTGCGCGTGCACTCGCGCGGCGCACGGATGACCGGTTCGGGCAGCTGCGTATTCGCACCGTTTGCCTCCGAAGCCCTGGCGCGCGCGGCGGTCGATGCGCGACCGGCGTCGATGCAGGGTTTTGTCGCAAGAACGCTCGCGCGACATCCGCTCGCGGCGTTCGCATGACGCCCGAATCGGTACACTAGGTAGAATGCGCCGCTCGGGCGCGCCGGTTTCTCCGATGGGGAGTCGCCAAGTTGGTTAAGGCACCGGATTTTGATTCCGGCATTCGAAGGTTCGAATCCTTCCTCCCCAGCCATTCATTGCGACGGGCGGGGTCTCACGCCACGGGCGCTCCCTGCGCTTTGCCGAGGTTCCGCTAAATGGCCTTTGAACGGATGAGAGTATTCACCGGCAACGCGAACCCGAAGCTCGCCGAGGCCGTTTGCCGTCACCTCAACATCAGCCTGGGCCGCTGCATTGTCGGGCGCTTCTCCGACGGCGAGGTGATGGTCGAGTTGCTCGAGAACGTTCGTGGTCGCGACATTTTCATCCTGCAGTCGACCTGTGTCCCGACCAACGACAATCTGATGGAGATCCTGGTGATGACCGACGCGCTCAAGCGCTCGTCCGCCGGGCGCATCACCGCGGTGATCCCGTACTTCGGCTATGCGCGGCAGGACCGCCGCCCGCGCTCCGCGCGCGTGCCGATCACGGCGAAAGTCGTCGCCGACCTGCTGACGACCGTCGGCGTCGACCGAGTGATGGTGATGGATCTTCATGCCGATCAGATCCAGGGGTTTTTCAACATCCCGGTCGACAACATCTACGCGACGCCGATCCTGCTCGGGGACCTCTGGAAACAGAACTACGATGATCTGCTCGTCGTCTCGCCGGACGTCGGGGGCGTTGTCCGCGCCCGCGCGATCGCGAAGCGCCTCGATTCCGAACTTGCGATCATCGACAAGCGCCGCCCGCGAGCGAACGTATCCGAGGTCATGAACATCATCGGCGACGTCAACGGTCGCACCTGCGTGATCATGGACGACATGGTCGATACCGCCAACACGCTGTGCAAAGCGGCAACGGCGCTGAAGGAAAACGGCGCAAGGAAGGTCGTCGCGTACTGCACGCATCCGGTTCTCTCGGGTGGCGCGGTCCCGCGGATCGCCACCTCCGAGCTCGACGAACTGGTCGTGACCGACACCATTCCGCTGACCGACGAGGCGAAGGCCTGTCCGCGCATCCGGCCGCTTTCCTGCGCGCAGCTCCTCGCCGAGACGATGACGCGCGTCTCGAACGAGGAGTCGGTGAGCTCATTGTTTACGGAGTAGGGGTGCCGTTTCCCGCGCTGCGGATGAGCCCAACCCATTGCCTGGTTTGCGTCGCGGCGCGACCGTCCGGTTGAATGCACCGGACGCGGCGGCCGGGAAACGAATCGACAGCACAATGTAGAGCGGCCGCCACGCCGGTGATTCCGCCGATCGGGCGCGAACGCCGGGGTGCCTCGCAGCCGTCATTTCTCGCAGTTTCCGTCTGGGTCGATGCCGCTCGGTCCCGTCGGGCGTTAGCAATTTTGATGTGACCTGCGCAATGCACTGCCATGTTCGCGAGCCGCTGGGCGAAATCACCGGCGGGGCGCGCGTTCAGCGGGTTTCACGCTCCTGTTGATCGCCCCGACCGGTGCATTGTGCCCGGCGGACGCGGCGCGACGCGCGCACGGCACCGGGGTTCGGCGCTTGGGGTTCGGCGCCCCCGCCCGTACGCGCCCTTTGAGTTATACTTAAAAGCTTTCCCGGGCGGGCCACATGCCGGCTCCGGGATGTCGCCAACCGCGGACGACCGGCCGGGCAGATTGCAGCGACGCACCCGATCCCGAAAGGCCGCAGACATCAGGAGCCGCACCATGCAATTCGAATTCACTGCGTTTGCCCGTACGACCGAGGGCCGCGGCGCCAGCCGCCGTATGCGCCGGGCCGGCAAGGCGCCCGGCATCGTTTACGGCGGCACGGCCGCGCCGGAACCCATCGAACTCGACCACAACGCGCTGTTCCACGCACTGCGCAACGAGGCGTTCCACGCGTCGATCCTGTCGATGAACCTCGCCGGCTCGGTGACGAAGGTCCTGTTGCGCGATGTGCAGATGCATCCGTTCAAGAACGAAATCCTGCATGTCGACTTTCAGCGCGTCGACGAGAACCGGAAGATCCACATGAAGGTGCCGTTGCATTTCACCAACGGCGAGAACTCGCCTGCGGTGAAGGTCTCCGGCGCGATCGTGAGCCATGTTCTCACCCAGCTGGACGTTTCCTGTCTGCCGAAGGACCTGCCGGAGTTCATCGAAGTCGACCTTTCGACGCTCGATGTCGGCAGCTCGGTCCATGTCTCGGCATTGAAGCTTCCCCCGGGGGTCGTGGTGGTGACCCGCGGCAAGCTCGACCCGGTCATTGCCGCGGCGGTCGTGCCGAAGGCGCATGTGGAAGAGGTTGTCGAAGTCACGCCGGAGGCCGAAGCTGCAGCAGCGGCGGCGGCGGCGGCGGCGGCGACGACCGCGGCGCCGACGGCCGACGGCAAGCCGGCCGCCGAAGCGACGGGTGCCGCGAAGGACGCCGCGAAGGATGCCGGGAAGGACGACAAGAAGAAGGACTCGGGCAAGGACAAGAAGAAGGACTCGGGCAAGAACAAGAAGTAAGCCTTCGCGGCCGCCGAACGCACGAGGGCCCGCCACGCGCATTCCGGCGGGCCTTTTTGTCGCTCGCCGGGCAAGCCGTTTCGACCCGAGCGCCCCCGATAGAAGCCTCAGTGACCATCGTTGTTCAATTGCGGCTCTGATCCATGCCCTCCATCCGTCTCGTCGCGGGGCTCGGCAATCCCGGCCGCGAACACGCCGCCACGCGACACAACGCGGGGTTCTGGTTTGCCGACGCGCTTGCGTTGCGGCTCGGCGTGGCGTTCGCCAGTGAAGGAAAGTTTCACGGCCAGGTCGCGAAGCCCGGCGGCGACCTCCGTCTGCAGAAGCCCGGCACGTACATGAATCTGTCGGGCAGGGCGGTGTCCGCGTTGGCTCGCTTTTTCGCGATCGCGCCGGAGGAAATCCTGGTCGTTCACGACGAACTCGACCTGGAGCCCGGCGAGGCGAAGATAAAGTTCGGCGGCGGCACCGCCGGCCACAACGGCCTTCGCGACATCGCGGGAGAGCTCGGCACACCGGAATTCTGGCGTCTGCGAATCGGCATCGGCCACCCGCGCGACTCGTCGATACCGCTGCAGGACGTCGCCGCCTACGTGCTGGCGCCGCCGCTGGCCGATGAGCGCGCGGCGATCGAAGCCGCGATCGACCGGGGCCTCGATGCATGGCCGGCGATCGCCAACGGCGACTTCGAGCGCGCGATGCTTTCACTGCACACCCGGAAAGAGAATCCATGAGCTTGAAATGCGGCATCGTCGGCCTGCCCAACGTCGGCAAGTCCACGCTCTTCAACGCACTGACCCGCGCGGGCATCGCCGCGGAGAACTACCCGTTCTGCACGATCGAGCCGAACGTCGGCATCGTCGAGGTACCCGACGCTCGCCTTGCCCAGTTGGCGGGCATCGCCCACCCGGAAAAGGTGCTGCCGGCGACGGTCGAATTCGTCGACATCGCCGGTCTCGTCGCGGGCGCGTCGAAGGGCGAAGGGCTCGGCAACCAGTTTCTCGCCACGATCCGCGAAACCGACGCGATCGCGCACGTCGTCCGCTGTTTCGAGGACGACAACGTCGTTCACGTTGCCGGAAAGATAAACCCGATCTCCGATATTGAAACCGTCAACATCGAATTGGCGCTCGCCGATCTTGCGGCGGTCGACAAGCAGATCGCCAAGTACGAGAAACCCGCGCGCGCCGGCGACAAGGAAGCGCAGCGGATCGTCTCGGCGCTGAAGAAGGTCGAGACCGTGCTCGACGCCGGGAAGCCCGCCCGCACCGCCGATCTCTACGTCGAGGAGAAGGAGGTCCTGAAACCGTTTTTCCTGCTCACGATGAAGCCGACGATGTACGTGGCGAATGTCGCCGAGCGCGGCTTTCACGACAACCCGCTGCTCGCCGCGGTGGAGGTGTACGCGACGAAGGAAGGCGCACCGGTGGTGCCCGTGTGCGCGGCGCTCGAAGCGGAGATCGCCGATCTAGACGGCGACGACAAAGCGGCGTTTCTTGCGGATCTGGGCCTCTCCGAGCCCGGGCTCGACCGCGTGATTCACGCGGGCTACAAGCTCCTCGGGCTGGAGACCTATTTCACCGCCGGGCCGAAGGAGGTCCGGGCGTGGACGATTCACCACGGCGACACGGCGCCGCAGGCGGCGGGCGTCATCCACACGGATTTCGAGAAGGGCTTCATTCGGGCCGAGGTGATCGCGTTCGGCGATTTCATCGTGTGCAAGGGCGAGCACGGCGCGAAGGAGCACGGCAAGATGCGGCTCGAAGGCAAGGAGTACGTCGTCAAGGACGGCGATGTCATGCATTTCCGCTTCAACGTCTGATGTGGCTCACGCTTTGCCGCCCCGGCGAGGCGGCCGGGGTCCGGTGGGCGGAATTCGACCTCGATGCGGCGCTCTGGCGGATACCTGCCGAGTGGATCGAGCGTCAATAGGCCCACGTCGAACCCAACGCCGTGCGGCGCAGCTACAACCATGCCGAACACCGGGCAGACCGCGCCAAAATGATGCAGCAATGGGCGGACATGCTCGACAGATGGCAAAAGCGCGATGACAAGGTGATGCCGATCAAGCACAAGGCCGTTGCCTGGCCCGGGCCGTGGCCTGTGTTATTGGCAGATATTTGAACGAGGCACGGCGCTTGCTCGCTGAGCTGGACACGCCGCCCTCGCTCGCCGCGGCGATCCGGCTCGATTCCTGGCTGCGCAACGAAGGCCAGGCTAACGGCACCGATCGCGTGCCGACGAAGCGGATTCACCCGTACGGTCCGAACTGCGTCCGGGAAAGCCGCGACCTGCGCGCCGCGCTCGCCATCCTCGCCGAGCGCGGCCGGGCCCGGATGGAGGAAGACGGACGCCGGCGGCGTGTGGCGATCAATCCGGCGCCGCTGGATGAGCGGGAGTGACCTTCGGCTGTTACTACTGTGGCGTTATACCGAGGCGGCCAGCAGGCGGATCGTGTCCCGTGGTGCCGCTGCTTTCCCATGGTTACGGATGGTGATGTCGACGTCGCAGCCGAGCCGAGTCAGTAGCCGCATCAGGCGTTCGACCGACACGTCGCGGAAATGCCCATTGAGCAGCCGCGAAACATCCGGCTGACTGAGGCCCATGCGTTTGGCGGCCGCGACCTGGGTCAGCTCTTGCGCGGTGATGACCCCCTGAATCCGAGTCACCAGTTCAGCTTTGAGCAGGTGAGTTTCTGCATCGGGGAAGCCGAGATCGGCAAAAACGTTCTTCGTGCCTCGCTTGATGCGGGTATCCGGGTCTTTCTTCATGATGCCTTTCCTTTTTCAAGCGGCGCCTTGTGATCGGCCTCGGCTGCCTCGAGCCGCCGCTGGATCAATTCCGTGTCTTCGGACGGGGTCTTGATTCCCGACTTCGACTTCTTCTGGAAGGCGTGCAGGACATAGACCGCCGTCGCGAACTTCACCGTGTAGATCGCCCGGAAGTTGTCGCCCACAGGGTCGGCAACGATCTCGAGCACCCGCCCGACCGAAGCCCTTGAGCGGTTTGGCGCTGCCATGCTTCAGGCCGATTTGCGCCTGATACAGCGCGTAGCCCATCGAGTCCTGCACGGGATCCGGAAATCCCCGGAAGTCCTTGTAGCTCGAACCGATCCATGAGACGGGCTTGAGGGCGGCACCAGACATCTCGAGAATATGGCGGAAACACCATATAGAGTCAAGTCATTCTTGCGCCCGAGGTTGCTGCTACTGTTGCTACTCTCGCTACCGTCGGCCGGCGCGAACGCTGATCGGTAGCAGAAGTAGCAAGGGTAGCAGGGGGTGCCGGGAATCGCAGCCGCGATTCGGCTACGCCTTCGCGCTGTTCAAGCGCAGCATGAGCGTCATCGGATGCGTCGGCGAGCTCTGAAACCCGTAGTGCTCGTAGAACTGCCTGGCCTTCTCGTGAAGGGCATGCACAAGAAGGGCTCTGACGCCCGCGTTCTGCGATACGGCCACTGCGCGATTGACAGCGTCCTGGAGCAAGGCGGCGCCCAAGTGCAGTCCCTGCGCCCTGCGATCGACCGCGAGCCGGGCGAGAACCATGACAGGAACCGGATCAGGCATGTTGCGTCGCACGCCGCTGGTTGCGAGTTGGTGCGAAACGGCGCCGGCCGCCATGGCGTAGTAACCGTGGACGCGGCCGCCCTCGTCGGTGACGACGAAGGTGCGGCTTGCACCGCTTGACTGGTTGGACAATGCCCTGCGCTTGAGCCAGTCATCGAGCACGACCTCGCCGCACTCGAAATCATCCAGTCGATGTGAAGCCGCCAAGGGCTCCGGCGGACCGAGTTGCAAGCTCAGGCCTTCGTGGAC
>Ga0315283_10002159_pt1 | contig 16329 bp, 11 predicted proteins | sample YL17G09_0_MG_FD_204541 | JGI IMG/M metagenome (GOLD analysis project Ga0315283, IMG submission 204541) | Sediment microbial communities from Yellowstone Lake, YNP, Wyoming, USA - YL17G09_0 | ecosystem: Environmental > Aquatic > Freshwater > Lake > Sediment | place: USA: Wyoming | collected... | reverse complement strand
CACGATCAGGCGCTGGGGCGATCTCGAAGGCGCAGTGACTTTCGCGCTGTGCTCTATCTGCGTGTCAGTTTTCAGAACCATGGGACCCCATCCCGGGTAGTTTTGCAGAACCATTCCCCCCTCTGAACTGAGGTTTTTCAGAACCATTCCCCCCTCGCGTGACCGACCGCTGAGACTCCTCCTGCCCGAACGGGCAGGGAGGGTCGATGAGCTACCGCGAGGTCACGATGCTGGAGATCAAGGAAGTCCTGAGGCTGTGGTGCGGCGGGGCCGCGAAGAAGCGTATCGCCGCGCAGCTCGGCCTCGACATCAAGACCGTGCGGCGCTACCTGGGGGCCGCCCAGGCCCTGGGACCGTGGCCCGCCGGGGAGGCCTCCCTCGATGAGGCGCGGGTGACGGCGGTGGTCGCCGCGCTCCAGCCAGAGTGGGGCCGGCCCCGCGGGGAGATGTGGGCCCTGTGCGCGCGGGAACGCGAGTTCATCGCCTCGCACCTGAAGCAGCGGGTGCGGCTCTCCAAGATCCGCAAGCTGCTCAAGCGCCGCGGCGTCGAGCTGTCGTATCCGACGCTGCGCCGGTTCGCGATCGTGGAGCTCGCCTTCGGTCGGACGGCGGCGACGATCCCGCTGGCGGACGGCGAGCCCGGCGATGAGCTGCAGGTCGATACCGGCTGGATGATCCTTCTGGAGCCCGACGCCCTGGGCAAGCGGCGGCGGATCAGGGCCTGGATCTTCACGCCCGTGGTGTCGCGCTACCGGTTCGTGTACCCCTGCCTCAAAGAGACCATCGCCACGGCGATCGAGGCGTGCGAGGCGGCGTGGGAGTTCTATGGCGGCGTGTTCCGGACGCTGATCCCGGACAACACCAAGGCCATCGTCCAGCTCGCCGATCCGCTCGAGCCGCGCTTCACCCGCGCGTTCCTCGAGTACGCCCAGGCCCGCGGCTTCCACATCGACGCGACCCGGGTCCGCCATCCCTGCGACAAGGCCCGCTGCGAGCGCAGCGTGCGCGATGTGCGCGATGACTGCTTCGGCGGCGAACACTTCGCCGACGTCGAACCCTCGCGCATCCACGCCCGCCACTGGTGCGAGCACGAGTACGGCATGCACCGTCATGGCACGACCCAGCGCCTGCCCCGGGAGCACTTCGAGACCGAGCGGCCCTTCCTGTTGCCCGCGCCCACGGCCGCCTACGACCTGCCGCTCTGGTGCGAGCCCAGGGTCGCCCGCGACCAGCACGCCCAGGTCGCGCGCGCCCTCTACTCGTTGCCCACGCCGCTCGTCGGCCGGACCCTCTACGCGCGCGCCGACTCGGTCACGGTGCGCTTCTACCACGGCACCCTACTGGTGAAGACCCACCCGCGGATGCCGGCGGGCGGCCGCTCGTCGGATCCCAACGACTTCCCCGTGCACAAGACCGCCTACGCGCTGCGCGATGTCGCCTTCCTCGAAAAGGAGGCCACGCGCCATGGCGAGGCGATCGGTCGCTACGCCCATGCGCTGCTCGACGTCCCGTTGCCGTGGACCCGCATGCGCCGCGTCTATGCGCTCCTGGGGCTGGTCAAGCGTCTCGGGGCGGAACGCGTCGAGGCGGCCTGCGTCACCGCCCTCGCGGCCGAGATGTTCGAGATCCGTCGCCTGCAACGCATGCTCGAACTCGCCCAACCCGCGCTCCCGGCCCCGGGAGCCGCGCGCATCATCCCCATCGCCCGCTACCTCAGGTCACCCAGGCAGTACGCCCTCGACTTCACCCGAGACGCCAACCCCGAAGGAGAACCCCGGCCATGACTCCCGATGCCATCGCTCCCGACCTCAAGTCCATGCTCAAGCGCCTGCGGCTCGGCCGCACCCTCGACACCCTGCCCGAGCGGCTCGTGCTCGCGCGCCAGCAGAAGATGCCGCACGCCGACTTCCTGTTGCTGGTGATGGCCGACGAGGTCTCGCGCCGCGACGGCCAGGCCACCGTCAGCCGGGCCCAGCGCGCCCGGCTCGATCCCGCGCTGCAACTCGAAGCCTGGGACCCCTCGGCTAAGGTGACCTACGACCACGCACTCCTCAACGAACTGGTCTCGCTGCGCTTCCTCGACGCCCATGCCCACGTCGCGATCGTCGGCCACGTCGGGGTCGGCAAGACCTTCCTCGCCCACGCCCTCGGCCACATCGCCTGCCGGCGCGGGGCCTCGGCGCTCGTCCTGCGCACCGACCAGATGCTCAAGGCCCTGCGGCACGCGCGGCTCGACAACAGCTACGAAGCCGAGCTACGCAAGCTGATCGCCGTCGACCTGTTGATCCTCGATGACTTCGGGCTCGATGCCATGGACCCCACCGAGAGTCGCGACGCCTACGAGCTGCTGACCGAGCGTCACCGCGCCGGTTCGATGATCGTCACCTCGAACCGCGGCCCCGACGAGTGGCTCGCCACCTTCGCCGACCCGATCCGCGCCCAGAGCGCCATCGATCGCTTCACCGGGAACTCCTACGACCTGATTATCGAAGGAGAATCCTACCGACCGCGGCTCAAGCCCAAGCTTGGCTCTGGACAAACCGAGGCTGCCTAAGCGACGTTCCACCCGTCACGCGGCGAGGGACCCGGGGGGGAATGGTTCTGAAACACCGGGGTCCCATGGTGATGAAAACCGACATCACGATGCTGGCAATGCGCTCGTCGGAAAGCGCGAAGCTAAAGTTCGTGCTGACATGGGAGTTGAGTCCGGCATGCCACGCGATGCGGCACATCGCGTCGAGGTCGGGATGGACGAGAGGATCTCCCAGGTAGTACATCGACACGGCCATGGTCTTCCCGGAGACCTCATTCATGATCTGCTCGAACTGGTCCAGCCTCATCTTCTGTCTGCCGTTGCAGTCCTGAGCCTTCAAGGCGATTCCCGAGTTCTCGGTGGGCCGGCCGTGAACGCAGACGGTGCAATGGAGATTGTATAGCGGCGAGATGTCCACCTTGACGGTGGCCGGCCAGGCCTTCATCACTTCGTGCTTCAGGACGAACTGGGTGCTGGCGACGAGGAGATTCAGGAGCTTGCGCGGGTGCGGTTCTCGACGAACCATCCATGCCGGCGATTCGCATGCCGCAGAGAATCCAGGACGTATCCGAAGTTGCGCCGCATGGATAGCCGCTTCATCGTGCCCTGTCCCATTCTCGCAGAGGCTTCCCGGGGCCGCCTGCGTCCGCACCTCGAACTCGGTGGGGCGGGCATACGCGATCGAGCCGCCCCTGTTGGGGGCAACTATTATAGCCGCATCGCTCCGTGGAGGGGTTGCACTTCGGGCATCCCCTACAGCTCTGTCGCGACGAACACTCCGGTCAAGCCGGTACAGTTCAAACTTCCAGAACGGATTCCCCGAGGGCCCGGCGGCCGGGGCTGAGCGCCATTCGAGTCCAGTCCTGGGGAGCGACCCTGTCATGATCGCCGGTGCGAAGAATGGAGAGACCCCACTTCGGGTGTCGTCGCTCGAGTCGGACGGCACCGGCCAGCCGATCCATGGCCACCGAGAGTTGCCTGCGCGGGGCGGGCACGCACGAAGGCCCGGGAGTCCACGAGGGGCGCCCGGGCTCTTGTATCTTTCCGGGGACGCTGGATCACGTCAGAGGCATGAACCTTTCCGTGATCGCGCCGCGCCGAGCTCTCCTAGCGGTACTGCGCCTTGATGCTGCCCAGGGTCATCGCTTTCGCGGGATTGGTCACGGGCCCGATCCGGGAATAAACGCCCATGGGAGACGAGAGATCGTCCCAACGCCTCACGTACCAGCGATCTGCCGACGCCGGCTGGCCCGGGCGAAGCCGCGCGACGTCGCCACGCACCAGGCAGATGTCCGGCGCACTGCTGATCGAGTAGGTCATGCCACCGTCCATCGGCATGTCCATCATCGCGGACATGTTGGCGACATGGATGATCCGATAGAACACGGCCGAATCGGGGTAGTCAGGGTCGCCCGCATCGGTCATCGCGCTGAAGATGCAGATCATGGACGTCACGCCCGGCATGTACATGTCGCTCATGTTGGTGAAGCCGTGGAACAGGTGCGCCATCGACAGGCTGTCATCCATCTCGCCCCAGGTATCGCCCCACTGCGCGACGAGCGTCGGATCGGTCCCGCTGGAGAAGTGAAACCGGAAGTCGGAGGTCAGGAGTGCCGCGTAGCTCGGGTTGCTCTGGTAGTTGAGCGTTGCCTGCAGTCGCGACATCGTGTGCGTCGGGGTGTCGTTCAGCACCGTGCTCGCGGGAAGCGGGTCGGTCACGACGTTCGGTGCGGTCGTCTTCGAGTCGCTGCCTCCGCAGCCGGCAGCAATGCCCCCGACCAAGCCTGTGAGCACGACGAGGCGGAGGATCCGAAGCGAAGAGAGGCGAGGACTCATGGTCTATCAAGCATACCACCGAACCCGGGCCGCCGGGGCACAAGGGCCCGGCGAGTGCGCCGGGGTCCACGGTCGTCCGAAACGGAGAACGGGCCACGGACGAGGCCGCTCGTGTGGCGTACCTACTGGCGTTCGTCGGTGTTGGGCGTGCCGGTCCGTTCGGCGATGGCATCGAATCCCGGGAGCCGGTAGACCATCACCACGACATCGGGACTGCTGTAGCCCGGCCGAGCGTTCTTGATGCGGGTGCCAACTCGAGCGCCGTGCCTCATGTGCATGGCTTCAGCTGTGCGCTTCTCGGGGATGTCCGGCGAATACGTCACCACCCACTTGTCCCGCGGCAACTGCTGAAGAAGATCGTGAAGCAGGATGTCCGTCAGCCTGACTCCTCCGATCTTCATGCCACGGAAGCTGGGCAGGGTCATGATGTCGACGCAGGTCAGGACGTTTCCGCCATTCCTGCGCCACGTACCGCCCGCGGTCAGCGCATGGAAATTCCTTCCCCTGCCTCGGGCATAGTTATCGAGAATCTCATCGTAGGTTTCGCCGTCGACATACGTCAGCCTCGGTTCGAAAACCGATACGAGGGTCGTCTTGCCGACCCTGCCTTCGGTGCCGTCGTGGATATAGCCGAAGGTCACGCCCCCGCCGACGCGGTCCGCGCCGTTGGACGTATTGCTGATGCGTTCGGTGAAGTTGGGCACGTCCCTGGGAGCGCACATCAACCAGGTTTCCTGCATGGCCGGCAGTGCGGCAGCGATGCTCGCCCTTCGGATGTGTGGGCCGGCCGAATAGAACATGCAACCACTCGAATAGGTCGGCATATCAATTCACCACCAATGGAATACGATAACGGCTCGAGTGTCTCGTCGGCTTGGCCTTGCTGCGGCCATTGCCGCCGCTGACGGGCAGACCTGCCTACAAATCCACTGTAAGAGTCTACGCGCTGCCCGTGGGCGGCGTCAATCGTACCCGCCTTTCGGGAGATGTCCACGAGAGCGGCTCGAGCTCACCACGATCTAGCCTTGACTGGAGTCGATCCACATCACCGGAGAACCACGAGCCGACAATGGGCCATGCGGGCACCCGCCCGAACATTGGCGAAATAGACGCCTGCGGGAACAAGCAACCCCTCGGAGTCCCGCCCGTCCCACACAACGTCGTTCACCCCGGAGTTCCGCCACGCCGATGCCAGCACCCTGGATACCCTCTTGCCTGCCACGTTGTGGATCGTCAGATCCACGGAACCGGCAGTCGCGAGGGTAAAGCGGATCGAGGTCCTCATGCCGAATGGATTGGGCTCCGCCGTGAGCCTGAGCGCGCGAGCTGGGACGTCGTCCGTCGGGATGCTCGTCGTCGCCTCGGGAGTCAGGAGAAGGGCCCCGGTCTGACCGGTGGTGGGATTGGTGCCGTACATCACGATCTGCCGCGCGTTGTTGATCCACCCGGAAGTGGTCGTGACCGCAAACCAGTGGCCGACATCATTGACAATGAGGCTCTCCAAGGGAAAGAGTCCGCCCCCCTCGAATCGCACATGGGGAGTGATGGTGACGAGCATCACCATATCCCCGAGGTCGTTGAGGTCGTTCGCGCCGTTGTTGGGGCCGCAGCTGCTGAACATCTGCCAGCCGACGCCGTCCGTGTAGCGCGTGGCCTGTCGGTCGCAGCTGGTGCTGGTCGTGAGGATGGCCGAACCCACGACCTGGTTCGATTCGTTGATCGCCCCCGTGCGCGTCGCGCGGTAGTTCGTATCACCGGGCGGATTCGGGATCCCGAGGTCCCGCGCGATCATGGTGCCGAGGTCGAGGAGCTTCGCCGTGGACGAATTGTCCACCACGACGCGCTGCTCATTGACGTCCACCGGGTCGAAGATGCCGGTCGAGGTGAGATCCACCAGGTCGCCGGTGGCATCGAAGTACACGGGGTAGCGGTAGGTCCCATTTCCAGAATAGCCGACGATGTCCCCACGGTTGTTCACCGCGGTGGCGGAGCTGATGACGTGGCCGGGGAGCACGCCGAAGACCACGACGGAGTAGCCGCCGTTTCCGTCCGGATACCAGGCGGCAGCGCGTCCGCTGAACTCGGGTGAGTAGTAGGCGCCGACCTGACCCACCACCACGCCCAGATCGTTGATGTCATTCCCGACAGCGCTGATCATTCCGGGCGGGAGGGGAAGCAATTGTTGGGGCTGCCCGGCCCGGAGTACAGCGCCTCGCAGGTTCCCCGCCACGGTCGTCCGCCCGACGACCTCGGCGCGTGCGTTGATGGGTCCAGGCTGAATGGACCCGAGAAACCTGTGCGTATAGGCCGGCGCTTGCGCGTGCGCCATGACCGGCACGACGAGCATCGCCACGGTGAAAACCACGCTGCGCATCATGAGGATTCCTCCCCTCACTCCGGGTACCCCTGTCAACGCTACCCCCGGACCGCCACACTGGCCAGAAGAAAGCCGGGACGTCCGGCGCCTTCAGGGCAAACGAACGGGCCGCCTTTCGCCGGCCCGTTCGTACACACCCACATTTGCCTCCCCTTCCTTTACTCGTATCGAACTCTCTGCCTGGAGCCGGGGAGGGAGGCGGCGTTGCGGTTCGAGGAATTGGTGGGCCTGCGGGCGACTGCCGGCGACTCCGGTCAGCGCGGATGCCCCGAGGGTGAGTAGCGGACCGGCGGGGATGGTTCTCCCAGGATCGCCGGCCCGAAGAACTCGGGTCACTCCAGGCCCTCTCCCATCTACTTCCGGTAGCGGTCCTTCACCTGGCCCCATGTTGGCTTGCTGGTCGGCGATGGGCGCATTGACTGGACGTTGATGACCACGCCATCGAACGTGCTCACCGAGGCGCCAGGATCAAAGGGCGACGGTCCCCCCTCATAGCGGCAGGCTTCGAAGCACACCCAGTAATCACCGGGGAGGTCGTTGCTGGCATAGAACAGCACCTGCGGGAAGTTGACGATGATGCCGTCACCATTGAGAATGTCTTGCGAAAACCAGTTGTGGCCACTCCAGCACGAAGACCACGCACTCTGGGTGTAGAAGCCGAAGCTGTTCGGGTGCACGCCGGAGTAGACGGTTTGGCCCTGCAGGACGCTCTTCTCATCGAACATCGTGACGATCAGATCGCCATCCCCGAAATGAAGCGTCGCGAACCAGCCCGGAACCGCGCCGGGGGGAAAGACCTGAAAGGTCTCCCGCGGAGGCGGCGTGCTGGCCGGCGGCCAAGCATCCCTTGGATTGATGCCGTTATAGACGCCCACGGAATAGCCTTGGGCGATTGGGGTTCTCAGCATCAGCGTGAAATCGGTGTTGCCGGTGATCGCGACCGACCAGAGCTGAGCGTCGAGTTGATCCGTTGCGACATTGATGCCGCTATCGACGAGGTTCAGATAGCCTTGGAGCGGCGCAAAATTGAACGGAACTTGAGGCGAGCGCAATGGGAATGCTTGCGCGCCCGCGCTGACGAACGCGAGTCCGGCGATTATGAGAGAACTCTGTAACCAGCGAAACATCGCTCCCCCTGCTTTGACGAGTGCGTCGTGAGACACCCTGCGACTGGCCACCTCTGACTTTCGCGCCAGAATGCGCCAAGCACTTTCGGCCTGGCATTTCTCCGAGCCCGGTCCAATCGCTGTCCTCCGTCCGCAGATAGAGCCGGGCCGCTCCGGAATCGATCGCGGAATACCATCGCCTCACCTCCGGTAGATGCCCTTCAGTGAACCCCAGGTGCTTCGCTCTGCGTCTGTGGTCGGGTCCCACGAGAGCCAAACGCCACAACGAATCCCGGCGACGTAGTGCGTCAGCTGATGCTCGGGATCGAACGGAGGCAGGCTTGGACCGACCAGAGCGGCCCCGTCACCGACCCTCAGGCTGATCGCGTGGACGCCAATCGAAAACCAGAACAGGACGGTGACGATCTGGTTGAAATCGGGCTGAAGTACGTAGAACGAGTCACCTTCCGTGGGATAACGCGGACCGCACGTTTCGCCTTGAGTCCACAGGGAGGACCCGCAGCGCCAATAGAACTTGTCGGACGCGACATCGAGGTGACGCTGATTGGCAGCGAGGGGATCCAATGCCAATGAGGTCGTCACCCACGTGACGTGCCAAACACCGGTCCCCGGGCCGACGGCCCGGATCTCGTCTCCTGCGCTGACGAACCCACTTTGATCGCTGTCCACGTAGAGCAACTGCTCGTGCATCATCCCATTCGTCGGGTAAAGCTCCCGCCAGGAGCCTCCCGGAATCAGCCAACCTTCGGTTGTCCAATTACATTCGATATCCCAGTATGCAAACGGCACGATGACCTGGTTGTCCGCGCGGCATTCGGCGATCCATGCAGAACCCGCAAACGTGACCATCAGCGCAAGCACATGACACGCGAGCGCTCGTCTCATGGCATACCTCCTCAGCCTCGGTCAGTTCGACATTGCTGGGCATCCCGCAGGACCGTGAGGCGAGCTGGCCCGTCCGCCAATGCCTCGGGCTGTGGCCACCGTCGAGACGCAGCGAACCGCAGGTGAGCAGTCGTGGGAGTGCGGGGCTTCCCGCCCGTCGGTGCGACGACGAGTCCTCTTGTGATTCCTCGGGCGGGGATCCCGAAGGCACTGACAGGCGGATCGCGTTACGCTGGGGGGCTTGCGAAGAACGCAATCGCACGTCGCGGTCAGATGGCGAAGCCTTCGACGCGGACGCACTGACGATGCTTGTCTACACCCATTCCGGATCTTCGAGTATGACGCCGCGCACATACTCGCTCCTCTGGCTTCAAGTCTCGGCCCGACTCGCCGCCACATGGCACGCGCCAGTTGAGGGCCCCCAAGAGGCGAGCCTCCCCCGCCCGAAGGCGAGGGAGGCTCAGACCGCAGACAGCCACATATGCCTCCGGGGATTGATCAGTGTGCGAACCGCAAAAACCCGCGGAATTCGGGCCTGGCGGGTCGAGCGGGAACTCGAACAGTGCCCCCGTCCAGCCCCCCTTCGCCTGCCCCGCCCCTGGATCACGACCGGCTACGAGTGTCGCCCAGCCGCCCCACCGCCGGCTTCCTAGGGACTCACCGAACCACGATTCCTTTGGCGGTGAGCACCCGGTCCGCCGGCGACTCCTACGACAACGCGCTGGCGGAATCGTATAACGGGCTGTAAGAGACGGAGGTGATCAAGCGTCGTGGTCCGTGGCGGGGCCTCGATGACGTTGAGTTCGCGACGTTCACGTAGGTCGCGTGGTACAACACGACTCGTCTCCATGAGAGTCTCGGGCACGTACCGCCGGCCGAGTTCGAAGTGGCATTCTACGAACGTCAGGCGACTCAGGCCGAGGCGATCGCACTCCCATAACCGCGTCTCCGAAGAACCCCGCGCGGCTCACCTCTTGCATTCTGTCACAATAGGACGAGCTTACCAACTATGTGCGCCGATGCACTATCCACTCTTACGAAATAGGTGCCGCGCGGCACCCTATTACCTGCCGCGTCGGTCCGGTTCCATAAAATGCTTTGCACACCAGCACAGAGATTGCTTCGTGTGAGGCGCGATACTTGTCGGCCAGCAATAGAGTGAATACTAATTCGCACCTCGTCGGCCGGCTCGGCGAGATCAAAGACAATTGTCGCGGAACCCGTGGTTGGAGAAGGGCGGAATATTAAGCTGGCTCCATGCATCGGAGCACGCTTCTGCGTCAAGCGCGCCAGGAAGCGCTCCTTGGGAAAACCCACCTCACCACTGATAATGAGCGCTTCCCGACGGATGGCTTCCTTCAAAGCAAAGGACAGGCTATCGGTCCTTACCTTGACTCGTCCGTCCATATCAAGCGTCCTCATAAGACGATCCTCAATCTTCACACCTAGCTGGCAGTCCCACAGCGCGAGACTGTCCAGAGCGACATTGTTCAGACCCGTTACTAACTCGCCGGCCAGGTAGCGTGTGCCCAAGCTATCGCGTGTTTCCCAAATGATCTCGGCCTTGCGCTCGATCGGGATCACAAAGCCATCACCGTGGACACCTTCACCGCCCAGTCCAATAGCCGTTGTGTCCATTCCACCAAAGACAAGCAATTCGCCACTACAAGGACAGTAATGCCCAATGGCATTCATTCTGCGATCGGCGTGATCGCCGACAAGTTGATCCTGCCATCCAGGTCGACTGCGGTTGTAGATCCTCAACTCATTGGAGATTGTATCTGTGGCGCCTCCTCCGGTGCTCCGGCCCCCATAGAATAGAAATGCATCCGAGAGGGCGTCATAGTCACCAACGGCCCAACTGCGATTGTTGACGCGCGGATCAAGTTGGGTCCAGAACCCCGTGCTTGGATCTAGGGTCCATAGTCCAGGAGAGGTCGCATTGGTCTGGGGGGGCGTGCCCACCGCCTGGTGATCTCCGGTGGGGGCCGCTCCGCTCTGCTGAAGCCCGCCATACAGAAGCAGTTCTTCACGCCTTGCATCGGGTGCAGTTACGTGACCCGAGCGGGCGTGTGTCCCTGCATCGAGGAATCGGGTCCATGTAGAATCCGCGATGTCCACCCTGAAGTAATCAAGGTAGGGGACGGATCCCGAGCAGTTGCCAAACAAGAGCCATAGGGAATCGGAGGGCCCCAAAACGGTTAATGTGGCGTCCTCTCTTGGTCCAGGTTCGGAACCACTAGGAGGCAGTATGCTCCAAATGAGTGACGTTGTGTCTAGTCGCCAGAAGTCACTCATACAGCCCAAGTCACCAATACCACCGAATAGCACCAACTCTTGCGATCTGCCAAGATAGGCAAGTTGGGAGTCGACCCGCGCGCCGGGACCTACCCCCAAAGGCCACATAATAGGCCCATCCCATTGGCCTGAAGGTAGATTGAAGATCCAGAGATCTGACAGTTTGTGCGGACGACCCCGATCATCGATTCCCAAGCCACCATAGATAAAAATCCGCTCATTAAAGCGATCGAACGCCGAGCAGTGAAAAGCCCGCCGCTCCCCGGGGAACGCGGGGAGCGGCGTCGGCTGGACAATAGGCGTTGCGGAGGAGGGGGTGGCGAACCCTTGCACGCTCATCCACAGGACAAACAAAAGCGCCACCCTCATGGCACTACCTCCCGACAATGACCGCTCTGACTGTGCGCGAGCCACTCATGCCTCGCAGTCTACAAAAATAGACCCCAGGTCGGGTGCTTACACCGTGGTCGTCCGTCTTTGCCCATACAATGGTCAGCTGTCCGGTTCCATCCGTCAGGTGATCCGTAAGGCGGCGTACCAGTCTACCGGCCACGTCGACGATCTCCGCGGAAACCTGCTCGAAGGGCAGTGCAGTGATGGCAAAACGGACCGGCACTCCCGGGGTTGATGGCGTTCCAATGACCCTGGCGGAGAATGCCACCCCCGGACGGTTCCCCACGCCAGTAACAATCGTGGAGGTGTCCCCCAACGCAGCCCACTCAAGAGTAGCGTGCGCGCTATCCGCTGGCACCCAACGCGACAGGCTCGGAATATAGTACAAATAACTGTGATACTCAGCCTTTGTATGCCTCGTGCTGTCAGATATTACCTTGCCCCACCCATAGTTAAACGAATGATATGGAGAGGCATCATTCCGCGGCCACCCGGCTGTGCCAAGCATGCGGACCCAAGTCAGTGGCAAAGGCCCAGCCGGTTCAAACGCCTTCGGGAACGTCACATTATACACGGCTTCAAATCGCTGCGCTGCGTAGCTACTGTCCGCGAGACCCAAGTCATCTGTCGCCTTGAGGTTGAGGGTGACGTTTCCTTGGGCAATCAATCGGTTCGGAGTGGACTTCGTTCCACTCTGCAGCGTCCTGCCCTTCACGAGATCGGTCGCCTTGCAGAGGTCGAGTCTGCCCGCTCCCACGTAGGGCCGATACTCACATCCGGAGAAGGTGGTCGCCTCGAGAATATTCGTGATGTCGTTGTCGCGAAAGCCAGGATTCATACCGAGAAGCACCGCTGCCGCCCCACTCACCAGCGCAGCGCTATACGACGTCCCCGCCAATCCCATGCCAAAACCTAGATCAGCAAAGCCGTCAACCGGCACATAGTGCTGTCGCGGCTGTGTGGTGTACATGTGATAGCCAGGTGCAACGAGATCAACCCATGAACCATAGGTAGAGCCAGCACCAGGGAGTCCGAGCAGATCACACGTATTAGAAAACCGTCTGCCTATAATATCGGTACCGCCAACCGCGGTAACGAGGCCCCATTCAGCGAACCGTGCCGGATACCAAGCCGTGCTGTCGTCCGTATTGCCCGAACCCGCAATACAAATGGCACCCGCCGCAACTGCGTTGTAGATCGCATCCCGGAAGTCAAAGTCGACCGACCATGGAAGGGTGCCACCATAGCCCGCGAAGCTCATGTTAAGTACACGGGCACCCTTCAGCACGGCGTAAGTGATACCTTTTGTGAACACAGCGACGGAATCCTGGTAATTGGTGTCATCCAACACCTTCACGCAAAGAATGCGAGCACCCGCCGAGTCAGGTTCATCCACGGTCTGGAACCCGCCGGCGACGCCGGCGATTCCACGCGGGTTTGGGTGGTCCCAATCGACGCCGTAGGTTGCGCCATTATTTGTGCGTGCGGCGGCAACCCCCGCCATGTGTGTGCCGTGGCCGAAGTTGTCTTGAAACTTCGTTGAATCGCCGCCATCTTCGCGAGTAAAGTTTCTGCCGCCTTTAACCTTTCTTCCCCAAGAGGTATTGCTATAAATGACTTGTAAATCGGGGTGACCCTCATCAATGCCGGTGTCGAGGATCCCAATTGTCACCGCGCTATTGCCTCGCGTAAAGTGATAGTTCTGCCAAGCGCAAGTCGCTTGGATGTCCTCATCGACAAGGCGTTGGTTATAAAGATACCATTGAGGCTCCGACATATTATCAGTGTTCACCAAGTTGGGGTCATTTGATAACGTGTTTCCCGTCGGTGGCGGAGTCGGGCAATTAATGCAAGTTATGCCGCCCATATTCTCGCGATGACGCTGGATGATGCGTTTCAATAGTGGTGATCGAGAGAGCTCAACGACTCCGCGTTCACAGGCTTCTGGCGAGTCAAAGGCGAGCTCATAATACCGGCTAAAATCCTTTAGCCTGACCGTCGTGCCGTCTGCCCGTCGGAGAGTAGTCGGTTGCGGTTCCGGGTCCGGCCAGAGCGATAGGGCTCGTCTTACTCCGGCACTGATAAGGAGCTGCCTGGCTTGGTCGGCATTGTCGGCATAGATTGAGGAGGTGTACCCCTTTGTTGTAGTAAGCAACGGAGGAACACTTGAGTCGAACTCCAGACAGGCTCCCGAAGTGCCCGCTCCAGAGCCTAGCGCTAGGGAATCAGTCGGGACCTGGACCACATGTAGGCGGTTGTAGAGCACGGTGACGGCGCTCTGACCATTGGCTACTTCCAGGTTCCAGAGCCCCGTGTCGCCGTCGGCAAAAGTAAGTGAATATTCTGCACCCAGCGGCGTGACGGTCCCCACAGTGGCCGCAAGGGCCGTGTCCGCATTCACGGCGGCAATCCGAAGAGAGTCCGTAAAGTTATATCCCTCGAGCGTATAGTTGTTTGCGACCCCTGCCCAGCCATAAGTCGAGGATAGACCGGTGACTACCGGTGCAGGAGTACTGGTGTCGCTGCGCACCGTGGCCCTGGCTCCGGCCGCGAGCGTGTCCAGCGTGTTTGTGCTGTCCATGAACTCTGCAAACGCGACCTCGAAAGCGCCTTGGTAGACCGAGTCTGAGTCTGCGTTGGCGAAGTCCACATACCCTAGATTCCCCGTGAAGCAGGTGGTAGGCGAGGTAGCGTTGACCGCAAGGGTAATAGTGGAGTCTGTGGTGCCTTGGATGACGGTCGTCGTGCCGCGGAGGACCCAGGTGCAGCCCGAGCTCGCGGGTGCCCCATAGCCTGTAACGGAATAGCTGCTATTCGCGATGGCCGTGGGAGTCCAGTGGAGTGTGATCCGAAACGCGCGAAGCGCATTCAGGCTATCAGCCCGTAGATAGAGCCGGCCAATCGTATTTGAGCCGGGGGTATTGTTTGTGACAAGGCTTGAAGAGCTCCATGATAACGTAATATCGGCGTTAGCGTTGAGCCCGGATGAATGCGCGACCGCTGTTGAAAGGAGAAGCAGCAATGCGAAGCTTGCCACAAAAGCTGAAATGCGAGTGCCCATCGTACCCTCCCTGTGTACTAGGCCTGGGAACTGACTAGTGTATAGTGCGACCTCATTGGAGTTGCTGGGGGGCGCTCGGATCGCTCCAGACGAGAGAGGGTGGACTGGGGTTGGATGAGCGCTGAAGTGTTCACGGATGTACTAGCGCGCATTGCGAGCCCGCAAGCCATGACTCAGTTGGCCCACCGCCTTCGGAATGCGATCGCGCGCTCAAGCGATCTCGAAGGCGCAAAGACGGAGCGACTTGACTTCGGCGGGACCGTGTATGGCCGCAGTCTCGACATGAGAAGACAGCTGAGGCGCCCCACTTGGCCCGACGCACGATCAGGCGCTGGGGCGATCTCGAAGGCGCAGTGACTTTCGCGCTGTGCTCTATCTGCGCGAGGACTTCTCGCCTCTGATCGCCCTCGCCTCTCCATTGGGAGCCCAGCGCGCATGAAGCCATGAAGTACGCCCAGTCGATCTGGAGAAAGTGATCCCACAGTCAGAATGTGAACCTGTATGGTCGAGGTCATGGTCGCCGGCTCAAGCCATTCGCCGGCGAGTCTTGGCTGCCTCGATCAATTCCCCGGGGGGCGACCCGGCGCGGTCCGCGCAGCTTGTCTCCCGCCAACTCCACGCCCCGGTCCCAGCCCGCGAGTCCTGAGGCAATCTCGGCGCAACTCAAGGAAGCCGACGACGGCTCGTCAGCCCCTTCTCGCCGAGCCGTCGGCCCGGGACGAAAACCTGGGGAGCAGACCCTGCCCGCTCTCGACCTCTCAGAGGTGGACGGCCTGGATGGACGACTTCGAGCGCGTGTTCGAGTCCGGTCTCAACGCGCAAAAGAAACACCTCCTCCACCGATTGGTGAAGGAGGTGCGGGTGCAAGATCGTGACACGGCGGAGGTTTGGTACTCGTTCCCGCGGCCGGCGACCCCGGATCAGAGGACCGTAGACAGCCACATATGGCTCCCCAGGTAGGACTCGAACTCGGGCCCATGCCGGGCCCGGGTTCGGCTCCGCTCACCCCCCCGCAGTCACCGCCAACCGCCGAGTCAGCGGTCGCACCACCGCCGCCGCCGCCAGCAACGCCCCGAACACGCACACCACGCTCGCCCCCGGAGGCGCCGACAACCAGATCGACGCCAGCATCCCGAGCGCGCTCGCGAGCGTCGCCACGACCCAGCCAATCACGAGTCGCGGGCCGAACCGATCGGAGAACAACAGCGCGGTCACGCTCGGCACGATCAGGTAACTGAACACGACCAGAACGCCGCCCAATTCCACCGACGCGGTCACGGTCAGGCCAAACGTCAGGTAGAACAGGAAGTCCCAAGCCTTGACGTTCAGCCCCTGTGCCTTCGCCGCCACCGGGTCGTGCGAGATCAAGAGCAGCTTCTTGCGCCAGAACCAGTGCAGCACGCCGATCACGGCATAGAGCACGGCCAGGCGCACCACGTCGTGTTTCTCGACGGCCAACAGTTGCCCGACCAGGATGTCGCGGATGTGCTCCGCGCCGTGCGGGGCATTGTTCAGGATCAGCACGCTCGCCGCCGCCGCGACGGCGTACACGATGCCGATGATCGCCTCCTGCGGCACACGGCCCTTGTCGGATCGTGTGAGCGCAAACGTCGCAGCGCCGAGCACGGTAAACCCGAGCGCCAGCGCGTAGGTCAGAGGCTCGCCGGGCTCGGCGCCCCGCAGCGACGCGACCGAAGCTCCGAGCACCGCCATCTGTGCGAGCGAGAGGTCGACGAAGATCACCTCGCGCTCGACCACGTGATACCCGAGGTAGACGTGGATCCCCGCGATGCACAGCAGTGAGAGGAATGGCCAGAAC
>Ga0315283_10002158_pt1 | contig 16337 bp, 14 predicted proteins | sample YL17G09_0_MG_FD_204541 | JGI IMG/M metagenome (GOLD analysis project Ga0315283, IMG submission 204541) | Sediment microbial communities from Yellowstone Lake, YNP, Wyoming, USA - YL17G09_0 | ecosystem: Environmental > Aquatic > Freshwater > Lake > Sediment | place: USA: Wyoming | collected... | reverse complement strand
AATCGATTTCCTTGTCGTAGGGGGAGACGCATTTTCCCCGTTCAAGGAAGGGAAGAATATCATGTACGGAACGGCTCTGAGAGATGTATTCGTTTCATATCTCGAAAAGCATTCTCCCATCTCCCCCCGAATAGAGGGGAGGATTATCATGAACGCACCATTGAAGAGTCTAAAATTTCATGATGAGGGGATAGCTTTCCCCCGTATCAGCCTCTTTGATTTGCAATCGCAGCTCGACGGCCTTTTTCGACTCGCCGGGGAAGAATATGAAGCCCTGGGCAATGTTGCCAGGCAGGACGGAACGACGTTCGAGGGACCTCTTTTCCAGGTCCGATCTGATTTGTGCCTGAACATCGCCATCACTCATCCCCTTTAAACCACCCCCGGTGATCCCTCCTGCCGCGCCCAAAGCCGCCCCTTTCATTGCCGCATCAGCTACATTGTGGCCCGTTACAATGCCGATTGCCGCGCCTATGACACCGCCGGCAATGCCGCCAAGCACTCCGTACTTGCCTCCCTCCGGTGCTACCTTTCCGAACTCCGTTTTCTTTTGTATGCGATCGTAGGCCATCCTTTCCTCGAGCACGGGCCAGAGGTTGTTATCTGCATCCACCAGGAACGTTTGATTGGCTACAATATCAATCGGGTGCTTCCCTTTGTTATCGAAAATGACTCTGACAGGAAGCAAACCTGCACCAATTATATCAAATCCGAAAGCGTCCTCTGCTTCTTTCTTGTCTCCGTATGCTTGAGCAGCGATAGTCGCTCCGGCGACCTCCTTTGCATTGGGATAAGCCGCAGGCATTTTGAAAGGCACTACCTTCGATTCATAGCTTGCACATCCCAGGACAAAGGCAATGGCAGTGATCACTGAAATAATCCCGATGGCTCTTTTAATCAACATTGTTGCGCCTCCTAAATTCAAATACGTATTGAATATCTTACAAAAAAGGTGGTCTCTTTGTCAACAGATGAGAGTTCCAATGATTTTCATGTTGACAGGGTGCAGCCACTCTTTGATAATTGATTAATCAAGAATCTGATATGAAAGACGAATACCAAGTTATCACACTCTCTTTTCACTGAACGCCGGAGGCTGACTATGAAAAAGCCATGTGTAGGAATAAGCCCCTGCCTCTTTGAAAAGGTATTTGCCTATAAGAGATTGCGGGACTCAAAAGAGAAAGAGCGATAAGACATGTCATCCTTCGAGAGATTCCCTTTTCAAAACCTCGCCGGTTCTTCCGATGACCACTTTTTCCAGGGGGATATTTTTGCCAGCCATATTCATGCCATCCCGGATAATTACGGGAAGTCCCTGACAGCATGGCACTTCCATGACGAGCACAGTTATGCTCCTGATATCTGCCTCCTGAAATATCTGTGCGAATCTCTTCACGTACATATCTGATTCATCGAATTTCGGGCAGCCCATGAGAACTACTTTGCCTTTCATAAAATCATCGTGTAGCCGCGGATAGGCAACAGGCGTACAATCCGCCACAACCAGAAGGTCTGCTTTCTTTAGAAATGGGGCAGTCGGCGGTACGAGCCGGATCTGAACCGGCCAGTGGGACAGAGCCGAAGCGATATCTGTCTGCGCGACGGTTTTATTTGCGTCCCGGCTTGGCTGTAGAGATGCAAAACTCACGATTTGCGATGACGGGCATCCGCAGGCCATTGTCGGCGCTTCCGGAACCGGCCCTGTTTCTTGAGATTTCATGTGCTCTTCCACCGCCGCCTCGTCAAACTCATCCGCCTCACGTTCAATAATTTTAAGGGCGTCCCTGGGACACTCACCAAGACAGGCCCCCAGGCCATCGCAATATATCTCCGCAACCAATTTGGCCTTGCCATCAATGATCTGAATGGCACCCTCGGCGCAGGCAGGAACGCATAACCCGCAGCCGTCACATTTCTTCTCATCAATCTGGATAATTTTTCTCTTTGCCTTCATAAATCCCCCCTACGTTCTCCAATATTGTGGGCGACAACTTTTCTAATATCCGCTGAATTTTCTTTAGTATATCCATCCTCAGGTCTTTACGCATTGACAAAAGTCAATTTTTTTAACTTTATTTTCTATTTTTTCCTTTTGGGCAACAATTTATTACATTATAATGAACCCAGATCCAAAAAAGTCTCACGCAAGAAAAGGCCGGTAAGTTTGTAAGGAGAATTCCCGTGAATCTGCTCGATCATATTGTCGCCATCCCCCTTTTCGAAGGTCTATCAAGAGGACAGCATGAAGCGCTGGCCAGAATCTCTGTAAGCCGTTCTTACAAGAAAGGCCAGACAATCTTCTCGGAAGGTGATGAAGGCGTGGGGTTTTATGCGATCATTTCCGGCCGAGTGAAGATATTCAAACTTTCACCGGAAGGGAAAGAGCAGATCCTCCACATGATGGGGACCGGAGAGGTCTTTGGAGAGGTGCCCGTTTTTACTGGCCAGGAATATCCGGCATACGCGGAGTCCCATATCAATTCTTCACTCCTATTCTTCCCCAGGAACTCATTTATCGAGCTCATTAAGAAAGACCCGTCGCTGTCTCTGAACATGCTGGCCCTGTTATCGTGGCGTCTTCGAAGATTCGCGGCACTGATCGAGGATCTTTCCTTGAAGGAAGTGCCCGGGCGCCTGGCAGCTTATCTTCTCTACGCGAGCAAAAGATCGTCCAACAAAGACGACTTCGATCTCGATATATCGAAAGGGCAACTGGCCTCTATCTTAGGTACGATCCCGGAAACGCTGTCCCGAATCCTCAGCAAAATGGGCAGGCAGGGATTAATTAGATCAGAAGGTTCACGCATGAGGATACTGGATCGCACAACCCTGGAGGATGTCGCCACAAAAGGGAGAAAGCTGGAAAATGTCTGACGCCAGAGGAAAACGCAGGGACGCAAACATAAGTATGCTTGACAGAAAGGCCACGAAGACATTAAGCTAACAAAATAATAGCACAAGAACTGCAAACGAAAATAACGATTCTCTCACAGAAGGACTCTGTATGCTATCTTCCAAGGAAAAAATCAAAGAAGAAGTATCCTGCGATGAAAAAGGTTTGATAAGGGAGAAGAAGTTCACCCTCAATGGAAAGTATGAAGGCGAATACACCTCCTATTATGGCAACGGGAAGGTCATGGCCCATCTTTACTTCCTTAACGGCGTGAGAGATGGTGATGCCGTTTCCTATTACAGGGACGGTCAGATCAGAGAAAAATGTGCATTCAAGAACGACAAGCCGCACGGAGAATATGTCTCTTATCATGAGAACGGCCAGATCAGAGAGAAGGAAAACTACAAAGACGGCAAATTAGACGGGAGATACACGCTTTTTTTTACAACAGGCCAGACGAGAGAAATAGAAAATTACAAAGACGGCAAGCTTGACGGCGACTACATATGTTATTACAAGAATGGTCAGGTCAAAGAAAAGGGGCGCTTCGTAAATGATAAACGGGACGGGGAATACATTGCCTATTATAAAAACGGCAGGACCAGGGAAAAGGCAACATTCAAGAATGGAAAGCCGGAGGGAAAGTTTCTGTCTTTCGACAGAGATGATGCGGCAAATCGGGAAAACAGCCAGGAAGAAGAACCCACCACATTCGAGGATGAAGACAATTTGAGAGGGAACGAAAAAATGGTCGATGATCTCTTCAGGAACCTGGCGAACTTCGAGAAGGAGCAGAAGGGTAAATGATCGCAGAAAAGATCCTGATCCCGACAGATGGGTCCGATTACGGAAAGACTGCCATTGAATACGGCATATATATCGCCAGGCGTCTTAACGCGCAATTGATCGGTCTCCATGTGGTTGATATCAGATTGATGCAGGGGCCGGTATTTACCGATATTTCAGGTTCTGTCGGCCTTCCGCCTTACCAGGAATTTCTCCCGGTATTGCAGGGCGGTTTTGATGAAAGGGCGGAAACTGTTTTGCAGGCCTTCAAGACAAGGTGCGAACAGGCAGGACTGCATCCTGAGATAAAGAAAGCCGTCGGCGTCATCGATCAAATGATTATTGAAGAGGGCGGTAGTGCTGACTGGATACTCATAGCCCAGAGAGGTGAACATTTTCACTCAGGCGGGGGCAGTATACTGGGCTCTGTTGCGGAATCAGTCGTGCGGAATTCCGGGAAGCCCGTCGTGGTGACACCGGCGACCTTCCAGGAGATCGAGAGCATGGGACTGGCCTACGACGGCAGTGCGCCGGCAGATAAGGCTTTGAAGCTTGCGGCAGAATTATCCGAACAGACCTCCTGGCCTCTCACTGTCATTATCATCACGGATAATCATCACCTGGGCACAAGCCTTACAAAAAAGATAGAGGACTTTCTCGAGCCCTTGAAGATCGACAGCGCCATCATCATTCTCCGCGGTAAGGAGGACCGTGAAATAATCAAGTTCATCAAAGAAGGTTCTGTCGAATTAATGGTCATGGGGGCCTACGGCCACAACAGGCTGAGGGAACTGATTCTCGGCAGCACCACTTCATCTGTAATACGCAAGAGCACAATCCCCGTTTTACTCACGCGATAACCGGAAAACGCTAAAATACAAGACCTGACCCCAATCACCAATCAGAACTTCTGTTTGATTTTTTCGCTTAACGCCGCCAGGACGTCATGCCGGGTTAAATCATAATAGATAGGTGTTATGGAAATCATGCGATGGCGAAGAGCGCATGCATCGGAATCCACCTCTTCCTCATCGGAAAGTTTCGTCTCTCCGGCCAGCCAGTAATAGATGTTTTCTCTTGGATCCACCCTTTTTTCAAAACTTTCTATGAGGCGCGCCCTGCCCTGCTTTGCCACCACAACCCCCCTGATCTCTTCTTCGGGAATGGCCGGGATATTTATATTCATGGCGACGTTTTTTATGGGATTGTCCTCTAACATGAATGCCGCCATCTTTCGGGCAAATCGGGCTGCGAATGAAAAATCGGCATTTCTGTGAGTGTCCAAAGAAATAGCCATGGACGGAATTCCCATGATGATCCCCTCGGTCGCCGCCGACACGGTTCCTGAATAGATCACATTGGTCCCCACATTGGCGCCCAAATTGATTCCCGATACAACCAGGTCAATCGGCTTGTCGGATAATTCTTTGATCCCGATCTTGACGCAATCCGCCGGTGTCCCTTTCACGGCGTATCCGAAAAAGCTCCCTTCTTTTTTTACAGCCCGTACCATGAGGGGACGGAAAATCGTGATCGCATGTCCCACCGCGCTCTGTTCAACCTCGGGGGCGACGATCAGGCAATCTGCGTCCTTGGAAAGCTCCTGATACAGGGCGCCCAGCCCCCTTGCATATATACCGTCATCATTTGTAAGAAGAAACCTCATAAAACTTCTCCCATAACTATTTTATAAAGTTATTGACTTCAGAATAACAGCTGTACGGTCGACCGGTTTGGCAACAACAGATCCCTTGGCTCCTGCCCCCGCGGGAAATACCGCGCCGGCATCCCATACAAAGAGCATAAGGACTATGGACAATATCAACAATCTTTTTAAGTGAACTTTTTCTCCCATATAGTTACCACAAGAATTCGAGGATTCGATGGCTCAGTATATTCTATATGAAAGGAGATCGGCCGTCGACAAAAAAATGCCCGGGAATCCATGGTGATGAATCCCGGGCATGGAGAACCACAGTGAATCATTTCACGTCTTCAAAGTCAGCGTCGACCACATCCTCATCCTTCTTGCCGGCGCCCGGCTGTTCCCCGGATGTGCCTCCGTGCGCCCCTGCCCCTGCCCCTGCACCTGCGCCTGCACCTGCACCTGCCTGTGAGGCCGAAGCTTTTGCATACATAGCCTCAGCAAGTTTGTGTGATGCATTTGTCAGTTCTTCCTGGGCGCTCTTGATGGCATTAATGTCATCCCCTTCAATGGCCTTCCTTACTCTGGCAATGGCGTCTTCGATGCGTGCCTTTTCTGCGGCATCTATCTTGTCCCCGAATTCTTTGACATTCTTCTCTGCGCTGTATGCCATGGAATCTGCCTGATTTCTGGCCTCTATAAGCTCCCTCTTCTTCTTGTCTTCCTCTCCATGAACTTCCGCTTCTCTGACCAGTTTCTGTATCTCTGCTTCAGTCAAACCGCTTGATGCAGTAATCTTGATGCTCTGCTCTTTGCCTGTCCCAAGGTCTTTAGCCGACACATGAACTATGCCATTGGCATCGATATCAAAGGTCACCTCAATCTGCGGCATACCTCTCGGCGCGGACGGTATTCCTACCAGTTCAAATCTTCCCAGGGTTCTGTTGTCAGGCGCCATAGACCTCTCACCCTGCAGGACGTGAATGCTAACGGCAGGCTGATTATCCGCTGCTGTCGAAAAGATCTGGCTCTTCCTTGTAGGAATGGTGGTATTCTTCTCGATCAGCTTCGTCATCACGCCACCCAACGTCTCAATTCCGAGAGACAGAGGTGTCACATCCAAAAGGAGGACGTCCTTAACATCACCGGCGAGAACACCCGCCTGGATGGCAGCACCAATAGCAACTACTTCATCAGGGTTCACTCCCTTGTGGGGTTCCTTCCCAAATATTTCTTTAACCTTCTGCTGAACCCTGGGCATACGGGTCATACCGCCAACGAGAATAACCTCATTGATGTCTTTTGGTGTCAGATTTGCGTCCTTAAGCGCGGTTCTGCAGGGCTCGACTGTTTTTTCAATCAGGTCCTCAACCAGAGATTCCAGCTTGGCCCTCGTCAATTTCATTGTCAAATGTTTAGGCCCTGACGCATCAGCAGTTATGAAGGGAAGGTTTATATCTGTTTCCATAACGGTGGAAAGTTCCATCTTCGCCTTCTCTGCCGCTTCCTTAATCCTCTGGAGTGCCATCCCGTCATTACGGAGATCAATACCGTAATCATTCTTGAATTCCGTGGCAATATATTCAATCAGTCGCTGGTCAAAGTCTTCACCCCCTAAATGGGTATCTCCGTTCGTTGATTTGACTTCAAAAACACCGTCTCCCAGCTCGAGGATGGAAATATCAAACGTCCCACCGCCGAGGTCAAATACGGCAATCTTCTCATCTTTTTTCTTATCAAGGCCGTAGGCAAGTGCTGCCGCTGTAGGTTCATTGATGATTCTAAGAACATTCAATCCGGCAACTCTTCCTGCGTCTTTCGTAGCCTGCCTCTGAGAGTCATTAAAGTAAGCAGGAGTGGTAATAACCGCATCGGTTACTTTCTCTCCAAGGTAATCCTCCGCTGTCTGTTTCATCTTCATAAGAACAAAAGCTGATATTTCCGCCGGGCTGTAGTTCCGTCCCTTTATGGTTACTTGAGCATCACCATTAGGCGCCTCCGTAATCCTGTAAGGACAGACCGTTTTATCGTACTGAACCTCTTTGGAGGAAAACTTTCTCCCGATGAGTCTCTTTATGGCATAAACGGTATTTTCCGGATTGGTTACAGCCTGCCGCTTGGCAACCTGACCGACCAGCCTCTCACCGCTATCCGTAAACGCCACCATGGAAGGCGTGGTCCTGCTTCCTTCCTGATTTGCTATTACAACGGGATCTCCTCCTTCCATAATAGCGACACATGAATTTGTCGTCCCTAAATCAATCCCTATAATCTTTCCCATGCCTAATAATCCTCCTTAATATCTAATTTCCCATTTTCTTGTTCATTGCTATCTTCATTTTTAGGACGTTTAAAAATAGACACTTTGGCCGGTCTCAACAGCCTCTCGTGCAGACGATACCCCTTTTCCAGTTCCTCGATGACCTTGTTATCCTCGTGGGCGCCGGTATCAACCTGAAATACGGCTTCATGGATATTAGGATCAAAAGTTTTATCACCATACTCGATTTGCTGGACGCCGTGTTTTCCCAGGCAGCCCAGGAGTTGATCATGGAGGAGCTTCAATCCCTTTTTAAACGAATCGGAATAGCCATAGATGTCGGCATGCTGTAATGCTCTGTCCATGCTGTCTACCAGGGGCAAGATATCCTTAATAATATTTTCATTGCCATATTTTATCGAATCAGCCTTCTCCCTGACTGCGCGTTTTCTGTAATTTTCAAGTTCCGCAACCGCACGAACATATTTGTCGTAGTTGTCGGCTGCCTCCTTTTCCTTTTCCTGAAGCTTTAACATTATATCCTCGTGACCGGAGGTCTTTTGTTCTTCCCCTTCCTTTTCCAGAACATCCGGTGTTTCTTTTATAACTTCTTTCTTCGTCTTATGACCCATATGGTGTCGCTTTATCACTTTAAATAATCTCATGCCCGGCGTAGAGCACCCGCCTTTATTTCGCGTCCGGTTTCTGAAAGAGTTTATAATCAATCATCTCACAGATCACATGTCCCACGGTAATGTGGACCTCCTGCACACGCGGTGTGCTGTTGGAAGAAACATTGAGGGAATAGTCCACCATCTTAGCTATCTCGCCGCCATCTTTACCAGTGAGACCGATCGTGACCATCCCTATCTTCTTCGCCACTTCCATGGCTTTTATGATGTTCGGGGAGGAACCGCTCGTGCTTATGCCCCATGCCACGTCACCTGCCTGACCTATCGCTCTGATCTGCTTGCTGAATATCTCAGAAAAGTCATAGTCATTACCGATGCTCGTAATTACGGACGTGTCGGTACTCAAAGAGATTGCCGGAAGCGGCGGACGTTCTATAACGAAGCGGTTCACAAATTCTGCTGCCAGATGCTGGGCATCCGCGGCGGAGCCGCCGTTTCCAAACAGCAGTATTTTGTTTCCTGCTTTCAATGCCGCCGTAATTGCCTCAATGACACTGACAATACCGTCAAGATTTTCTCCAACGAAAACATCCGTCAGATTACTGCTTTCCTTAAATATCTTTATGATATGATCTTCCATGTCAACTACCCGGTCTTGCGTTTAAAACGTCCAATTTTCTGCAATAATATATTTATCGGTCTATCCCATGTCAAGGGCAGGGCCTTGATGATCTACTAAAAAAGTCTTAAACAGGATTGATAAACAGACGGCCGCGCAAAAAGCGCAAACCTTAAGGCGTGCAAATCATACGGTATGAGGCATACTTAGAGGCATGCGGAGTCAAATGACCCCCTCGTGCCTCTTCCTGTCTCTAAGTTCAGCCAGTTTACCTCTATTCCAGCCGGATATCCTACTGAAATACTGTGTTATCCTGGCTATCCCTTCAACATCCTTAGAACCGCAGAATTGACACTCGTCTTTGAGACACTTGAATGTCTGGCCGCATTCTCTACAGGTGGTGAATTCAGGACAGAAGAGAACCTGGTCGTTCTTTGTATCTCTAAATGCCTCGGTAATAAACCTGACAAGTTCCTCACTCGAAGGCCGAACATCACCGAGCCACAACTGCGTAACGCCTCCTCCCCTTATAAAAGGATGAAAGCGACCTTCCTGTCTTACACGTTCTACAGGATCCACGGGGGCAGATGCACTAAGGTGGGTTGAATTTGTATAATAGACCTCCCCTTTCGAAATATCACCTCTCACATGGTGACCCGACTTGGGAGAATAATATCGCAGATCGAGCCGTGCAAAACGGTAGGCTGTCGTCTCCGCAGGTGTTTGTTCCAGAATAAAATTCAAGCCATATTTCTGGCTGAGTTTTTTGGCCTCATCCTTCATATGGCCTATCAGTTTCAAACCAAACATCAGGGCCTCTTCCGATTCATGCAACTGGCTTCCCGTATGAATCTGGACAAGCTCATTGAGCCCCACAATGCCGATGAGGAAGCAGGCATGATCCATCCTCAGGTACGGGTAGCCATCTCTGTTCATGGCGAGCATAGCGAGAGGTCCTTCATCGCCATAGGAGAGGAGCTTCTCAATAAAATCCTTCTTCTCTACATGGGCTTTTACTGCCACTTCCATAAGATCAGAGAGCATAGACAATAATCGGCTCTCATCCCCCAGGGCTTTGTAACCCAGCCTGGGAAGGTTAAGAGTTACGTTCTGTAAAGCCGGACATCTCATCCGCCAGGGCATCCGCGCTTCGAGAGACAGATGCCCCGTTTTCGCGGCAGCCGGAAGACAGCACGAGTAAGCCTTTATCACCTCTTCGCGATCGAAAAGGAAGCAGGTGTTCCCCTTTTCAACGGCCACGTCACAGATATGTTTCAGAAAGTCTTCATGACCAGGCGTTTGAAAAAAAGTCCCAGTAATATGAACAAGGGGCCTGGGGAAGATAAATGGCTTCCCCGTACCGTCCCCCTTCATAAAGACTTCGAAAATGGCCCAGGCAAATCTCCTGGCATCAGCGGTGAAATCTTCGTAATTACTGCCCGTCAATTCTCCTCCCGGGCCTATAATCGGAACATTGCGAAGATGTTCCGGAACGTCCCAGTAGAGGTGTATGTCAGTAAACATGGCCTGCCCGCCCCTGGCTGATGTTAGCTGGGAGAATTCATAAATGAGCATCTGGGCGAATTGCCTTACTTCCTTTTCACTCATCCCAGTGAGATAGGGCGCAAAGGAAAAATTAACGGCATCCCAGCCGATGACACCGGCAAAATGCCCCTGCAGAATGGCGCCAAATCTGACCATATGGGCGAGGAGTACCTCTGCATGCTTGGCCGGTTTGGCAACTGTGAGAGAATGAGGAAGATTCAAACCGAATTTTTTTATATATTCAAGAGACTGAAAGGAACTGTAAGGCCTGTCGATGTATCCCAGAGAATGAAGGTGGATATCGCCCATAACGTGCGCATCCCCGACTTCTTGAGAAAAGACTTCATAAAGTGAATATTCCTTCTTTATGCCTTCGGCAAGGATCAGGTTCGTGCCTTCCGGACTGTGTGGTATATTGGCGTTTTCTTTATTCTGCAGAAGAATCAACTGTCTCACATCATAAAGGGGAAATCCCAGAAGGGCGTGCATCTTCCTTGCCTGTTCAAGACCTCTCTCGATGAGTTTTGCGTCCACCAGTTCCCTGATCAGGGGTGTCGTAAGCAACCCGATGCCGGATGCAATGATCTGTTTTTCAACATCCCTGCTGATTGCCTCCGCCGTATCTACATCGACGTTCGTCTCACGGATCAGGGCATCAACAATCTTCTGCCGGTTCCATCTGGCGATATCCTCGCCAGACGTCTTCACGAACAGGGTAAGATCTGTGGTCTCGTCATTTGCCATCTGTGATTACCTTGAATTTGTCATTGCGAGCGACCAAAGGGAGCGTGGCAATCCGACGAAGTCGTCGCGAGGGCGCAGCCCGTGGCGATCTCTATATGTGCAATGCCTTGCGAGATTGCTTCGGTCGTTCCACTCCCTCGCAACGACATTATCAGACAGTCTCTCGGTCAAATTGGCGGCACCCTTAATTTAAGAGAAGTTGTCACAAGGGGTTCATATATTCGTCTTGTCAGTCCCCTCCAGGGCGCTGAGCATCTTTTCGGCGGCCGCGGAAATCTCTGCATCATTATCGTGGGAAAGAGCAAAGACCCGCAGATGGACGATCCGGGCAGGTATGAAGCGGTAGATATCTTTCAGTGGCTCCGGGGATGTCATACCCGTTGTCGGGTTGAAGATATTAACCCTCTTTTCCGTCTCTGCCATGGGGTTAATGGGGCGCGGGTCCTGGGTTGCCAAATCGACGCGAAATGAAATGCCTTTTAGTTTCTGAGGAAGAAATCTTCTGAGCTGCCTTTCATAATCAGCGGCATGGGCAAACCGTGTACCCTTCTGAATCTGGTCAATGGATATCTCTGTCGAAAAAGACATCTTCCATTTTACTTCTCTCTCATAAAGCTTCGCCCATTCCTGACTCAGTCTCATTTTCTTTCGATCCTTTTCCCTGAGCCAGCCCAAAACGGTATTGTACAGATGCCATTCATCGCAGTTCAGATACTCGTCCAGCGCTTCCAATGGATTCCACGGAAAGATTATGCGCATCGTGTCCCTGAATATCTCCTGCAGGTGCAGGTCCAGAGCTCTTGTTGTCCTGTGGAAATAAACATTGGTATAGAGATTCAACCTTGCATTTATGAAGCGGCTGAGGGCCGAGATGCCCGCCTGATGCAGGGTGAGGCCGTCTTTTGTAAAAAAAGTATAAAAGCGAAGTCTCGTAATATCCACAATATCGAGGGAGAAGCCCGTCATGTAGGCATCCCTCTGGACATAGTCAAGATTATCCACGGTGTAAATGCCGGAAAAGAGCTGCCTCAATAGCTGCAGCCATCTTGGCATCTTGACGTCATACCCTTCCGGCATCTTGATTAGTATTGCCACGTGATTCGGATCAAGGCATTCCCCACCGGCAAAAGGGCCGTTTGGGCTTCTCCGGATCTGACGAATGATTTTTCCCAACTTCTTCGTGATAATCGCTTTCCCGATGTCCTCATGGGTAATGTCATACTGGCTGAGAAAGTGGTCATCAAAAAAATGCCCGTAAGGGCCATGCCCCACATCATGCAGCAGTCCCGCAACCCGGAGGAGTTCCTCGACATAGTTTAGCGAAGGGGCATCTTTGCACACCTTTTTCAGACTCGGATAGAGAAATCTCCCGAACTCGCCCGCCACATGCATGGTCCCGAGGCAGTGTTGAAATCGGCTATGCTCGGCCGCCGGATACACCCAGCGCGCGGACTGAAGTTGATAGATCCTCCGCAGCCTTTGAACCCAGGGAGAGTCCATCAAGTCTTTTTCCGTTTTCTCATCCGGGAAATCGGCTGTTGGCACAGTGAAAGAGGCATACTGGTATATGGGATCGGCAATGAGCGCCTTCCCTTGATAAACCTTTGCATAGTCCTCTTCTTTGCGTTTCATGGCCAATGTTTACAATATTCCCCCGTAAATATCAAACCCAGTTTTACAAATCATTTGTTCAAATCATTTGTTCTTGACATCCCATCCGCCCTTGCCTATCATACTGCGAATTGAAAGCAGGCCTCATCAGCTTGTCATGAGAGGCTTTAAAGATTAACAAACATACTGGCAAGATAAGAAAAACTCTTAAAGGACTAAATATATGGGAACCAACAATTTAATATTTTTGGAAGTTATCGAATGGTTTGATGAGCAGGGAAAAGAGCTGGTTCACAGAATCCCCGAAGGTGGGTCCGGCGAAATCAAGTACGGCGCCCAGATGACCGTTCGGGAAAGCCAGGCCGCGGTCTTTTTTTATAACGGCAAGGCCTACGACGCATTCGGCGCCGGCAGACACACACTGAAAACAGCCAATATTCCCATTTTGACAAAGGTACTCAGCCTGCCCTGGGGAATGACCAGCCCGCTTCGGGCAGAAGTTTATTTCGTCAATATGAAAGTCTTCCCCAATCTGAAATGGGGGACGCGTGATCCTGTAGCCTTCAGAGATTCAGAGCTTGGTCTCATCCGTCTCAGGGCCTTCGGGGTTTTTAACATCCAGGTTCTTCAGCCGATTCTCCTCATAAATAGCCTTGTCGGAACCCAGGGAGTCTTTACCGCTGATGCCATTGAAGAATACCTTAACCGTGTAATCGTTTCCCGGTTCAACGACTTCATGGGAAATCATATCGATACCATCTTTAACCTTCCCGCAAAGTACGATGAGCTCGCTCTTGGTCTGAAAAAGGCCCTCGAGGAAGATTTTTCTCACTTTGGTCTGGGCCTGTCCCAGCTCTATATCAATTCGATCACACCGCCGCCGGAAGTCCAGAAGGCCATAGACGACAAGAGCCGCCTCGGGATTTTTGATGACCTCAATAAACTCTTGAAGATGAAAGCGGCCATGGCCATGGAAACAGCGTCCCAATCACAGGGACAGGCGGGCGCAGGATTGGGCCTGGGCATGGGCTTCATGATGCCGGCCATGTTCGCCGAGGCATTTAAGAGCTCACCGACCCCGCAGACCTCGACACCGGAAACTTTCAACTGTCCCGACTGCCAGCAAAATGTGTCTAAAGACGCCAAATTCTGCCCCCACTGCGGACATCAAATCGTTGTCTTTCAGCAATGTTCACAGTGCGGCAAGAATCTTCCTCCCAATGCGAAATTTTGCGTGCAGTGCGGCCACGCCATAGAACAGAAACCTCAGTCGCTCAAATGCCCGAAGTGCAACACTGAAAACCTGCCAAAATCCATGTTCTGTAATCAGTGCGGGGAACGAATATAACCGACACTTCCAGTGTCTCATCTTTTGGTGAAGAAGCATCTTTGAGGTAAGTGGAGCTCTTCCTGGAGCGCAATGATTACCGTAGAAGACATTCGCAAATTCACTCTTTTCAAGGATTTCCCCACGGAAACCCTTGCCGCTATTATACCGCGCCTGATTAGCAACACCTTCCCTGCAAATACAACCATCATCTATCGCGGCGATCCGGGCCACTCTTTGTTTATGATCTTGACTGGAAGAGCGGCGGCCATCTCGACCAATGATGAGGGTGTTGAATATACCCTTTCAACCATGACGGAGGGAGATATCTTTGGAGAGATCGCCCTTCTGACCGGTCAACCGCGCACTGCCAACGTCAAAGCAATTACGGATGTGCGCGTAATCGAGTTGAGTCGTGACATTTTTGATGAGTTGAGAGGACGTTATCAGGAATTAAATAGCGCCTTCTTCCGCCTGCTGGCGCAGCGGCTGGTGAAAAAGGACATCCTTCAGCAGGTTAAAGATGTTGAGAGCAAGGAGGTTATTGCCAGTCTCCTCAGTGTGCCCCCGCCTTCGGAAGTCGGCCAGTTTCTCGGAACCACCAAGTGGGTCAAAGATATAAATGGGACAATCGCAGAGCTGGCGAAGAGCGACGCGAATGTTTTGATTCTCGGAGAAAGAGGTAGTGGCAGGTTTCTGGCGGCAAGGCTGATACATTATCACAACGGAGACACAGCCCGGCCGCTCCTTCACCTGGAGTGTGACAATCCGCCGCCCATACAGCGGGAAGGCCCGGAAGGCCGCCTCGCAACAAGGGACGAAGTGCATCTGGAAATCGCTCAGGAGTCGGCCCTGTTCGGACACGGGCCCGGAGTTGCCAGCTATGCCAGTGGGATTCGACGGGGCTACCTGGAGATTGCCGACGGCGGAACTCTGATTCTGGAAAACGTTGAGAATCTCGCTCCCAGGATTCAGAGACTCCTGGCGCAATATATAACGCAGAGCAGATTCACGAGGAAAGGCGAAACGGACAGCCTCACGAGCAGGGTACGCATCATTGCAACTACGGGTGATGATCGGAATCGGGGGCCGGAGGCAGGTCTCATCCCGGAATTCCTCACCCTCTTGAGCAGTGCGGTCGTTCGATTGAAGCCGCTGCGGGATAGAAAAAAGGATATTCCGCTTATAGCTGAAAGTCTTCTTGGAGGGTTCAACAGAAAGTTCAACAAAAATGTCAAGAGGTTTTCCAACGATGCGTTAAATGCCCTGGTCGATCATGATTGGCCTCTGAATATCGATGAGCTGCATCAGGTAATTGAGCGGGCAGTTGCCATCACGGATGGCAAGCAAATCACGGACCGGCAGATTTTTGTTAATTTCCCGGCCTTTTCCACCACCGGAAAAATAAACCTCCTGAGACTCCCCTTCCTCGACACTCTTGTCCATCATCGATTCGTTCCCTCCGGTCTCCAGTTCCTCACCGTCCCGTTCATGATAGGTATAATCCTCTACACACTCCTGGGCCCGGAAAAAAACAACCTGGCAAATCTTGTCGTCTGGTCTGTATGGTGGCCTTTTTTAATCTTCTCCATCGCTGTCTCCGCGCGGAGCTGGTGCGGATACTGTCCCTTGCCGGTGATTGCCAACGGTATTAATTTCAATCGCACAACATTCCTGGCGATCCCCGCATTTCTGATCCGACATGGTATATGGATTGGGATTGCCGGCTTCGTCGTCATATTTTTGATGGAACATGCAAGTCACATGTTCACCGAAGCGCGGGCGACCAGCGGCCTTCTCCTCACGATCCTCGGCGGCACCGTCATCACCACCTCTCTCTTCGGCAGGCGCTCCTGGTGCAAGCACATCTGTCCCCTCGGGAGAGTGGTCGGTCATTTTGCCGCCCTTTCCCTGGTGGAGTTGGGAAGCAACAGCAATGTCTGTTCGAGTCAGTGCACTACACAGGATTGTGTGAAAGACAAAAACTGCCCCATGGGCATCCATCCGTCAGCCGCTAAAGCAACCAAAGACTGCGTCCTCTGCCTCTCCTGCCTCAAGAGCTGCACCCATAAATCCGTTCGCATCGACGCGCGTCTTCCCTGGCAGGAAATGATGGCGAGAGAAAAATGGGAAGTGCCGGGCGCCATGTTTACAATCCTGATCGTCGGCTCTGTTCTTGCCGTAAAGCTGCCTTCCTTAATACCTCTCGACAGGTACGCGACGGAATATCCCGTCCTCTTCCAGGGGGCGGGAACATTTATCAGGGATGCCG
>Ga0315283_10002155_pt1 | contig 16351 bp, 24 predicted proteins | sample YL17G09_0_MG_FD_204541 | JGI IMG/M metagenome (GOLD analysis project Ga0315283, IMG submission 204541) | Sediment microbial communities from Yellowstone Lake, YNP, Wyoming, USA - YL17G09_0 | ecosystem: Environmental > Aquatic > Freshwater > Lake > Sediment | place: USA: Wyoming | collected... | reverse complement strand
CTACGGCAAGAACGGGAACCAACTCAAAACCCCATACACATCCGACCGCAGACACCAATACTGCTCAACACCGGTTGGGGCGGTTGGTAAACCCGCACTCGGTCCCGTTGGTCCGCTCGGTCCACTGGGTCCACTCGGTCCACTCGGGCCGTTTGGTCCACTGGGCCCTGTGGGCCCTGTGGGCCCGCCGCTCGGCCCACTCGGCCCACTCGGCCCACTCGGGCCGGTATCGCCTGTAGAGCCAGTTGGACCAGTAGCTCCCGTAACACTCGGTCCGCTCGGTCCGCTCGGTCCGCTCGGTCCGCTCGGTCCGCTCGACCCGCTCGGCCCTGTTGAACCACTTGGCCCTGTTGGTCCAGTCGGGCCACCACTTGGCCCAGTAGCGCCAATAGGACCTGTCGCACCAAGGTTTCCCGTCACACCGCGAGGCCCTGTGGGGCCAATCGGTCCTGTTGGGCCTGTGTCTCCGGTGTCTCCGGCTTCTCCTTGCAAACCTTGCGGTCCGCTCGGGCCCGTGGCTCCAGCGAGTCCGGTCGGACCAGAGGCTCCCGTCGCACCTGCGCCGGTCGGCCCTACAGCCCCAGTTGGTCCGGTTAGTCCCGTGGGCCCAGTCGGTCCACTGCTACCTTGCGGGCCTGTGGCTCCCACCGATCCTGTCGGGCCTGTTGGTCCAGTATCTCCCGCAACGCCTTGCGGTCCTGTCGGACCTGTAGCGCCCCTATAGCCCATCGCCCCTGTGGCTCCAATTGGACCGGACGGACCACTGGGACCGCTCGGGCCGGTTGCGCCTGCACCAGTTGGTCCACTCGGACCTGTTGGGCCGCTGGGGCCACTCGGCCCATCAGGGCCGGTCGGACCTGTGGGTCCACCGCTCGGACCACTTGGTCCTTCGGGGCCACTTGATCCTTCGGGGCCGCTCGGGCCACTCGGCCCTGTGTCACCTGTCGGTCCTGTGGCACCATCCAGCCCGGTCGGACCACTCGGTCCTGTATCACCAATAGGGCCACTCGGGCCACTCGGCCCTGTAGCGCCATCCGGACCGGTCTCGCCAATCTCACCTTGCGGACCACTCGGACCGCTGGGACCGCTGGGACCGCTCGGGCCACTGGGCCCTGCATTACCTTGCGGACCGCTCGGGCCACTGGGCCCTGCATCACCTTGCGGACCACTCGGGCCACTCGGCCCGGCGTCACCTTGCAGACCAGTAGCACCTGTTGCACCAGTGGCACCGACAGCACCACTTGGCCCACTCGGACCTGTCGCTCCAAGATGTCCTTGAGGTCCGCTCGGTCCGGCCGGGCCTGTCGGTCCCGTTGGCCCTCCGCTCGGGCCAGAGGGTCCCGAAGGACCAACTTGCCCGGATGGTTCGTCAATGTTGAACATGGCTTACACCCCCATCCACGCGACATCTTGACTGGCTGTGCCCGAGATCACGTAAACTTGCGAAGGGTCATCGACAGGCAACTCTAAGTTAGCGCCGGGAAGCAAAGGCATCCCGCCGCCCAAACTATTGTTTGCCAACACGCCACGACGGCCGACATACACAATATCCACATTCGGCACCGGATCGTTGACGCCGGGGGTACGAATCATAATACCCCGCGCAAACTTGTAGCTCCGACTCGACAATGGAGATTGTGTCACACCGACCACAGTATGGCCGTGCTGCAACTCCAGAGCGGGGGAGGTTTCTTTGACTTCCAACATGATTATTCCTTTCCTTCCCCGCGAACTCGCGGAGCAGTAGAAGCGTGCATATCTGTGTTCCGACTCAGTGTCTTTTCATCGCTGCCAGCTTTAGGATCAGCCGAAAGATCAGGCACACCCCGAGAAGCAGGATCGCCCTTAACACTTGATTGTGCCTCCGCAATTCGGAGAATACGCTCAAGATGATCCTTCTGAGCTTGCAGATGCTCATTCTCATCAAAACCAAGAGCCATTGAGCCCACTTTATTGCCCGCCAGCCCTGCATTTACAGCGTCGATAATGACTTGCGGATCGCTGGTCGTGTAGGAGGCACCGTCAATTTCGTGTTCGACCGTTTCGATCGTGGCCACGTCCACCTTGCCTCCAAGCAGGGCAGTGACAATCAGCTTGCCGATCTCGCGTTTGACAGTTCGCCCAGGAACTGCAAACATCAGTTTTGACAGTTTTTCAGCCTCACCTATGCGGTCAGAGTCCGTCTTCAGACTGTACCGATCAGGATACTTGATGACGGGGACCTGCCGCTTGCTGATCTCACGATGTTCGTAGGCCGCCCAGTGCTCGGCGATCTGCCGCTCTGCGCCCTCTAGGATCAAGCCAATGTAAGACAACCCGGCTTCGAGCCCCTGATTGTCCATCTGCTTGGAGTCCGCAGAGGCTTTGATCCCGAGGTTGGTGACCGCCAGATTTATCAGGCGTCGAATGTCGTTCTCCAGCTTCTCCTGCAAAGCCAATGAGGCTGTCAGCGGTTCGCTGCTCGGATTGATGAACGCAGGTGCATTCAAGTCTTTGCCATAGGCCCTGCCGTGAACAACACCTACCTTCTGGTCGGTGTCAGCGGCACCCTGGCCGCCCGATGTGGCGGTGCCTTCAGCATTTGCTGCTTGCTTTATATGGCCACCAACTGCCCGCAGATCGCGTTGCTCAACCAGAAAGGGGAAATTCGCTTTGAGGGCGTAGTTGATGTCGCTGGACCCGAGATTCAGCAGTGCAATTTGATGATAGGCCACGTCCTTCAACAAGCTGTCACCGATGTCCAGCATGACAAAGGGAATCCGACGCAATTCAAGTTGCGTCGGGCTTGTGGCAGGGGAGCCGTTCGCGTCCACCATCTCACCGGCGAGATTGTAGAACTGAAGCATGACAAAGCGGGTCGTTTGATCTATCCACAACAGCCTGTATCGTTGTGTCGTGAGTGTAGGCAGCATCGTCATCTGGTCGTACTGCATCACTGTGTCGCGAAGCAACACACTCTGAAACTCGCTCGGCTCGTCTGCTTTGCTACTACTCCAGTTAAGAATATCTTCGATCGAGTAGTTGTAGAGATATGGTCGAGCACCCTGGCTGTCAGCCAATGTCGGCTGCACGGCGAGCACGGGGGCATCCACGTAACAGCCAACACGTCCCATCACCAGCAAATCAGTCAGCAGTTTGATGCCGACGAAAGCATTCATCGTGCTGCCCCGACGATCGACGCCAAGATCAAGTCCGGCAACTGCGTGCTGATAGGATTCGCTACCACCTCGCCGAAGAATGTCCCGCATCCGCTGAAACACGCTGTTGCGAATGTCGTTGATCGCGGCCTTCGCAAAGGCAGGGACGGGAGTGATCGAGCGTCTCAACTGAAAGTCAGCCCGATCCTCGCGATTCGAGAACATCTGAAGATACTGAGACCGGAACTCGTCGCCACCTCGGAATGTGCAGCGAAACAGCGCCCAATCACTGAGGCCAGAAGTAACGCCAGGATGCCGTGAGTCAATGATGCGATTCGGAGTTATGCCCATTCTTAAATCTCCCGGCCTCAAAGAAACTTTCCAATGTCTTGATTCGCAGCCATCGAAGCCGCCAATGGCAATGCAATCTCTGCGTATACGAGGGACAGGCAGAAGTGATCTGGGGAAGTCGGAACGTAAACACTACGCGAATTCCCAGTCTCGTCTTTCTGGTATGTTCGGACTTGTGATTTGAGGTGTTCCCGGTACTCCAGCGAAATATCGCGTGGAAGCCAGATGCGAGTAGGATCAGTCTTGAAGCGACTGAGTGTCCCGCCCACCCACGAGGTTCGATCGCATTGAGCGATCGGAGCCCCTGAGTCTGCGTCCTCGATGGACATTTCTTTTGCCGCATAGCCCCGACGAAAACGAGTCAACCACACGTATCCGCTGAAACGTCGGGCCACGCGCCTCGCTTCGTTTATGTTGGGATCGGCGTCGACCACGCAGGCGCGAGCCTGATAGGCGCGCATTAACTCATCCAACGTGGACCACTCCTCTTCGCCAAACTTTCCAAATCCGATCACCTTGCAAATAGCGGCTGCATTCACGTCCCTGCCGATCGGGCCATCAATCAACCACTCGCAAGCAGTCCAGTAGTTCGTCTTGCCTTGATCGACGCCGAGGACAATAAGTCGTTTGCCATTTTGCGGTAACGGATCACTTGTCAAATGATCTCGTATGCTGCGATCCAGCATGTCGTCATTGACCTGAGCCCCGGCCCCCAAGAAAGGCACACCGAGTTTCGAGGTGCTAAACTCGGCTGCCGCAGCTTCATCACCGCGACCGCGATGATAGGCCACAACCATTTCGCCCGGGGACACCGTAGAAGAATACAACTGAGAAATTTGAAAACCGCGAATGTCGGGGTTGCCATTAGGAATAGTCGATCTCCAAGCGGCCTTACTCAGCCATTCAGGCTTGGTTCGATGTTCCAGGCGTCCCTTGCACTCCTTACACCGCAAGAATGACTCGTGACAACGAGGGTCAGCAACAGTCTCACCAATGATCTCGACACAATCCGGCCAGATCAATTCAGTTGTGCGACCACAGCACGGGCAAGAAAAGAAGAAGTGTTCCTGTGTCGAAGTCCGATACAGCTTGTGGATTCCAAAGTTTGGAATCGTCGGCGTACTGATACCCCAAACATGCTTTTCAATCTGCCCGCTGAGTCGTTCCAATGCCAACCAGATTTGACTCTGCGACATCTCGTCCACCTCGTCCAATACCAAGTCAGACACAGGGATGGACTTCAGGTTGCTGTCGCCTCGCGAACCGCGAATGTAGAGATTGTTGGCCCCTGCCTGCTTGAGATTCACAGTGTCAGTTGAGTGAAACAGCGACCGCAAGTACGGGCTTAATGCCAGAGCGGTATTGAAGCGAGCCTTCGAGAAATCGCTCGCGTTGGTTGCAGTGGGCAGCACGTAGAGCACGTCGCGATGTAGCCGATCAATCACGTACAACGCGCGGTTGATCGCGACTTCCGTCACGCCCAGTTGGGCGGCCTTCATTGCGTAATTGAACGGGGCCGGTGAATCGAGAATCTCACGCACCCACGGGTGATACTTCCACCCGTATGGCCCTGGAAACGGCTCACCCATAACACGCCGCTTGGCAGACCAACGCGAACAAGTAGTAAGTGTTCTACCAGATAGACCCTCTGCGAAGGCCATCAAGAAGTCTTCGCTGATAGTTGGGTTCATGGGATCGGTGCATCTTAGGGCTTCTGAAATTTGCGTCGGACGGGATATGCTAATGCGACCACAGGCTTGTAGACCATCTCTTCAGGCTCAACGATCGGCTCGTCAGACTCAACAACCACTGGCTGCGGCTCCGACTCAGGCCAGGGTTCAGCCTCGCAAACCACAACCCGCTTCAACAGCGGATCAACTCGACCATCTTGGAGACCGAACTCGACGTAGGCACCAACGTACTTTTCTTCTACACCTTCTGGGAGTCGAAAATCGTACTCAAGATGCCGGTCGTCAAACGAGGCGTAGAACGTGCCTTTTGGTGTCTCGACTGTCAGCATCGAGATAGTATGAGTCGGGTGGTGTGGAATCTGAATTTTCACTTGGTTCGTTCCTCACGTATTTGAATGATTTCACCCAGGCGCGCGTGCAAACGTCGCATCGCAGGGAGTGGGTCGCCCGGCATGTCGGTCGCCACATAGCCAAAAAGCAACTCGGCCAACGTGGCACTGGCATAGATGGCGTGCTGCCAGAGTTTGGCAGCTTCGCTCTCGTATGTAAGAACCCCGCCGGGGCCTTTCGGCAAATCCGACGGGGAGAAAGTCTTTGGCTGGGGCGGCGATTTCACAGGCGGCGACAGGCCGTGCCAATCCTCCGGGCAGTTTCGGCACCGGCGTCGTCGTGGCATGGCATCACCCGTCCCAGCGTTTACTGAGCAATTCCACAATCTCCTCAATATCGTGGGAGCGGTATTCGCGCCCGTCCACAAAAAGGAGATAGGTCGGCACTTTTGTGATCTTGTGCTTGGCGACCAGTATCGGGTGCCGATCAATGTCAATGATCTGCACATTGAAATGGCGGGCAACTAGCTTCATCAAAACAGGGTGTTGCTGCTTGCACGCACCGCACCAGTCGGCTGTGAATGCCATCAAACGAATTTTCGGCTTCGGCGTCGGCTTCTTCTCGGGGGTTCGAGATGGAGCCTCGCAACCAAAGCCAAGAATCAAAGCCAAAGCAATCAGGAATCGCATATTGAGTCTCCATTTCAGTTCTGTTTTGGTCCTCACGAAAGGGCCAAAACAGAACCGGCTCCGATCTCGGAGCCGGTCAATAGTTACTTGGCAGCTTCAAGAGCCTTGGCAGCTTGTTCAGCTTCCAAAGCCTTTCCCTTGATGTAGGCCAGACCTTCCGGCGAAGCGAGTTTCTTCGTCAGAACAGCATCAAACGTGCTCTGCAATTCCTTCTCGATGGCATCGCTGCCAGCGTCGATAATCTTGCACACGTCTTCAATGCGCCGAAGCATATCGTTGACATCGCCAACAGCGAAGTCTTCCAACAGCGACGGAATCAGCTTGAGGCCGGCTTCACGCAGACGACCGGATAGCTTCTGAGCAGCACGCTTCTTCACTGCCAACTTCTCGCTCGCACCGTAAGCCCACTTACCAACTTCACGGCCCAAGAGAACGGCAACAACAGCAGCCAAAATCCAAATCACGAGTGTCGGGTTCATTATGTATCTCCAGATGATTGATTAGCGGACGCCAGGGTAAACCTTAGCAGCAAACGTCTTGCCGTAGCCAAGAACCACACCTGCACCAAAGCCAACGAGCATTGCCAAAGGCAAAAAAACGTAAGAACTACCCTCTGTCAACGGCCGATCATCAAAAACCGGCGCACCTTGATGGTTGGGCGGCTCAGGGGTTACATCAGGCTCGGGCTGTGGTGCCGGTTCGCGTTCGTTATCCACGCGCCGTTCCATGTCCCGTCGCCAAGGCAAAAGCGGTCGAAGCCCCTGAGCAGATTGGGCTGCATCAGCCATTGCACCATAGAGTCCTGCGGATGTCATAGGAATCCCTACACCCGACTGCTCGTAAACCACCTCACCATCAGACTTCTGCATCCGAACAGTCGGCAGACTCTTGACATTAGGGGCGTATCGCGACTTGAAAATCGCCATGTCGCTAGTCACCCCGACGAAGTGGACTTGCGTTCGCAGCTTCTTCAGGCTGGGGTCAACATTGAACCAAGACGTAACTTCCAAGTATCGGGCGTCTTGGGGGTCCCCGACGACACTGATGTACCATTTGTTTTGGTCTTGAGGCAGTGAAATCACACGCTCTTCAGCGAGTACGCCGTTCACTTTGTCAGCCATACTGGTTGTTGCCGCAAGCAACACAATCATCACACACAAAAGCAACTTGTTCATTTGCGCCTCAGTTGATTACGTGTTCAAGGTATGCGGCGGCCATTCGACATAAGATAGCTTGATCTTTGAAGTGCCCAACCGCAAGATTACAACAATGACATAGCAACCCGCGTATCTGGCCTGTTTGATGGTCATGGTCAACACAAAAATGTTTATCACTCATGCGGCCAGAATTAGTCGACCCGCAGATTGCACACTTCCCATCTTGCGAACTTAGCAGAGCATTATACTGGTCTAAGGTAAGACCATATTTTCGCAGCGCCCCTTTTCGTTGGTGCAGTTTATTCGCGTCCCGCAGTCGCAAATCCATTCCATAATCTGCAAGACACGCTTTACATGCCCCGGTAAGATGTGAATTGCGAGTTTGATAATACTCCGTAAGTGGCAGGGTTTTACCACATTTAGAGCAGACTTTTGCGATGGGGCCAGCATCTGTGCGAATATACGGCGATCGCTTTGTCTGCTTCTCAGACATTACGCATCGCGCACACAATAACGTGAAGCTCGTAATTACTACCCCACGCCGCCAAATGGTGAAATGTTGTCGGCCGTTTCCAGGATCAGAGGACCTGCATCTTGCGCAGACTCCCAACTGTGAAGTTAGAACACGCTCGTAATCATCCTCTGTCAAACCATGTTTACGTCGAAGATGATTACGTCTAAGACAAGCACGCTGCGCTGTTTTGGCCTCAACACTAAGATCGCGTTTATGAGTTATGGCAGTGGAGCCGAGGGGGCATATACCACGGTCAAAGCCCAACCGTAGCTTGCCTTCCACTCGGCAATAAATCTCTTACGCGGAATCCATATAGGATTCATCGGTGCATTATTGTCAATCAGTGCTGCCCACGTCCCATCAAGATGAACAAGATTGACGCAATGTGCGCCTCCCAACACCGTCACAGCCGCGCCGCGACGTGTCCGAATGCACCACTCTAAGAATCGCACGTCGCCATTTGTCACATACGCATAGCGGATACCCGCTCGGTCCATCTTTTCCGCCCAATCATCTGGAACTTCGCCATTTCCATAGTGTTGCCGAATCCAATCGGCCATTTGATACCGCCCCTGCCAGCGCAGCAACGTGATGGTGGAAGCCCAGACACACGAGCCCTCGCCTCGATTGCCGATCCAGTTGTGTTGCCTCAGCGATAGAGGCAGGTTGACGGCGGGACGTTCTTTCTTCGGTATTCGATGCAGTTTGTTGTTCGGGGCCTCACAGCCAACTATGAGCAATACGACTAATAGAAGCCGCTTCATTTCAGCCTCCGTGGTCTAACAAGCAGCCGATGCCACCAGCGAAAATGCCGAATTAAACGCGCCGGATTCCAACGGCTGACGTTTTCAGTGGCGTGCAGACCAACTGCTGCATAAGCCGCTGCTACAAGTTCTGAGCAGAAGAGAAAAGTCAGATCGGACTCTCGGAACAAACTCTCGACCCATGACAAGCCAACTCCGGCCGATCTCAATGCGCCAAGGGCATCGTATCGACGGCCAATCATGCTCATCAAAAACTCGGTGAGACGCTCCTCTTCAAACGAGTAGAGACCACGATACAGGGGGTAGACCCACACGCGGCCTTCATAGATGTTTTGCATGTACTCAAGCGGATGCGCTTGTACACCATGAATAGGTTGATGCGTGATTTCACAGGAGCCACGATCTGCTGTCGTGGCCTCAAACACCAGCAAGCGACCGTCAGGGGCGTGAGCGAGGATTCCAACGTGCGAAGGACTCCACAGCGGTACACCATAGGTGCAAACATTTATGGCGGCAGAAAGCCAGCATCGGCCAGCATACGCCACAATATCCCCAGCTTTGAACTCAGTATCCCCCGGCAACCACAGTTTTGATTTGAACGGGAACATTCATCACCTCCCCGGGACCTAGCACAATTGTTGATACCGCGCGACTCTTACCGTGATACTTGACTTGATCTAATACCCAGCAATCCTCGCAACGCGCTTCATTGGCGTAACGGACGGTGCGACCGCAAGCACAGAAAGTGGGAAGATTCACAAAAGGTCTCGCAAATTACTCGGGGCGGGTAAAAGAGTGACCGTTCGCACGATCTCTTCATTCCTGGCTGATGTCACCACCGCAGTCACCCGTTGAATAATGTCATCGACAATCAGTTCGTAGTCATCAATACCTTCCAGCCGATCAATTACGATCTGGACGATCGTGTTGGCCAGTCGCATTGCAGTCTTCGTCGACATTAGCGACCCGAGATTCTGCTCGATAACGAAACAATCCTTCACCAACCTATGAACCGTTTGAATTGCTCGCTCACACGCGGGCCATTTGAGCATCCGGTCGGTATCAGTCTTCATCTCGTTTTGCCACATCTCAATCATCATGCGGGTCAGAGCGATCTCTTCCCGCAGCGATTTCACCTCATCGTGATCCGCCAGTTCGGCGAGCCTCTTCTGCTCGTCTGCCCGTTGGAGCAGGTAGATGCGTTTGGTAGGTGAAATCGTGGGGCGTGGGGCGTGAGCGAGACAGTGATCGCTACCCTCTTCGGCCACGTTCCAACACTGCCCGGTCGGAGTTGGTGATTTGCACCTCCGAGAGTCTGCTGGATCGTCGACTCGTTGCAGCGGCATGTCGGCACCTTACCTTCCTGTATATACGACTCATTTTCACCCTCTTTTTGCCAATAATTCCCAAAATATCTTGCCGACGCGGCAATCCAAAGTCGCGTCAAGGCCGCTTAGATTACAGATCAACTCCCGACACCTTTTTATGGGGCGTGTAAACGATGCGAAGTTACGTGATTCTCTATCGACGCGGCACTGGACGGTGGGGCCAGGTGAACCCAGTAGTCCATCTGGGCCTTTACGACCGGGAAGAAGTCTGGAAAGCAGTCGACTACTTGCGTGAGAATGACGCGGCAGAAGGGGTTGCTCTTCGTCTGGGCGACGAGGCGTTCAACATTTGCGTCACATTGGAGCCCAAGACCCCCGACACCTTCGAGTTCTAAGATGCTCATCAAACGAAACTACCCGAAACCCGAGCCCAAGCCCCAAGCGTGGCCGGCTGATAAGCCGAAGCCCAAGCTGCCGGCGATCACAGTGCCGGTGTATCGAGTCCATTATCGCGCACTGGAGACTTACTTTGCTGAAGTCTACCGCCTACGCGACTACGACTTTCTTCGCGCCACTGGAGCGGGTGGATTGGCGGTTGAATACCGCGTGACCGCAGAACTGACATCGGCTTGGAATGCCCGCGCCCTGGCGGACCACATCCGCTGCGGTCAACGCACCACAAATGTGCAGTTGATCCTCAACGTGCTGTGTATAGACGGCTTCATTGGGCCGGGCCAGTACATCATCGACACCCGGCCGAAGCCCAACCCGATTGACCAATATCGGCTGCTACTGGATAAGACGCACAATCCCCAAGACGCCAGGTGCATCCAGTTCTGTGCAAATCACAGGGGCGATCGAGTCTTCACCGAACAAGCCGCCATCTTAGACAAGGCGGTTGCATCCTGGCTAAAGAATCAGGAGTGAGCATCAGGAGTGAGAACAACGGGCACGGATGCCCGGACGGCTAGGACTTCTTGCGATGAGCCTTCTTAGGCATTGCCGATTTCATCTCAGACAAAACACTCTTAGTCTCCAGAACCATCGCATTCATCGCTGATGCCCACGTTTGAGCAGCAATCAAATCCAAAGGTTGCGAGGCGATAGCCCCTGTGAACGTAATCTTCACGGTTGGGCCGCGTTTAGGGTGTGGGACGTGAATCTCAGATCGAATTGCCAGCGATCCAAGACGGGAACCCCCTTCAAAAGGAACCGTAGACAACTCGATACCCCAATTAAACTCATTACGTTCAATCATCACAAACCTCACAAACCTTGTTGTTCCCGTTCGATTCGCTGGGCTTCATCTTGCTGCTGAAGTTCGTCTTGCAGCTTCCGGCGAAACTCCCGCAGAGCCATACGGAGTGGGTCGGGAGCCGTCAGGCCACAAGCAAGGCTGGCAGGGAAGGCCGCAAAAGCCAAGGCAACATTACCGGAAATGTCAACTGAATAGCAACGCCAAAGGACCGCAATAAACACACTGAGCGTCACCACTACGCAAATCCCCACCCGGCAGTGCCACTCTTCTTTTTCCTTTTGAGTGAACTGTCGGAAGATGCACATACGCAAGTCGCCCGCGTGACGGACTCCCGGCACGCCTCGATAACGGGCTAGACGACAGAGTTCAGGACTCATAGCTTTCTCCAGTACACTGAATTCTACACCACGAACCTAAAGAAGCAAATAATGCCACACAAGTGGCATAATCCGCATCATCGCCTCAAGTAGACTGGGTTGATTGCTGAAAGTCAAAGAGCCATTTCCACAATCATGCGGAAAGCAAACTCCTGCAAGTCGCGGGACTTGTCGCCGGACCCAGTACACCAGTGGATGCACTCTTCCAGGGCGGTCTGCAACACATCCTTGGTCAAGCCACTAGCATGGGACTCTTCCAGGAAGACGCCATCCTCATCGCAGAAGCCATTGAGTTTGGCGTCAGCGGACTGAATCGCGCGAAACGAGCCGACATAGGGCTTAGCGCGGCCGTTGGTCATGTGGCAATTCTCAATCCAACCCCACACACGGTTCACAGCGGCTTGGGCGGCCGGGGTGGCCTCAATCTTGTCGTGGCCCTTCTTCTCACTGGACGTGAGCACCTGAGTGTCGGTCTTGATGCCTAACCGGCCCAGCGGCTCAACTAAGTTCTGTGCCAGGATCGGCTTGGCCGTGAATCCCTTGCGAGCCACGAAGTCGACCGTGGCATGGCTTCCGCAGAGCACGGCATCGCCGGCTACCGCCGTCCACGCTGCCGACCAGTTGCCCTTCTCCTTGGCGCTGGGCTCATAACAGTTTGAGCACAGGTAATACGGGTCCAGCCCGCTCTCGAACGAGGATTCCATCGCGGTCAACGACCGCAGGAAGGGGACCAATTGATCGGCGGATGCTGACCGCAGGGCCTTGGCGCAAGCGGCCCGGACCGAATAGTCCGAACTGTTGCGGCTCTCGTCGATGGTAATGTCCTTTGCCGCGAAGTTGTAGTCGTAGAGCGATGTTTCCTTCTCGCCTTGAATCTCGCGGACGAAGACGCCGCAGCGGTAGACCATCGGGGTCTTCGACTCGCCGAGGTTGCGATTGGCCTTAAGGAGGATCGTCTGGCGGACGTGCTCCGGGTGATTCGAGAAATGCAGAAAGCGGCGTGGCAGTTCGCCAAAGTAGCGGTACACGTCGTCGCTGGCTTCAATGAACACCCGTGTGAAGCCGGCCTTAGCCTTAATCTTAGCCTCTTCCACGATGCACACGGCCAAATCCCCCGACACAATAGACGGGCCAAACTCGCCGTGATTCTCACGGATCGTCCGATCCAGAGCGTTGGAGACAAACTCCCGCAGGGCCATCGCGATCTCGGTCCAATCGAGGGAGCCGAAGTCCACGACCCACGACAGATCGAGTGTTTTCTGCGACGTTCCGCTGAACTTGACGCACACGCGCTGCACGGTCTTGGAGACCAAGCCGTCATTGACCGATTCGTCTTTTGTGAAGAACTCCAACTTCGTAGGTCCACAGTAGATGAAGAACTTCAAGCCTGCACGGAGCAGCACGTTGATAGCGTGCTTAGTGCCGGAGCCGAACTGGCCTATGGTTCCCTCAACACCGCAGTCACGGGTCGTGCTCACGCCCAGCATGGTGTACGCTTCGGCCGGGGCGACACCGGCATTCTGAATCATTAGGTAGCTCATAGTGGTTTCCTCAAGAGTGTGAATCTACACGAAGCATACCACAAAATCCGTGAAAGTCAAGAAGAAAATGGGAGATTTCTGTTGCTCACAGTCGTCGCCTCTTCGGGAGGGGTTTCCAACATTGATTCTCGGCGTCCCAGTATTCCAGCGTTCGCTCCAGCCCGGCACGATCCTCCTCAGCCTCAGCCTTGTCATCATAGGGCCCGTGCTCGTCGAAGCCGGCAGGGAAGCCGGTGATCCACAAGCCATCAGGTCGCTTAATTAGCTTGAGCTTCATCGCATCTTCTTCGACTTCATATTGCGGGCGCAGTCAGCGCAGTACAGGTTATTGTCGATGACTTGCCAGCCCTCTCGCTTCAAGCCTCGGGCGAGTTGGGCCACTGCCTCAGACTCTTCTGTGCCACTGGCATCATCTGTATTGCCGCAGCCGGCGCACTCGACAGTCGCAACAATTCCTACGTCGATGTAGATGTCGTACTCACTCATGCGGGTCCTTTCGCCCAATGGGCAAACGAGGAAAGATACAAGGTATGTCGCTGACCCTTCTGCTCAAAAAGAACGCCGGGTTCATCCGGTCTTGGTTTCGAGCTAAACCAATTGTCTGGCCGGTGGCCGTCCCCGATCGCCAAGACAGTTCTTCGCGTGCGCCCGGCTCCGCGATTCACGTAAGTCACTCCAACTTTCACGGCACTTGGTTTCACAATCCCATCTCCTTGAGTTGTTCGGGTGCGTGCGGCCAAACTGGCCCACACTCAGCAAACTGCTCCTCGTGTGCCCGAGCGCACACCGGACAGGGTGTCGACCAGAAGCCATTATCATCCAGCTTACCGCGACCAATTGTCAAGCACTCGTGGATGCCGGTGCTGATTGAGCAGGTATGTCCTTCCGGGCGTATGAAAGTTTTGAATGGTTTGATGTCCATGTTCAGTCTTCAGCGATCTTCTCAAGGAACTTCTCGGCCCGCTCCGACTTCTCTTCCTCTGCCATTGCTGAGCCGCAGCCACATGTTGGCAGTCCTACTTCATCCAACCATCTGCGTGTGATTCTCGCAACACAGCCACATGTAGGTTTGGAGCAAATGATCTTAAGTTGTCTTACTGTTTGTTTCGGCGGCGCGTTGCTCTGGCCCTTGTCCAGGGCAGCATGTGGGTACTCGCCCAACTCAGCAATGATCTCTTGCAGACGGGATTTGAGTTGCTCTCCGGCTGTCGTAGCCGTCAACTTTCCCTCCAGACCTATGGCCCGAGCACAATGCTTGAATGGCCCACGATGATTTGCTTCAAGACCCGCCGCACAGTGTACCAATTCGTGAACCAAGGTGGCCGCGACTTCTATGGAGTCCTTCAAGAAGGGCGAAATGAAGGTCTCAAAATGCTCGTCTCCCGAGCACTCGGCAGACCAGGCTTCACCAACTCTTTTCTTTCGCAAAGCGAGAGCTGACTTCGACGGCCAACTGCACGAGCAGCGGATTCGATCCGGCAGCGCGAAGCCCGCGCGACCAAAGTCTGGCCGCAGTTGGGTCATACATTCACTGAGCCATTGCTCTCTGTTCATTGTTGTCTCCTAACTCAAGCATACCACAAAAACAGTGAAAGTCAAGTGGAATAACAAACTAAAGGGCTCTCGGGTCAAGCAGAGCGGCTACTTGATCCGAAGATTCCAATTCTGCCAGTCGGGAGGCCCAGTGATTGTGGGTGTCGCGGGCTTCCAGCAGATTTCGGGCCTCTTGTGTGTATTTGGCATGGTCGACACGGCGAACGCGGTGTGAATCTAATGGAAAGGTGTAGCTAGGAAACATGCTCCCCAGAACTTCTTCCGCCAAGTCAATCGCTTGCCGGCCACTTTGGGCTTGAATGAAGTTCACAGGCGTCCAACCTTGTGTCTGACTCTTGACTTCAACGATGAAATACAGCACGGCGCTCTCCAATAGGTCTAGTTGGTATCTCCGCAGCCACAGCATTGAAACCGTTCTCTCGAAACACTTCGGCCGTCGATTCAGCCCACACGTCGGACGAGGGCGCGCCGAAGTTGGGCGCTACATCAAAGATCATCGCGTACTTATTGTCCTGTTGCATGGCGATCGCGACTCCGTGACTCAAGAGTCTGAGCAGCTTGCGGGTCTTGTCGAACAACTCTTTCGGCAGCATGGTTACTCGAACGACGTGCATGTTCTGACTCACCTTGTTAGTTCGATTGCGTGAAAGTACGAGGCGAAGTTGAATAAGCCGGAATCGCAGATGCGTTCAGCCTGAGCAATTGCCCACTCCAAATCCGCTGATGGTTCATCATGCTGGATGCACACGAAGAAGTTGATACTGTTGGACCATCGGTCAAATGTCTTACGCTCCCCGAACTGCACGTCGGTGTGATCCTCGCGCCGTATGATGCGGGCATTCAGCTTCTCACTCTGAAGATACAAGCCTGATGGATCGAACACCCGGAATCCAAGTCGTACCAACTCGCCTGCAATGTCTTTTGTCAGCCGATCTAACTCTCTCATGCTACTGCAACCCTCCCCAGATACTCAGTGCCAAGATACCGCTTGATGATGCGCCAGACCGCAACTACTGTGAACTGTTTTTGCCTGCGAGTCTGAAAGTGATTCGCGTTGAGCCACTCGACGATGGTCTCCAACGACTCACCACTTTCGCGACGGCGCTTGAACTCAGGCACAAGGAAATCGCAGTAGAACTCCTCAGCGTTCTTTGCATTCCGCTCTGTTGCAAGGGGCTGGCCCCGCTCCTGACCCAGCCGGGCCCGGTCTTCGCGGCCTTTCCAATGGTTCGGGCGGGCCGAACCGAGCAATTTGCCTCGATTCTTGGCCACTTCGAGGGCGACTTTGGTTCTGTGGGCGATCGCCAGGGCTTCGTGCTCAGCTATGGCGGCCAGAATGTCGATTGTGAGGGGGTTTGCGTGCTCATTGTCGCAGCACACGAACTTGAGTCGGGACTCCTTTAATGTTTTGGTGAACCAGGCGTTGCGGGCGAGACGGTCGAGCTTGGCGACCACCAGCGTCGAGTTGGTGAGCTTCGCGTGCCGCACTGCTTCCAGCAATTTCGGTCGGGTCGCCGACTTGCCGGACTCTTGCTCGGTGTACTCGCAGATGATCTGTGCGCCATTGCGTGCTGCCATCGCTCGCACTGCATTCTGCTGGGCTTCCATACCGAGACCACTCTGACCCTGCCGGCGGGTACTGACACGCACATACGACACG
>Ga0315283_10002154_pt1 | contig 16351 bp, 15 predicted proteins | sample YL17G09_0_MG_FD_204541 | JGI IMG/M metagenome (GOLD analysis project Ga0315283, IMG submission 204541) | Sediment microbial communities from Yellowstone Lake, YNP, Wyoming, USA - YL17G09_0 | ecosystem: Environmental > Aquatic > Freshwater > Lake > Sediment | place: USA: Wyoming | collected... | reverse complement strand
CACTACCCCTCGGACTACCCGGAGGTGGACGCCTACATCCTGATGCACCGCCTCAAGGCGCGGGCCATTGAGGTGCCGGTGCGGATGTACGAACGGGCGGAAGGAAAATCGTCGATCACCACCTTCCGGGCGGTGTACTATATGTTGAAGGTGACGCTCTCCTTCCTCATCAACCGCCTCCGGAGATTCGGGTGAACCGGGTAACGGTATTGCACCGGCACACCGGGAGGTGCAACCTCTGTGGTTGGCCCGTGATCCGGTGGAGCAATCACGTGTTCGGGAATCGGTGTATCCGTTGCCTCTCAACGCAAATCCACCGGGCGGCAGGGTTCGTAGTCGACTCCTTGAGACTTTCGACGGACTCGAGGGTGTATGAACTATCCTCCCGGGGAGCTCTGTTCCACTTCCTGAAGAAGCGGTTCCGGAATTTCTATTACTCGGATTATTTCGATGACATTCCCCCGGGGGGCAACAAGAACGGTGTCCTCTGCCAGGATGTTCAGAACCTCAGTCTCCCGGAGGACACATTCGACCTTGTTACATCCACGGAAGTGTTCGAGCACGTGCCTGACGACATGAAGGCTTTCTCGGAGATTCGGCGGGTGTTGAGGCCGGGAGGTTGGCTGGTTTTCACAGTGCCTCTGGCGGAGAACGCCACGACGGTGGAGCGCGCCTTCCCCATGCCTGGCGGGGGCGTGAATCATTTATTGACGCCGGAATACCACTCGGACCGGATCCGGGGAACCGGAAAGGTGCTGGCGTACCGGAATTACGGCAGGGATATCACGGACCGGCTACGCAGCGCAGGGATCGTTTCCGAAATCCGGACGATCACATCGGAACGGTCCATGGTCGCGTCCCGATGCGTGGTTTTGGGGAACAAAGAACCCGTATAGGAGCGTATCTCCACCGATCTCCGTAAAATCGTTCATCACGGCATCCGGGCAGTGTATTATGGAAACTGTGATGCTCTCCTTCCTAATTAACCGCATCCGGAGATTTTGGTGAATCGGGTAACCGTCCTTTCGATCTGCGTTTCCGCGGGCCTACTCCTCTACATCCTCGAGATGGTGCGACGTCGGAAACTTAGGGAGGAGTACTCGATCCTGTGGCTCTTCGGCAGCGCGTTGATACTCGTGCTCTCGCTGAAGCAGGACTGGCTGGTCGTCCTTGCCCATTCCGTGGGGATCGCCTACCCGCCGTCGTTCCTCTTCCTGGTCGGGATCCTCTTCATCCTGCTAATCCTCATCCACTTCTCGATCGCCATCTCGAAACTCTACCAGATGAACAAGAAGATGGCGCAGGAACTGGCTCTCCTCAAGGAAAAAACGGAAAACCCCGGGATGGAATAAGGTCGGTCTCCTTGCCGAACACCTCTCTCGCCAACTTTACCTTTAAGTTGAAGGATCTGTTCGACCGTATCCTCCAGGCACGCCAAGAAATGGCCTGGATTCTCACAGGGCAGTTATTGGGGCTTGCGGGTGGCTTCGTCAGCATTAAAGTCCTGACCAATCTCATGGGACCCGAAGGATATGGACAACTCGCCCTCGGCCTGACCATCGCAGGGATTCTAAACATGTACGTGTATGGTCCGGTCGCTAATATCGTCGCCCGCTTTTTTGCCGCCTATCGCGAAAAAAAGGAGCTGGCAGTCTACTTCTCGGTCCTGAAAAAGTTCCACAAGGTGTCAGGGGTTACGATAACGGTCCTGGCGGTTGTTGCCGGTGCGATAGCGCATATCTGGGTTGGCCGGGAGTGGGCTATAATAATAATGGTGTCACTGCTTTTCGGGATCGTCAGTGGTGTGAACGCATCGTACCTTTTCTTGTTGAACGCAATCAGGGAACGCAAGGTCGTGGCGCTGCACCAGGGGGCGGATGTCTGGTTGCGCGTCGGATTGTCTGTCGCGTTCCTTTACCTGTTCAGAAACACGGGATACGTCGCGCTGTTGGGATACCTGATGGGTACATTCCTCGTCACGGTATCGCAAAGTGTGTTTGCCTTGAAAAACGAAGAAATAAGACGCAACTGGCACAAGGCTTCCGCAAGCGGGAAACCAGAGATGGATACTTCCAGGGAATTTCTTGGCTACGCGACCCCGTTCGTATTGTTTGCAGGCTTCGGCGCCATAAGCATGTTTGCAGACCGCTGGATCATTCAAGGCCTCTTCGGCGAGGGAGATGTGGGCATCTATTACGCCATCTATTCAATCGCCAACGCTCCGATCACGCTCCTTTTCACGATAGCGAATCAACTGATGGTGCCGATTATTTTTGAAAGGGCCGGCACCATGACCACCATGGCGCAGGCGGAATCCAGTGCCAGTCTCCTGCGCATCACGGTCATCCTGGCCACGTTGGTCGTATTACTCATCAGCCTCATTGCCTATTTGTTCAGTGAACCCTTGGTACGAATTTTTACAAGCAAGGTATTCGCTGCACACCATTCGATATTATGGGTTTCTGTTTTAGGGCTGTCTCTCTTCAATATCGGGCAACTTCTTTCCATTAAGGGTCTTTATTTCAACCAACCGAACATTTACTTATGGCCGAAAGGACTGCAGGCAGGCTCGTTTCTGCTATTAGCATATTTCCTTGCCAGACATCTCGGAATAATTGGCGTTGCTTTATCTTTATTTGCTTCTGCCATCATATACTTGGTATCGGTTGTAATTGCGAATAATCGAATCGATATTGGAATAAAATAATATGTTTTTCCCTGGAAAAATTAAAAATATTAAACAAAGCGATCATGTTTTGGAAATTGGACCCGGAGGGGCACCCCACCCTCGGTCCGATGTCTTGCTGGAAAAAAGATTCAACGACCCCGATGAAGCAGAGGGACAACGCGGATTTGCGCCTCCTTTAAAGGATAAATATAAAGGGAAAGCCGTATATTATGATGGCGGTCGGTTCCCTTTCCAGAATAAAGAATTCGATTATGTCATATGTTCACATGTGCTGGAACATGTCGAGGAAGTTGACTTTTTTACATCTGAAATAACGAGGGTCGGGAACAAGGGATATTTGGAGTACCCCACGATTTACTACGATTATATTTACAATTTCCAGGAACATAAAACATTACTTTTTCAAAACGGCAACGTTTTATATTGGATGCCAAAAAAAGAAAGTGGTTTATATTCCTTTATGCCTGTGCACATATTATTTTACGAGTCATTAAAATCAGGATACGTCGAATTCATCGAAATATTAAAACCATGGATGTTTCAAGGTTTTGAGTGGACTGATGAAATTATAATAAAAAAAGCCACTTCAATAGATGATTTAACTTATACACATACAGAAATTAAATTTCCTCCGAATGACACATACAGAATGATAAAGAGAGTCATTTCATCATTAAGACAGATCCATTTCAGAAAATAATCTATGGGCGAATGGAAGAAAGTACTAGTAAAAAAACCCCTTGTTTTTCGGGTTTATAAAATCATGAACAAAATAACGGGATATTTCCCATTTGTGGCAGAATTCCAAAAGTTAAAGAGACTTGGAATCTCTGATCAAAAACGTTTCCCAATGCAATGGAAAGACCGCTACCCCTGCCTTGAGGACAGAACCTTCACCACTGGATTTGATCGTCACTACATATTCCATCCGGCATGGGCCGCCCGTGTGCTGGCCCAGACCAAGCCGGAGTTCCACATCGACATTTCCTCCAGCCTACATTTCTGCACGCTGGTTTCCGCATTTATCCCCGTACTTTTTTACGACTATCGCCCCGTAAACCTGAAACTGGGCAACCTTACCTCGGGACAAGCCGACCTAATATCCCTGCCATTCAAAGATAAAAGCATCCCATCGATTTCCTGCATGCATGTCGTGGAACATATCGGGCTGGGGCGTTACGGAGATTCGCTGGATTATAACGGAGATTTAAAGGCGATCCGCGAATTGAAGAGAGTTTTGGCCCCGGGGGGGACTTTACTTTTCGTCGTGCCCATCGGCAGCCCAAAAATCATGTTCAACGCACACCGTATATATTCCTACGATCAGATCACGGGTTGTTTTTCAGATCTCGAGTTGCGGGAGTTCGCACTGATTCCAGACGATCCTGCGGGTGAGGGGCTGATCCGCCATGCAGCGAAAGAAATGGCAGACGAACAGACCTATGGTTGCGGCTGCTTCTGGTTCCGGAGGGCAGAGTGATACCCAAGGTGGGATTACATAACGAAGCGACGAGAGAGGCGTGGCTGGAAAAGATCCTGAAACAGATCCGTCCGGGTTCGCGCATTCTCGACGCCGGTGCGGGAGAACTGAAATACAGGAAATTCTGTTCCCACCTTGACTACGTATCCCAGGACTTCGCCCGGTATGACGGCGGGGGGAATTCCCAGGGCCTCCAAATGGGTTCGTGGGATCAGAGCCGGCTGGATATCGTGAGCAACATCACCTCCATTCCGGAACTGGACGGTTCGTTCGACGCCATCATGTGCGTCGAAGTCTTCGAGCATCTCCCGGATCCGTTGCTTGCCTTGAAGGAATTCCGGCGGTTGCTGAAGAACGATGGTACGTTGATCATTACGGCTCCATTCTGCAGCCTGACCCACTTTGCGCCGTTCCATTTCTATTCTGGTTTCAATAAATATTTCTACATGGAACATTTACCCAAAATGGGGTTTATCATCAGGGAGATCGTTGGAAACGGCAACCATTTCGAATATATAGCCCAGGAAATTCGAAGGATTGGCAATATTGCCGCCCGATATGCCGGCGATGGTCCCAGGATTTGGGAAAAGGCCGCAATGGCGGCGGTCCTGAACATGCTTGCCCGGTTTTCAGCAAAAGATTCGGGTTCGGAAGAAACACTGGCTTTCGGTTTTCATGTCGTCGCCGTGAAATCGGAAGCTCGCTAAAGCAAGGCAGGAGCATCCTTGAGGATTTTTTACGCGTCTGCGTCGACACCGAATGCCGAATTTCGATCGGACATCTGGAGGAACAACCTTTATCTCCCATTGGTGGATCTTGGGCACGAGGTTGTGGAGTTCGCATACGACCTTCAGGAAACTTTTCAACACGTCGATATCTTCAATCCAAGGCAGGTCTCCTTCATCAAAGAGAATCGGCCCCGGGTGACGGAGGAGTTGCTGCGGCAGATTCGCGTCGCGCACCGGGAGCGTCCTGTCGATCTGTTTTTCAGCTATTTCTATGATGCATGCGTTCTCCCCGAGGCAATCGAAGAAATCAGGAGCATGGGGATCACTGCCGTCAACTGGTATTGCAACGGCTCGTATCAATTGCACCTGGTTCGGAAGATTTCCCCGAAATACGACTGGTGCCTGGTCCCTGAAAAATCCCGGATCAAGGATTACGTTTCCATGGGAGCCCGCCCCATCTATTGTCAGGAAGCGGCGAACCCCCACATATATCGACCTTATCCGTTGCCGCTTGACTATGATGTGACATTTGTCGGGCAAGCCTACGGGGATCGGCCGCACTACATAAAGGAACTATTGGACAACGGCATCGATGTGCACGTGTGGGGTCCCGGATGGCGGAAGTCTGCCGACGGGGTGCCGGAGCAAAAACAGGGGTCGATCGGCCACGATCTCATGGATGTCGCGCGCATTCTCGCGACTAGGGAAGGAAGGAAAGCGGCTGGTGATCGGGTGCGCCGTTTGCTGGGGCGGGCACCCGAGCCCGGCAGGAGACTCGAAGGGATTCCCGACAAGGCGGTCGGCGGGGTTCTTTCCGACGAGGAGATGATCCGTTTGTTCAGTCGCTCGAGGATCAACTTGGGGTTTTCGACCTGCGGAAATACCGGTATTACCGGTGAGAAGATCCGCCAGGTACGCCTGCGGGATTTCGAGATACCGATGAGCGGAGGCTTCTACATCGCCGAGTACTTCGAGGAACTGGAAGAGTTTTATGAATTCGGCAAGGAAATCGTCTGCTTCGTTTCTCCCGAGGACCTGGCGGAAAAGATCCGGTATTTCCTCCGGCATGAAGGGGAAAGGGAACGAATCCGGAAGGCGGGATTCCAGCGGTGTCGCCGAGATCATTCCTGGCATAAGCGGTTCATTGACGCTTTTGCGGTGATGGGACTTAACTGATGTGTGGAATTGCGGGGCTCGTTGCCCCGGACTGCCGGAGATACGAACCCGCTCTTTCCCGTATGGCGGCCTCCCTCGGGAAGCGGGGACCCGATGGATCGGGAATCCATTTTTTCCGGAACTGCGGCTTCGGTCATACCCGACTGAGCATCGTTGACATCGAGACCGGCCGGCAGCCCATGTCGACCGCGGACACGAAGACAGGGATTACCTTCAACGGGGAGATCTACGGATACAAATCGATCCGGGAAACGATCGACGACTTCCCGTTCCAGACGAAGTCCGACACGGAAGTCATCCTCGCCTTATATCGCCGTTTCGGCAGCGACCTCTTCAACCATCTGCCCGGGATGTTTGCTTTCGCCATTTGGGACGAAGAGGAACAGATGCTGCTTTGCGGCAGGGACCGGTTCGGGGAGAAACCGCTGTATTACGCTTTCGGGACGAACGGCGAGTTCCTGTTCGCTTCGGAAATAAAGGCCTTGCTCGCCTCGGGGCTGATCCGGCCGGTGTTGAACCTGGATTCGGTCGTCCATTACCTGAAATTTCTCTATGTTCACCCCCACCAGACGATTTATCGAAACGTCCACACGCTTCCGCCGGCGCACTGTCTCCAATACCGTCACGGGCGGGTGTCCGTGGAGCGTTATTGGTCTCTTCCTGCCCCCGGGCTGCGCATGACCCTGGACGAGGCAGCAGGGGAATTCCGGAGGCTTCTCGATGCCTCGATCTCCCGACAGCTCGTGGCGGATGTGGATGTCGGGGCCTTCCTGAGCGGCGGGCTTGATTCCAGCTCGATCGTCGCGTTGGCGAGCCGCCACAAGGCGTCGTTGAAAACGTTCTCCTTCGGGTTCGAGGAGTCGGTCAGTGAATTGCCGTTTGCCCGTGAAGTGGCCCGGATGTACGGGACGGACCACATGGAGCTCAGGACCGGCACGGTCGACCTGGCCGAGTTGATGACCGAGATGCAGGATGTTTATGACGAACCGATGGCGGATTCGTCGAACATCCCCACGTACCTGATATCGAAGCTTGCGCGTCGTTACGTCAAGGTCGTATTGACCGGTGACGGGGGAGATGAACTGTTCGGCGGTTACTCCTACTGGTACCGCCCGATCTATTTCATGAACAATCGACCGCCTGTCCGCCACTGGTATTCGGACATCTTCCGCGCGGCCGCTTCGATCGTGAGGAGGACGGGTATTCCGCCCGCCCCCTCCTCGCGCTACCGGTTGTTGGGGGCGTTGTACCGAAACTCCGGCTGCTCCATCGCGTCGACCCATTGCGAACAGAAACGGTATCTGACGGACCGAGAACTGGAGAGAATCATGCCGGCTTCCGGACGAATCCCCCTGGAAGCGGTTGGAATGAACTGGAAGAGCGGAACGGTCGACGATGCGATGAGGATGGACATCGAGGATTACATGCCCGGCGACATTCTGATGAAGATCGACCGTGCGTCCATGTCGAACGGACTGGAACTGCGGGCGCCGTTCCTGGATGTCGAATTCGCGTCGTTCTGCATCTCGCTTCCCGATTCCCTGAAGATCGACGGGGAGAGGGAGAAGGTCATCCTCCGGGAGGCCATGAGAACCGCCTGGCCACCATCGATCCGGAATCGGGAAAAACTGGGTTTCGGTGCGCCTGTAGCCAGATGGTTGAAAGAGGGCGCCGTTCGTTCCTTGAAAAGGAGGTATCTTTCCGATCCGGGACAGAAGATCTTCTCCTTGATATCGCATCGACATACGCGGGACATGGTGGCCCGGGACAACTACAACACCTGGGCTCTCCTTGTTCTTTCGATGTGGATGGACCGGCACGATTTCGATTTCGATAAACAAGGGGATTCCCGCCTGTGAACATTCGGGTCACTGTACTGATGTCTGTCCACAACGGCGGCGAGTATCTTGCCGGTGCGGTACGAAGCGTTCTGGCCCAGACGTTTCACGAGTTCGAATTCCTGATCATCGACGACTGTTCGACTGACGATTCCTTGAAGATTGCCACCTCCTTCGATGACCCGCGTATCCGTATCATCCGCAATGACCGGAACATGGGATTGACGATGTCCTTGAACAAGGGCTTTGGTCTGGCTCGGGGGAAATACATTGCCCGCATGGATTCCGATGACGTGTGCAGGCCGGATCGACTCGAATACCAGTTGGCATGGCTGGAATCACACCCGACGGTCGGAGCCTGCGGTTCCTGGGTCCGGTACATCGGCTCGGGCGGGGGAAAGACCGTCCGATACCACAGCGATTCTTCCCTGGTGAAGGCATCCCTGCTGTTCGGTCCCCCCATGGCTCATCCGGCGGTCATGTTGCGACGCGATCTTTTCCTCGAACACGGGCTCGTTTACGACACGACCTTCCGGCGCGCCCAGGATTACGATCTTTGGGAAAGGGCTTCGCATCATTTCCCGTTGTCCAACGTGCCCGGGGTTCTTCTCGATTACCGGATTCATCCCGGGCAGGCGGGAGGACAAACCTACCTGGAACAGCAGGCGGACGCGGACCGTACCCGTCTCCGGCAACTGAATGCCTTGGGTTTGTACCCGAGCGAAGACGAGGTGGCCATCCACCGGATCGTGTCCGAGTTGAGAGGCATTCAACCGACAAGGGAACTCGTCTTGAGGATCGAGGGATGGCTCGGCAAGTTGAAAGAAGCCAACGCAAAATCGGAAATATTCCCGGAGCCCCATTTTTCCTTTCTGCTCGGGTCCCGCTGGCTCAGCGCCTGCATCATGGCCTCCTCGTTGGGGGCGTGGACATGGGGTCGGTTTTTCCGCTCCCCGTTGTGGAAGCTGGCTGCGATGAATTACAAGAGGTTCCTGAAATACCATTGAGCGAGGAATTTCCACGTGACACCGTTTCTTCTCGTTTATCTTTGTGATCCGAAAGATAAATCGAGTCTTTCCCTGATCGACGGCCGATACGACGAGGCCGGAAACATCACGGAAGGCGTTCTTGTTTCCGAATCAGAAAATCGTTACCGGGTCGTCGACGGGGTTCCCCGGTTCGTGGAAAATATGCCCATCAAGGCCTCGGTCGATTCTTTCGGTGACGAATGGAATTATTTCAATTTCGACCAGTTCAAACTAAATTGGCTTAACCACACGGTAAAAAACACGTTCGGATCCGCCGATGCCTTCAAGGGAAAAGTCATCGTCGATGCGGGGGGAGGCAGCGGCATGCAAAGCCTCTGGATGAGTCAGAGCGGTGCACGGCACGTCATCTGCCTCGAATTGTCCCACTCCGTGGACGGCGTGATGAAAGAAAACGTCGGCAGAGTGGCCAATATCGATCGTGTCCAATGCTCGATCGATTGCCCGCCGATCAAGGATGGGAGCATCGACGGGATCGTGTTTTGTCATAACGTGATCCAGCATACCCCGTCCGTCGAAAACACGGCGCGAGCGCTTTGGGGGATAGTCGGCAAGGGGGGAGAGTTCGTGTTTAACTGCTACCGAAAGTCGCCGGGGGGATTCCTGGACGTCCTCCGGTACTGGACATACGATCGACTCCGGCGATTCCTGCCCAAGCGGTCTTTCACGTTCACCCTGCACTACTCCAGGGTCGTGTCGGCACTTCGATTCGTCCCCGTACTAGGGAAATCCCTGGAGGCATTCTTTTTCGTCTGCAGGGGGCATGTCCCCAAAGGGGAGAACTATTTCAGACGGGCATACCGTCAGGGACTTCTCAACACATTTGATCTGTACGGGAGCCATTCTTACCAGCATTTGAAAACGGACGAGGAAATCAAGCGCCTGATCTCCGTATTGCAACCGGACAGCGATAAAATTTCAAATTATGCGTTGTATTTTTCTCGCAAAACGCCTGATGGGTGTGCTCTCCGTTTGACAAGGTAATGGAACCGCGAGTATCCGTTTCAATCCGCTCTCCTCAGCGGTATTTCAGGATGCACCACAAGGCCCTCGGCGCTGAATGGCAAGTGGATCGCCAACCAGTAGTAAAATTACCTATCGTAACCGAGATTCTGCAGAACCACCGTTCCCCGCGGCAATTCCTGGCAATAGCGTTCCACCTTGTCGGGCATGGGAACCGTGCCGAAGCGCAGGAAGCGCGCGTAGGCCATGGCCAGCAACCCCATCATTGCCTAGTGACCGTTGCCACACACCAAGGCTGTCCCCACCACCTGGCCTTATTCGTCATAAAGCCTCGCCGTCTCCTCCGCCATCCGGAGATGGCTGAAGACCTCGCGCACTTTCGGCATCCCATTCAGCGCACGTTCCCGGCAAGTCGGTAGGGCGGCCAAAACGCGGGCGAGGCCCGCGCTAAACTCCTTCGCCCCCATTCCGTCGGCCACCTCAGGAATCGCCCCGAGAGAAAGAAGGTCCTCTATCCCCTCGTACGGGGTGCAGAGACACGGGATGCCCATGGACTGCGCCTCGATCACCGAGAGGGGCATCGCCTCGAACCGGGTCGGGAGGACGAACAGGTCGGCGGCGGCGAGGTGTCGAACCGCGTCCGGGACCCACCCCGTGAAAAGGGCACGGCCCGCTGAAACCTCTCCCCCGAGTGCCCGCTCCATCTCCGCACGCATCGGACCGTCCCCTATCACCAGGAGGAATAGGTCCCCCCTCCTCTTCCTTGCGTCGAGAAAAGCCGCGACCAGAGTGTCCATCCCCTTCTCCCGGCAGATCCGTCCCGCGTAGGCCAGCACCGTCTTCCCCTCGGCTCCGAGCACCAACTTCGCCTCCCGAATCCCCCGATCGTTCAGGACGGGAGGAAGGGGAATGCCATTCGGAACAACGCGCAGCAATCCGTCGTCGCCGTACACCCGCGCAAATCCCGCCCTTTGGCTGGCGGATGGGCAGATCTTTATGTACCGGTGCCGCCGGAAAAAGGAGCGCAGCAGGAATCGCTTTCCCGCTCCAAGGAGCCGGTTCGCCTCCGGCGGATCGACCCGGAGGTGGATGGTCCCGAAAACCCGGCATTTACCGTGCTCCAACGCTCCCCGGACGAGATCGATGCCGTCCCCCTCGTAAATCTGATTCACGTGGATGACGTCGGGAGCGATCTGCCCGCACAACCTTCGCATGTCGCCCCGAATCCGCGGGTCCCAGAGCGACATCGGCAGTCTCGCGCGGATATCCCGAACCCCGGAGTATCCGTGCCTGATAACCTCGACGGTCCGGGGGACCTCTCCATCCGGCCATGCGGGCAGGGGACGCTCCCTGTTCCAGGTCAGGACGACCCGGTAGCCGAGACGGTCCAGCCCCGCGGCGAGGTAGACCGCGAAGTTCTCCGCCCCCCCCGGCTCCCAGACGTGGTGGTTCGCCAGGAGAACACGGATGGGGCCGCTCCCGTTCACTGGGCGCGACAGATCGCCTCCAGGAAAGACACGTACCCCTCCGTCATCCGTCTCCGAGTGAAAAGGGCCGAGCGGGTCCTGCCCGCGGCAACCAGTCTTCCCCCGAGATCCCGGTCGGAAAGGACGGAAACGACCCCCCTCCCGATCTCCCCGGGAGATCGAGGGTCCACGTAGAGCGCAGCGTCCCCGTTCACCTCCCGTAACACCTTGATATCGGAGCAAATCACCGGGACACCCATCGCCATCGCCTCCAGCGGTGGGATGCCGAACCCCTCGGCCAAGGAGGGGAAGACGAACAGCTTCGCGTTGGCGTACAGGTTCCTGATCTGCTCGTCCGTTGCCCCGGTGAGTTCTACCAGTTCCGGCCCGAGGGAGAGTTCGCGCCGGAGGCGATCCACGTCGTCCTCCCAGAGGCGCTTTCCAGCCACCACGAGTTTCAGGGACGGGAACGTCTTCCTGGCCTCCACCCACCCGCGGATCAGCCCCGCGTGATTCTTGTGCCCCACGCGGATCCCGACATGGAGGAGGTAGTCGCCGGAAACCAAGGGAGCCCGGCGGTACGGTTCCGGATCGGCATGGAGATACTCCTCCCCCAGGGCCGGGTGGATGACCCTCACCGACGCCCTCCCCCTCCCGAAGACCCTCTCGACCTCGCTGCGCGTGAAATCGGAGATACACACCAGGCCGCTGCAGCGGGAGAGCGCCCGCTCCGTCAAGGTACGGAACAGGTATTTCTTTGCGGGACTCCAACTGGAATCGGAGGTCATCATGATGATGTCGTTCACTGTGAAGACGAACTTCCCCTTCGGGAAAAGGGGGACGTTTATGTTGGGGAAGAGGGATACGTCGGCCCGGGGGGAGAACCCGTTGATCAGTCGCTGCTTGAGGAGGAAGTCCCCGGGGGTGAACGGCCCGAATCCGGCAAAGAGCGCACGCATCTTGGGATGGCACCCGTAATCCACCTGGAATTCGCCGGCGCATGTCGCGGGAACAACGGTTTGGATCCCGGAGACCCGATCCGATTCGATCAGCTCGACGAGGACCCTTTCCAGAACCCTGCCGATCCCCGTCCGCCGGAAATCCATTCCGTCAACATAGACGATCATCCCGCTGGCAGGTTTACTGGACATAGGCAATATTTATCGAATTATATTAGAATTTCATCATCTTTGCGGCATTTTACTGACGGGAGCGCGTGAACATGCAGGTAAAGAGGGCAATCATTGCGGGGATCGCAGGCCAGGACGGCTCGTACCTTGCCGAATTGCTCGTCCGGAAGGGGTACAGGGTCCTCGGCTTCCTGAAGAAGGGGGAGGACACCTGCAACCTCTCGGGGGTCCTTCCGTCGATCGATCTCGAGGAAACGGAGCTCGTCCACAAGGAGGATATCGTCCGTTGGACCCAACTCTTCGACCCTTGCGAAGTGTACAATTTCGCTGGGGTGTCCTTCATCCCCGAATCGTGGGACGACCCATACCGGGTGTTCCAGGTCAACACACTCCTGGTGGCCGCCCTCCTCGAAACTGTGAAGGACCACTGCTCCGGCGCGCGGTTCTACCAGGCTTCCTCTTCGGAGATCTTCGGCGACCCCCCCGTATCTCCGCAGGACGAGAACACGCCCCACAACCCCATGACGCCGTACGGTGTGAGCAAACTCGCCGCCCATCTGCTCGTGGGGCTCTACCGCAGGCGGTACGGGTTGTTCTGCGTCAGCGGGATCCTCTACAACCATGAATCTCCGAGGCGGCAGAACTACTTCGTCACGCAGAAGATCGCGAAGGCAGCGGCCGAGATATCCCGCGGGAGAACGGAAAAACTGAAGCTCGGGATCCTCGACGCAAAGCGAGACTGGGGGTTCGCGGGCGATTTCGTGGAGGGGATCTGGCGGATGCTCCAGCAGGACTCCCCCGACGACTACATCCTGGCGACCGGGGAGACCCACTCGATCCGGGAATTCCTCGAGATCGCCTTCACTCACGTGGGGCACCGTTGGGAAGAATGGGTGGAGATCGACCCCGCGCTAGTACGCCCTGTCGAAGTGGGTCTCCTCGTCGGTAACGCGGGAAGGGCCCGCCGGATCCTCCAATGGGAGCCCCGAGTCGGTTTCGCCGACCTCATCCGGATGATGGTCGACGCGCAACTGGCGAGAACCCCGGCCCCCGGCGCCCCCTGAAGGAACGTCCTGTCCATTCAATCCTTCAGCGCCACTTCTTCCGCGGTCATCCGGAACTTCCGTAGCAGGACGCGGAATTCCCGGGGTGTGATTTTCCTGTTTTCCCGGATTCCACGCCGGTTCCTCAGCAACCGCGGTAGTCCCGCCAGGCCCGCGGCTTCCGCCGAAAGTGTCGTGAGGAACAACCGCCACAGGGGGAATGTGCCCGCGAACCGGCCCGAAGCCCCCCGTCCCGTCATGACCCCTTTCAGGTGCATCCCGTATCGGTACGCCGTCCATAAAGGAGAGACCAGAATTTCCCGCCACGGATAATTTTTCATCAGGATCCAGAATCGGTTCCGCTCCACAAGAAACGCTTTCCGCGGCGAGTATGCCCCTGTAGTCGCGGAATATTTGTGGTAAACGATCGCCTTCGGAACATAGTAGCATCGCCACCCGGCCCACCGGGCGCGCAGGCCCAGGTCGACATCCTCCCCGTAGGCGAAGAAGGATTCATCGAGCAGGCCAATCTCGTCAAGCATCCGCCTGCTATAGCATCCAGCGCACCCGCTGGGTGACAGCACCTCTCCTTCTTCGTCGAACCTCCCGTCGTTCCTCTCCAGACGATGTCGCCCACGCGCCATTCCGTCGGGGTAGATCAGATGACCGGTATTGTCGATCTCGTCCCTCCGGTAGTAGTTCAGGATCTTCGGAGTGAACATCCCTGCGTCGGGGTGCCGCCGGACGGCGTTGTCCATAGCGGCGAGCCACCCCGGGTCGACGGCCGTGTCGTTGTTCAGGAGGATCACGTACCGTCCCCGCGCGAGCCGGATACCGGCGTTGTTCCCCCCGGCGAATCCGAGATTCGAGGGAAGCGCGACGAGGGAGACCGATTCCGCCCAAGGTTCTTTCACCCAGTCGACGGAACCGTCCGTCGAGCCGTTATCGACCAAGATCGTTTCGAAATCCCGGAACGTCTGCGAGCCGATGGAGGAGAGGCACTCCTCCAGGAGGTGCCTCCCATTCCAGTTCAGGATGATGACGGAGAACAGGGGAGCGTCCGATTGCGACTTCGAGGCGTCCTGGAGAACACCGTTCACCGGGTACCCACGCCTCCCTGAAGCTGCGTGAGGCGGGCGCGCAGGTAGGGATCGTCCACTGTTTCCAGAGCCTGGCGGAGAGCCCAGATCGCCTTGTCCCGCTGTCCCAGCAGCAGGAACATATTGCTCATCGTCTGGTAGGCGACCACGGGGGAGACCCCGAGAAACATGTAGTGGTACGACTCCTGGATGATGTGTTGAGGAAGGACCCCCTTCGGGATCTCGTGCGCCTTGATGTACCCCCGCAGTTCCGGCGCGTTGCGGACAAAGACCACGAACAGGCCGTCCGAGAAGACCAGCACCCAGTTGGGGTTGTTGGCGAGGACCGGCACGATCGGCAGAATCATTCCGGAGGAGTCCATCGCTTTGAGAACGATATAGGTGATGCCGTATTTCTCCAGAACCTTCTCCCATCCCTGCATCGCCCCCGTAACGACCTGGTGTTCCATGAAGACTTCCTGGTTGTAGGTGCGGCCATCGATAAAGGTGAGGGCCTGGGGGTATAGCTGCCAGTCGAGGAATCCGCCGATGTCGAAGAAATTGAACATCTTGCCGGGGACCGGGTTCTTCCTCAAGAACTCCGCCGCGGGAAAGGAAAATTTGTGCTCGGTCATCCCGAGCCCGTACTCCAGTTGCGAGAAGGAGAAGACGAGCGTGATGCCGCCGAAGGCGACCAAGGCGAACACGGCCACGGAAGCGATGACGACCGGGCCGAGGGGCCGCCGCCGCCGCTCAGGCACCGGCGTTTCACGAAGTGGAGCCTTCTCCTTCCTTCGCTGCTTCTCTTTGATGGGGAGTTTTGCCTTTCCCACAGTTAAGCCGGGGAACCACTCCGGCAGCCGGGAAAAGAAGCCGGTGAGATGGAGCGATGTCCCCTGCAAGAGGAAGAGTCCCATCATCGACACGGCGCGCGCGGAATCCCAGGCCCCCTTGAAAGCGATGGCGAACAGGAACAAGTCCAGCAGGTAGATCCTCCGCCCGGCCAACCCGAGGAGCAGGGAGACGACGGCAAACGCCGCGGCCGCTTTATAGTAAACGAAGAAACCGGTGCCCTTCACCGGAGTCAGTTCGGAGATCGACATCAGGATGGAACTGCCGCCTCCCCCTCCGGTTCCCCTGGCAAGCAGGTGGAGCGGGGTAAGGATCGCGTTGTACCCGTGGGGATTCAGGCCGCACAGGATCAACCCGGCCAAACCCACAAGGACGGGTGGGAAAATCCACGTCTTCAAGGTGTCCCACCGGAACTCTTTTCGCCAGATCGCGTGAGCCAATCGATCCGCAACGAACGCTCCACACAGAAGGAGCGCCATCAGATACGTCGGGTGAGAGTTCGCCCAGACCAGCACGGCGGGCGGAAACAGGTAAATGAGCCTCTTCCTCGTCCCGAAGAAATATTCACTGAACAGGAAGATCGTCAGCGCGATGAAGAAGTACGTAAAGATCTCCGGGCGGGGCTGGATGCGGATCCGGAGGAACCCGGAAAACGCGAAGAGGGCGAGGACCGCGAGGAGGGGGTGCGCCCCCCGCAGGGTGGCCGCCCGGTGCAGAAGGAGGAAGGTCGCGAACACAACCGCCCAAACGAGGAACGAGACCCCGTAGACGCCCCCGACGGAAAACACCAAATAGAGGATCGCCTGGAAACCCCATTCTCCGTTCGGATTGTAACGACCGAGGGACGGATAGTTCAGGTAC
>Ga0315283_10002153_pt1 | contig 16352 bp, 9 predicted proteins | sample YL17G09_0_MG_FD_204541 | JGI IMG/M metagenome (GOLD analysis project Ga0315283, IMG submission 204541) | Sediment microbial communities from Yellowstone Lake, YNP, Wyoming, USA - YL17G09_0 | ecosystem: Environmental > Aquatic > Freshwater > Lake > Sediment | place: USA: Wyoming | collected... | reverse complement strand
GGTAAAAAATCAGAACAATACCTGAGTCGCCGGAAGTATCGTTCAATCTGCGGAATTCTAATCCTTTTATATCTGAAACAGCATTTTTAATCCGATTCTTGTTTGATTTCATTCTTTCCAATAAATCGTCAAGACGTGTCAACTGAGCCCTTAGTACAGCGCCGGTAAGCTCGCTCATCCGATAGTTCACTCCCGGAAACAATTCACCTTCGTACCTTGCTTTTGCAAAACGACCCGCTGGTCCGCCCGGACGCCAGCATGCTGCAGTGTCATGGTATGCCATGGCGCGATCATTCAACCTTTCATCATTTGTGGTAACCATTCCTCCTTCTCCCGCAGTAATTATCTTGTGGTATTGAAAACTGAAAGCACCCATATCACCAATACTACCTAATCTTTTCCCCATATAGGATCCTCCTGTTGCCTGGGCCACATCCTCAAGAACTTTAATGTTGTGTCTTTTTGCAATAGGTAATATCCTGTTCATGTCACATGGAACTCCGCGCATGTGAACTGCAATTACAGCTTTGGTACGAGAGGTAATTTTTCTTTCAAAATCTTCAGGATCGATTGTCAGCGAATCGTCCACTTCAACAATCACAGGCACAGCCTTTGCTGCAACGATACAGGCACAGGAAGCAAAAAAGGTATAACCCGGAACAATTACTTCATCGCCTGGTCCGACACCTAGGGCAATAAGTGATGCTATGAGCGCTGATGTACATGAATTGGTGGCCAGGCCATAATTTACGCCAATTTTTGCGGCAAACTCTTCTTCAAATTTCTTAACTCTCGATTCAATATTTGGCGGCCCATAATATCTGAAAAGGTATTTATCATTAATCACTTCGATAACAGATTGTTTCTCAAGTTCTCCAATTTCATAACCTCCGGGGTACATTGGAATATTTGGAGTAGTTTTTGCTTTTGGGCCGCCATCAATGGCTAATTTCCTGCTATTTACTTCCATAATTTTCAAAATAAATGGTTCATATTACAATTAATGCAATTTATTTTACTTATATTATATCAACAAACACTGTTAAAATTGTATTAGTATTTTTCATTTATATATCGGTGAAATTCAAATAATATGATTAATTTGCTTCCTGTTGTATCCTTGTTCTTTTATTATTAACCAGATTGACTGTAAAACTGTACAGAATGATCCAAAAAATGTTTATTACCGGCAATAAAAAAATAATTTTCATAACATCACCTCTTAGATAGTGAGTAATAAACTCCGGATTGATACAATTAAAAATACAGATAAGAATTCCCATGCAAATCAGCCTTGAAAGACTTAGTCCATACGAAAATTCCACCTATTTAATCAGGGAATATATCCAACCAAGTTATACCTCTCCACGTCATTATCATCAGGAATTCGAGCTGGCATACATCGAAGAAAGCTATGGTAAATTGTATGTTGGCAATTCGATTGTCGATTTCATGGAGGGAGATTTGTTCTTGTTTGCTCCCAGGCTCATTCATTGCTTCAAGAATCCTAAAGGCTATGAGCAATTTAAAAATCATGCTAAAGCAACATGTTTGTGGTTTACTCCTGATTTCCTTGGAGGCGAATTCCTGAGAAGATCACAAACCAAAAAGTTAATTGCCCTGTATCAAAAATCGGAATGCGGAGTGCAGTTTCCAAAACCAACAGATGAGATCATTGATCTTCTAAAATCGATAAGTTCGGCAAAAAACCTGGATGGTATAATAAACCTGCTGATAATTCTGAATAAGCTTTCGTTGCAGAAGAATGTAAAGATATTATCTGAAACTATGTTAAATAAGTATTACTATAAGCATTCGAATGATGACAGAATTGATAAAGTCATGGATCATGCTATCAGGAATTCTCACAAAAAGATTACTTTAAAAGAAATCGCTAATCTGGTCAATATGAGCGAGGCCGGTTTTTCGAGATTTTTTAAATCACGAACTGAGAAAAACTTTACGGTATTCATCAACGAGATTCGTCTTTCAAAGGCTCAGAAATTATTGATTGAAACAAACAAATCGATCCACGAAATTAGCCTGGAATGCGGATATGATAACCTTTCATATTTTAACAGGCAGTTTAAGGCATATAACAATCTATCCCCAAAAGTTTTTAGGGAGTATTTTATTAATACAAATTCGAATGTTGAATAAATAAATCTTTTATTACTAATTGGTATTATATAACATGTAACCTTAAAATATGAGCACACTCCGAAAAGATAATTTACCCCTGAATTCTCTGGAGGGATCTTTTGTATTATTCTGAATTTCAGTGTTTTTTACCCCTGACCCCCAAGGGGGGAAACACTGAAATTCAGAATAACTTACTTTTCGGAGCAGACTCAAATATTAATCCTTAAAATCAGACCTATGAAAAACTCCTTTAGTGCAAAAGCAGATCGATCCTTTAAGGAAACAGTATTTATAATTGTCTCCATTATTCTCTTTCTTTGTGGATGTCAATCTCAAAATAAGCAAAGCAGCCCCACTGCCTCTGAAAATCTGCAATCAGCAAGGAAAACAGAGGTATTAAACAACAACTGGAGATTTCAGCTTGATGTAAGAGATATTGGTGAGAAAGAACATTGGTTTGATAAAGACCTTAGTGACTGGGGTAGTGTGACCGTTCCTATGGCATGGAATTGCTACGAAGAAGCTTTGTTTCAGTATGAGGGCATTGGCTGGTATACAACCATCATAAATCCCGATGAATCCATCGCCAATAAGAAAACAGAAATTGTTTTTGGCCGTGTAATGTATTACAGCAAGGTATGGCTCAACGGAGAATTCATCGGCGAAAATATCGGCGGTTATTTACCATTCAGCTTCGATATAACAAAATATCTTAAACCGGGACAGGAAAACAAGCTTGTTGTCAGGGTTGATAACAGACCCAGGATCAACTGGCTTCCGGCAGCAGAACAAATCGAATGGATCCAGTATGGAGGAATCATCGGTCCGGTAAAGCTGGTCAGCACTGCGAAGACCTATATTGACGATTTAATTATCAGGACAACTCCGGATAAAGAAGGAGCCAGCATAAATTGCATCATCAGTATAACCAATGAAACTGCACTGGAAAGTGAAATGGATCTGGACATAGGGATTTCCCTCAAATCTGATATCACCAGTAAAAGTATGAAGGTCAGTTGCAAACCGAATGAAACTACGAAGGTTAATATAGATTTCGCCCTTGAACATGCAGAATTATGGTCGCCCGATACACCTGTTTTATATACGGCAAGTCTCAGCCTTTTAAAAGACGGCAGCAGAATTGATGATCTCACCGACCATTTTGGCATCAGACAAGTTAGAGTGGAAGGCACATCAATCCTGTTAAACGGGAAACCCATTTTAATTAAAGGCACACATCGTTATGATGCATACGATCGTCTCGGACCGAATCCACCCGAGAAAATACTCAGGGAGGAACTGGCATTAATGAAAAGTGTCGGAATAAATACAATACGTGTACATTATCCTGCATCACCTGAATTGCTGAACCTTTATGACGAATATGGCTTCATGATGCTGGAAGAAATACCGTTAAACTGGTGGGGCAATAAGTGGGGAATGACATCTATTGGCGGAATAGAAGAGCAAAGCCTCAATATTCTTGATCAGGCTAAATCTACCCTAACGGATATGATTGCACGGGATAAAAATCACCCTTGTATCATTATATGGAGCATGGCAAATGAATGTGCCACAGATAATGAAATTGGAATAAAAGTGATGCGCGAATTATTGAAACTGACTAAATCTCTTGATCCGACACGTCTGGCAACATTTGTAGCCGGAGGCGATCCCATAAAACATCTCGGATTTGATGAAGCCGATATTGTATGTTTCAATGAATATTTTATTTGCGATCACATCAGCCAGATAGATTCCGCAGTTTATAACCGGCTGAGCAGGAATCTGGCTTTGGCTCGCAGTAATTTTCCCGATAAGCCGATAGTAATTACAGAATTTGGGCGTCAGGGTATAAAAGGCATTCATGGCGATGTTTTTTATTCTGAAGAGTTTCAGGCCGCTTACATAGAGAGCAACTGGAAAGCTTTGAAAGAAAATCCTTCAATATCCGGCGGCATCCTGTGGACCTGGGCAGATTATTTCCACGAACAGCATTTTGCCTTGCATAAGAGTTATGGATTTTATGGTGTCATAAATGCTAATTATGGTCCTTTTGGGGTTGTAACCGGAGACCGCAAGCAGAAGAAATCCCTCGAAGCTCTTGCGCGTATGTATGGCGGTTCCATACCGGGGAAGTGATTGCAATAACAAATCAAATCAATATTTTACAAAAAGAAAATGAGAAATAAATGTAGTGCACTGGCACACCTGCTCAATACGAAAAAAATATTATTTGTTGCTTCTCTTAGTCTCATTCTTTATGGATTTAAACCTGAAAATAATAAGGTTACCCCGCCTGCAGTTGAAAACCAGCAAACTGTAAGGAAAATTCAGGTATTATCCGGCAACTGGAGATTCCAGATTGACGTAAGAGATATTGGTGAGAAAGAACACTGGTTTACAAAGGACCTGAGTGATTGGGGAAACGTTACAGTTCCCAAGGCATGGGATTGCTATGAAGATGCACTGTGGCAATATCAGGGAATTGGATGGTATACAACCATAATAAACACTGATGCATCCATGGCAGACAAGAAAACAGAAATTGTTTTTGGCCGTGTAATGTATTACAGCAAGGTATGGCTCAACGGAGAATTCATCGGTGAAAATACAGGGGGTTATCTGCCTTTTCGCTTCGATGTTACAAAATATCTTAAAACGGGTCAGGAAAATAAGCTTGTTGTCAGGGTGGATAACAGACCGAGGATCAACTGGCTTCCGGCAGCAGAACAAATAGAATGGGTTCAGTATGGCGGCATCCTCGAACCGGTACAGCTGTTCAGCACTTCACATGCTTATATTGACGGTTTAACTGTCAGGACAACTCCGGATAAAAAAGGTGCCCGAATTAACTGTATGATCAATGTGACAAATGAAACTTCCATGGAAACTGAAATGGATCTGAACATCAATATTTCCTTCAATTCTGATATCGGAAATAAAAGTGTTAAGGTCTGGTGCAAGCCGAATGAAACCACGAAGGTCAATATGGATTTCACCCTTGAAAAGGCTGAATTATGGTCACCCGAAACACCGGTCTTATATACTGCAAGTGTCAGCCTCTTAAAAAGCGGGAGTAAAATTGATGATATCACCGATCATTTTGGGATAAGGGAGATAAGCGTGAAAGGAACTTCAATTCTGTTGAACGGGAAACCAATTATAATTAAAGGCTCACATCGTTATGATGCTTACGATCGCCTTGGGCCGAATCCGCCCGAGAAACTCCTGAGAGATGAACTGGCACTAATGAAAAGTGTGGGAATAAATACAATACGTGTACATTATCCTGCATCACCAGAATTACTAAACCTCTTTGATGAATATGGCCTCATGCTGATGGAAGAAATACCGTTAAACTGGTGGGGGCAGACAAACTGGAAAGGAATCATTCCAATCGGAGGAACTGCAGAGCAGAGTCTCGATATTCTTGATCAGGCAAAGTCTACCTTAACAAATATGATCGCCAGGGATAAGAACCACCCATGCATCATCATTTGGAGCATGGCAAATGAATGTGTTACAGATAACGAAATTGGAATAACAATAATGCGCGAATTATTGAAACTGACAAAATCGATTGACCCTACGCGCCTGGCAACATTTGTTGCCGGAAGTAGTCCTGATAAGCATCTTGGATTTGATGAAGCTGACATAGTATGTTTCAATAAATATGTAAGCTGTGCTCATATCAGCCAGATAGATTCCGTTTGCTACCAACCACTTGCCAGAGATCTGGCCTATTATCGCAAATACTTTGGCAACAAGCCAATAATTATGTCAGAATTTGGAAGGCAGGGGATAAAGAACATACATGGAGATGTCTGTCAATCAGAGGAGTTTCAGGCAGCATATATTGAAAGCATGTGGAAAGCTCTTGCAGAGAATTCAACGATATCCGGAGGTATTCTATGGACCTGGGCAGATTATATTCATGAGACCCATTTTGCGCTGACTTCCCCTTATGCTCCGTATGGGGTTGTAACCGGAGACCGTAAACAGAAAAAATCTCTTGAATCTCTTGCACGTATGTATGGAGGCTCAATACCCAGGTAATGATCTAAATGCTGACACATATGAAAAAATCAGGTATTTCACGACGTGACTTTATGCGGGGACTTTCAGCAGGAGCGCTTTCATTGATGATTGTTCCTTCCTGTACAACGAGATCAACAGGAAAGAGTGATCAGAAGATGAGATCTCTCCCGCCGTTCTTTGACTGCAACAAGTATTTCGGTCCGGGCTTCCCAAAAAGTCCGGATTTTCCCAGGGCAACTGACTTGCTGGCCCACATGGACCGGCTGGGTATCGACCGTGCGGTGGCCTGGCATACCAACGCACGGGACCTTCACCCTATGACCGGGAACGAGCAGCTGATCCATGAAATTGAAAAATCTTCATGCCGCGAACGGATAATACCTTCTTTCATCATTGCACCAACAATGGTCGATGAACAGGGTGTTATGGATCACTTCCTGGATCTTGTCAGGAAGCATCAGATTCACGCTTTTCATTTTTTCACTCAAAAGGCTGGCTGGTCAATCCGGGATATCACTCCTGTCATCCGGCTAATTCAGACTTTCAAGCCTGTTCTTTTCCTGGACTCCTTTGAGAACCTAGGAGATGACCTCAGCGGTATAATGGATTTTTCAGCGGAGTTCGCGCAGGTATCCATAATTTTCACGAATGCGATGTGGGGTCACTATAATAAGCTCTATAAGCTTATGGAAGCCCGTCCAAATATATTTGTTGACACCTCACTTCTTCACATGTATCTTACTTATGAATATTTTATTAAGAATTATGGAGTTGAGCGCCTCATTTTTGGTACCGGCTACAAGTCAAATAACGGCGCCTCCATCGCCTCCCTGGTGCATGCAGATATCACTCCCGATCATGCTCAAATGATCGCACACGTGAACCTGGAGCGGATGCTTGGCATTGAATCACCCTTGAGCGGGACCAGACCTGTTACCGGAGACCGACTCTGGCACCGCTTGTTAAGGCATGAACAACTCGGTCCCGATATTATCGATGGGCATACTCACATGTCCCGCACTCTGGCAAAATGGGAAGACCATGACCTGACAGATATCGATTCACATGCCCAACAAGCTTTGCGAAGAATGGATAGGATGGGCGTGAGTTCAATGATTATTGCTGAGTATGCAGTCTATGATCCGGACTTATCCAGCGGTAAGACCTGGATGGAAGAGCACCTGAGTGCATATGGAGACCGTTTCCATGGCTATTTCAGCGGTCTGGCTTTCCATCCGGAGAATGAGAAGACTATGGCCCTCCGGATGGATGAGATCTTTTCACAGCCTTATTATGTAGGTTTTAAAATGCACAACAACCACTGGAGTATCCCGGTGACCGATCCGCGCTTCGAACCGGTATGGAAGTATTCAGATAAACACCGATTGCCAATCCTTCTTCACACTTGGGATGACAAATATGATGCACCAAAAATGCTGACTGACATTGTAGCCCGTTATTCCAATGCCATCTTCATCCTGGGTCACTCGGGCAATACAGACCGGATGGATGCAGAAATGCTGGTCCGGGAGAACCCGAACGTTTACCTGGAATGGTGTGGCAGCTTTCTGAATCCTGCAGACTGGCGGGAAACACTTGACCGGCTTGGCAACCGCCGCCTTGTGTATGGCAGCGACTTCATTTCATGGGAGGCACAATGGGGACACGATCCTGCCTGGGAAATGGGACGCCTGCTGTCGCTCGACGTTCCTGATGAGACTCTTCTACCAATACTGGGTAGCAATATGCGCAACATAATCGCCCAGAGAAGGTAGTACACCCCTAAAATCCCCAAGGGGGACTTTTTGTAAAACTGAATGTTATAAAGCCCCCTTAAAGTTTGAAACCCATCCCTTTCCCTTATGGCTAACTACCCTTTATACACATCTTTCATTAGGCTTATATAACTATCGTTAGACAAAGAATGGGGATATTTATTTCAGAATAATGCCGGAGAGGACCGACGGTTAATAAATTAGCCCACAGGCTAATTTTAGGGAGGTGCCAGCCCTGAGGGCTGGAATTCCAATAGCCACAGTCACGTCCGTGGTAGATGTAGTGGTTGATCTATCAACCCCGGAGGGTGTTGAATATGTTCAGGTTAAAAGATAATTTTCTTTATAATCCACAAAATGTTCGTTCAATAAATCTTTTAGTTCTTCCTTAAAAGAAAAAACCTTATGGTGAACTCTTTGGTTTTCTACATATCTTATGAGGCTTTCTTTTGAGGAAATATGGTATGTGAAACCACTATAACCAACCTGCCATTTTGTAAAGTGAGAAAACAACCTGCCATTTTCCAAGATCATTTTATGACTGGCAAGCTTAATATCCTTAACTAAATATGCAGGAGCCTCAGTGGGATGAATATGAGTTATGATATGAATGTGGTTACTTGCTCCACCGACAATATATGAATGACAAGACTTGTTTTTCAGAATTCCAGAGATATAAGAGAAAAGTATGTTCTCATTTTCAGTATTCAAAAAGGGAGTATAGTCATAGGTTCCGAAAACAATTTGATAAAGAAACTGGGTATAGGTTGACATATTCACTTATTTTAGCAGCGACAATAAAGTTACTAATTTGTCAAATAAAACAATTCTATTGAATGTTATTTCTTTCTACTTTATTGATTATGAAAATCCATAATAATTGGAATTCAACACCTCCAGTGTTGTACTATGACTTAATCTGGTTACCACAGACGTTACTGTGGCTATTGGAATTTGACGCTTCCAGCGTCGTCTACAGATGCACATCTGATGCAAATCAAAAAATGTGTATTAAGGGTAGTTAAGGCTAAGGGAAGGGGTGTAAGAACATATATATCATGTTTTTACACCCTCCCCTTATTGTTTAAGGGGAGGAGTTAAGAATCAAAAAAGGCAGGGAAGTAAAGGAATATGTGTATTAAAAAGAGGCTGCCCCTATGAGACAGCCTCCTAAAATTATTTTAATAACACAATTTTATCAATAACCCCAGTTTTGTTTTAGTTTTGGGTTCTGGTCAATTGCACCCTGAGGAACCGGAACAAAGTACATTTTTTGTGTAAAATTATGCGGGCGATCAAGGGAAGTAGGCGTATAAACCCATACTCCGCTGTTATCTGCAGGAGAAGTATTTGTGATCACAATCCTCTGCAGATCGAAATTCATATTTACTTCTGCGATTTTCCAGCGGAAAAGGTCATAAAGTCTCTTGGCTTCATAAGAAAGCTCAATTCTCCTTTCATGCCTAATAGCGTCGCGCATTTCAGACTTGCTCAGACCTGGCTGCAATTCCGGAAGATCAGTGCCCGGTCTGGTTCTGATAGCATTAACTGCTTCATAAACAGAAACATCGGGTCCGACAGCTTCATTCTGAGCTTCGGCATAATTCAGGAGAACCTCCGCGTAACGGGTATATACAAAGTTTTGTCCATTCAGCTCACTGGGCGTATAATATGGATTTATCATCTTTTTTGAAGAATATCCGGTATTCCCGACATCCCCTCCGCCATAGTCAACCTCATTGAGAGAAGGATGCACCTGATCGATACGATAACGTATTATGTCCTCTGTAGGCATCCATTCCTGCTTATAAGAAGCTCCATCATACACGACAAAATTATAGAACCGATGCTCCCTGTTTACATAAGGGTTCTGAGGATCGTAGCCGGAAGTTGGATCTGTAATATTCTTACCGTCAGCTGTCTGGAACTCATCGACAAGCTGCTGTGTGGGACTGTAATTTCCCCAGCATATATATGTATTAAGTACGTAAGTCGGGCCGCCACCCCAAACATCAAAATTATTTGGCATAGTTGTTGCAACATACTGCCTGTCCCAGATAACTTCTTCGTTATATTCATTTGCTTCTCTCCAGAATTCAGTCATTTTTGGGAATAAATTATATTCACCTGAACCTTTATGCCCCCAGGTATCAATGAATTTTTTATTGGTTTCAGCTGCATCTGCCCATCTTGCCTGGTCAGGAGTTGCAAAACTCTGCAAATTATCAGGACTGGCCGGAACTGCCGGTGATGCAGAATTATATGCCGGACTTGCAGCAAACAGCTGAATCCAGCCTTTTAATGCCAGCGCCGCTCCCAGAGTAGCCCTGCCGGCATCTGCAGCACCACTGCTATATTTGACCGCCAGCTTTGCATTGTTGATTACTGCATCCAATTCCGAGATAATAAAATTGAAAGTCTCCTCGAAGCTGCTTCTGGGTACATAAAGCTGATCTTCAGTCATTGTTGCCCTGTCCTGGGGTTCTGTAATTATTGCCATACCTCCGAGCAGCGTAAACAATTCGCCGTAAAAATATGCTCTCAGGAATCTGGCTTCATCAATACGCTTTGCTACATATTCCTCTGAAAAATTGGTGGCATTCTTATTTACATTGGTGATAAACGTATTACAAGCCCTGATTTGCTTATATGTCTGAGCCCAGTTTGCTTCCATTGCGGGACCGACCTGGCTCCCCCAGGCGCCGAAATAATCACTTCCTGCATTTACAATTCCTTTTTTCCAGTTATAGGATGTGTAGTATTCCGAGACGTCATTGTCATCGGTAAAATTATCGAGGTAATCAGGATTACCGGGTTTATCCGGGAGCAAACTGTAACAGTAATTCAGGTAAATATCTGCATTGCTTTCGCTGGCCCACATTGTCAGGTCTGTAAGTGTCCCCTTGTTGGTTGTTTCAAGGAAATCCTCCTGGTTACAGGAAAAGGTACCCGCAAGTATTAATCCTGTTAACGCAATATTTCTTATAATTTTAAACTTTATCATAGTGCTTAGTTTTTATTATTGAGATGGTTAAAAGGTAACATTTAAGCCAAAAGTAAAAGATTTCATGAGAGGATAGGATGTTCCAACATCATCGTAGGCGCCTGTCTCCGGATCCATATACTTAAGATTACTAAATGTGAGTAAGTTCTGTCCGGAACAATATGCTCTTATATTGCTGATTTTCAAAGAATTCAAAACACTCTTCGGAAGGGTATATCCAAAAGTAAGAGTTTTCAGCCTAAGGAAGTTTGTATTTTTCATCCAGAAATCAGTCTCCAGATCATTCCCATTATTTGCAGTTGGACCCAGGTCTGCTCTTGGGTATTTGGCATCCTGATGATCCTGCGTCCAGTGATTATTAAGATACTCATAGTCGGTGTCACTATTGTCATTTCTGAAACAAACCGTCTGGAAACCAAAAGTTCTTAATGAAGCCCTTGCCGACCCTTGGAAAAACAGGCTGAGATCAAAACCTTTCCATTCAGCAGTCGGGGTAAAGCCATAACTCATTTCCGGATATATAGGGTAGCCTATAGAGACTTCATCGTTCTGATCAATTACTCTATCGGGTGTCAAATCACCATTCTGACCTCTGAGATCAGCATATCTGATATCTCCGGGATGCAGTTCTCCAAACTGTGTAATATTATATCCATCTTCACTATTGATAACGCCATCGTTGTTCTTGTCATCTGCTGTGGAGAAGAGACCCAATGATTTATATCCGAATGGAGTAAGATAAGGTCTGCCGGTCCTTCTCCGATTAGGATTATCATAGGTGGCAGAAGTTTCGTACACCTGGACCATTTTGTTTTTGGCATAACTAAAGTTGCCAATAAAACCTAATTTAAGTCCATTTGCCAATTCACGCCGTGAACCAACAGTCAGCTCAATACCATTGTTTTCCATTTCCCCGGCATTTTCATCTGCAAGCGGCAGGCCATATTCCTGGGGAACAGTGATAGCCGGCGGCAGCAACATACCTGTTCTGTGTTCAAAAAAATAGTCTGCTTCAACTGTTAACAAACTGTTCCATAATGTTGCTTCAAAACCGACATCTGTTTTTGTAGATATTTCCCATGTGATATTGGGATTTGCTTCCTGGGGTGAATAGGCTATAGGAACCATTGTACCAGATCCAAATGCATATTGGCTTCCAACCAGATTATACCCGCTCAGGTACTGATATGGATCGCCGGCGAGGTTACCTGATTTTCCCCATGAACCCCTTATTTTCAGGTTGTTGATAAAAGTAATGTTCTTCATAAAGTTTTCTTCCGAAAGCCTCCATCCCAGTGAAAATGCCGGAAAATATCCCCACTTAAGACCAGGGGCAAAATAATAATGTCCGTCATAGCGTCCAGATGCTTCAGCCATGTATTTATTATTATATACGTACCCAAGCCTGTAGACATAACCAATCTGAGTTCCTATTTCAGATGAACCACCATTGTCGAAATCGTTTTTATCAGAACTACCCATATTTATTTCATCAATAGAGACAACATAGTTGTTCCTTCGGGCATTGATAAAGCTACCCTGAGTCTCACGTCCTTCAGCAACGAACAATCCTGTAATGTCATGTTTCCCAAAGGTTCTCTGGTAATTAACATAGCCCTGTAGAGTAATTGCCTGTCCCCTGCTGTTTTGCTGTGTCAGGTAGGTATAGGCAGGGGCATCGCCACCTTCTTTCGGGTTAATTCGTCTATCATAGGAATAAGGAGTTGTGCTGAGGTCCTGAACCCAGTAATACCATGGCGTGTGCCATCCCTTTTGAAAGCCGGAATTGCTGTCATAACTGACGGCTCCTTTTATGCTTAATCCCTTTACGAAAGATAATTGCTGTTCTATAGAAAGAGAACTTAATACCGTGTTCAAATCCCTTTTATCCCACCCTCCTGCATTAAGCACTGCAGCCGGGGCGTTTCCTGAAGATTGTCCCCACAGACCATTGGTATAATACAGATTATGTATAGGCAGATATTTATAAGCTGACCTGAACATATGGACTGCATCTTCACTGGGATCAAGATCGTTTCTACGCTCCATCGAACTTATTACAGAAAGAGATACTGTTGTCGTTTTAGTAACTTTTGATTCGAGGTTAATATTATAGTTAAACCGGCTATAATTAACCTGGTCAAACAAGCCCTCCTGTTTGAAATATCCTATTCCTGCAAAATATTTCATTTTTTCAGTGCCACCGGTTATCTGCATATTATAGTTTTGAACCGGGGCAACCATGTTAACAAGATCCCTGGCGGTACTGTTCGGATAACGGTCAGGATCCTGTGCGTGCAAATTATCATAATCATTTACCATGCTGGGTAAAAATGGCAATTCAGCGTCGGGAGAACCAGGATTTGCATTAAGATAAGCTTCATTCTTAAGTTTCATGTAATCTTTGGCATTCAGCAGGTCAGGGTAATAAGTAGGTGTCTGCCAGCCGTAATATGTGTTAAATGTTAGCGTCGGGGCACCGGTCACCCCCTTTTTAGTAGTAATGAGGATAACGCCGTTGGCACCTCCTAATCCATAAGGTGCAACTGCAGCAGCGTCTTTCAGAACAGATATAGACTCTATAGATGAAGGGTCAAGCTGACTTATGTTGTTCCTTCTGAAACCATCAATAATGATCAATGGTGAGTTATTATCTCCGGTAGTTCCAATCCCCCTTATAAAAATTTCAGGGTTATCATAACCAGGCTGTCCTCCATTTGGTCTCATTGTTACTCCTGCAACATTTCCTGCAATGGAGTTGCTGATATTTGGAACCGGTATCTTGGAAATAACATTTCCTTTAACCATACTTACAGATCCGGTAAGAGTATTTTTTTTCTGTGTACCGTAAGCCGTTACCACAATTTCATCAAGGTTTTGCAATTGGGAAACAAGCGCCACATCAATTACCGTTTTTCCAGCAACGGGCATCTCAAGGTTGGTGTACCCTATGAAGGAAAATACAAGAACAGCATCCCTGTCAGGCACCGCAATTGAGTATTTTCCATCCATGTCGGTATTAGTCCCCAGAGTTACATCTTTAACAACAATGTTTACACCGGGTAAAGCTTCTCCTGTCTTACTATCAGTGACCTTTCCGGAAATAGTTAATTTCTGCTGCTCATCATCATTAAGATAATAAGCCGGAGTTGCTGGCAGATCGAAGAATCCAAACATCAGAATCATTCCAGTAATTTTCATAAACAGGAATAGTTTATGAATAGTACCAGCTGGTCCTTTTAATCCATAACGATTAAGATTTTTTTTCATAGATTAGGAATATTAAGTGGTTAGTAGGCACATTATTCATTAACCTGAAGACCTTTCCAGTTATCAATCCATTTTAATATAGCCACCCGGATAACTCATTAGCCTTGCAGGTATTTCAAGTCAAAAATCGTATTTCTCAAAACATTTTTAAAGATAGAACCATTAAAGATTAAAAACTTCCGGCAACAATTTTGAGTCTGAATTATCAACTTATTACATTATTTTAACATAAAACCATTCTATTTTATCAGGAAGACTTATCTATGTATTAATCCTTTGAGAATATAAAGGTCCAGCTCTTCATAGTCACGTTCCTTAGTGCATTTCTCTATAAACTCATCACTCAGACTTCTCGATATTTCAAGAAGTTTCATGAATATTTCTTTGCTGTTGCTTAAATGTTTGGTAGCGACAGCATCTTTCTGCGTTCTCATCGCTTTCACATCGAGCCCGACCCATTCGCCATTTTTCCCATAGTCGTGTTTATCGAGGATCCTGACCTGGTTCAGAGCCCTGCGGATATCGACCGATCCAAAGGATTTATCCTGGTCGAATTTCAATCCGTTTTGATCATTCAGATGAACTGTCCATAACTTGTTAAAGGATAATGCAAATCCCATTTCATCTGACGGATCAAGACCTGCAAGAATAGCATGGGCACTCTCAATATTTACACCCACACGCTTTGGATCTGTACACAGTATGGATAATGCTACTGCATGGCCGGTGGTAGGGATATATGCATGATCCATTGGCTCGTTAGGCTTGGGTTCAATACAGACCCTTATCTTCGAATCATATTCCAGCATCTGGTTGATTGCATATACGATTCTTTCCGTTGCTGCCTTGCTGTCTTTTGATTCACGGATATAAGTTCCTTCCCTTGCAAACCAAAGGACCAGCAGATCGGTCCCCATTGCATTTGCAATATCGATGGCCCGTTTACTGCGGTCAATTGCATACTTTCTGCACTCCGGGTCGTTTGAAGTATATCCGCCGTCAATGGTGCGCGCATCTTCCCATAACCTCGGAGCAACAAACTCAGCGGTCAGGCCATGACCATCAAGTATGCCTTTCACATCTTTTGCCTTTTTAATGATCTGTTGCGGCGTAAGTTCATTCATGTCAGGTACTGCATCATCATCATGAAACTGCACACCGTCAAAACCAAGTTTTTTGTACAAAGTCAGCTTGTCACTGAAAGCGACTGACTTGCGCACCTCAGGACCAAACGGATCTGATCCTTCATGGATATTCCATGGACCGAATGTAAATCTGAACTTTCCTGCCATAATTTTAATTTTTAGATCGTTATTTATACTATATACTCTATATTATTAACATACATTGTTTTACAGCCGATCGGACCGAAGTCTGAAGTCGGAAGCCGGAAGTCCGAAGAAGGAAGTCCTAAGTCCGAAGTCCGAAGGCCGAAGTAGGAAGACCGAAGATTTAATTGCTAATATTTCACTACAAATTCTCCTTTAAGTCGAATGTCTTCAGAAGAGCTGCCAACCATCACTTTAAACATTCCCGGTTCTACAACTGGTTGAAGATTCTTGTCAAGGAATGACAGCTGCTCCGGAGTCAGTTTAAATTTCACCGTTTTTTTCTCACCTGCAGCCAGATTCACTTTTTCAAATCCGGCAAGTTCTTTTGCCGGCGTTGACATTGAACTGATCACATCATCAAAATACAACTGTACAACCTCACTGCCTTCCCTTTTGCCTGTGTTTTTAACATCCGCACTCACATAGATCTCTCCGGCAGGACCTGTTTCTTTCGGTGTGATCTGAAGGTTGCTGTATTCAAAAGATGTGTAGCTTAATCCGAAACCAAAGGGATAGAGCGGTAAGGAGCTCATATCAATATAATTTCTTTTCACATCCTTTAGCCAGTATTCTTTTGAAGGCATATAATTGTAATAAACAGGAAGCTGACCCGAATGACGTGCAAAAGTGACCGGTAACTTTCCACACGGGTTGTAATCACCGAATAAAACGTCGGCAATTGCATTGCCTCCCTCCTCTCCGCACATCCAGCCTTCAACGATGGCAGGTATATTTTCAGATGCCCAGCATATTGATAATGCTCTTCCGTTTATCAATACTGCAACTGTG